>Ga0126308_10001098_pt1 | contig 10345 bp, 8 predicted proteins | sample Plot55_FD_92533 | JGI IMG/M metagenome (GOLD analysis project Ga0126308, IMG submission 92533) | Serpentine soil microbial communities from UC McLaughlin Reserve, CA, USA - Plot55 | ecosystem: Environmental > Terrestrial > Soil > Grasslands | place: USA: UC McLaughlin Reserve, Lake County...
ACGACAATTGTGTTGCAGAGTGGGGTGATGTGGGGTACCTTCATCTCGCGAAGCCGGTCCGGGGTGGCGGGGCTCCTCCCACTCCGCCACCTCGGATCGACTGAACCCTTCGCAGCGCTGGACATGAGCATTGGCCTTCCACGGCACCTTCGATCACTCCCTCGACGCCAAGCACCGGCTGACGGTCCCGTCGAAGCTCCGCGCCGCCTTCTCCGAGGGCGCCTTCCTCGTCAAGGGCGCCGACCGCTGCATCTCGCTGTATCCCTCGGCGACCTATTCGGCGCTCGTGGACGCAGCCCTCGCCGGCCTGAACCCTCTCTCGCCGCAGGCACGCGAGCTGAACCGCTTCTTCCGCTCCAACGCCCACGCCGTCGAGCTGGACTCGGCGGGCCGGGTGATGCTCGGCTCCAAGCTGGCCGAGCACGCGGGCATCGATCGCGACGTCACCGTCATCGGCGCCGGCGACTGCTTGGAGCTCTGGGACCCCTCCACCTGGGAGGCCTACGACCGGGACCTCTCGGCGCGTGGAGCTGACCTCACCGCATCCCTTGGCCATCCTGCTTGACATGCCACGCACGCACGTCCCCGTCCTCGCCGGGGAGCTCATCGAGGCGCTGGACCCGCAGCCGGGCCAGATCGCCGTCGACTGCACGCTCGGCGCGGCCGGCCACGCACGGCTCGTCGCCGACCGGATCGGCCCCGCCGGGACGCTGATCGCGATCGACCGCGATCCGCTGGCGGAGGAGGCCTTCGCCGAGCTCTCCGCGGAGGTCGCCTGCAAGACGCGGTTCCTGCGCGCGGACTTCGAGCACGGCCTGCGGACCCTCGCCGAGGAGGGCGTGCAGGCCGACCTCGTCTACCTGGATCTCGGCATGTCCTCGATGCAGGTCGACACGTTCGAGCGCGGCTTCTCCTACGCCTACGACGCGCCGCTGGACATGCGCATGGACCCCAGCCAGGAGCTGACGGCGCGCGAGATCGTCAACACGTGGGAGCGCCGCCGGCTCGCCCGCGCGATCCGGGAGTACGGCGAGGAGCGCTACGCCGACCGCATCGCCGGCTCGATCGAGCGCGCCCGGCCGCTCTCGACGACCTTCGAGCTCGTCGACGCGATCAAGGCCGCGATCCCCGCGCCCGCGCGCTTCGCCGGCGGCCATCCCGCCAAGCGCACCTTCCAGGCCATCCGCATCGCGGTCAACGAGGAGCTCGCCCAGCTCGACGCGGCGCTGCCGCTGGCCTGGCAGCTCCTGCGCCCCGGCGGCCGCCTGGCCGGCATCTCGTTCCACTCGCTCGAGGACCGGCGCGTCAAGCGCTTCCTCGCCGACCGCACGCGCGGCTGCATCTGCCCGCCCGACCTGCCCGTCTGCGGCTGCGGCCGGACGCCGGAGGCCGAGCTCGTCTTCCGGCGCTCGATCGCGCCGAGCGCGGGCGAGGTCGCAGCCAACCCGCGCGCACGGTCCGCGCGCCTGCGCGCCGCTCGCAAGCTCACGGAGGAGCAGCACTGATGGCCACCCGCACCGCCGCCCGGCGCTCGCACGCCCACCGTCAAACCGCGCTGCCGCGCCACCCCCGCCGGATATCCGGTCCCACCCGGCCGATCGCCCGACCGCTTCCGGCCGGCCCCGCCGCGCGTCCGGCCGGCTACCGCAGCCGCGGCACGACCGGCGCCTTCGAGCGCCTCCGCGCGCTGCCCGAGCACAAGCTCGTCGACCGGCTCCTGCGCGGGCGCGCGTGGATCTGGCTGATCGGGATCATGCTGGGCGGCATCGTGGCCATGCAGGTCTCGCTGCTCAAGCTCAACGCCGGCATCTCGCACAGCGTCGAGGCGGCCAGCACGCTCGAGCGCGTCAACGCCGACCTCGAGACGGAGGTCGCGCGCCTCTCTTCGGGGGAGCGGATCCAGCTCGCCGCCTCCGAGGAGGGCATGGTCCCGCCGCCGGCCGGCGACGTCGCCTACGTGCCCGCCCGCCCCGGCGCCGACCCGCGCCTGGCCGCGGAGCGGATGCAGTCGCCCAGCGAGGAGGCACGCCGGCTGATGGCCTCCGGCGGGCACGCGCCGGCCGAGATCGTCCCGGGCGCCATCGCGCCCGTCGTGCAGGAAGCGACCGGGACGGAGCCCGCGCCCGCGGTCACGCCGGCTCCGGTCGCGACGCCCGTCGCGACGGCCCCGCCGGCCCCGACCGCCACGCCCGAGCCGCCCCCGCCCGCCGCCGCGGGCACCGGCGCCACGACCGCACCGACGGGCTGACATGAAGCTGATCGAGCGCCGGATCGGACTGCTGTTCGCGGTCTTCCTGGGGCTGCTCGTCGTCGGCGCGGGGAAGGCCGCCTGGCTCGGCGTGGTGAAGGCGGGCACCCTCAAGCGGGCCGCCGCGACCCAGCAGGAGGCCGACCTGATCGTGCCCGCGCGGCGCGGTGCGATCACCGACCGCACGGGCACGGAGCTCGCCGTCTCCCAGCCCGCGATGACCATCGCCGCGACGCCGTACCTCGTCGAGGACCCCGCGCGCGCGGCGACCCGGCTGTCCGGACTGCTCGACCTCCCCGAGGACGAGATACTGCGCCAGCTCGCGCGCCGCGACACCGGCTTCGCCTACATCGCCCGCCACGTCCCCGCGGCGCGCGCCCGCAAGGTGCAGGCGCTGGAGCTCGAGGGCCTCGAGTTCATCCCGGAGTTCACCCGCGTCTACCCGCGCGAGTGGATGGCCTCGCAGCTGCTCGGCACCGTCGGCACGGACAACCAGGGCCTGTCGGGGCTGGAGTACTCCCAGGACACGTTCCTCCGCGGCGCCGACGGCGAGCGCCGGCTCAAGAAGGACGCCCTCGGCGAGGCGATCCAGATGACCGAGGTCAAGCCGACCGAGCCCGGCCAGAACCTCGAGCTCACGCTCGACGCGAACATCCAGGACAAGGCGGAGGAGACGCTCGCCGAGGTGGGCGAGGAGTGGAAGCCCAAGGGCGCCACGGCGATCGTGATGGACCCGCGCGACGGGGCCATCCTGGCGCTCGCCAACTGGCCCCGGGTGAACGCCAACGAGCCCGGCGACGCCCCGGAGTTCGCGCGCCAGAACCGCGCGATCGGCGCCACCTACGAGCCGGGCTCCACCTTCAAGGCCTTCACGGTGGCCGGCGCGCTCGAGCAGAAGGAGGTCACTCCGGACACGGAGTTCAACCTGGCGCCCACGATCATGGTCGCCGACCGCGAGATCGGCGAGTCGCACCCCCGCGGCTACGTGACGCTCAACACCCGCCAGATCCTCGAGCAGTCCTCCAACGTGGGGGCGATCACGATCGGCCAGCGGCTCGGCTCCAAGGACTTCGACAAGTGGGTGCGCCGCTTCGGCTTCGGGCAGCCGACCGGGATCGACCTGCCCGGGGAGGAGCAGGGCATCGTGCTGCCGCTCGAGCGCTACTCCGGCTCCTCGATGGGCAACCTGCCGATCGGCCAGGGCATCGCCGTCACGCCGATGCAGATGGCGACCGCCTATGCGGCGATCGCCAACGGCGGCATCCTGCGGCCCGCGCACATGATCGAGTCCGTGGGCGGCCGCGCCGCTCGCAAGCCCGAAGGCCACCGGGTGATCTCCGAGGCGACCGCCTCGTCGCTGCGGCGGATGCTCGAGGGCGTGCTCGGCCCGGGCGGCACCGCGTCGGGCGCCACGATCCCCGGCTACGTCCTGGCCGGCAAGACCGGCACGGCCGAGAAGCCCGACCCGATCACGGGCGGCTACTCCGAGAGCAAGTACGTCTCGTCGTTCGTCGGCTTCGCACCGGCCAAGACGCCGAAGCTGCTCGTCGCGGTGATGGTCGACGAGCCGCAGGGCGAGATCTACGGCGGGCTCGTCGCCGGGCCCGCCTTCCGCGAGATCACGAGCTTCGCGCTGAACTACCTGAAGATCCCGCCGGACTAGGCGAACTTCAGCACGCCGTCGTCGACGCGCCCGTGGCGGATCTTGGCCACGTCGAGGATGTAGCTCATGCTCAGCCGCCACGGCTCTTGCGAGCCCTGGCGGGGCAGCTGGTCGATCGAGCGCATGACGTAGCCGGGCGAGAAGTCCATGAACGGCCGCTCGGCGACGGACGGGTCGCGCACGGGCACCGCACGGCGGTGGCCGTTGGCGTCCATGTGATTGATCAGCCGGCAGGCGTACTCCGCCACGAGGTCGGCCTTCAGGGTCCACGAGGCGTTCGTGTAGCCGATCGTGTAGATGAAGTTGGGCAGGCCGCTGAGCATCATCGACTTGTAGGCCATCGTGTGCGGCAGGTCGACCGCCTCGCCGTCGAGCGCCAGCTCCATGCCGCCGAACAGGCGCAGGTTCAGGCCGGTGGCCGTGATGATCACGTCGGCCTCGAGCTCGGAGCCGTCGCGCAGGCGGATGCCGCGCTCGGTGAAGCGCTCGATCTCGGCGGTCACGATCTCCGCGCTCCCGTCCGAGAGCGTCTCGAAGAGATCGCCGTTGGGGACGAGGCACAGCCGCTGGTCCCACGGCTTGTAGCGCGGGTTGAAGTGGGTGTCGACCGCGTAGCCGGCGGGCAGCCGGCGCACGGCGCCGGCGCGGTACAGCTTTCGCATCGGGCGGGGGAAGCGCTGGCTGAGCTGGAAGAGCAGCGTCGCGAGGACGACGTTCTTCCAGCGCACGATCGCGTAGGCCCGCCGCTCTCCGAGCCGCGGTCGGAGCGTGTTGGCGATCACGTCCTCGTCGGGCATCGAGAGGATGTAGGTGGGCGAGCGCTGGAGCATCGTCACGTGCCCTGCGCCCGATCGCGCGAGTGCGGGGACCAGCGTGACCGCGGTCGCGCCGCTGCCGATGACGAGGACGCGCTTGCCGGCGAGATCGAGGTCCTGCCGCCAGAACTGCGGGTGCACGATCTCGCCGCCGAAGTCCTCGCGCCCCTCGAACGGCGGCGTGAAGCCCTCGTCGTAGCGGTAATAGCCGCTGCACATCAGCAGGAAGTCGCAGCTCAGCGGGTCGCGGCCCTCGACATGGACCGTCCAGCGGGCGTCGGGCGTCGACCACTCCGCGCGCGCGACCTCGTGGCCGTAGCGGACGTGCTCGTCGATCCCGGCCTCGGCCGCGGTCTCGCGTACGTAGGAGAGGATCGAGGGGCCGTCGGCCAGCGCCTTGGACCCCGTCCACGGCTTGAAGCGGTAGCCGAGCGTCTGCATGTCGGAGTCCGAGCGCACGCCGGGGTAGCGGAACAGGTCCCAGGTGCCGCCGCTGGCCTCGCGCGCCTCGAGGATCGCGTAAGTCTTGGATGGGCAGCGGTCCTGGAGGTGCCAGGCCATCCCGATGCCGGACAGGCCCGCACCGACGATCAGGACATCGAGGTGCTCCACGGGCGTAACCCTACTGAATTGTGATTCACTTCTTGTGAGATGGCCTACAGACCCACCGACCGGACGCGCGCCCGCACCGCCGCCGCGCGGGAGCGGATCGTGGCCGCCGCGCTCGAGCAGCTCGCCGACGGTGGGTACGCCTCGGCGTCGATGGCTGCCGTCGCGCGGCGGGCCGGGGTCGCGACGGGCAGCGTGTACCGCCACTTCCCCTCCAAGGGCGACCTGTTCGCGGAGGCCTTCCGCCGCGCCTCCCAGCGCGAGGTCGACGTGCTCGTGGCGCTGGGGCACCTCACCATGCCGGTGCGCGAGCGGCTGTCGGCCTGGGTCGGAGCGTTCGTGCACCGCGCGCTCGCCGAGCCCGTGCGCGCCTACGCGCTGATCGCCGAGCCGGTCGACCCGTCGGTCGAGGCCGAGCGGCTGACGTTCCGCCGCGCCTACGCCGACCTCTTCTCGCGCGCGCTGCGCGACGCGATGGCCTCCGGGGAGCTGCCCGAGGCCGACCCCGACCTGGCCGCCGCGGCGATCGTCGGCGCGCTCGCCGAGGCGCTGCTCGGGCCGCTCGCCCGCCGCGAGGCGGACGCCGACGAGCTCGCCGCGGGCCTCACCGTCTTCGTCCTCTCTGCCGTGGGAGCTGAGCACCGTGCTGCTGAACCAGTCGTCTGAGGTCCTCAACCAGTCCGTCCCGTTCGAGGACGTCGACCTGCTGGCGGGCGACGTGCCGCTCCAGGAGGCGCTCGAGCGCGAGGGCGCGGGCTGGGCCGTGGACCGCGTGCGCGACTGCGGCGTCGTCGCGGGCTCCGCCGAGGCGCAGGCGCACGGCCGCCGCGCCGAGCGCAACGAGCCGAAGCTGCTCACCCACGACCGCTTCGGCCACCGGATCGACCAGGTCGAGCTCGACCCGAGCTGGCACTGGCTCCTGCGCGGCGCCGTCGAGCGCGAGATCCACGCGCTCCCGTGGCGCGACCCGCGGCCCGGCGCGCACGTCGCGCGGGCGGCGCTCGAGCTGCTGTGGACCCAGGCCGACGCCGGCGTGATCTGCCCCGTCTCCATGACCTACAGTGCCGTCCCGGCGCTGCGCGTGGACCCCGCGCTGGCGGCGGAGTGGGAGCCGCGGCTCACGCTCCCGGACTACGAGCGCGGGGCGCTGTGCGGGATGGCGATGACGGAGAAGCAGGGCGGCTCGGACGTGCGCGCGAACGTCACGCGCGCCGAGGCGGCCGGCGACGGCTGGTGGGAGCTCACGGGCCACAAGTGGTTCTGCTCCTATCCGCCGTGTGAGCTGTTCCTCGTGCTCGCGCAGGCACCGGCAGGACTCTCGTGCTTCGTGGTCGAGCGCGGCGAGGGGATGGAGTTCCAGCGCCTCAAGGACAAGCTGGGCACGCGCTCGCTGCCTTCCAGCGAGGTCGAGTTCCGCGGCGCCGCCGCGCGCATGCTCGGCGCGGAGGGCCGCGGCGTGGCCACGATCATCGAGATGGTCACCCACACGCGGCTGGACTGCGTCATCGGCTCGGCCGCCGGGATGCGGCGCGGGGTGGCGGAGGCGGTCTGGCACGCGCGCCACCGCAGCGCGTTCGGCGCGCGCCTGTACGAGCAGCCGCTGATGCGCAACGTCCTCGCCGACCTGGCGCTGGAGTCCGAGGCGGCGACGGCGACCGCCCTGCGGCTCGCGCGCGCCTACGACGAGGGCGACACGCTGTTCCGGCGCTTCGCCACGGCGGTCCTGAAGTACTGGATCTGTAAGCGGGCGGCGCCCCACGCCGCCGAGGCGCTCGAGTGCCTGGGCGGCAACGGCTACGTCGAGGAGTCGCCGATGCCGCGGTTGCTGCGCGACTCGCCGCTCAACGGCATCTGGGAGGGCTCGGGCAACGTCATGAGCCTGGACGTGCTCCGCGCGATGGGCCGCGAGCCCGACGGCCTGGCCGCGTTCCTGGACGAGTGCTCGCTCGCCCGCGGGGCGGACGCCCGGCTCGACGTGCATCTCGACGGGATCCCGGCGACGCTCGCGAGCCTCGCGGGCGGCGACGGCCAGTGGCTCGCCCGGCGCGCGGTCGAGGACCTCGCGCTCGCCTTCCAGGCGTCGCTGCTGGTCCGCACCGCGCCGCCCGCGGTGACCGACGCGTTCTGCGCGGGGCGGCTGGGCGACGCGCGCGGGCGCGCCTACGGCACGCTGCCATCGGGGATCGACGAGCGCGCGATCCTGGACCGCGCCCTCGCGACCTGATCGGTTCCGGCCACCGGCGCCGGCCACGTTCAAGCCCCGGCAGCCGCTGTACTTAAGTATCGACTTTCAGGGGGGCCGCCGACGGACGCGATCAGCTTGCCTTCTGGTAGAACGCGGTGTGCCGGGCTCGGCGGTCGGGCCTCCTACATTCGCAGCCTGACCCCCTGCCCGGCGCTCCCTTCGGAGATGAGACCGTGATTGACTGCCGCGCCGGGCGGTGACAGGGTCGGTCCAGCGAATGTAGGAGTTGCTCGATGGCCGAGTCGGACGGTTTCACCGTGCCGTGCGTGGCTGGAGCAGGCGCAGTGCACCACGTGCGCCTGGCCCGCCCCTTGGCGCCTGCCCGTGCACCCCCACTGGGCGCCGGAGACGGACCATGGACCTCGCGCCGCGTCGGCGCGCGGTGACCTCGGGGCGATCCCCGAGGCGGAACGCATAGGTACGGAACACAGAGGCAGGGAAACGCGCGGCACACGGCCCGGCCCCGGGTCATGGATTCGCGCTGCCGAAGGCGCCGTACGCAGGATCGGCAGCGCGCCGCCTGATACGAGAGGTTGGGACATGCAGAGATTGCTTCACCGGCTCAGGTCGGTACCACGCAGTGCCTTGGTCATCATCGCCGCGGTCGCCGTCGCGGCGTTCGCCGCCACGCCGGTGCTCGCCGGCCATCCCGAGGTGAGCCTGCCAACCAGCACCTTCGAGATCGACACCGACGCGAACCTGAAGGTCGACGATGCAGCGCCGTCGATCGATTGGGCCAACGTGGCGGAGATCCGCAAGGCCGACTCGGAGAGCGGCGCGAACGACGAGTCCTTCGGCCAGGGAGCCAAGGAGGACACGGCCGTCCCGACGGTGGTCGACGGCAGCATCCCGCCGAACAAGAGCGACCTGAAGTTCTTCGGCGTCTACCAGGAGGGCGCGACCGCGACGGGCTTCCTGAACCTGTACTGGTCGCGCGTGCAGGATCCGCAGGGCACGACGAACATGGACTTCGAGTTCAACCAGAGCAAGACGCTCTCGTCCAACGGCGTCACGCCGGTGCGCACCGTCAACGACCTGCTCATCATCTACGACCTGTCGAACGGCGGTACGAAGCCGACGCTGTCCATCCGCAAGTGGACCGGCAGCGCCTGGGGCCCCGTGACCGATCTCACGAGCAGCAACGACGCGACGGGATCGATCAACACCTCTGCGATCCCGGCGCTCGAGAGCGACGACCTCGGCGCGCATTCCGCGCGCACCTTCGGCGAGGCGCAGCTCAAGCTGTCGGCGATCATCCCGCCGGGTGCGTGCACCGGGTTCGGCTCGGCGTACCTGAAGAGCCGCTCCTCGGACTCGTTCACGGCGGCGCTGAAGGACTTCGTGCCTCCGCAGACCGTGAACATCTCCAACTGCGGCACGGTCAAGATCATCAAGAAGGACGACGCGGGCAGCGCGCTCGCGGGCGCCGAGTTCACGCTCTACAAGGACAACGCGCCGGGCGGCACCGCCCGCGGGGCTGAGGACACGATCACGACCCTGAAGTGCACGACGGCCGCCAACGGCGAATGCTCGATCGGCGCCGTGCCGACCGGCAACTACTGGGTGGTCGAGACGGTGACGCCGGCCGGCCACGTGACGGCGGCGGACCAGACCGCCAGCGTCACGGCCGACACCACGGTCACCCTCACGTTCATCGACCCGCGCGAGCGCGGCGCTATCCAGGTGACGAAGGTGCGCAAGCACGCCGCGGACGGACCGGGCGACCACCCGCAGGCGGGGGTCGACTTCACCGTCAACGGCGTGACGAAGACCACCGACGCGTTGGGCAAGGCGTGCTTCGACAACCTGCTGTTCGCCAGCTACACGGTGCACGAGGTCACGCCGACCGGCTACCACGGCGAGGCCGACAAGACCGTGGCCGTGAACAACGCGGCCGGATGCTCCGACGCGACGTACGGCGGCGAGACGGTCAAGTTCACCAACACCCCGCTCTCGAACATCACCGTCTCGTTCGAGTCGCAGGTCGCGGGGGGCACCGCCTCCACGATCGCCTGCACAGGGCTGACGGCGGTTCCCGCCGATGCCACGCCGAGCGTCTTCGACGACACCTCGGAGACGTTCAAGGACCTGGAGCCGGGCACCTACACGTGCACGGTCGTGGTCGATCCGTAGCGAACCGACCGCAGGAGGGGAGGGCGCACCGCCCTCCTCTCCCCGCAACCCGCCAACCCCGGCACCCGCGTTCGGTCTATGCAGGTGCCGGGCCAGGGCGAGCCGCGGTTGCCGCCCCCCTCGTAGACTCCCGGCCGATGACCCTGCGCGACCTGCTCGGCGAGGGTCCGGTTGACGTGCAGATCACCGGCCTGGCCTTCGACAACCGCGTGGTGGAGCCCGGTGACCTGTTCTTCTGCGTGCCCGGCTTCACGCGCGACGGCCACGACTTCGCGAGGGAGGCGATCGCGCGCGGGGCGGCGGCGCTCGTGGTCGCGCGGCCGCTCGGGCTCGGGGTGCCGGAGGTGCAGGTCGCCGACGTGCGGTCCGCGATGGCGCTCGCCGCGGCGCGCTTCCACGGCGACCCGACGGCGCGCCTGCCCGTCGTCGGGATCACGGGCACCAACGGCAAGACCACCACGGCGTTCCTCGTGCGCTCCCTGCTCGAGGCGGCCGGCCGGCACTGCGGGCTGCTCGGCACGGTGAAGTCGGTGATCGGCGGCATCGACCATCCCGTCGTGCGCACGACCCCGGAGGCGATCGACCTGCAGCGGACGTTCGCCGCGATGCTCGAAGCCGGCGACGAGGCGTGC
>Ga0126308_10001099_pt1 | contig 10336 bp, 7 predicted proteins | sample Plot55_FD_92533 | JGI IMG/M metagenome (GOLD analysis project Ga0126308, IMG submission 92533) | Serpentine soil microbial communities from UC McLaughlin Reserve, CA, USA - Plot55 | ecosystem: Environmental > Terrestrial > Soil > Grasslands | place: USA: UC McLaughlin Reserve, Lake County...
CCGCTCCGCGAGCTCGCCGCCGCACTCTTCCTGGGCACGATCGCGAAGTTCCATCTCCTGCCGCCGCTGCTCGTCCCGGAGCCCGGGGGCTACGACGCGTCGCGCCTCGTCGCCCTGGACGCGGGACTCTACGCCTTCCTCGTCGTGCGGCCGCTCGACGGAGTGGGCTACACGTGGGCGCTCGGCCGGCGGGATGCCGGCGCGGCGCTGGCGGCGTTCGCGGCCTACGCGCCGGTCGCGGCGCCCATCGGCCTAACGACGGGGTTCATCGCGTGGACGCCCCACGCGGACGCGGTGGGGCTCCTCGTGCGCCCGGTCCTCATCTACCTGATCACCGCGCTCCCCGAGGAGTTCCTCTACCGCGGCCTCATCCAGAACCTCCTCGGTCGCTGGCTCGGGCCCCGGGTCGCGCTGGCGGCGGCCTCGGTAGTCTTCGGCCTCTCCCACCTCCCCGACCCGCGCTACGCCCTGCTGGCGACGCTGGCCGGGGCCGCCTATGGCTGGGTGTACCTCCGGACCGGTAAGATCACCGCGTCGGCGCTCACCCACACGCTGGTGGACGCGACGTGGGTGGTGCTGTTTCGATGACAGCAGGACACGGATGAACGCTGACGGGAGCACGGATGAACGCGGATAGAGCAATACCTGTGTTCATCCGTGCTGCCGTCCGTGTTCATCCGTGTCCGCTCTTCTCCATTCACCCCGAACGACGACGAGGTCCTGTGAAGATGGATCGATGCCGTGAGACTCGCGCGATCGCCGCCGGCTTCGCGCTCGCGCTGCTCCCGCCCGGGCGCGCGGCGTCAGCGCAGGACGCCATCCCGGGGCCGACCTTCGAGCAGGTCATCGCGCTGCGCGCGGTCGGCGGGGTGAGTGCGTCACCCGACGGGCGGAGCGTCGCCTTCACGGTGCGCACCACCGACTGGCAGGGGAACCGATACGACACCGAGATCTGGCTCGCCCGCGACGGCGAGGCGCCGTTCCAGCTGACGCGCACGGACAAGGGGAGCAGCGGCTCGGCGCGCTGGTCGCCGGACGGACGGTGGATCGCGTTCCTCGCCGACCGCGGGGCCCGGCAGCAGATCTTTCTCGTCCGCCCCACCGGCGGCGAGGCACAGGTGATTACCGACCACAAGGAAGGGGTGTCGGGGTTCGAGTGGTCGCCCGACGGCCGGCGCATCGCCTTCACTGCGCTCGACCCCGAGGACAAGGGCCGCAAGGAGCGCTCGGAGCGCTTCGGCGAGTACGCGGTGGAGGACGCCGAGTATCGAATGTCGCACCTCTGGCTGGTGGACGTCGCGCCCGACCTGTGGCCGTCGCCCGCCGAGGCGCCCTGCCCGCGGGCCGGCGCGGCGGGCGACGCGACGCGCGACTCCGCGGTCGCCGCGACGGCCGTCCCGCGTGACACCGCGGCGCGAGCCCGCGCGGCCACGAGCGACACGAGCGCCGCCACCCGCGCGCGGGCGGTCGCCTCGGGGTGTGCGGAGCTCCCCAGGCCGCGGCGCCTGACGGAGGGCTCGGCGTTCACCGTGACGGGCGCCCAGTGGTCGCCCGACGGGCGGTCGATCGCCTTCGGCCACCAGCGCGACCCACTGATCAACTCGGGGAACAGCGCCGACATCTCGATCCTCGACGTCGAGACGCGCCGCATCCGTCCGCTAGTCACGACGCCCGGGGGCGACTTCGGCGCGCTGTGGTCGCCCGACGGCAAGTGGATCGTCTACGGGTCGAGCGCCGGCGACACGGTGACGAACTACTTCGCCAACTCCCAGCTCTTCCGCGTGCCGTCCGACGGCAGCGCGCCGCCGGTGCGCCTCGCCGCCGACTTCGACGAGAACGTCGCGCTCGTCGCCTGGCGGCCGACGGGGCTCTACGGCGTGGCCTGGCAGGGCGCGGCCAGCCGCCGGCTCGTCGCGGTGGACCCGACGAGCGGCCGCGTGCGCGTGATCCCGGGCGGGCCGGAGCTGATCGGCGCCGTGGACTTCTCCGCCGACGGCCGGACGGTGGCGCTCACCGGGCAGTCGCCGACCACGCTCGGCGAGGTGTACCGGAGCCCCGCCGGCGCGGCGGCCGCGCTGCGCCCGGTCGCCATCACCGACATGACGCGCCAGATCCGCGACTGGCGCGTCGGCACCGCCGAGGTGGTGCGGTGGAAGAGTCAGGATGGCGCGACGATCGAGGGCGTGCTGCACAAGCCGGCCGACTTCGACCCGTCGCGCAAGTACCCGCTCCTCGTGGTGATCCACGGCGGGCCGACGGGGATCGACTCGCCGACGCTCTTCACCGGCTCGGTGTACCCGGTGCTCGAGTGGCTCGCCAAGGGGGCGCTCGTGCTGCGCCCCAACTACCGCGGCTCGGCGGGCTACGGCGCCGCGTTCCGCGCGCTCAACGTGCGCAACCTCGGGGTGGGCGACGCCTGGGACGTGCTGTCGGGGGTGGACCATCTCGTCAGGCAGAACATCGTCGACACCACGCGCATGGGGGCGATGGGGTGGAGCCAGGGCGGCTACATCTCGGCCTTCCTCACCACGACGACCACGCGCTTCAAGGCGATTTCCGTGGGGGCCGGGATCTCCGATTGGACGACGTATTACGTGAACACGGACATCCACCCGTTCACGCGCCAGTACCTCAAGGCGACGCCGTGGGACGACCCCGACATCTACGCCAGGACGTCGCCGATCACCTACGTGAAGGGCGCGAGGACGCCCACCCTGATCCAGCACGGCGAGTTCGACCGGCGGGTGCCGATCGCCAACGCGTACGAGCTGCTCCAGGGGCTCCAGGACCGCGGCGTCCCGGTGAAGCTCGTCGTCTACAAGGGCTTCGGCCACGGCATCGACAAGCCGAAGGAGCGCCTCGCCGCGACGTGGCACAACTGGCAGTGGTTCGGGAAGTACGTGTGGGGGGAGGAGACGAAGATCGAGGGGGAGCCGGTGGCGGTGAAAGGCAGAGACTGAGGGACTGCCTTCCAAGCTCCCATTGACATTCGATGTATCCCATCCCACTCTATACATCGAATGTCGATGTACTCACCCTACCCGACATGCCGAAGCCGACGCTCGACCTGCTGCAGGGGACGCTCGACCTCCTGATCCTCAAGACGCTGAGCTGGGGCCCGGCGCACGGGTACGCCGTGGCGCGGTGGATCGAGCAGCTCACGGGCGAGGAGCTGCAGGTCGGCGAGGGGTCGCTCTACCCCGCGCTGCATCGCCTCGAGGAGCGCGGCTGGATCGAGTCGGAGTGGCGGCTCTCCGAGCACAACCGTCGCGCGAAGTTCTACCGCCTCACCACCGCCGGCCGCCAGCAACTGCGCGCCGAGGCCGCCTCGTGGGGGCGCTTCGTCAGCGCGGTGGGGAAGGTGCTCCAGGCGGAGGGGGCGCCGGGGTGAGGCAGGTGCGAGGTGCGAGGTGCGAGAAGTTGTCAGTGTGCAGCTGAGGACTGAGCACTTCTCGCACCTCGCACCTCGCACCTCGCACGTTCTCGACTCCTGACCAGATGTCAGACTCCTCTCCCTCCTGGCGCCGCTACCTCCGCCTCCGGCGTTCGGACGTGCGGGCGGACGTGGACGACGAGCTGCGCTTTCACCTCGAGTTGCGCGTCGCCGACCTCATTGCCGCCGGGATGCCGCCGGCGGCGGCGCGGGCGGAGGCCGAGCGCCGGTTCGGGGACGTGCACGAGATCGGCGACGCCTGCCTCACCATCGACGAGCGGCGGCTGCGGCGTGCCGACCGCCTGGAGGTCATCGCCCACATGCGCCAGGACCTGACGCTCGCCGCCCGCTCGCTCCGGAAGAGCCCGGGCTTCGCCCTCACCGCGCTCCTCTCCATCGCCCTCGGCGTGGGGCTGACGACGACCGTCTTCAGCGCCGCGCGGGCGATCCTCATCCGCCCGCTCCCGTTCGAGCGCCCCGACGAGCTGGTGGCCGTCTACGCGCGGAACACGGTCTGGGGCGTGGGCGGTGTGAACATCTCCTACCCCGACTACCTCTCCTGGCGCGACGAGAGCCGCTCGCTCGCCGGGCTCGCCATGTGGACGTGGGACTCGCACACGCTGTCGGGCGGCGGCGGCACCGCCGACGCCGAGCGCGTCGAGGGCGCGGAGGTCACGGCCGACCTGTTCCCGCTGCTCGGAGTGCGCCCGCTGCTGGGGCGCGCCTTCGAGCCGGGCGACGAGACGCCGGGGCGCCACCACGTCGTGCTGCTGAGCCAAGGGCTCTGGCGCCGTCGGTATGCGGGCGACCCGGCGATCGTCGGGCGGGCCGTGACGGTGGACGGGCGGCCGTACACCGTGGTGGGGGTAATGCCGCCGCGCTTCCATTTTCCCGAGCGGGGGCAGATGTGGGTCCCCTTCTCGATCACCCCGGACGCGCGGTCGAGGGACAACCGCTACTTCGCCGGCGCGATCGGGCGGATGCGGCCGGGGGTGTCGCTGGAGCGTGCGCGGGCCGACCTCGCGGCCGTCTCGGCGCGGCTCCAGAAGGAGTACCCGGGGAACGTGGGGTGGACGGCGGACGTGGTGACGATGCGCGACGACCTGGTCGGCGACCTGCGCCGGCCGTTGCTGGTGGTCCTGGGCGCGGTGGGGCTGGTCCTGCTCGTGGCCTGCGCGAACGTGGCCAATCTGATGCTCGCCCGCGGCACGGCGCGCGAGCGCGAGCTGGCCGTGCGGGCGGCGATCGGCGCCGGGCGGGGGCGGCTCGTGCGGCAGGTGCTCGCCGAGAGCCTCCTGCTCGCCGCGCTCGGCGGCGCGGCCGGCGCGGCGCTGGCGGCCTTCGGCGTGAGACTGTTCGGCCGGGCGTTCCCCAACGACGTCCCGTACTACATCTCGTTAGGCCTCGACGGGGGGGCGCTCGCCTTCGCGCTGCTCCTGTCGGCCCTCGCGGCGGCGCTCTGCGGGCTGGCCCCCGCGCTCCGCGCCGGGCGCGTCGACCCGGGCGTGGCGCTGCGGGAGGGCGGGCGCGGTACCACTGCTGCCGGGCGCTCCAGGGCCTTGATGAATCACGGGCCCACCCTGGTGGTCGCCGAGGTGGCGCTCTCGATCGTGCTGATGGTGGGGGCGATGCTCCTAGTGCGGAGCTACGCCAACCTCCAGGAGACGGAGCTGGGGTTCACCGAGCGCGGTCTACTGACGTTGCGCATCTCGCTCCCCTCGGCCACGTACGGGCCGCGCGAGCGCGCGGGCGCGTACTACACAGCGCTGCTGGAGCGGGTGGCGGCGCTGCCGGGCGTCGAGTCGGTAGGCGCGGCGCAGGGCGCCCCGTTCTCCGGCTGGGACGTGTCCGCCAGCGTTGCGGCCGAGGGACGGCCGCCGGCGCCGCCGGGCCGAGAGCTGACCTCGCACTACCAGTTCGTCACGCCGGAGTTCTTCCACGCGCTCGGCGTGCCGGTGCTCCGCGGGCGCGGGCTCGCGGCCACCGACCGCGACTCGATGGCGCTCGTCGGCGTCGTCAACGAGTCACTCGTTCGGACGCTGTTCCCCAACGAGGACCCGCTCGGCAAGCGCGTCCAGATCGGGGGGGACACGTGGGTGACGGTGGTGGGCGTGGTGCGGGACTACCGCCACTATCGCCTCCCGCAGCCGATGGGGCCGGCCATCTACCTGCCATTTGCCGCGACCCCGCCACGCACGATGGCGCTCGCCGTGCGCGCCGCGGGCGGCGTCGACCCGCTGGCGCTCCTCCCCGCCGTGCAGGCGGCGATGCGGGCGATCGACCCCGACGTCCCCGCCTATCGAGTGCAGACGCTGGAGCAGGTGGTGTCGGCCTCGCTCTGGCGGCAGCGGCTCCAGGGGCAGGTGCTGGGCGCGTTCGCGGCGCTGGCGCTGCTCATGGCGGCGGTGGGACTCTACGGCGTGATCTCGTACGCGGTGGCGCAGCGGACGCGCGAGCTGGGCGTGCGGATCGCCCTCGGCGCGGGGCGCGGCCACGTGCTCGCGCTCGTCCTGGGGCAGGGGGCGCGGCTCGCGCTCGCCGGCACGGCGGCCGGCCTCGCCGGCGCGCTCGCCCTCTCGCGCGTGCTGTCGAGCCTTCTCTACGGCGTGCGGCCCACCGACCTCGCCACCTTCGTCGGCGTCCCGGCCGCGTTGGTGGTGGTGGCGCTCGGCGCCTGCTACGTGCCGGCACGGCGGGCGGCGGGGGTGGATCCGGTGGTCGCGATGCGGGGAGACGGCTGATCGCGCGGCGAGGGCGAACGGCGAGTTGCCAGTCGTCACTGGCAACTGGCAACTCGACTACTGACGACTGGCAACTCGCCGTTTACCGCCCGCGCGCACCTTCGCCTTTCCCCGCCGTGTCTCCGCCGCCCGGTACGGCGCCAGCAGCGTCTCGAGATCCTCGCGCACGAACGCGATCACTTCGCCCTCGCGCATGATCGCCCAAGTGATGAGCGAGCCGCCCGACACGGCGCCCACGGCGCGCGCGAGGCGCGCGGTGTCGCACGGGGCGAGCTCGCCGGCGGCGACGGCGTCGTCGAGCAGGGCGCGGTAGCCGGCGAGGATGCGCGTGTTGTTCTCGAGCGCCAGGCGGTGGAAGTCCGGGTCGCTCAGGTCGATCTGGAGGAAGGCGAGGTGGTTCGCCATCTCCTCCGGCGAGTGGACGTACTGCGCCATGTGGGTCGCGGCGGCCAGCAGCGCGTCGAGCGGCGAGTCGGGGTGGGCGCCGCGGATCATGCCGAAGCACGCGTCCACGAACGCCACCGCCGACTCGGCCAGCGCGAGCATGAGCCCGCGCTTGGAGCCGAAGCGCTGCAGGAGCGTGGCCGGCGAGAGCCCGACCTCGCCGGCCACGTCGGCGAGGGTGAAGCGCGAGGGGCCGAGCTTGACGATGATCCGGCCGGCGGCTTCGAGGATGACCTCGTCGGGGATGGTTCGTGGTCGCGGTGTCATCGGCTTGACAATTTATAAATGACCGTACATTTATTGTCAACAGCGAATGGCTGGGGACCGCGGCCCCGCACGCCGCTCGCTCACCACACACCACACACCAGCATCACGATTTCGAGGAGGGTGCACCATGCGGCCACTCGAAGGCAAGGTCGCCGTCGTCGCCGGCGCCACGCGCGGCGCGGGGCGTGCCATCGCCTGCACACTGGGCGAGGCGGGGGCCACCGTCTACTGCACGGGGCGCAGCGCGCGGGGCGCGCGACCGCCGAGCGGGCGCCCGGAGACGATCGACGAGACGGCGGAGATGGTCGCGGCGCGCGGCGGCACCGCGATCCCGGTCCAGACCGACCACACCGACCGCGAGCAGGTGCGCCGACTGTTCGAGCGCGTCGAGGCGGAGCAGGGGCGGCTCGACGTCCTCGTCAACAACGTGAACGGCGACGACCTCGCCGAGTGGGGCGGCGCGTTCTGGGAGCAGTCGCTCGACCAGGGGCTCCGGCAGCTCGAGCGCGGCATCGACTCGCACGTCATCACCATCCACACCGCGCTCCCCCTCATGCTGCGCGGCGGCCGGTCCGGCCTCATCGTCGGCGTCACCGACCGCGGGGCGATCAGCTTCTTCCACGGCTTCGTGAAGCAGTCGGTGATGAAGCTCGCCGAGCTGCTGGCGCCGGAGCTGCGGCCGCGCGGCGTGGCGATCGTCGCCGTCACCCCCGGCTACCTGCGCTCCGAGGCGATGCTGGAGCGCTTCGGCGTGACCGAGGCGAACTGGCGCGACGCGGTGGAGAAGGACCGCTACTTCGCCGGCTCCGAGACCCCGTTCTACACCGGGCGCGCGGTGGCCGCGCTGGCCGCCGACCCGCGCGTGATGCTCAAGACCGGGAAGACGCTCGCCTCGTGGACGCTCGCCGAGGAGTACGGCTTCACCGACGTGGACGGCGCGCGCCCGCACTGGGAGCGCTTCATGGCGCCGGCGATCGACGAGCAGTGGGCCAAGCTCGCGAAGCAGCTGCGCGCCGAGTTCCGCAAGCACGGCGCCGACCCGCACGCCGTGCTCGAGGACGACCGCGTGACGCTGACCCTCCGCGCCCGCGTCTCCGCCGACGGCGAGCAGCCGCCGCGCTGGCTCGCCCAGGAGATCGCCTGGCCCGAGCTCTTCTACGGCAGCCGCAAGCAGCTCGTCGCCGACTTCTACGAGCGCTGGGCGCAGGCCCGCGGCGCCGCGGCGCCAGCCGCCGGCCCGCCGGCGGCCGAGGAGCATGCGACCGCCTGACGAGCGTCCCCTGGCCGGGCATGTCGCGGTCGTCGCCGGCGCCACGCGCGGCGCCGGCCGCGGCATCGCCTGCATGCTCGGCGAGGCGGGGGCGACGGTGTACTGCACGGGGCGCAGCGTGCGCGGCCGTCCGAACACGACCGGCTACTTCGCCGGCCGCCCCGAGCACATCGACGAGACGGCGGAGATGGTGACGGCGCGCGGCGGCGTCGGGATCGCGGTGCAGGTGGACCACCTGGAGGAGCGGCAGGTGGCGGCGCTGTTCGAGCGCGTGGCCGGCGAGCAGCGCGGGCGGCTCGACGTCCTGGTCAACGACATCTCCGAGGGCGTGGCGCACGACTGGAAGCCGTTCTGGGAGGTGTCGCTGGAGAAGGGCTTCCGGGCGCTGCGGCAGGGGGTGCACTCGCACGTCATCGCCGCCCGCTACGCCGCGCCGCTCATGGTCGCGCGGCGGCGCGGCCTGATCGTCGAGGTCGGCGACGGCGACACGTTAGGCTACCGCGGCACACTGTTCTACGACCTGGTGAAGGTGGCGGTCTCCCGGCTCGCCTACGCGATGGCCGAGGAGCTCCGCCCGCGCGGGGTGGCCGCGCTCGCCCTCACCCCGGGCTTCATGCGCACCGAAACGATCCTCGAGCACTTCGGCGTGACCGAAGCCACCTGGCGCGGCGCGGGGGCGAAGGACCCCACCTTCCTCCACTCCGAGACCCCCTACTTTGTCGGCCGCGCCGTCGCCGCGCTGGCCGCCGACCCGAACGTGCTCCGGAAGTCCGGCGGCCTCTACAGCTCGTGGGCGCTGGCCCGCGAATACGGCTTCACCGACGTCGACGGCGCCCGCCCGGACATCGGGGCCTACTTCGACGAGAAGTACGGCGGTTCCCCCTACGGAACGCCGAAGACGGGCGTGCGGTGGGAGATCCACCGCACCGAGCCTCCGCTCTCGGTAGAGGGGCGTGGCAACCCTGGCGGGGCAGGCGCTGTCTTACCTAAGAACCATAGGTAAGCCACCCCCTGGAGCCCGCATGCCCCCCGCCGCGCCCGACCTCGACCTCCTCAGAGGCACCCTCGACCTGCTGATCCTCAAGACGCTGAGCTGGGGCCCGATGCACGGGCTCGCGGTGCTGCGGTGGATCGAGCAGACCACCGGCGACCGGCTCACCATCGAGGAGGGGGCGCTCTACCCGGCGCTGCACCGGATGGAGGAGAAGGGGTGGCTGGAGGCCGAGTGGGGGATCACCGAGCGGAACCGCAAGGCCAAGTTCTACCGCCTCTCCCCGCTCGGCCGCCGGAAGCTCACGGCCGAGCTCTCCAAGTGGGCGCGCTACACCGAGGCCGTCGGCCTCGTGCTCGCGGCGCGCGGAGCCTAACGAACGATGGGATCCCAGGGCGGCGGCGGCGGCGGCTGGCCGGGGCTGCGCCGGGGCTTCCGGCTCCCCGGCGCGCGCCGGCGGGTGCGCGGCGAGGTGGACGACGAGCTCCGCTTCCACCTCGAGGGACGCATCGAGGACTTCGTCGCGCGCGGGATGACGCGCGAGCAGGCCGAGGCCGAGGCGCGCCGGCGGTTCGGCGACCTGGACGGCTACCGGCGGCAGGCCTGCGACATCGACCACCGCATCGTACGAGGACGACAGCGCATGGACTGGATGGCTTCGTTCGCCCGCGAGACGCGGCGCGCCCTTCGCTCGCTCCGCCGCAGCCCGTCGTTCTCCCTGATCGCCTTCGTGACGCTCGCCCTCGGCCTGGGGGCGACGACGGCGATCTACACCATCCTCGAGGCGGTGGTGCTGCGCCCGCTGCCGTACCGCGGCGCCGAGTCGCTGGTGTCGGTCATGCACCCGACCACCGTCCCGGGGACCGGGGAGTCGAAGTGGGGGATGTCGGCGGCCGGGTACTTCTACTTCAAGCGCCAGAACCGGACGCTCGCCGACCTCGCGGGCTACACCACCGGCTACACCACCGTCGCCGGCCGCGCGGGCGAGGGGGAGGCCGAGCGGGTGCGCTACGGCGGCGTGACGGCGAGCGTCTTCGGCGTGCTGCGCGCCCGCCCCGCCGTCGGCCGCCTGATCCTGCCTGACGACGACCGCCCCGGCGCCGCCACCGTCGCCGTGCTCGACTACGACTTCTGGCGGCGGCGCTACGGCGGCGACCCGGCGGTCGTCGGCCGCACGGTCGAGACGAGCA
>Ga0126308_10001100_pt1 | contig 10336 bp, 13 predicted proteins | sample Plot55_FD_92533 | JGI IMG/M metagenome (GOLD analysis project Ga0126308, IMG submission 92533) | Serpentine soil microbial communities from UC McLaughlin Reserve, CA, USA - Plot55 | ecosystem: Environmental > Terrestrial > Soil > Grasslands | place: USA: UC McLaughlin Reserve, Lake County...
AGCCCTGTGTCTATGATGTCCTCGACTATGAGGACGTGGCGCGCGGTTATGTCCTCCTCTAGGTCCTTGAGGATGCGGACGACGCCGCTGCTCGAGGTACCCGTCCCGTAGGAACTTATGTCCATGAAGTCGATCTCGCACGGTAAGTCGATGTTGCGCATCAGGTCGCCCAGGACGATGACAGCGCCGCGAAGGACGCCGACCAGGAGGAGCCTCTCGCCGCGGTAATCCCGCGTGATGATCTCCCCCAGCTCGCGCACCTTCTTCTGGATCTCCGAGGAGGGGATAAGCACCTCTTTTACATCAGGCATGAGACTGGACATCTTCACGAGATCTTGGCCACCTCTAACCTGAGCATCCTCTCCGTAGCCTCGCCAACCTTGAACGCATCGCCAAGCTCCCCGAGAAAGATCCAGGCCACCTCGCCCCGCTCGTCCATTACGACCGGCGTACGGCGCCGCAAATCTTTGGGCACCTTCCGATCCATCATCGCCCGCAAGACCTTCTTGGTCCCCCCGAGGCCCAACGGCCGGATGATATCCCCCTCCTGCGCCAGCCGCATCTCATAAGGACCCCTGGAGGCATCGAGGTAAGCGACCTCGGCCCTTCCAGCATCCCGCGGGTCGTAGCAAGAGACTTCCCGCGCCGAGACCTTCCACCCGGCGAAGACCGTCTCCCCAACTCGGAGATTCTTCCTCCCCTCATCCGGCTTCTCCGCCTGGTAAAAGGCGAGCTCCTCCCCGCCGCGGATCGAGGCGACCACCCCGCCCGGCAGGTCCACCGTCTTCGTCCCCTGCGCTCCCAGGCCCAGCACCGCATCGACGAGCGCTGAACCGAGCGGCGGCGCCTCCGGGAGCAGCATCGAGTAGGACCGGCGCACCGCGTGGCGCCGCAGCGCCGACGGCAACCCCGAGAGCTTCTTCGAGGGCACAATAACCTCGCTGCCTCTCCACCCGACGACCTCCGCCGCCAGGTCTTCGAGGACCTCGAGGTCTTCGCGGGCGAGAGCCGCGGTGCGCGCAAGGTTGCGGGCCGCCCCAGGATGAAGCGCCTCCAGAACCGGCAGAACCTCCAGGCGGACCCGGTTGCGGGCGTACTTGCCGGTCAGGTTCGTGGGGTCGGTGCGATACGGCTGGCCGAGACTGGCGAGGTAAGCAAGGATCTCCCGACGCGTACGCTCGATCAGGGGCCTCACCAACCGACCCCGAACCTGAGGAATACCCGAGAGACCTCGCAACCCGGCGCCGCGCGCCAGGTTCATCAAGACTGTCTCGGCGACGTCGTCGGCAGTGTGCCCGACTGCGATCGTCCGCAGTCCCAACCCTCCAGCCACCGCCTCCGCGAGCCGGTACCGCTCGTCGCGTGCCCTTTCTTGCAGGTTCGGCCCTTCTTGGAGCTCGAGGCTCCGGATCTCGCAGTGGACGCCCAGCCTCTCGCAAAGCGCGCGTACAAACTCAGCGTCCTCCCTCGACCCCTCTCCGCGCAGGCCGTGGTCGAGATGCAGGACCGCCGGCTCTCCGCCCAGCTCGAGGAGCACCCGCAGCAGCGCGACCGAGTCGGGTCCGCCCGAGACGAGCGCCAGCGGCCAAGAGAGGTCCATTCGATAACGCTTCGCCGTCAGCCGTACGGCGCTCACGAAGTCCTCCGGTTTCATGGGAACAGTTTAGAACGCCCACGGGCTAAGATCGCCCCGTTTCTCTCGCCCCGGATGAGACCGGCCCCGAGCACCAAGAGCCCGGCGGCCAGCGAGACCGCGCCCACGTAGGCGAGGTAGATCATGGCGTTCGGCTGCGTCGCCTCAGGCGAGAGGTTCACCCATCTACGTAAGCAAAGCCCACCAGCGACAGGACGAGCAGAACGCTAGCGTGCCAGCGTGGGCGTGGCCGGCCCGCCAGAGGTCCTGCCTGAGCTCATTCTGCGTATACCCGGCGTCGCCCACGAACAGCGAGTGGATACTCGTTCCGCCGTAGACGACCGGCGCTTGGCTGTGACTCAGAAGGCGGCGGGTCGCGCCGGCAAGGCGGGTCGCGCCGCGGCCGGTCCTGGTGCGGAGAGGCGTGGGCCCGCCGGCAAGGCGGCGGGTCGCGCCGGCAAGGCGGGTCGCGCCGCGGCCGGTCCTGGTGCGGAGAGGCGTGGGCCCGCCGGCAAGGCGGCGGGGGCGGGGCCTACGGCGCTACCGATGGTGTTGCCGCCGGGGTTGGCGGCCACGCCTCCAGCGAAGTTGGGGACGAAGGAGGTATCGTTTTGTAGTGCGGCGGGGGCGGCCGGGACGGGCCTCGCTGCGATGGCTGGAGGAGTAACCGCGGGCTCGGTAACGGCGGGTGCGGCCGCCACGGATGCGGCCGCCACGGGTGCGGTGGCGACGGGCTCGACTGTGGTCTGTGGGACGCCTGCTTCATTCACGGCGGCCGGCACGACAACTGGTGTGGCCCGTATTCGATCTCGCCTCTCGCGGAACCTCTCTATGCGCGGGGTCGAGGCAGGCTCGAACGCTGCGGGAGCTGCTCTCCTAGACCGGGGGGCCAGGGCGGACTCCTCGCCTGGGGAGGGCTGTTCTGCCGCCTCCCGCCGGGCGATCAAAAGGTTCCGGGGTTCGGTGGTGGGCTGCTGGCCGGCTTGCGTCTCGTCGCCGGTCTCGGAAGGGACCGGGGCACCTGCGCCTTCGCCGTCTCCGGAGACGAGACCCTCGTCACCCTCGATCACCGCCACCGGCGTCACCAGAGCGAGGAGATCCGGCGCAGCATTCTCGCCGGCCTCAGAGGCGTGATCGTTGCCTGCCCTGGCATCCAGAAAGGGCGCTCCGGAGTCATCTTCGGATGCCTCTTTGGGCTTGTCGGCGTTCGCGGTCGCCGCGTTGGTGCCATTCGCGCCGTCATCGGTGTCGGTGTTGCCGGCGCCGCTCCCTGCACCGGTGTCCGTTCCGGCGACGTTGCCTTCCTGTCCGCCTTTCGACCCTGCGTCGGCGTTCGTAGTCGCCGCGTTGGTGTCACTGGCGCCAGCGTTGTCAGTGTCCGTTCCGGCGGCGTTGCCTTCCTGTCCGCCTTTCGACCCTGTGCCGGCGTTTGATCCCACAAGGGCCTGGCAGGCGCGGGGCACCAAAATGGCGAGCAGGAGGAGCACAAGGAGTACGGCCAGGATCCTGCGCCTCGTGTAGACGCCGGACGCGGCATCTCGGGATCTGTCACCTCCGTGCATCGCTTCCTCCCCTACGCGCCGGTCTCACCGACCGAGCCTTCTCCGCGGCGCCCTGCCCGCCCAACGATCAGGTCCTGGTAGACCTTTATACCGGATGCCGGTAGCGGGGGCAACAGGTCATCTTCGCCACTCAGCGGGGCCTCGTCCGGGGAGCGGCGAAGCTCACGGCGAATACCCTTTACGTATGCCGTTGAAGAGATCTGTGACCTCCCGATCGTCGATGTAGCTAAGCAAAAAATCGTCGGCCATCAGGTGGGCGACGACCGGGTCCTGTCGCCCCTCTTCGCCGGTGCCCGCGTACCGCGGGTTTCCCTCCGCGAGCCATCGCAGTTCGTCCACTAACCTGTCTCGGTCCATTCGTCTGCCTCCCTATAGGTCCCACCGGATCGTAGCACCGCCGGGTACGGGAGCTTGGCTCGCGAAGGAGGAGGGAATAGAAAAGCACGCATGGTAGAGGATGCACGCAAAGGACGCCTTCTGGCGCGACTGGTTGCGCGGGTGGATACCGCTGTGACGCCGCCCGGCTTGAGTTCGCTGGGGCTCGCCGCCGCGCGCGACGGGTATCTCTACGTGCCGGCGGGATATCAGGCCAGGCGTCCCGCCCCGCTGGTGGTAGTGCTGCACGGCGCAGGCGAGGATGCGCGCGACGGCCTGGCCCTGCTGCGGGGCCAAGCGGACAGGGCCGGGCTGATACTGCTCGCGCCCTCCTCGCGAGAGTACACGTGGGATCTTGTGGCCAGACGCGGCCGGTACGGCCCCGATGTTGCCGCCATCGACCGGGCTTTGGAGCAGACGTTCTCCCGCTGCGCAGTCGACCCGGCGCGGATCGCAATCGGAGGCTACTCCGACGGGGCTTCCTACGCGCTCTCGCTTGGGATGGCGAACGGCGATCTGTTCACGCACGTGCTGGCGTTCTCGCCGGGATTCGCAGCCCCGCCCGGTCAGACGGGATCACCACGGGTCTTCGTCTCCCACGGCACGCGAGACGGGTGGCTCCCGATAGAACGCTGCAGCCGTAGGATCGTCCCCCAGCTCGAGCGCGCCGGCTACGAGGTGCGCTACCGCGAGTTCGTGGGTGGGCACGTGGTCCCGCCCGAGATCGGGCGCGAGGCCGCGGACTGGTTCACCGACGGGCAGGACCAGGGGCAGAAGACCTAGAAGGTGATCACCTCGAAGCCCTCCGCGATGAGCTTCCTGAGGCTCTGGTGTCCCCTGTACTCCGTCAGCAGCGGCACGCCGCTGGCCTCCACCTCGTCCTTGACGCCAAAGGAGACCGCGCAGGCCTTGCAGGCGCCCGCGACCTTGTCCCTCACGAGCTCGAAGGCCCTGTGGAGCCGGTGGTCCGGGTCGGAGAGCTCGGCCACCCACTTGGTCCCGGCCCCGGTGAAAACGACGGTGACCTCCTCCCCCGCCTCCTTGAACTCGTAGGCCGTGGTGAGCGCGTTGGCCGTCCTCGCGGAGTCCGCGTGGGTCTCGGTGTCCGTCATGATCACGATGGCTACCTTAGTCGCCACTCTACCTCCCTCCCCGGATCGTCCCACGGCTAGTTTCCCCCCACCGGCCCTCGCCAAACCGCGTCCTCTCACCGGGTGGGCACGCAGCGCTCGGTTATGATGCCGGCGAGGAGGTCGCGGCGGATGTCGGAGTCTCGAGATACGTCGTACCAAGGCGGCGGGAGCGAAGATGGTGGGTGGAGGATGGAGCGCGCACCAAATATCACGCTCAACAAGACCCTCCTCGTCTCCGCGCTCGCCCTCGGGGCGTTCCTCGGCTGCGGGTCCGGCGCCGGGAGACCGGCGTCGCGCCGGGTACGACCTCGCGACCGGCCGAAGACGCCTCGAACGCGGAGCCGCAGGACTTCACCCGAGCCGCGGCGGCCGGCATCGATGAGCCTTCGATCCGCACGCACCTGGACCTCCTGACGGGCGTCTCCCCTGCCTCGCTAGGCGGCCGCCAGGTCACCATCTCAGAGCGCGGGAGCGAGAGCGGGAGGAGGACGGCTGCAGAGTAATTAGAGTCCTCCTTCGAGGAGCTGGGCATACCCGCCCGCATCCTCGAGTTCAGCTCGGGGGGTCTCCGCGGCTTCAACGTGGAGGCAACCCTTCGAGGGACGAAGGGAGAGAGGCACCTGTGGGTGACGGCGCACGTGGACTCTGTGCACAACGCTGGAGCGAACGACAACGCTAGTGGCCTGACCTCTATCCTTCTGACGGCAAAGGCGCTCAAGGAGCTAAACCCCGAATACACCGTCCACTTCGTGGCCTACGACCTCGAGGAGGTCAGTCTCTTCGGAAGCTCCCACTACATCGAGAACACCGGGGGCGTCGTCCGGGAGCGAGAGGGGATGAGGCGCTCGGAACCTGCGGCAGGGCAGGTCCTATCGACGACACCTTCTTGCAAGCAGCGGAAGAGATCCGGTCACCCATCGAGCTCAGGGAGGCGTGCCTGGGCCGCTCTGACCCCGCCCTCTTCAGGGACACCGGGCTACCCGCGGCCGTTCTCACCGACGGGGCGATCTACGACGGCTTCCTTTGCTACCACAAGCCCTGCGACACGGTGGAAAAGCTCAATATCTCATACCTGCGCCCGAGGATCGAGCTGACCGCCGCAGCGACCACGCTGCTCGCCGCCCCACAGGGCTGAGGGCACGAAAAAGCCCCGATCTCTCGGGGCCTCTCAGTAGTAGCGGGGGCAGGATTTGAACCTGCGACCTTCGGGTTATGAGCCCGACGAGCTACCAGACTGCTCCACCCCGCGTCGCTCTGGACGAGAGTTTATCACCGCTCCATGGTTTGTAAAGCCTCACGCCGCCATGTTACCGTGGCCCTCGCGATGGGCACCGTGTTCTTGATCCTCATCCTCGTGGGTGCGGCGCTCGCGCTCGTCACCGCGGCCGTCGCTTTGCGGGCGTACCTCCGGCTGCGTCGCGTCCGCGCCGCCCTCAGCGGGCGCCTGATCGGAGAGGTCACCGACCTCGCCCGCCGCACCGACGAGCTGGAGAGGGTCCTCTCCGACCTCGACGCCCGCGCGCAGCGGCTCCCTGTCAGAATCTCCGAGCTCCAGCAGAGCCTCGCGACTCTGCGCGTCCTTACCGGAGCACTGGCGGCCACGCTCCGTCAGGCTCAGGGGGTTCTCTCCTTCAGCGCGCTCAAGACTTTGAGCGCCAGTCGCATCGTCAGCGTTCTCCGGGTTTCCCCGGCGCCGAAGAACGACCCACGCTCAGGGTGAGCCCGATGGTGTCGGAGGCGTCGCGCGCCCGTATACTCGCCCGTATACTGCTTTACATGGGCGAAGAACAGGCGCAGCACCAAGAGGCCCCGGAGCCGTCCGGCGAGGACTGCGAGATCTGCGGCTCGGAGATGTACGGGCTGCACTGCAAACTCGTCTGCCCCAACTGCGGCTACCGCCGCGACTGCTCCGACCCCTAGGCGGGGAGGGACCCGTGTGGGAGAACGTCACGCGCCGGCTCGAAGGTTCGCTGGTTGTCCTGGAGCCGCTGAAACCCAGCCACGAGCAGGGTCTCTTCGAGGCCGCCCACGACCCGAGGATCTGGCAATACCTGCCGTTTGAGACGGGCGAAACCTACAACCCGGCGGAGACCCGGGCTGCCTTCGCCTCCTGGTTCGAGGCTGCCCTGGCAGCTTCAGAGAAGGGCAGCGAGGCCGCGTTCGCGACGCTGGATGCCGAGAGCGCTCAGCCCATCGGAAGCACCCGTTACCTCGCGCTCCGGCCGGCACACCGCGGGCTGGAGATCGGCTGGACATGGCTCACCCCTTCCGCCTGGGGGACCGGCGCGAACGTCGAGGCCAAGCTGCTCATGCTCGAGCATGCCTTCGAGTCTCTGGGCTGCGTGCGCGTCGAGTTCAAGACCGACGCCCGCAACGAGCGGTCCCGGGCGGCTCTCGCGGCGCTCCCCGCGCGGTTCGAGGGCATCTTCCGCAAGCACAAGATCGTGCGCGGGGACCGGTACCGCGACTCAGCATACTACAGCATCCTCGACGAAGAGTGGCCCGGGGTCAGGGCGAACCTCAGGCAGCGGCTCGCGGAGTAGCTAGGCGTCGCCGAGCATTTCGAACGCGCTCGGACCAGCCTCTAACTCGAGTAGTCGCTGCACCAGCCCCGCGATGATGTGCATCTCCTCCCGGCGTGCCCCCCGCTCGGCCTCCTACTGCTCCCACAGCACGCGGATCGTCTCGTCCTTCGCGGACATGAGCGCGATAGACTAACCGTTCGGTCGAGGTTAGGCTGAACGGGTAGCTGGTCACCGCGTTCAGCGCCAGCGGTGCGGCCCCGGCGGCGGTAGTGCGAGCGGCCGAGGAGGACTACCGGAGGAACGGCAAGAACATCGCCTGACGGCGGGGCCTAGCCCTACTCGAACGACATCGCCAGGACACCCATCGCCTGGTCATAATGGGCCGCCCAGATCTGCTCCTGGCTCCCCTCCGGCGCCCTTCGCCACTCCTCCAGCTTGGAGGGGTCGGCGTCGTGGGCGAGGTGCAACCTGTGGAGCACCTCCCACAGGTGCGGGTGGTCGACCCTCATGCGCTCCAGGGCGGCGTGCAGCTCGTGGTCGCCCGCGGGCTCGGAGAGCCTCCTCAGCGCCTCCTCCTTCGCCAGGTAGTCGCGCTCGCTCATGATGTCTTCCTCCTCCCGTCTCACGGGATCGTGACGGAGTACAGCAAGAGTACACCGATCCGGCACTTTTAAGAATTCTCCTTCGCAGGAGCTCTTTAATAGGATCAATACCCGCTTTCTTTCTATCTTTCTATAGCTATATATGCTTGCCGCCCGTACATTTGGGTCGCGCCTGGTGACTATTATTGCTCAACCAAGGTTTCGGTCTTATCGGGCGTCCAAGGCCGAGAGCGCCCTTTCGCCCCAGCCCTTGACCTCGGCGGTGACGGCCATCGCGTCCCAGTCCTCGGGGCCGTACCAGCCGACTTTGTCCTCGCTGTAGTCCTGATGAATGCTGGTGGGGCCATCGGGCTTTGCGAAATAGATCAGGTCTATGTGCTGGTGGTTGGGCCCGATGTTCTCGAGCTGCACCCCGGCGGGCCGATGGAGTTGCACAGGGTCGGTGACATCCTCGCGTCTCTCCCCTACGAGCTTGCAGTGTAGCCCCGTCTCTTCGAAGACCTCGCGCACGGCCGCGTCGTCGGGAAGTTCGCCTCGTTCTATATGGCCACCCGGGGGTAGCCACTTGCCGAGCTTGCGGTGCCAATGCAAGAGCACCTTTCCCTTCCGCACCACGATGACTGCGACCGTAAAGTGCCTGCTCGTTCGCTCGGAGACCATAAGGCCCAAGGTTACACCAGGAGAAAGAGGTGGTCGGCACCACGAAACGGGTAGCGTTACTCCGTAAGGTAACCTATGGTTTATGGACGAGAAAGATCATGAAATCCATCCGCTGCCCGAGGCGGCGTTCGGTCGCTACGACGAGACACCGGACGAGGAGTTCTACAGGCTGCCACGCTTCGTCACCCACATAGACGATCGTGCCATAGCGGCGGTCACGCAGCTCTACCGGGAGTTCTTCCCGCCGGGCGGAGAGATCGTGGACCTGATGAGCAGCTGGATATCCCACCTGCCGCCGGAGATCGAATACCGCCGCGTGATCGGGCTCGGTATGAACGAGGTAGAGTTGCGGCGTAACGAGAGGTTCGACTCCTACGTGGTCCAAAACCTGAACACAGATACCCACCTGCCGTTCGGGGATGCGGAGTTCGACGGGGCTGGGATCTGCGTCTCGATAGAGTACCTGACCCGGCCGGTGGAGGTGCTGCGCGAGGTCGGACGGGTACTCAAGGTCGGGGCCCCGGTCGTGATCACGTTCTCAAACCGCTGCTTTCCTACCAAGACCGTTGTCGTCTGGCACCAGCTAGACGACCAGGGACACGTGCGCCTCGTCGAACGCTACTTGCACGAGGCAGGGACCTGGAGCAACGTCCACAGCCTCGACCGCAGCCCGCGCCGGCTGTTCTCCGACCCGCTCTATGCCGTGATCGGGGAGAGCACTGGACCCACAGGGCACATTTAGCCGAAGGTCGCACGGTGGATTGACCAGATAGGTGCAGCCGCGGGGAGTGGTGTGTCCTACGACAGCGGGCTGCGAGGTGCCTCGCCTGTGAAGAGTACGACAGTCTGAGGCCCGGTCCGCGGGCACTATGACTCGGCAATCCCCTGCGAGACCAGAAGGAGAAACCATATGGCCAAGAACTCAGGCGAGAAAAAGTACACTTACCCCAATCTCAGAGAGCTATTAACAGAGGAGATCAAGGCGTCTGACTAATGCGGCAGGCCAGGGAAGTGGTCGGCCTGCCGGTCGCGATTCCTCACCCAGGACTACGAGAGGCAAGGCGGCGGCTACAAGGGTGAGAGGGACGAGTCCCAGAAGAACCTCGAGAAGTCGACCGACGAGGAGTGCCAGACTGAGGAGGGTGAGACGAAGGCCCGCGACGGCGACGAGACAGCACGCTACCTACCGAAGAAGGCCTGGAAGAACATGAGCAACGAGGAGAAGCGCACCACCGAACAGAAGAAGCTTAAAGGCACCAGGAAAGGGGAGCAGTACGTCGTCAACGCCGAGGAGGCGAAAGAAGTCCGCAAAGGCCTCACGCCTCGTCGATAGCGGGCTACGACGACCTGAGCGTCGAAGACGTGGATGAGAAGCTAGACGGCCTCTCAGATGAGGAGATCGGTGAGGTCCGCGACTACGAGAAGCGGAACAAGGACCGCGAGTCCCTTCGTGGAGCAATTGGACCGCAGACTCTAAAATTCTCACCGCTGTCTCGGCGGGTACTCACCTCGAGCATGTTAGAAGGCGGGTGGTCGCTGGGTAGACTCTACCGGCGGAGCGAGAGACAGGACGTTTGGAGGACGGGAGCATGAAGATTCCCGGCATGCAGTTGATCAAGAAGGTGGAACAGAAGGGTAACAAGGCCGAGGTACCCGTGGCCGAGAACCTCGGGCTCGTCGACTTCTTCAAGCTAACGTTCAAAGAGGTCGGCGAGGACCATGTCTCAGCCTTCGCCGGGAACCTCACCTACAAGGCGCTCTTCGCTATCTTCCCTTTCTTCACCTTCCTGCTCTCGCTGCTGGGTCTCTTCAACGCGACGAGCCTGGTTCGGGACATGCTCGACAT
>Ga0126308_10001101_pt1 | contig 10335 bp, 9 predicted proteins | sample Plot55_FD_92533 | JGI IMG/M metagenome (GOLD analysis project Ga0126308, IMG submission 92533) | Serpentine soil microbial communities from UC McLaughlin Reserve, CA, USA - Plot55 | ecosystem: Environmental > Terrestrial > Soil > Grasslands | place: USA: UC McLaughlin Reserve, Lake County...
AGCGTCGCTCGAGCGCCACGACGCCGACGAACAGCACGAACGCCCACACCGACCCCGTGGCCTCCTCCAGCAGCCGTCTGACGAGCGTCCCCGACACGTCGCGCGTGACGTCGTCGAGGTACAGGTAGAGGAACCGGAGCAGGCAGTCGGCCGCGAAGATGGCGGCCATCACCCCCCAGAAGAGGCGCCCCGGACGCGGATCGCGGGAAGACGACGGCATGCTACCAGACTACGCCCGAGCGTCGCACCGGACAACCGGCGCGTGCCGAGCGGGATTAGGGTGGGACGACGGGGTGACGGGGCATGATGCGTCCCTCACCCGAGCATCCTCCCCGCCAGCTCCTTCACCAGCTTCGCGCACACCATCGCCGTCACGCCGCCGACGTCGTTCGCGGGGTTGAACTCGACGACGTCGGCGCCGACGATCGCCGGGGCCCTGATGGCGTGGATGGCGTCGAGCGCCTGGCGCACGGTGAGGCCGCCGGGCTCGCGGTGGGAGATGCCCGGGGCGAAGGCGGGGTCGAGGGCGTCGAGGTCCACGGTGACGTAGACCGGGACGTCGAACGCCAGGCGCGCGCGCGCCGCCGAGCCGTCGCCCCAGGCGCGCATCTCGACCACCTCGACGCCGAAGCGGTCGGCCTGGGCGCGCTGGTGGCCGTTCATCGTCCGGATCCCGAGCTGCACCAGGCGGTCGGCGAGCCCCTCCTCCATCGCGCGCGCGAACGGGCAGGCGTGCGAGAAGCGGTCGCCGTCGAACGCGTCGTAGAGGTCCGGGTGCGCGTCGAGCTGCACCACCGCCAGCCCGCGGGGGTGGGCGCGCCGCATCGCCCTGAGCGCCGGGTAGGTGACCGAGTGGTCCCCACCTAACGAGAGCGGACGCCCCCCGCCGCCGGCCAGCACCGCCGCCACCCCGGCCTCGATCGCCGCGCGGGCCGCGGCGCCGTCCTCCCCGCCCCCCGCGTCCACGTCGCCGGCGTCCGCCAGCACGCCCGGCGCCCCGAGGTCCACCAGCGCCTCGGTCCACAGGTTCGACGAGTCGCTGGCGAGCGCCCGCCGGATGACCGCCGGCGCCGCCGCCGCGCCACGCTGGAACGACGAGCTGGCGTCGTAGGGGAGACCGAGCAGGGTGACTGTCATGAGGATGGGGGTGAGGTAGAGTGCTGCGTGCTGCGTGCTGCGTGCGGGTACCAGGCAATCCGGCGCTCGCTGCGCGCGAACGGTCATCCTGAGCCGCAGCGCGGCGAAGGATCTGCTCTCACGCTGCATGAGCCCGGGGTCCGGCGGCTGAGAGCGGATCCTTCGCCGCTCCGCGGCTCAGGATGACAGTTCGCGCAAGTCGCGCCGTCGCTGCCTGCACCCGCACGCAGCACGCAGCACGCAGCACGCAGCACGCAGCACGCAGCACGCAGCACGCAGCACTCTACCTCAGCCCCTCCCCCTCCACCACCGTGTCCTCCGTCATCGGGTCGAGCGCCAGGCGCACCAGGGCGGCGGCGAGCTGCGAGGCGGTCGTCGAGTGGTAGCGCGCCCGCAGCCCGCTCGCGCCGAGCGCGCCGGCGACGGCGAGCAGCGCGTCGCCGGCCGCCGCGGCGGCGCGCTCCATCGGGCGCCGCTCCTCGCGGTCGGGGCCGGTGATGAAGCTGGGGCGGGCGATGATGAACGGGAGGCCGCTCTCGCGCAGCTCCCGCTCGGCGCGCGCCCGCGCCGCGAGGTAGGGGTTCGTGGCGCCGTCGCGCACGCCGGCCGCGGAGAGGTAGACGAACCGCGGCCGGACGCCTGACGACGACGCGGCGCGGATCAGCAGGCTGGTGAGGCCGTAGTCCACGCTCTCGTACGTGTCGGGCACCGCGCCGCCGCCGCCGCCCGACTCCTCGGTGCGCCGCCCGCGCTCGCGCGTCGTCCCGAGCAGCGCGAACAGCTGCGCCGGCCGCCAGCGCGCGAGCGACGCGCGCATCGCCGGCTCCTCCCACGGCGTCGCGTCCACCTCGGCGCCCAGCTCGGCGAACCGCTCGCGCCACTCGGCGAGCCGCGGCGAGTCGGGGCGCACGTGCGCCACCGCCCGCACGCCCCGCTCGACGAGCTGGCGCACGACCTCCCGTCCGGTGTAGCCGGTCGCGCCGGCGACGAAGGCTGTAGTCATTGGATGGAGCGCAGTCCCCAGTCTGTTAGTCCGAGCTCGCGTCGCCCGCGTTTCCCACCGCTGCAGCCTGTCGGCGCCCGGCGTCCGAACACGCATCTCCAGGCGTACGGCCAGCAGTCCCAACCATCAACGACGCCTAGATCCTATGAAATCTCTTTCTCCGGTGCCACTCGCCACGATCGCACTGGTGGCGGCCGCCGCGGGCGCGGCACTCGCGCCGACCCGGGCGCTGACCGCGACCGCGGGGTCTCGTGCGACCCCCGCGTCGCATCACCACGCACCGCCGCGCTTCGACGACGTGCGGCTCCCGACCGGCGTGCGGCTGCGCTACGCCGAGCAGGGCGACCCGTCGGGCCATCCCATCATCCTGCTCCACGGTTACAGCGACTCCTGGTTCTCGTACAGCGGCGTGCTGCCGCTCCTCCCGGAGCGCTATCACGTGTACGCGCTGGACCTCCGCGGACACGGCGACTCGGACCGCCCCGCCGCCGGCTACGCGATGCGCGACCTCGCGGCCGACGTCGTCGCGTTCATGGACGCCAGGGGCATCGCGCGGGCGACCGTCGTCGGCCACTCGATGGGGAGCTTGGTCGCGCAGCAGGTGGCGCTCGCCGCGCCCGGCCGCGTCGCGCGGATGGTCCTCGTCGGCTCGGCGACCAGCGTGCTCGCGATGAACGGCTTCGCGGAATTCCGCCAGGCCGTCGAGTCGCTCACCGACCCCGTACCGGTCTCGTTCGCGCGCGAGTTCCAGGAGAGCACCATCCATCAGCCGATTCCGGCCGAGTTCGTGGACCGCGCGGTCGGCGAGAGCCTGAAGATGCCCGCGAGCGTGTGGCGCGGCCTGATGGCGGGGATGGCGAGCACGGACGCCCCCGTCGCCCTGGGCCGCCACCGGATCCCGACGCTCGTGCTCTGGGGCGAGAAGGATTCGGTGTTCCCGCGCGCCGAGCAAGACTCGCTGGTCGCGCTGCTCGGCACCTCGACGCTCAAGGTCTACCCCGCGACGGGCCACGCCCTCCACTGGGAGCGCCCGGCGGAGTTCGCGCGGGACCTGGAGAGATTCATCGAAGGGGCTTGAGCTCCCAATCACTTCTCCGGCAGAAACACCGTGAAGTGGTGCTCGATCGATTCGGCGGCCGGCACGCAGGTGGCGAGAAAAGGGAAAGGCATCGCGAGGTGCGAGGCGCGAGACGTGCTCGACCAGTCCTACCGGCTACTGGGCACTTCTCGCATCTCGCGCTTCGCACCTCGCACCGTCTTTCGCCGCGTGCCCCTCCAGCCACGCCTCCACCAGCCCGAAGGCGCGCTCGCGGCCGTAGTCGACCGTCACCACGTGCCCGCACCCCTCGACCCACACCAGCCGCTTCTCCGGCGCGCCGAGGCGGGCGAACTCGCGCTCGGCGGCGTCGGGGGGGATGCGGTTGTCCTCGCGCGACTGGATGACGAGCGTCGGCGTCGTTATGCGAGGCAGCGCTGCGGCGGCGCGCTCCATCACGCCCAGGAGTTCGAACAGCAGGCGCGCGGTGACGGCGCCGTAGTTCAGGCTCCGCCGCAGCTCCTCCGGGTCGTGGATCGACCGCGGGCCGCCGGCGCTGGAGAGGTAGCCGGCGAGCGGGCCCCACAGCCGGTGCGCGCGCGCCAGCCGCCGCAGCGTGCGCGGCATGCTCACGTACGGCGCGACCAGCGCCAGCGCCGGCGGGGGCGGCACGGCGGGGTCGCCGGCGAGCAGCGCGGCGAGCGCCCCGCCCATCGACACGCCCACGAGGTAGGCGCCGGGGTACCGCTCGCGCAGCCGGGCCCACTCGTCGCGCGCGTGGTCGATCCACGCGTCGCCCCCCGACGCCGCGAAGTCGCGCAGCGTGCGCCCGTGTCCGGGGAGCAGCGGCGCCCGCACGGCGTACCCCGCGCGGTGGAGATGCTCGGCCAGGTAGCGCAGCGACTGCGGCGTGTCGCCGAAGCCGTGCAGTACGAGCACCGCGCGATCCTCGCTCCCGTCGGCGAGCTCGATCGGCTCCGCCCCTGGCACCATCCCCGCCCCCCCCGCGACGAGCCGAGCCCCCACCTCGCGCTCGACGCGGCGCGAGCCGGCGCGCAGCCAGCCGTAGAGCGCCGCGGCCGCGCCGGCGAACAGGACGAGAGGAAGCATCGCTCTATCGAGCGCGGGGCACGGCCGAGCGCCGAGCGCCGAGCGCCGAGTCCCGCATCAGTACCTCGCCACCGCCGGGTCCACCTCCGCGCTCCAGCGGTCGATGCCGCCGGCGAGGTTGAGGACGCGGCGGAAGCCGGCGGCGCGCAGGCACTCGGCGGCGGCGGCGCTGCGGACGCCGTGATGGCAGAGCACCACCATCTCGTGAGCCGGGTCGAGCGACGGGAGCGCGCGCTCGAGCGTGCCGAGCGGGACGAGCCGGGCGCCCGGGACGCGCGCGATGGCGTACTCGTACGGCTCGCGGACGTCGATCAGCTCCAGCGCGTCGCCGCGCTCCAGCCGGGCGTGGAGCTCGCGCGGCGTGATCTCGAGCGGAGCGTCATCGCCGGCCTCGCCCGCGTCGGCGACCCCGCGCCCCACGCCGCAGAGCTCGTCGTAGTCCATCAGCTCGCGGATCTCGCGCGTCCCGCACGCCGGGCACGCGGGGTCGCGCCGCAGCCCGATCGTCCGGAACGACATGCGCAGCGCGTCCACCAGCAGCAGCCGGCCGGCGAGCGTCTCGCCAATGCCGCACGCCAGCTTCACCGCCTCGGTAGCCTGCACCATTCCGACGAGCCCCGGCAGCACGCCCAGCACGCCGCCCTCGGCGCAATTCGGGACGAGCCCCGGCGGCGGCGGCTCGCGGAAGAGGCAGCGGTAGCAGGGCCCGTCGGCCGTCGCGAACACCGACGCCTGCCCCTCGAACCGAAAGACGCTCCCGTAGACGTTAGGCTTCCCGAGAATGACGCAGGCGTCGTTCGTCAGGTAGCGCGTCTGGAAGTTGTCGGTGCCGTCCACCACGACGTCGTACTCGGCGACGATCTCCATCGCGTTGGCCGAGGTGAGCGACTCGTCGTACGCTTCCAGCTGCACGTGCGGGTTGATGTCGTGCAGCCGGTCGCGCGCCGAATCGGTCTTGCGCCGGCCGACGTCGCTGGTGCCGTGGAGGACCTGGCGCTGGAGGTTGCTGACGTCGACGCGGTCGAAGTCGACCAGCCCCAGGTGCCCGACGCCCGCCGCGGCCAGGTAGAGCGCCGCCGGCGAGCCGAGTCCGCCGGCGCCCACCAGGAGCACGCGCGCCTGCTTCAGCCGCCGCTGCCCTTCGATGCCGAACTGCGGCAGCGAGAGATGGCGACTGTAGCGGAGCAGCTCGGCGGTGGAGAGATCATTCTCGTGCGCGACAGGCGGGTGCATGTGGAGCAATATAGCGGGGGGTGGAGGGGGCCCCGGGGATGCGGTCCCTCTCAGCCGCGCACCCGCCCCGCCGCGTAGTCCCGAAACGCCCGCAGCGCCGCGGCGTCCCACTCCACGCCGCCGGTCGTGCGCAAGTCCGGCGTGACGTCGGCGCCCGACCGGTAACAGTCGAGCGCCCGACGGACGATCGGCCGGTGCTCGGCCGGCAGCCGGGCGAGCGCCCACAGCGCGCCCTCCTCCTTGTTCGCCACTGTCGCCGGCCCGTCGGCGAGGAGCTGCAGCACGCGACAGGCGTTGAGCACCGCGTAGAACGGCGACTCCAGGATGTGGTCGCCCTCGGCGATCCACGCGAAGTCGTGGAGCACCGCGTCGAGGAAGTCCTCGGGCCGCACGGGCCCGAACATCTCGCTCGCCGGCGGGCCGACCAGCGCGACGCCGCGCGCGCGCGCCACGGTGCAGTGCGCAGCCAGGTCCCGGTCGCGCCGATCGACGGCATCGTAGTCCGCGGTTCCGTGCCGGATCGCGTCCTTGAGCGAGTCGCCGAAGTGCAGCTCGTATGGCGACGGATGCGTGAACGCGCGCGCGTGGCGCTCCAGCACGACGCTCAGCTCCAGGTCGCCCGTCGTGGGACGCGCGTCGGAGAGCTGGAGCAGCCGCTCGCTCAGCCGACGTCGGGCGTGCGCATCCATCCGTTCGTGTACCACGACCAGCAGGTCCACGTCGCTCTTCGGCCGGTAGCAGCATCCGGTGGCGAGCGAGCCGTGCAGGTAGACGCCGGCGAGCGAATCGCCCAGCTCGGCGCGCAGCACGTCCACCACGCGCTCGACGAACGCGCGGACGTCGGCATCGCAGTCGTCCCATCGCTGCGCGCGCAGAGCGCGCTGCGCACGGGAGCCGGAGGATGCACCGCGGCCGGTGGACATGCTGGACGATGCGGGGCGGCCGGCCGGCACGCGCTGCTGCCGGCCGGCCGCCCCGCCCCGGGTCTTACATCTGCGCGCGGTGCTCCGACGTGATCTCGAGCGGCACCGCCACGTCGCCCTCGCGCCAGGTGGGCGCGACGCGCGCGGTCAGCTCGGCGATCGGCGCGATGGTGAAGCCGCCGCCCTGCCGCTCGGCGAGCCCGTCGGCCGCCAGGCGGTTGAGCACGAGCGAGACCGACTCGCGTGTCGCGCCGACCATCTCGCAGAGCAGCCGGTACTGCGACGCGCCGAGCGCGATCCGCCCGCCGTCGCCGACGAGGCCCGGGCTCTGCGCCATGCGCGCGAGCGTCGCCACGACGCGCTGCTCGACGCTCAGCGTCGCCAGCTCGCGCAGCTTCTCCAGCAGCGCCGCGTGCTCGGCCATGACCTGGCCGAGGAGCGCGAGCGCGTGCTGCGGCTGCTCGCGCATGAAGGCGCGGAAGCGCGCGCCGCTGAGGTGGAGCGTCTCGCTCTCCTCGTCGGCCTTGGCGTCGGTCACGTAGCCAGCGCCGGTGGCGAGCCCCTCCGCGCCGAACGTCTCGCCGGCGAGGGAGATGGCTGGGACGAAGCCGCGTCCGGCCTTCACGCGACTCCGCAGGATGATTCGGCCGCGCAGGACGACGAACAGTCCGTCGGCCGGCGCGCCGCGCTGGTACACGGTGAAGCCGGCGGGCCACGCGGCCTTCGCTGCGTACTTCGCCACGGCTTCGAGCTCCGGCCCGGGTAACCGGGCGCGGCCGAACCTGTTCACGACATCTACATCCATACCGTCCCTGGGGACTTCGCGGGCCGCAAACGCAGCGACCTCCCGCCTCCTCCGAACGGGCGCCGCCGGCGTTCCACAGGCCCAGCATGTGCTTACAGATGCGCGAGCAGCCGCAATGTCCGGGCCGTCTGGACAATGGGCGAAAGGTTCATTTGTTTTAATCCCCGCCCGTACCAGCTCGCCCCGCAACCCACACCTCACAACGATGCAGTCTGCCGTCCTCGCCGAGGCGGGTGCACGCGCGCCCGCGGAGCGCGGCGCACCCAGGACGGTCGCCGTTGCCGTCCTCGGCGCCGACGCGCTGCTGGCGGCCCAGCCCGCGACGCCGGTGCAGATTGCGCACGCGTGTCGCCAGGCGGGATACGACACGGCCATTCCCGCGTGCTGGGGCGACGAGCTGGTGGCGGCCGAGACGCTGAAGCAGCTCGAGACGCGCGGCGCGCGGCCGGCGATCTTCTGCGCGTGCCCGCTCGTCACCGGGCGCCTGCTGGCGAAGGGCCCGCACCTGGCGCCGTTCATGGTGGCCACGGTGTCGCCGCCGGTGGCCACCGCGCGCTACGTGCGCCGGCTGTTCGAGGGCTCCGAGGTGCGCATCACGTACGTGGGCTCCTGCCCCGGCGCGCAGGACCCGGCGATCGACGAGCGCGCGGAGCCGCACGCGTTCCTCGACGCGCTCGCCGCGCGCGGCATCGAAGCGTCGCGGCAGCCGCTGGTGTTCGACTCGGTGATCCCGCCGGACCGCCGCCGCCACTTCTCGGTGACCGGCGGGCTGCCGGCGCCCGAGTGCCTGGCCGCGCTCGAGCCGCCGCGCGCGGGCGTCGAGATCACGGTGGACGACTTCTCGTCGGAGCTGGCGCAGCACCTCATCGCCGGCGACTGCGCGCTGCTCGACGTCGCGCCGCGCCTCGGCTGCGTGTGCAGCGGCTGGCGCGACGGCGCGGCGCTCCCGGGCGCACGCTCGGCGCTCGCCGCGCTCGACCCGCCGCGCTCGACACACCACAGCGTCGTCGACCTCTCGCTGGGCGTGGACGTGTCGGCGCCGCTGCCCGTGGCATCGTCGCCCGTGGCATCGCTTCCAGCCCCGTCGCCGGCGCGCGCGCAGCAGCAGCAGCAGCAGCCGCCGCCAGGCACCGATGCGACCGCCCCCGCACCGCGCGCGGACTCGCGACACGCGCCGGGCGCGGGCGCGGCGGGGGATGCTCCCGCCGCGCCCGCGCCCGGCACCGCGCCGCGTTCGACGCCGCCGCCGGTCTCGCCCGCGGCGGCGCTCGCCCAGCGCCGCAAGTCCACGAGCAGCGGGTTCTTCCGCGCGGCGACCACCGCGGTGCCCCGCACGCGCAGCGGCGAGGGGCCGGCGCTCCCGCGCGCGTACGTGGCGCGGCGGCGCTCGCCGGCGGGCGAGGTGCGGGCCGTCCGCTCGCGCGCCGACGAGTCGTTAGGTCCGGCCGCGGGCGGCGGGCGGGGCACGGTGCGCGGCGGCGGCGGGGAGCCGTCCGCCATCCCCACGCCGCCCGAGGTGCCGGTGCTGGCCGCCCCGGCCGAACCGGTGGCGGCGGGCACCCGCACCACCGAGCCCGCGCGCCGGCTGCACACGCCGCACTCGGTGGGGACCTACACCGTGCCGCCCGCGCCGCCGCCGGCGTGGCGCACGCCGGCGGCCGCGGTGATCGCCGCCCTCGTCCTGCTGACGTTGATCGCCGCGATCGTGGCGGCGATCGTGCTCTGAGCGCGCGCGGCGACCGCCGCGGGCGCCGCGGCGGCCTACGCCGGCGCGCGTCCGGTCGGCGGGGGTGGCGGCGGCGGAGCGGTGTCCAGCCGCCGCTTCTCGGGCGGCCGGATGCGCGGCGGCGGCCGCGTGTTGCGCGGCTCGCCCGGCGCCCGCGGCCGGCCGGCGCTCTCCGACTTCGTCGGGTCGATCTGCAGCACTCCCGCCGGCGCGCGCGGCGCGGGGCCCGGGGCGGCGGCGGCCGGCGCGGTCCGACGCGCGGCGCCTGACGAGTCGGCCCCCCCCGCGGGGGCGAGGCCCGGCGTGTCGAGCGGCATGACCGTCGAGTCCACCGGCGCGACGGCGGGCGGCGCCGGCAGCGCGCCGTTCGCCGCGCTATCTCGCGGCGCGCGGTCGCCCGCGCCGCAGGCGGTGGCGGCGAGGAGCGTCGGCACCGCGAGCAGCACCCGCATCCTCGGGCGGCACGCGGCCGTCACCGCCCCAGCCCCCGCCGCGCCGCGTCCAGCGCGTCGGCGGCGCGGCCGAAGCGCGCGGCCAGGTCCGCCGCCTCGCGGGCGGCGAGCGCGGCGTCGCCGGCGCGCACGGCCTCGTTCACCGACGGCAGCGGCATCGTCGCGTAGCCGTTGTCGACGTCGCTGGCGTAGATGAGGTTCCGGTACCACGGGCGACCGCGCAGCCCCTCGGGCCGCGTGAGCGCGCGCTCGACCTGCCGCAGCGCGGCGTTCGCGCCGGCCAGCGCGGCGCGTCCCGGCGGTGCGGGCGCCCCCAGCGCCGCGTCCCTCGCCGAGGCGAACGCGGCCGCCGACTGCTCGAAGCGGTCCACCGCGGCGCCGAGCGCGGTGGGGCCGTCGGGCGCCCAGCCGCGCTCGGCGAAGGCGCGCGCCGCCGCGGCGGCGAAGCGGCGCACCGTGCGCGCGTACTCCACGTAGTCGAACGGCACCACGTCCGCGTTCGCCAGCCGCATCAGCATCACCGCGCCGACCCGCGCCGCGGCGGCGTGGTAGACGTAGCCGGGGTCGCCGAAGCGCGCCATCCAGTCGGGCGAGTCGAGCATCGAGTGGTAGACGCCGCCGGCGCCCCCGAACCCCCACTCGGCGTGCGGGATCCCCAGGTGGTTGTAGAAGCCGGCGAAGTCGGAGCCGCCCCCGGGGTCGCCCATCGCCGGCTCCAGCGTGTCCGACGCCAGCGCCGCGCGGCGCCGCCACTCCGCGTAGACGCTGCCGCCGTCGTTGCCGTTAGGCCGGTCCGCCGCCGCCGGCCGCGGGTCCGGCACCAGCCGCGCGACGTCGCGCAGCGTGCCGCGGAGCGACGGCGAGCCGCCGGCGCCGAACGCCGGCCCCGTCGCGGCGACGTCCTGGTTGA
>Ga0126308_10001102_pt1 | contig 10335 bp, 12 predicted proteins | sample Plot55_FD_92533 | JGI IMG/M metagenome (GOLD analysis project Ga0126308, IMG submission 92533) | Serpentine soil microbial communities from UC McLaughlin Reserve, CA, USA - Plot55 | ecosystem: Environmental > Terrestrial > Soil > Grasslands | place: USA: UC McLaughlin Reserve, Lake County...
TCGCGGACGCCGTGACCGAAAACCGGCTTCGGCAGGGCGACCTTTTGTTGATGACAGGCATGGGCGCGGGCCTCACGTGGGGCTCGGCTTTGATGGAATGGAGCCCGAGATGAGCAAGATCGCATTCTGTTTCCCCGGCCAGGGATCCCTCGCAGAGGGAATGGGCCGCGAGATCGCCGAGTGCGAGCCGGCCGCGATGGAGGTGTTCGAGCAGGGAAGCGAGGCCGCGCGTCTCGACTTGCGCAGGCTGTGCTTCGAGGCGCCGCTCGAGGAGCTCGTCCAGACCGAGCTCCAGCAGCCGGCGCTGGTGGCGACGAGCCTCGCCGTCTTGGCGGTGCTCCGCGAGCGCGGGATCGAGCCTGATTATGTCGTCGGCCACTCTGTCGGCGAATTCGCCGCTCTCGCGGCGGCGTCGGCAATCGGCGTCTCGGAGGCGATCGCGCTGGTGCGCGAGCGCGGCCTGGCGATGGCCGAAGCCGCGCGTGAACACCCCGGCTCGATGGCCGCGATCCTCGGCCTCGAGGACGAGGTGGTGGAGGAGCTCTGCAGGCAGATTTCGGGCGTATGGCCGGCGAACTACAACTGCCCGGGGCAGCTCGTCATCTCCGGCGAGGACGCCGCGGTGGACGAGTGCCGCTGGAAGGCGGAGCTCGAAGGCGCGCGGCGGACGGTCAAGCTCAAGGTTTCCGGCGCGTTTCACAGCCCGCTCGTCGCCAAGGCGGCCGAGCGACTGCGCCCCGCGGTCGAGCGCGTCCGTTTCAGCGAGCCGGTTGCCCCCTTCATGTCCACCGTCAGCGCAAAGATCGAGCCGGCGCAGCGGATGGGCAACCTGCTCGTCGAGCAGATGACCTCGCCGGTGAAGTTCACGCAGTCCGCGAGCGCGCTTATCCGCGACGGGGTGAAGACGTTCGTCGAGGTGGGGCCCGGAAACGTCCTGTCCGGCCTCGTGAAGCGCATCGACGAGAACGTCAGGGCAATCCCGGTGAACAACGTCGCCGGGCTGAAGAAGCTCGAGGAGACACTCTCAGCTGCCTAAGTCGTCGGACGCGTTCTGCTCTCTCGAGGGCAAGGCCGCGCTCGTCACGGGAGGGTCTCGCGGGATCGGGCGTGCGGTCGCGCTCGAGCTCGCGCGCGCCGGGGCGTCGGTCGTGATCGGCTACGGCTCCGCGGCGAACGAGGCAGAGGCCGTTGCCGGCGAAGCCGGCGGTCGCGCGATCCAGGCGGACGTGTCCGATCCGGACGACGCGCGGCGGCTCGTCGAGGAATCAGGTGACCTTGACATCCTGGTCAACTGCGCGGGCATCACCCGCGACGGCGTCCTCGCGCGGATGCCCGACGACGACTGGCGGACGATCCTCGAGACCAACCTCAGCAGCGTCTTCTATACGTGCCGTGCCGTTACCCGTGGGATGATGAAGCGCCGCTCGGGCTCGATCGTCAACCTCTCGAGCATCGTCGGGCTCCGCGGCAACTGGGGTCAGACGAACTATGCGGCCTCGAAGGCCGGGATCATCGGCTTCACGAAATCGCTGGCGCGCGAGCTCGGAAGCCGCGGCGTGCGCGCGAACGTCGTCGCTCCGGGTTACGTCAAGACTCGGCTGACCGACGTCATCCCGGACGACGCCAAGGACGCGATGCTCCAGAACACGCCGCTCGGCCGGCTCGGGGAGCCGGAGGACGTGGCGGCGGCGGTACGCTTCCTCTGTTCGGACGAGGCCTCGTTCATCACGGGCGAAGTGCTCCTCGTCGACGGCGGCTTGGGGATGTAGATGCAAAACGGCAGGGCACGAATCGTGATCACAGGAGTCGGCGCCGTCACGCCGCTCGGCGCGTCTGCGGAGTCATCGTGGGAGACGCTCGTGGCAGGCGGGTCCGGTGCGGGCCCAATCACGCGCTTCGACGCCTCGGCGTACTCGGTGCTGTTCGCCTGCGAGCTGAAGGATTTCGACCCGACGGTGTGGATCGACCGTAAGCAGGCCCGCCGCATGGACCGGTTCGCACAGATGATCGTCGCTGCGGCGCGGCAGGCCGAAGAGGACTCGGGCCTCGACATCGCCAAGGAGCCGGACCGGATCGGCGCGTCGGTGGCGACCGGGATCGGTGGGTTGCAGTCCTACCAGGATTGCTACGACACGCTCCGCGAACGCGGTCCCGACCGCGTGAACCCGTTCTCGATCCCCGCGATCATTCCCAACATGGGTGCGGCTTGGGTTTCGATGGAGCTGGGGACGAAGGGCCCTCTGACGTCGCAGTGCACCGCCTGTGCGGCCGGGAACATGGCGATCGGCGAGAGCGCCGACGCGATCCGGCTCGGCCGCGCCGACGTGATGCTCTGCGGTGGAACCGAAGCGCCCGTCACCGAGATCGGGATCGCCGGATTCAGTGCAATGCGCGCCTTGTCGCGACGCAACGACGCACCGGAGAAGGCGAGCCGGCCGTTCGACGCCGGCAGGGACGGCTTCGTCATGGGAGAGGCGGCCGCGATCCTCGTGCTCGAGCGCCTCGAACACGCGCAGGAACGGGGCGCGAAGATCTACGCCGAGCTGCTCGGCTACGGAATCTCTTCGGATGCCACGCACATCACCGAGCCCGATCCGACGGGCGAGCATCCGGCGCGCGCGATGCGGATGGCAATGGCCGACGCAGGCGTGACTCCGGAGGACGTCGCGTACATCAACGCCCACGGCACGTCCACGCCTCTCGGCGACGCCAGCGAGACGCGCGTGATCAAGCTGGCGCTGGGCGAGGAGCAGGCGCGGTCGACACCGATCTCCTCGACGAAGGGAGCCACGGGTCACACGCTTGGAGCCTCGGGGGCGGTCGAGGCGATGTTCACGACATTCGCCGTCCAGCGAGGCGTCGTGCCGCCGACGATCAACTACGAGGAGCCCGATCCCGAGTGCGACCTCGACTACATCCCGAACGAGTCGCGCGAGGTCGATCTGCGGATCGGGATGTCGAACTCGTTCGGCTTCGGTGGCCACAACGCATCGATCGTCATCGCGCGGTGGGATGACGAGAGCGCCTGAGACGCGCTTCGCGACCTTCGACTGCTACGGCACGCTGATCGACTGGAACGCGGGGCTCCGCGCAGCCCTCGGCAGCGACGCGCTGCTCGAGCGGTACCACGAGGTCGAACCGGAGGTCGAGCGGGAAAGCCCAAGCCTCTCCTATCGAGCGGTGATGACCGAGGTGGCGCGCCGAATCGGAGCTGCGGACCCGGGCGCGCTGCCCCGTTCGCTCCCAAGCTGGAAGCCGTTCCCGGAGGTGCGCGCCGCGCTCGAGGAAGCGCGCTCTCGCGGCTGGCAGCTGGCGATCCTCTCCAACACCGACCGCGACTTCATCGAAGCTTCGATCGACGCAATCGGCGTCCCCTTCGAGCTCGTGATCGTTGCCTCCGAGATCGACTCGTACAAGCCCGCGCACGGCCACTGGAGCGCGTTCGCGCGCGCGACCCGCCGCCTCCCCGACGTTCACGTGGCCGCGAGCCTCTTCCACGACATCGCGCCTGCGACCGAGCTCGGGCTCCGGACCGTGTGGGTGAACCGGCTGGGCGAAGAGGCGCGGCCTCGGCCGACACGCGAGATCGCAGATCTGGGTGCGCTGCCAGAGGTGCTGGACGAGCTCGCCTAGGATCGGAGCAATGCCGTCGCGAACCGCACTCACGCTGCGCCCGCCGATACTGTCGGATCTTCCGGAGCTGACGGCATTCTTCGCTGCGATCCGGGACGAGCATCGCTCTCGCGGATCGACCGAAGCCCAGCTCCGCGATCAGCTGACGAGCAAGCACGCCAATGCGGACGAGAACTACCGCGTCGCGATCGTGGACGGCGCGATCGCCGGTTGGGTATCCGTGTGGTATCCCGAGCCGACGTCCGAGCGCTTCTTCTTCGACGTCGATGCGTACCCGCGCGACGGTGACATGTACAGGTGCTTGCTCGAGTGGGCGGAAGAGCGGACGCGCGAAGTAGCTGCGGGTCGGGCCGTGCGCATGCACGCGGGCGCCGCCGCCGACAACGAGCCGCTGCTGGACGAGCTGCGGCAACGGGAGTACGAGCTCGTCCGCCACTTCTTCGATATGGAGATCGACCTCGCGGACGAGCCCGCTCGGCCGGTCTGGCCGGCCGGCATCAACGTGCGGACGTTCGAGCCGGGAGACGAACGGCCGCTGTACGAGGCCGACTTCGAGGCGTTCGAGGACCACTGGGACTCCTTCAGGGTCCCGTTCGAGGATTGGCGGGCGTACTTCGTTGGAAGCTCGGAGTTCGACCCGACGCTGTGGTTCCTCGCCGAGGACGGCGGCGAGATCGCAGGATTCGCGCTCTGCACGAACGAGCGGAGGCCCGACACCGGCTACGTGAACGTGCTCGGCGTCCGGCGGCCGTGGCGCCGCCGGGGTCTCGGCACCGCGCTTCTCCTACATGCCTTCCACGAGTTGCGACGACGCGGCCGGGCGAAGGTCGACTTGAACGTGGACGCCGAGAACCTCACGGGTGCGGTCGGGCTGTACGAGCGCGCTGGGATGCACGCCGTGAGGCGCTACGACAGCTATCGCAAGGAGCTCGCGTGAGCACCGAGCTTCGTCCGCCGAGGCGAGACGATTTGGCGAAAGTCGCCGCGTTCTTGCAATCGACCGCGGAGGAAGACGGAATCGGCGGCGCGAACGCTGAGGAGCTCGAGCAGTGGTTCACGATTCCGGGCTTCGACGCCGAGAGCGATGCTCGAATCGCGCTCGCCGACGGTCGGATCGTTGGGTATGCGGATGTGACGGCCGAGGAGGGTGACCGCGGACACGTTTGGCTGGACGCGCGCGGCGACGGGTCGGCGCTGATCGACTGGGGCGAGCAACGTGCGCGCGAGCTCGTCGCGGCACCGACAGTTCGGGTGCAGGTGTGGAGCGAGGATGTGGCGCGCCGAGGGTTGTTCGAAAGCCGCGGATACGATCCGATCCGGCACAACTTCGAGATGCAGATCGACTTCGAGGGGATGCCAGATCCCCCTGCCTGGCCTGAAGGCACCAGCGTTCGCACATTCGAGCCGGGCCGCGACGACCGCGCCCTCTACGACCTCCACACGGACGCGTTTGCCGATGCCTGGGAGTTCGAGCAGGCGTCGTACGAGCGCTGGCGCCACTGGCACGTCGACCGGCCCGACTTCGACGCGAGCCTCTGCCTCCTGAGCGAGGAGGGCGGAGTGCTGACGGGATTTGCGTTGTGCCGGACGAGCTACGCCGACCACGACGGCTGGGTCAACCTCCTCGGCGTTCGGCGCGCGTGGCGGCGGCGGGGTCTCGGCATGGCGCTCCTGCGTCACTCGTTCGTCGAGCTGTGGAATCGCGAGGCGCGTGAGGTCGGTCTCGGCGTGGATGCCGCGAGCCTGACGGGGGCGACGCGGCTGTACGAGCGCGCAGGAATGCGAATCATCAAGCAGTTCACGACCTTCGAGAGGAGCCTGTGATGTCACGCCTGCGCGCCAAGTGCCCGGACTGCAAGACCCAGACCGCAGTAGCGCTCGGTCCTGAATATGAGTGCCACGCGTGCGGGCGCACGTTCAACGCAGGCCTCGCGCGGGTCCCGCGAGCTTGGGGCGACGGCGGAGAGAAAATGGCCGAGGCGGCTCGTCTCCCGCTTCCGTACCCGGAGGCGGTGGTGATCGAGGAGACATCGCTGGGCGAGCAGTCGCTTGCGCTTGCGTTCGAGCTTCCGGAGCGCCCGCTCGTGCTCGGCGGGTGTTGCTGCTCGCATATCGGAGCCGTCGAGGGGCTCGCGGCGCGGCACGGCCGGCTCGGGCTGATCTGGTTCGACGCGCACGGAGATCTCAACACTCCGGAAACGTCGCCGTCGGGGAACGAATGGGGAATGCCGCTGCGGATGCTGCTCGACTCCGGCGCCGTCAGCGTGAACGACGTTGCGCTCGTGGGAGCGCGAAACCTCGATCCGCCGGAGCAGGAATTCGTCGCGGAGGCCGGGATCCATCAGGGACCCGACGGGATCGACCGCGCTCTCGACGACATCGACTGCGTGTACGTCGCGCTCGACTGTGACGTGTTCGAGCCCAGCGAGATCACGTCGTTCACGCCGGAGCCGGGTGGGCTCCAGGTCGACGAGGTCGTACCGTTGCTCGAGCGAATCTGCCGCGACCACGCCGTTCTAGGCGCCGGTTTGAGCGGGCTCGCGCCTGACGATCGGAACGTCGAGCCGGTGACGAGGCTCTGCACTGCACTCGGCCTCTGAGGCGGCGTAGACTCAGCGCGTGGAGAAGATCGACGTCTCGATCGAGCACAGGCATCCGCCGGAGCCCGACGGAGGCAAGCCGCACCCGAATACCTGTCCCAAATGTGGTTCGCATTACCGTGAAGACGAGCTCGAGACCAACCTCCGCGTCTGCCCACATTGCGCGCACCACTTCCCGGTAACAGCTCGGACCCGAATCCAGCAGCTCGCCGACGACGGCACCTTCGACGAGGAAGGCGAAGACCTCCGGTCCGACGATCCGCTCGAGTTCTTCGACCTACGCCCTTACACGGAGCGGCTGGCCGAGGCAGAGCTGTCGACGGGGCTCGGCGAGGCGATGGTGATCGGCGGCGCCGCAGTCGAGGGACTTCAGTGCGAGCTCGCCGTCATGGACTTCTCCTTCATGGGGGGGTCGATGGGACGAGTCGTCGGCGAGAAGCTCGCCCGCGCTTGCGACAGTGCGGCCGAGCGAGGTGTACCGCTCATTTCCGTGACCGCTTCCGGCGGGGCGCGCATGCAGGAGGGAATCCTGTCGCTCATGCAGCTACCGAAGACGGTGTGTGCCGTCGAGGACCTGCACGACGCAGGCGGGACGATGATCTCCGTCATGACGCACCCCACGACGGCAGGCGTCCTCGCCAGCTTCGCCAGCCTCGGCGACGTGATCGTCGCTGAGCCGGGAGCGCTGATCTCCTTCACCGGACCGCGCGTCGTTCAGCAGACGACGCGCGAGAAGCTCCCCGACGACTTCGGGCTCGCCGAATCGAACTACCGCTTCGGGCATGTCGATGCGATCGTTCCACGCGCCGAGCTCCGCCCACTCCTTGCGAAGCTGCTTCGGATCTTCGGCAATGCCGGGTGAGGCCGAGCTCCGCCTCCGTGAGCACCTGAGCCGGCTCAGCCGGATGCGCCTGCTCGGAGGCGCGCGGCTATCCGGCGAGCTCAAGCGGCTGCAGGAGCAGCTCGAGCGCATCGCGGCCGAGCCGACGGACGAGGAGATCTGGGCTCGGGTGAAGCTCGCCCGCGACGAGGACCGCCCGTACACGATGGATTACGTCGCGCGCTTGGTCGAGGACTGGATCGAGCTTCACGGCGATCGCCTCCACGCCGACGACCCCGCGATGATCACCGGGATCGGGCGGTTCGACAGCCGTTCCGTGGTCGTGATCGGAAATCAGAAGGGCCGCGACATCAAGGAGCGGCAGCGGCGCAATTTCGGGATGGCGTATCCGGAGGGGTACCGGAAGGCGATGCGGGCGATGGAGCTCGCGGATCGTCACGGGTTCCCGATTATCTCGCTCGTCGATATCCCCGGCGCCTACCCCGGAGTCGTCGCGGAGCAGCACGGGCAAGGTGGCGCAATCGCTCGGTCGCAGGCCTTGATGGCGCGGCTGCGCGTCCCGGTCGTCGCCTGCATCATCGGTGAGGGCGGCTCCGGCGGAGCGATCGCGACGGCGCTCGCGGACCGCGTCCTGATGCAGGAGAACGCGATCTACACCGTCATCTCTCCCGAGGGTTGCGCGGCGATCCTCTGGCGCGACTCTGCGCAGGCGCCGAAGGCGGCTGCTGCCTTCAAGCCCGACGCCCTCCACTGCCTCGAGCTTGGTGTTGTCGACTCGGTCGTGCCCGAGCCCGCGGGAGGCGCGCAGACGAATTTCGACGAGGCCGCAATGCTTCTCGGCGCGTCCCTTCAGGCGGCGCTGGACGAGCTGTACGACATCGGCGGCGACGACCTCCGCCGGCAGCGGCGCGCGAAGTTCCGCGCGATAGGCGCTGTGCGAGCGGCTACGCGCGTCTGAGCACGTGCGCCGGCGAGACCTCCGCCGGCGAGGCGCATCCGAGCAGCGCGAGAGCGAGCTCGACCTCGGCGCGCAGGAGCTCAAGCACGTTTGCGACTCCCTCCTCACCGTCCACCGCGAGCCCCCAGACGATCGGGCGCCCGACCAGCGTGGCGTGAGCGCCGAGCGCAAGTGCCTTGACGATGTCGGTACCGCGCCGGATGCCGCCGTCGACGAGCACTGGGAGCCGACCCGCCACCGCTTCCACGATCTCCGGCAGCACGTCGATCGACGCCGGCACGCCGTCGAGCTGGCGGCCGCCATGGTTCGAGACGACGATGCCCGCCGCGCCGCTGTCGCAGGCGAGCATCGCGTCCTCGGCAGTCAAGAGGCCTTTGACGAGGACGGGCAGGCCGCTGTCGTCGGCGAAGCGCTCGATGTCGCGCCAGGTGACATCTGGCGCCATCACGTCGAGCGTCTCCGCGACCGTCAGGTGATCGCCGCCGCGGCGCGCGCGGCTGAGGCTGGGGACGAGCTCCTCGGGGATGTGCAGGTCGGTGCGGAGGTCGCGCTCGCGCCGCCCGAGCCGCGGCAGGTCAACGGTGAGGACGACGGCGGAAAATCCCGCGGCGGCGGCTTCCTCGAGCAGGGCCTTCGTGAGCCCGCGGTCGCGGAAGACGTAGAGCTGGAACCAGCGCGCCGCACTCGGGGCCGCGGCCGCGACGTCGGTGGCGCTCGTGGTGGCGATGGTCGAGAGGCAGAAGATCGTTCCGGCGCGCGCGGCTCCTCGCGCCGTCGCCTTCTCCCCGTCGGGATGCGCGAGGCGCTGGAAGGCCATCGGCGCGACGAGCACCGGCAGCGCGAGCTCGTGCCCGAGGATCTCGGTGCTCGTCGTGATATGGCTCGTGTCGACGAGCATCCGCGGCCGCAGCTTGAGCCGCCGGAACGCCGCAAGGTTGTCCGCCAGCGTCACCTCGTCGCCGGCGCCCCCGGCGAAGTATCCGAACGCAGCCGCGTCGAGCTTTTGCTCCGCCAGGCGCTCGTAGTCCCACGCGTTCAAGAGGTCGGACAACCGTCGCGACCATACAGCGGGGCCGCGGCGGCTCCGTTTACGTACTCAACCCCCGCGGGGCCTTCGGTCCCTTACCCCCGCCTTTGAGGGTAGCGGCGAAACTATGACGTATGGGTGACGGAATCGTGCCGAAACTGTGTAAATCCGACATTCTGTCCGGCTGGCTTTCCCCCGTGTCCACAGAGTTTTCCCCGGGGCAAGTATGTATTCAGAACGCGTAGGGACGTACCACGCGTCAGCGAAGTAACAGCTATCGGGCACGTACCGGCACGTAACGCCGTTGCATCACGTGACGCTTCACGCGAGACCAACGTCACGTGCGAACATTCAAGTACGCTTGTGTGCCGTCCGGTACGGAATGGAGGATGAAGGGGATGGCGATACGGGTGCATCTCAATGACGGCTACACCATCGTTTCGCTGTCGTCTCTGAAAGAGATGCAACAGGCGTACAGCAAGGCCCTTGATCGTCATACGGTGCTTGACCTCAAGAGCAGCGACGGGACGGTAAGGGCTATCAACCCTATGCAGATCCTCTATTTCGAGGAGATCGACGACGCTACGGCTGATCGGCTGCTGAATGGCCAGACTCGTCATCTCTCTGTCCAGGCGTAGCGTCCTCGCCGGGCGGGATTAGCTCGCCCTCGACCTCGATCCCGGCCTGATCGCCGAACCACCCGGTGAGGCGAAACGGGCCACGCACCCGGCAGAGGACAGCAGCTATGGCTGCGACCAGGAGCCCGGGAATCGTGAAGCCAACGTGATTCTCGTATAGGCCGTAGACCGCTACACCGGCTCCGATGACCAACAACGCGTACAGCGCGATCATGTCTCGACGATTCTCGCATGAGCAGATGACGGCACTCGGTCCAAATTTGGGGCCGGACTCCCCCGCATCTCCCTGCCTCTAAGTCCGACCCCCACACCTTGACGGCTCCGCCGTAAAGGACCGCGTCCGGTGCCACCTTTACCGTGTCAGCGTAATGAGAAGGGAGGTGCAGCCCATGACCGTCGATCTGGCCGCTCGCGTACCCCTGTGGGAGCAGGAGGCCGACGAGTACGAACGGAGGGCGCGAGCACTGAGGCAAATGGTCGCAGCCGTCCGCATGCTGAATGGAGAAGCCAACGAGGTTCTGACAAGTCGATCCTTCGATGCCCACCGAACAACCTTTGAAATCGCTCCGCGTACGCCGAACGCGCCGCGTGGCCCCACCGCTGTCCTTCAAATCATGTTCGACCGTCCCGGCTACGAA
>Ga0126308_10001103_pt1 | contig 10333 bp, 11 predicted proteins | sample Plot55_FD_92533 | JGI IMG/M metagenome (GOLD analysis project Ga0126308, IMG submission 92533) | Serpentine soil microbial communities from UC McLaughlin Reserve, CA, USA - Plot55 | ecosystem: Environmental > Terrestrial > Soil > Grasslands | place: USA: UC McLaughlin Reserve, Lake County...
CGTCGGCGACTCCTCGTCGCCCCAGGGGTTCTTCTCGCCGAAGGACTCCCGGTACCAGGTGTCGAAGTCGATCAGGCCGGTCTTGGCCTGGAGGGTGCCGTCGTGGCCGTAGATCCAGTGCCGAGGGAACGAGCTGGCCCCGATCACCTCGAAGCTGGCGGTGCCGTCGGCGCGGACCGACAGGGCCAGCGTCGACCACACCACCGGCCCGGAGACCTGCAGGTAGGGCCGCCGCCGGACCCGACGGGGCGACGGCATGCCCGGCTGGCCGCCAGCCGTCTGGGTGAACCGGACGACCCCGTCGCCGACCTCCGGCTCGCCGCGCAGGTCGGGGAAGCTGACCCCGCAGAAGGTCAGGCCGATGCCGGCCAGCCGCATCCGGGTGTGGCCCATGTGCCCCCGGCCGAGGTGGCCGTGCCCGGTGACCCGGCCGTTGTCGTCGACCTCGATCCAGGCCCTGAGCTCGTTGGCGAACCGGATGGCGCTGGACGCGAGGAGGCCCTCTAGGTCGTCGAGCCGGTCGGGGGGCGGCAGGTCGTAGTGGGCGACGCCCAGCTCGAAGGGCAGCTTGACCATCCCCTCGATGGCCTCCCTTGGGATCCACGACACCGAGGTCACCGATGACTCGATCCGCACGCGACCAGCACCTCCTCCCAGTTGGCCGTCGGCCATGGCGCATCCATGATGCACGGTCCGCCGCGGCGGCGGGGTCGGGTCGCCGCCGGGCAGTCCCCTCGTCTCCATGAACAAGCCAAGAACCCGCTGGACGGCGTCACGGCCGGCTCGCTATGCCGTGGCCGCCGTGCTGGTCGTGGTGGCCACGGCGATGGTGATCCTTGAGCCCTTCCCGAGCGGCGCGGTGCTGGTGACGCTGACCCGCACGCACGGCATCGACGTGGGCGACCTCCCGGCGATCGCGCTGTACCTGGTCGCTGGCGGGATCGCGCTCGCCGGGGCGTAGGATCCTGGTCATGGTGCCGAAGGAGGCAGGGGCGTCCGATACCGCCGTGGCGGTGGTCCTGGTGACCTTCCAGAGCGCCCGCGACCTGGCCATGTGCCTCGGGTCGCTGGAGCGGGCGGCCGCGCCCCACCCGCTGGAGGTGGTGGTGGTCGACAACGCCTCCACCGACGCCAGCCTCGAGATCGCCCGTGGCTACGGTGCCAAGGTGCTGGAGAACCACACCAACCAGGGCCTGTCGCGGGCCATCAACACCGGGGTGGCGGCCACCGGCGCGCCCTGGCTGCTGATCGTCAACCCCGACACCTGGCTGTCGCCCGGGTCGCTGCGCCGGCTGCTGGCCACCGCCACCTCGGACCAGCGGATCGGCTGTGTCGGCCCGCACCTGGCCAACCCCGACGGCTCCGACTACCCCACCGGGCGCCGCTTCCCGTCGCTGCTGATGGGGGCCCTGCACGCCGCCCTGGCCCCGGTCTGGCCGGGCAACCCGGCCACCCGCCGGTACCACATGGTCGGGGTCGACCGGAGCCGGCCGCTGGAGGTCGACTGGGTCTCGGGGGCCTGCATGCTGGTCCGCCGCCGGGCCTTCGAGGAGATCGACGGGTTCGACCCCGGCTACTTCATGTACTTCGAGGAGATGGACGCCTGCCTGCGGCTCCACCGGGCCGGCTGGCGGGTCGTGTTCGACCCGGTGGCCGAGGTCAAGCACGTGGTCGGCGGGTCGACCCGCAGCGCCCCCTACCGCAAGGTCGTCCACCACCACAGGAGCGCCCTGCGCTTCTACTGCCGCCGCTACGCCCGCGACCCCCGCCTGGTCATGGCCCCCCTGGTCGCCGGGTTCCTGACCGTCCGCGGGGTCGCCTCCCTTGCCCGCGCCGCCGTCGCCCAGCGGCGCGAGGCCGGCCGCGAGCGCCCCCTGGCCGGCCCCGGCCCCGACGAGCTGGGCCGCCCCCAGGCGTAGCCGCGACCCGCCGCCTACGCCCCCGGCGGCAGCGCGCCCAGCGGCCGTGCCGCGGCCGGCGTAGCCCCGGAGCCGCCCTCCGGCCGACGCCGCCGGCCCCCTCCCGGCAGCACGATGACCGTGTCAGCACCACCACGACACGGAGGCATCAAGATGACCACCCAGGCGCACGCGCCAGCCCTCGACCCGGGCCGCCCCCGGGAGCCAAGGGCCCTGCGACCAGTCGACGTCGACGCCGCCGCCGACGCGGCCCGGATGCTGGTCGCCCTGCACGAGCGGGTCGAGCGCCAGTTCGAGGCCTACGAGGCGGCCGAGGGCAGCCACACCGTCCGCTCCCGGGCCGTGGCCGCCGTGGCCACGGCCCTGGCCACCCACGTGGCCGTCGAGGACGAGCTGCTCTACCCGGCGCTGGCCGCCCACACCGGCCGCCACGACGCCGAGATCGAGCGCCAGCTCCAGCAGGACCACCTGCTCGACCTGGTCATGGTCGAGCTGGGCGGCATGCTCCCGGCCGACCGGGGCTACGACGGCAAGGTCCGGGTCCTGATGCAGGTGTTCCGCCAGCACGCCCGCGACGCCGAGGCCCTGCTCCTGCCGGAGCTGCGGCGCCGGCTGGGCCCGGCCGAGCGGGAGCTGCTCGGCCGCCGGGTCCTGGAGCGGGTCGGCCAGCTCGAGGGCCGGCCCCGGTGGGGGTGGTGAGCGCCGTGCGCCGGCGCCCGCTCCTGCTGCTGGCCCCCCTGGCCCTGGCCGCCGCCCTCGTCCTCGCCGGCTGCGGCAACGACGACGGCGGCGGCGCGGCCACGGCCGCCCCGGTGACCGGGGTCACCCGGGTCGTGGCCAAGGACAGCAAGTTCACGCCCCCCGCCGTCCAGGTGCCTGCGGGCACGACCCTCACCTGGGCGTTCGAGGACGGCCTTGTCCCCCACGACGTCACCGGCGACGGCTGGCGGTCGGGCGACCCCCAGCGCAAGGGGACCTTCGCCCACACCTTCGACCGGCCCGGCACCTACCCCTACCGCTGCACCGTGCACGACGGCATGAGCGGCCAGGTGGTCGTCACCGGCGCATGAGGCGCACCGGGCGCGCCGTGAGCGGCCGGTTAGCGGGTCGCCCGAGGATGGCCGCGGCCCCGAGCCGCACCACCGAGGACGGCCACCATGCGACGCACTCACCCGCCCCCGCCTCCGCCTCCGCCTCCGCCGGCCAGGGCGCCGATCGCCACCCTGCCTGCCCAGCTCCAGCCCCTGTGGGCGCTGGCCGTGGCCATCGCCGAGTCGGCGGCCGAGATCGCCGCCACCCGCCCCATCCCGAGCTGGCGGGCCGGCGCCTACCTGTACGCCGCCGCCGACCAGGCCTGGGGCGCCGACGGCGCCGGCGGCCAGGCCGGCTGGCGCGTCGACCCCAGTGGGTCGGGCGGCGAGTTCCGCTTCGCCGTCCTCCTCGCCGAGGCCGCCACCGCCCGGTTCATCGCCGGCGACGGCTACCTCAGCAACCGCCAGCTCGCCACCGACCTCCGCCACGGCGCCGCCTGGCTCGCCACCGGCGCCCTGCTCCCCCACCCAAGCCCCTGACCCACCCCAGCGCCGGGGCCTTCAGCTGACCTCGGTGTCGAGGAACTCGCCGACCATCGAGGCCAGCCAGTCGGTCCGCTGCACCAGGGTGAGGTGGGTGGTGCCGGGGAGCACGGCCAGGCGCGAGCGGGGCAGGCCGGCCACGTCGCCGATCACCCCGCCCCCGAGCAGGCGGAAGCTCTCCACCGCGTGCTCGGGCTGGACGATGTCGGAGTCGCCGACGATCAGCATGGTCGGGCAGGTCAGGCCCCGCATGTCCTCGGCCGTCCACTGGGGCAGGTCGGCGTCCATCTGGGTGATCTTCTCGATCAGCTTCGGCCAGTCGCCCGGGTTGGGGGCGACCCTGGCGTAGTCCTGCTCGAACGGGGTGCCGGCCAGGTGCTCGGGCTTCAGCTGGGCGATCCCGTCCAGCAGCCCGGGATGGAGCCCGTCGAGCCGGTAGCTGAACGACGCCAGCACCAGCTTGCCGACCAGCTCGGGGTGGTCGAGGGCCAGCTGGAAGGCGACGGCCGACCCGGAGCTGTAGCCGAAGAGGTCGGCCTGGCCGATCCCCAGGTGGCGCAGGAGCGCCGCGGTGTCGTCGGCCCAGCTCCGGACGCTCAAGGGCCGGTCGATGTCGGCGGTGTGGCCGTGGGCCTGCTGCTCGACCCCGATGACCTGACGGCTCGTGGCCAGCGAGGGGATGATCCCGCCGAAGTCGACCCCGATGGTGGACAGGTTGCCGTGGAGCAGGACCAGCGGCCGTCCGCTGCCGTGGACCTCGTAGTACATCTGGAGTCCGTTCACCGGGGCGTAGCCGTGGCCGTCGCCGCCAGGCTCGGTGGTGGGCTCCGTCATGGGTGACCTCCTCGTCATTGCGTGGTCTGGAACAGCCGGCCGAGCCAGGCCTGCCAGGCCCGCTCGGCCTCGTCGGCGTCGACGTCGTCGGCGTAGAGGTGATGGCCGGCGGCGACCATGCCGTTGTGGCCGCGGACGAACCGGTACAGGCCGTCCTCGGTCCGCACGCCCAGGGCCTCCGGCGAGACGTAGTCGACCACGCCCTCGATGGGGTCCAGCCCCTCGGGGGTGAGCCGCACCTTGTCGCCCTCGGTGGCCGGTCCGTCGAGGCCGAGGCCGTCGTACAGCCTCGGCCAGATCTGCTCGACGTCGCCGGCATCGGGCACCATGGCCATGACCGACGCGGCCGCCCGGCCCCGGAACCAGGCCAGGTACTGGGCCAGCTGGTGCAGGAACATGTCCCAGCCCGTGTTGAGGGCGTCGTACTCGCTGTCCCAGTCGTCGCCGAGGACGCCGCTCTGGACCAGCCGCAGCACGCAGGTGCCGTCGTCGCGGCCCTCGATCAGCCACTCGAAGGCCATGAAGGCCTCGCTGTCCGGATAGCGGCCCCCGTAGGCGAAGCGGCGCGGCGGGTCCCAAGCGGTGACCGTGCCCTCCTCGGTGCTCGGGCCGATGGTCATGGCCGTCCGGCCGCCCTCGCGCGGCTCGACCTCGTTGCGGCCCATGAACCAGGCGTCGATCCCGGGGCCGGTGGCGATCGCCTCCCACACCTGCTCGGGGGTGGCCTTGAGGGTGATCTCCTTGCGCAGCTCGAACTCACGCGGCATGGCTAGGGCTCCTTCGTCTCGTCCTTGACACTCGGGTGGACCGCCACGACCAGGCGGTGGTCACGCCCACCGGCGGCCGTCGGGTCGTGGTACCTGGCGACCAGGCTGGCGACCGCCCCGGCCAGCTCCTCGGCGAACGCGGCCCGGTCGGCCGCCGAGGCGAACCGGACCTCCCCGTCGACCGCGAACGTCGCCACCCGCTGCCTGGCCTTGGCCGCCCCGGTCATCAGGTCGCCAACGTCGCGGACGAGCCGGGACGCCACCGCCAGCAGCCAGGCCGCCGAGACCCGGTCGGGCGCACGCCCAGGGTCGGGCTGGACCGCGGCCAGCGCCGCCGGCGAGATCACATACGAGGCCGCCGTCGCCCGCAGCACCCGCTCAGTGCAGTTGCCCTTGCGCCGCTCCTCGACCAGCTCCACCAGGCCATGCCGCTCCAGGGCCCGCAGATGGTAGTTCACCTTCTGCCGCGGCAGCCCGACCCGGGCGGCCAGCATGGTCGCCGAGGCCGGCTCGGCCAGCTCCCCCAGCAGTCGAGCCCGCACCGGGTCGAGTGACACCTCCGCCGCCGCCGGGTCGCCGATCACCGCCACATCCAGCATGGGCGCCACCCTAGTTCCGAAGATAATTATTGTCAAGACGGTAAGAGTCGTCGGTAGTCGGCTTCCGCGTCGGAGGGGGCGCTGCTATACTCGAACATAGGTTCGAGCCAGGGAGTCGCCATGTCCGCCGACGCCGACCACGAGGTCATCGACAGCCCTGAGGCGCTGTTCCGCCATCTGTACGAGGAGCACGGGGTCGAGGAGGCCCGCGACCTGGACCCGGACTCGGCCCCGCTCCAGTTCTGGCTCCGCCGCCACGCCGACCTGGAACGCGCCCAGCGGGCGGCCCGCCGCCCCGAACCGCCCCCGGGCCCAGCGGCACCGCCGGAGCCGGAACCGGAGGCCCGCTCCTCGGCGCAGCGGCCGCCGGAGCGGGAAGCCCGATCCTCGGCGCAGCGGCCGCGGGAGCCGGAGGTCCGGTCCTCGGCGCAGCCGCCGCGGCCGGAGGCGCAGGGAGGGGCGGAGCCGCGCCGTGCGCCAGCCCCGCCCTTCCCGCCGACGGGGGGCCGCGGACCGGGCCGGACGGACGGTGCTGGGGTGGGCCGGGACGGGCGGCGCCACGCCGGGTTCGGGGACCCGCTGGTCGAGGCCGTGGCCAGGGCCCTGGCCGGCCGTGGCTTTGACGAGGCGGCCGTCCGCTCGGCCATCCGCTCGTTCGCCGCCGGCGGCCGAGGCCCGTCCGGCGAGGCGGCCGTCCGGGCCGCCCTCATCGAGCCCATGCTCCAGTCGGCCGCCGAGCGCCTTCTGGGCGCTCTCAGCGCGGGTCGTCCGGCAGATGGCTCCGGGCCGTTCCCGGCGTCCGAGCGCCGCCAATCAGCCCCGGCGCCCCAGCGACCCCAGCCGGCCCCGGCCCCGGCCTCGGCCCGGCCGGCGGCATCACGACCCGAGCCTGCCCCGGCGGCCCCGACCCGGCCAGCGCCGGCGGCCGAGCCCGACCCGGCACCAGCCCAGCCGCCTCGGCGGGAGGAACCGGTGCGGCCGGAGGCGGCGTGGGCGGTGCTCTGGGCCGACCTGGCCGACAGCGGGCGCCGGCCCGGCGACGGGGCCGGGTCGGCGGGAGGCGACGACGGGGACGACCTCATGGCCGTGGCCAACGCCGTCCAGGCCCGGCGCCGGGTCCGGCTACTGCGCCGCTGACCGCCCCAGCCCCACCTTGCCCAACGTGACCAGCCCGGCCACCGACCCACCCCGCCTCCGGCCGGCCGTGGTGCCGGCCGGCACGCGGTCAGCTCTGGTACAGGGCGTCGATGTGCTCGGCGTACTTGGCGTGGATGATGCGGCGGCGGAGCTTGAGGGTGGGGGTCAGCTCCTCGCTCTCGGCGGTCCACTCGACCGGGAGGACCTCGAACCGCTTGACCTGCTCGATGCGGGCCAGGCGCTGGTTGACGGCGTCGACGGCCAGCTGGACCTCGGCCAGCACCCCGTCGGAGGCGGCCAGGGCGGCCAGGTCGTCGGCGCCCAGCCCGTTGCGGGCCGCCCAGGCCGGGGCCAGCTCGTGGTCGAGCACGATCAGGGCGACCACGTACGGCCGGTCGTCGCCGTAGACCAGGGCCTGGCCGATCAGCGGGTGCTCCTTGAGCAGGCCCTCGATGTTGGCCGGGGAGAGGTTCTTGCCGCTGGAGGTGATGATCAGCTCTTTCTTGCGGTCGACGATCTTGAGGTAGCCGTCGTCGTCCAGCTCGCCGACGTCGCCGGTGTGGAGCCAGCCCTCGGCGTCGACCAGCTCGGCCGTCGCCTCCGGCTGCCTGAAGTACCCGGGGGTGTTGACCGGCCCCCGGACCAGCACCTCGGCGTCGTCGGCCAGGCGGACCTCGACCCCGGCCAGGGCCGGGCCGACGGTGCCGATCTTGACCTTGCCGGGGCGGTTGCCGGTGGCCACCCCGGTGGTCTCGGTCATGCCGTAGACCTCGACAAGGGGCAGGCCGAGGGCGGCGAAGAACTCGGCAACGTCGACAGCCAGGGGCGAGGCCGCGCTGGAGGCGAAGGCGCAGCGGTCCAGCCCGATGGCCTGCCTGACCTTGGCCAGGACCAGCCGCTCGAGCAGGGCGTGCCTGGCCCGCAGGCCGAACGGCACCGCCTCGCCCCGCTGCTGGCGGCGCACGACCTCCAGGCCGGTCTCGACCGCCTTCTGGGTGATCTTGCGCTTGCGCTCGTGCTCCTCGGCGGCCAGCTTGGCGTTGATGCCGGCCCGCACCTTCTCCCAGACCCGGGGCACGCCGAAGAAGATCGTCGGCCGGGCCTCGCGCACGTACTCGACCGCCTGGGCCGGCTCAGGGCAGAACCAGACGTGGGTCCGCATGGTCAGCGGCCCGTAGATCGACAGCACCCGCTCGGCGATGTGGGCCAGGGGCAGGTAGGAGACGGAGCTGCCCTCGGGCGACAGCCCGGTCAGCCGGTCGAGGGCGATGGACTCGAACAGCAGGTTGCGGTGGGTCAGCAGCACGCCCTTGGGCGGGCCGGTGGTCCCAGAGGTGTAGAGCAGGGCGGCGTTGTCCTCGGGGACGACCCGGCCCCGGAGCTCCTCGAAGCCGGACCTGCCGGCGGCCAGGGCCTCGCGACCCCGGCGGACCAGCTCGTCCCAGCCGAGCACGCCCGGGCCGTCGGCCTCCTCGGCGCCGTCGAGCAGCACCACGTGCCGCAGGGCCGGCAGCTCGTCGCGGATGTCCTGCCAGCGCTTGAGCATGTCGCGGTCCTCGAGCACGGCCACCTTGGCCTCGCAGTGGCCGGCCACGTACCGGATCTGCTCGGGGGCGAGGGTGAAGTAGAAGCTGGTCGGGGTGGCCCCGGCGTGGATGGCGGCCTGGTCGGCCTGGACGTGCTCGGGCCGGTTGGTGGCCATGATGGCCACGAAGTCGCCCCTGCCGACCCCGAGGCCGGCCAGCCCCATGGCGACCTCGGCGACCCGTTCCCGGTACTGGCGCCACGAAAGGGTCTGCCAGGCGCCGTCCCGCTTCCAGGACATGGCCGGCGCGTCCCCGTGGCCGTCGGCGTGCTCGGCCAGCAGGTCGCACAGGGTCCGGCCCCTGACCTCCTGCTCGATCTGCCGGCGCTCGATCGCGATCGCGTCCTCGCTCATGGCGACCCACCCTCGGCTCGGAGACGCTGCTCGCTGGCGAGCATAGGTAGCGAGAGGGGGCAGGTAAAGGGCCCAGGGTCCGTGAGCGACTCGTTGGCGGCCCCCGGCAGGCTTGTCCGGACGAGAGCAGTTCGCAGGAGAGAGGTGCCGATGCCCCAGGTCCCCCAGGCTGGAGCGCGCTACCTGGCCGCCCTTGACTACGCGCGGCGCGGCCTGCCCGTCGTGCCCCTCCACTACGTTGTCCGCAACCGGCGGACAACGGCGGTCGCCTGCTCGTGCGGGGAGCCGGCCTGCGCCAGGGTCGGCGCCCACCCGCTGGCCTCCCACGGGGCCGCCGACGCCACCACCGACCCCATCCGCCTCACCTGGTGGTGGCGGCGGTTCCCCGACGCCAACGTCGGCCTTGCCACCGGGACCAGCTTCGACGCCCTGGTCGTGCACGGCTCGACCGGCGACGCGGCCCGCTGGTCGGTGATCGCCGACGCCCTCCGCTCGGCCGGCCCGCTGGTGCGGACCGGCGGCGACACCTGGCACTTCCTTTTCGCCCCGAAGGGCCTGGCCAGCCAGCGCCCCTGGGGGCTGGCCAGGGCCGAGTGGCGGGCCCGGGGTGGCTGGGTGGTGGCGCCGCCCAGTCACCACTCCGGCGGTGCCGTGGCCGCCTGGGTGCGCGACCTCGAAGCCCGCCTGCCCGAGCTGTCCCCGGCCATCGCCCAGCGGCTGGAGCAGGTCGGCCCCGCCGAGCCCCTCACCCAGCTTATCTACGCACAAGCTCGCGACTAGGTATTCTGTGGCTGGCAAGATACACTCCGGCGTATTCGGTTCATACAGCCTCAGCCAGAGTATCCAGGCAACCAAGGCAAACGATCGTAGGTCGGCGTGGTGGTAGGCACGATCGACTTCTTCCTCCTCGGCCCGCTGGAAGCACGCCAGCGAGAGCGGCCGCTGCGGCTCGGCAGCATCAAGCACCGGATGCTGCTGGCCAAACTGCTGCTCCATCCCAACCAGGTCGTCTCGACCGAGGAGCTGATCGTGGCCGTCTGGGGCGAGGAGCCCCCACCGACGGTCAAGCAGTCGCTCCAGAACCACGTGGCCGCCCTGCGCAAGGAGATCGAGGCCGGCAACGGCGCCGGCCCGCCCCGCACCCTGGTCACCCGCGACCCTGGCTACCTGCTGCGCGTCGACCCCGAGCGGCTCGACCTGCACCGCTTCCAGCGCCTGGACCGCGAGGGCCGCCAGGCCCTGTCCAGCGGCGACCCGGCCCGGGCGGCCGACCTGCTGCGCCAGGCCCTCGAGCTGTGGCGCGGGCCGGCCCTGGCCGACGTGGCCGCCTCGGCCGACATCGCCTGGCCCGAGCTGGTCGGGGTCGAGGAGCTCCAGGTCGCCTCCACCGAGGCCCGGATCGAGGCCGAGCTGGCCCTCGGCCGGCACCACGAGCTGGTGGCCGAGCTGGAGGCGCTGGTCCGGCTCTACCCGCTGCGCGAGCACCTCCACGGCCAGCTGATGCTGGCCCTGTACCGCTCGGGCCGCCAGGCCGACGCCCTGGCCGCCTACCGGGCCGCCCGCA
>Ga0126308_10001104_pt1 | contig 10332 bp, 12 predicted proteins | sample Plot55_FD_92533 | JGI IMG/M metagenome (GOLD analysis project Ga0126308, IMG submission 92533) | Serpentine soil microbial communities from UC McLaughlin Reserve, CA, USA - Plot55 | ecosystem: Environmental > Terrestrial > Soil > Grasslands | place: USA: UC McLaughlin Reserve, Lake County...
CGCTCTCACGGGCTGGATCATCGTCGGCTGGGGCGCCTTCAACCTCGTCGAAGGGATCGTCGACCACGAGATTCTCGGCATCCACCACGTGCGCGACGACGTTGCAAACCACCTGCCATGGGATCTCGGCTTCCTCGGGTTCGGCGCGCTGCTCGTGCTGCTCGGACTGGCGCTCGCGCGCGCGTCTCCTACGCGGGGTGGTGCCGCGCGAGGAACTCGAGCACGAGCGCGTTGAACTGATCCGGCTTCTCCATGTTGGGGACGTGCGCAGTCTCAGGGATCACTGCCCGGCGCGCGCCGGGAATTCCGTCCGCGAGCTGGCCCGCCGTCCGCAAAATCTCGGGCTGGTCGAGCTCGCCGACGACCACGAGGGTGGGACATCGGACCTCGGCCAGGCGCGTCGAGGCCGGCGGCTCGAATGGAGCGTCTGGGCCGGCATCGGGAACGGCGAGCTGAACGTCGAAGGCGCGTCGCTGCATCTCCCCCACGCGCCGCCGGACGTCCGGATCGACCTCGTCCGGCTCCCTCGACGGGCCGTCGACCCACGTGCGCAGGTTCAGCTCGACCGCACCTTCGAGGTCTTCCGCCTCCACCAGCCTCTCCTCCTCGGCGAACGACCGCTCGATCTCATCCGACCACTCGAGATCGCGCAGTCCCGCCCCGACGAGCACGAGAGCGTCGACCCGGGCCGGATGCTCGAGCGCGAACTCGAGCGCTACCCGGCCGCCGTAGGAGGCGCCGACCAAGCTCGCTCGGTCGATCCCCAGGTGGTCGAGCAAGTCGTGCAGGTCGCCGATCGTCGAGAACGCGCCGCGATGGAGCTCGCTGTCTCCGAAGCCGCGCAGGTCGTACCTGACGACGCGGTAGCCGCCGCCGACGAAGGCTTCGACCTGGGGCTGCCACATCCGGCGGTCGGCGATACCTTCGTGGAGGAACACGATCGCCGGACCCTCACCATCGACGTCGTATGCCAGGTCGAACTCGCGGCTCCGCCTCGAACCAGCCATTCCGACAGCGTACGCCTCCTGCGCCACATCTTCTAGGGTGCGGCCGATGAAGGAAGCTCCGTACGGCTCGTGGGTTTCTCCGCTCGGCTCCGACCTTGCTGCCGCGACGATGTCGTTCGAGCGGCCGGACCCGTGCGGCGACGGCGTGTACTGGCTCGAGTCACGCCCGCACGAGGGGCGGACGGTGCTGGTTTTCAAGCCTTGCGAGGGCGACGTCGTGGATGTCGTCCCGGCCGGGTTCAACGTGCGCAACAGCGTCCACGAGTACGGTGGCGGAGCGTATTTCCGTAGCGGCTCGACGCTCTTCTTCACCAACTTCGACGATCAGCGTCTGTACCGGCAAGACGGCGTGCACGGCGAGCCGCATCCGATCACGCCCGAGCCTCCGGAGCCGCGTTCGCTGCGGTACGCAGACGGGGTCGTAACCGCGGACGGCAACACGGTCATCTGCGTGCGCGAGCGGCACGAGGGTGAGAACGTGATCAACGAGCTCGTGGCGCTGCCGGCAGACGGATCGGGGGACGCGACGACGATCGTCTCGGGCAGAGACTTCTTCTCGTACCCGCGCATCAGCCCCGACGGCCGGCGGCTCGCCTGGACGAGTTGGGACCACCCGCGGATGCCGTTCATCGGGACGGACCTCTGGGTCGCCGAGCTGGCGGGTGCGCAACCGGGCGAGCCGCGCCATGTCGCGGGAGGGGAGTCAGAGTCGATCTTCCAGCCGGAGTGGAGCCCCGACGGAACCCTGCACTTCGTGTCGGACCGCTCTGGCTGGTGGAACCTCTACCGCGAACGAGGGGACGACGTCGAAGCGGTGGCACCAGTCGAAGCCGAGCTGGGATGGATGCAGTGGCTGTTCGCGTGGTCGAGCTACGCCTTTCTGCCGGACGGCCGAGTCGCGTGCATCCTCAACCGAGGTAGCTCACAGCCCCTGACGTTCCTCGACCCCGAGCGAGGCACGTACGAAGACGCGGGCATCGGGTTCGATTCCGCTCGCGCCCCCACCTTGCGCGCCGACGAGAACCGTCTGGTCTGGGTTGCGGCGAGCCCTACCGAGCCGCAGTCCGTGCTCGCTCTGGACGCCGAAACCGGCGAGCTCGAGGTCCTGCGGCGTGCATCGACCCACGCAATTGATCCTTCTTTCGTCTCGGTCCCCGAGCCGATCGCATTCCCCACCACAGACGGCGAGACCGCCTACGCTCTCTACTACCCACCTGTGAATCCCGACTTCGCCGGGCCGCGTGACGAGCGTCCCCCGCTCGTCGTCAGCATCCACGGCGGCCCGACCTCGCAGTCGGTTCCGGAGCTCAACGCCAGCCTCCAGTACCTGACGAGCCGCGGCGTCGCGGTCGTGGACGTCAACTACGGCGGCAGCACCGGCTACGGCCGAGCCTACGTGGAGCGGCTGAAGGAACGGTGGGGCCCGGTCGACATGGCCGATTCGATCGCCGCAGGTCGGTACTTGATCGAACGCGGAGAAGTCGACGGCGACCGCGTCGCGATCACGGGCGGAAGCGCCGGCGGATATACGACGCTGTATGCGCTCACCTTCGAGGATTTCTTCGCGACGGGCGCAAGCTTCTTCGGCGTGACCGACCTGATCGCCTTCAACCAGACGACCCACAAGTTCGAGTCGCACTATGACCACTGGCTACTAGGGCCGCTCCCCGAGGCTACGCAGATCTACGAGGAGCGCTCGCCCGCGAACTACGCGGACGACCTGAAGGCGCCGGTGCTACTGCTCCAGGGCCTCGACGACAAGGTCGTGCCGCCCTCCCAGGCCGAGATCATGGTCGAGGCCCTACGCCGCAACCAAGTTCCCTTCGCGTACATCGCCTTTGAGGGGGAGGGGCACGGCTTCCGCAAGGAGGAGAACATCCGGCGCTCGCTCGAGGCGACGTTCTCCTTCTTCGCGCAAGTTTTCGGCTTCGAGCCTGCGGACGAGATCGACCCGGTCGAGATCGAGAACCTCTAGGACGGGTCTCCGTTGCACGAGGCGTTGACGTAGCCGGAGCGGAAGTGGCGGGCTTCTCCAGTGTCCTCGTCGTACGTGTGGCGGAGGACGCAACCCGTGTCGTTCGCGAGCAAGTGGATGGAGACCGACGTCGTTTCCGAGGTCGTCCGCACACGGTGCACATCGTTCTCCGGCGGGAGCAGCGCGTAGAAGTCGCCCGGCTCGAGCGGCCGTCGCCGCGCGAGCCCCAAACCGAAAGCCGTGGGTCGGTAGAACTCCTCGTCCTGGTTCCCGCGGTACAGCCCGACGAGGCCCCACGCGAGATGGTCGTGAACCGGCGTCATCGCTCCCGGCGGAACGACAAGGCTGAAGAGCGAGAGCGACCGGTCCGCGGCCCGGAAGAGCAGCCACTGGCCGATCCCGCCGCCCATTCCGCTCTCGGCAGCGGCGACCTGGTATTCCGGAGGCAGCCACTCGCGGTCGCCGAGCAGTTCGACGAAGAGCGGCCGCAGCCGCTCGCACGCGTCAGCGGCGTCCGCGGCCTGCGCCCTGACGGCCCGAACCTCGCGCACGAGGTGGCGCACGACTGGCGTGTCGAGCAGATACTGGTCCTCCGCCAGCGGCTCGAGCTCCTGCTCGACGTCACACACGTCAGAACCCGAAACGGACGTTGGTGAAGTACCAGAGACTCGAAGTGCTCCACAACGTCGCGAGCGTCGCGAAGACGATGCCGCCGACCAGCGGCAGCGTCCAGCGGGGGTGGTCGTTGTCGTGCACGAAGAAGAGCTTCACGGCGATCAGCCCGTATACGAACGACCCGACGATCGAGTGAGCGAGGACACGCGTGTCGGTCGTCTGAAATCCAAGGATGAAGATGCAGTGGAACGCGACCGGAAGCGTGAGCAGGATCGCGAGGCGTCCCGACCACCGATGGATCCGGTTCACGTACGGCGGCGGGATCGGGACGAGGTGCCTGATCTTCCCGAAGATCCGCGCGCCGGTCGAGATCTGGACGAGCGCGAGGGCTCCGGCGCCTGTCGCGAGCCATGCCTTCGCCGCGATCGTCGAAGAGAAAACCGACGTGAGGATGTCGGAGTAGGTCGAGGCGACGCTCGCCACCATCGGTCGCGACCCTACTCGTTACGATCGCCGCGTGCCCAGGCAGCGATCCGTGCGCCTCGTGCTCGTCCCGATCCTCTTGTTTGCCGCATTCTCAGGAGCCGCATTCGCGCTCGCACAGCTCCACCCGGCCAAGCCCGGCACGCCCAGCGCGACCGGCTCCGTCGAGCTCGGAGACTCCTATCGCGGCGAGACGATCTTCTCTTCGGAGTGCGCGTCCTGCCACGGCGAGGGCGGCGAGGGAGGCGGGATCGGCCCCCGGCTCGCAGGCGCCCCGATCACCATTCAGGCCGCGAAGGCGCAGATCGACAACGGCGGCGGCACGATGCCCGCCGGCCTCGTCACGGGGCAACAGGAGAAGGACGTGCTCGCGTATCTCGCGCAGATCCTTGGGCCGTAACAACGGCAGCCCTCCGAAGACTCAACGGCATGAAAACTCTCATCGCATCCGTGGTCGTAGTCGCCGCCACCGCAACATTTTCCGCAGGCGTCGGCTCCGCAAGTTCTCAGGCCAACGCAACGTCAGTTTCCAGGTCGACGCTCAGCGTCGGCCAGTCGCGCTACGGCCGCGTCCTGTTCGATGGGAAGGGCCGCGCGCTCTACGGCTTCACGCGCGACCGGCGCGGCGGCGCCAGCCGCTGCTACGGCGACTGCGCACGGGCGTGGCCGGTCTACTTCAAGTCCGGCACGCTGCGCGCGGGAGCCGGGGTCAAGCAGCGGTTGATCGGGACGACGAAGCGGAAGAACGGAAGACTGCAGGTCACGTACAACGGTTGGCCGCTCTATTACTACGTCCACGACACCCAGCCCCGGCAGATCACGTGCCAGAACGTGGTGGAGTACGGAGGAACCTGGCTCGTCGTCTCTCCTCGCGGCCGACTCGTCCGGTAGTCTCGCCGCGATGACACGCCTGTTCAGCCGGACTGCCGAACAGGTCTGGCGTGCGACGATCACGAATCAGCACGGCTAGACCGCCGCTTCCAGTTCCAGCGTCCGAGGAAGCGGCGGGATAGGACGCGACCCAAGCAGGCCGCCGCTGCGGCCCGGGCGCGCTCTTTCCTGCAGACCTGAAGGAGGAGCCCCGCGATGCCCATGCCTCATCGCGTCCAGATGCAAGTGATCAAGCGCCGCCTTGTCGGGAAGGAGGGCGCCGAGCGGATCCGGGAGCTAAGGCGGATCCTGGACGAGCTGCCCGGCTACCGGAGCGGCCCCTACGCCGACATCCGTAAATGGGTGAATGCCCAGCTGGACGAGACACGGACGCGCTCGCGCGTCGTCCACCGCGACTCGATCGCCGTGCGGCGGGAAGGCGCGGCGCAGATCGCTCTCGTCGGGCCGCCGAACGCTGGCAAATCTTCGCTCCTGCAGGCGCTCTCGAGCGTTCAGATCAAGACCGGCGACTATCCGTTCACCACGACGCGGCCGATTCCCGCGCTGACGCGAATCCACGACGTCCTCGTCCAGCTGGTCGAGATCCCCGGACTGATCGAAGGCGCGCACGAGAATCGGGGCGGCGGGCGGGCGCTGCTCGGGGTCCTCCGCGGTGCCGACGCGATCGTCTATTGCCAGGATGCCTCCGCGCCGCTCGACGACCTAGAGCGCGTGCGCGCCGAAGTCGCCGCTGCCGCGATCGAGCGCCCGGCGATCCTCGCCGCGACGAAGATGGACGAGGCGTCGGCTGACTCCGTCGAGCGACTGGCGCAGACGGGGCTGGAGGTGGTGCCCGTGTCCGTTCTCGACGATCGAAGCCTGGACGAGTTTCGCGACGCGGTATGGCGGCTGACCGGCTTGATCCGCGTCTTCTTGCGCAAGCACGGCGAAGCGGATGTCGAGGCTGCTGCGCTCCACCCGCCCGCGACCGTTACGGACGCCGCTCGCTCGATCCACCACGAGCTGGCCGACGACTGCCGCGGCGCGCATGTTTGGGGCCCGTCCGCACGGTTCGACGGCCAACGTGTCGGCCGGGAGCACGTGCTCGCCGACGGCGACGTCCTGGAGATCGTGACGTAGCGATACCTAGTAGGGCGCGTTGCCTAGTGGCTCTCGGCGGCGAGGCGGATGCCGAGCGCCACGAGTACCGTTCCCATCAGCGTGTCGAGCGCGCGCCGGATGCCGCTCCGCCGGAGGAAGTCGCCGGCGCGCGCGACCGCAACCGCATAGACCGTCAGCCAGGCGAGCGTCATCGAGCAGAAGACGAGGCCGAGGAGGAGCAGGGCGGAGAACGACGCTCCGCCGAACTGCGGCAGCAGGCTCGTGAAGAACACCGCCATCTTCGGGTTGCCGAGGTTGCTCATCACGCCCTGACGAAACGGCGCGAGACGGTTCCGCGCGCGCGGCGCCGCATCCCCCGCCGCACGGAGACGTACTGCCCGTGCGAGCGTCTGGGCTCCAAGGAAGACGAGGTAGGCGCCGCCCGCGATTCGGACGGCGAGGAACGCAGGCTCCGAGGCGGCCACTAGCGCTGCGAGCCCCAGGCTCGCGGCGATAGTCCAGAAGGCTTGACCGCTCGCGACCCCTGCCGCGGTCGAGATGCCGCTCGCTCGGCCGCCGAGCAGCGTGTTCCTGATCGTCAGCGCCGTGTCCTGGCCCGGCGTGACGATCACGATCGCCGAGACGCCGAGGAACGCGAGGCCGTGGGGACGAGCACGCCGCTGATCTTGGCAGAAGGCCGCACGAAACCCGCATTGATGAACGAGAGCGGCCCGGAGGCCGCTCATCGCTTCGAAGACGAGGTTGCTCAGCTCGCGCGTGCGAGCGAGGTGGTGCAAGACGCGCGTCCCTGCTTCTCCAGGTAGCGCTGGTGGTACTCCTCGGCGCGGTAGAACGTCTGCGCCGGCTCGATCTTAGTGGCGACCGACTTTCGATAGCGGCCAGAGGTGTCGAGCGCGGCCTTCGAGCGCTCCGCCGCTTCGCGCTGCTCCTCGTCGTGGACGAAGATCACGGAGCGGTACTGGTCGCCGATGTCCCAGCCCTGGCGGTTCTTCTGCGTCGGGTTGTGCTTGTTCCAGAAGACGGCGAGCAATTCGTCGTACGAAACCCGGTCCGGGTCGTAAGTGACCTCGACGACCTCAGCGTGACCGGTTCGATGCGAGCAGACGTCCTCATAAGTGGGGTTGGCGGTATGCCCGCCGGAGTAGCCGACGGCGGTGTCGGTCACGCCTTCGACCTGGCGAAACGCCGCCTCGACGCCCCAGAAGCACCCCGCTCCGAACGTTGCGTTCCGTGTCATTACTGCTCCTCCAACTTCAGCGCTGCAGAGTTGATGCAGTAACGCTGCCCGGTCGGTGCCGGCCCGTCCGGGAAGACGTGTCCGAGGTGGCCGCCACAGCTCGCGCACATGACCTCCGTGCGGATCATGCCGTGGCTCCCGTCGACCTCTTCCTCGATCGCCTCTTCGCCGGCGGGCGCATAGAAAGCCGGCCAGCCGCAGCCCGAGTCGTACTTCGCATCCGACACGAACAGTTCGGCGCCGCAGCCCGCGCACCGGTAGGTTCCCGGCTCGAAAACGTGGTCGTACTCGCCCGTGAAGGGGCGTTCGGTGCCCTTCTGCCGGAGCACCTGATACTGCTCCGGCGTCAGCTCCGCCCGCCACTGCTCTTCGCTCTTCTGGATCTTTTCCATCTTCTCCCTCGGTCGGTGTCGAAGAGTAGTCTCGCGAACGCGCGCGGCGTTACGACGTGGGAGGGCGCGGCCGGGGCCGTCAGGGCGCCCGGCCGCTGGGGGGAACTACGCGCCCATCTGCCAGTCGGCACCGGACGAGCTGTCTCGGAACGCCGGGGGGATGCCTCGGCGGAAGCCGTTCTCGCCGGGACCAAAGCCGGGGCCGCCTGGGCCGAAGCCGTGACCACCGGGGCCGCCGGGCCCGAACCCGCGAGGAAAGTCGCCGTTGACGAAGCCCGAGATCCGCCGCTTGATGTCGCTCAGGATCTGTTGCTCGTCGTCTGCGCTCAGCCGACCCTGCGATACCGCCTCGTCGAGATGCTTCTTCGCGTCGTCGACCAGGGCCTGGATCAGGCCGTCGACCGACTTGTCCTGCGCCTTCGCGACATCTGCGAGCGACTTTCCGCCCTCGAGCTGAGAGCGGAGCTCGGTCGCGCTAAGCGCGAGATACGAAGCCGCAACGTCGAGGCCGCGGAAGCCGCCGAATCGACCGTGCGGAGCCCCGCCGCCGAAGAACAGCGGAAGGTCGCCGGACTGGATGCGCGCCTTGATCGCGTCGCCTGCCTCCTTCGGCAGCCGGCCGGCGGCCACGGCGGCATCGACGCGGTTGACCAACGCCCGTTTGAGGGCGTCGCTGAGTGCATTCGGCTGGACGCCGAGCTGCTTGGCTGCGTCCTTGATGATCGCTTCGCTCTCGTGACGAGGGTCGCCGAGCTGCGTGGCGGCGATCGCGCCGCCGGCTCCGGCCACGGCGGCGACCGCCACCGTCCCCGCGATCAGTTTTCGCTTGACCGTCATGTTCGTGCTCCTTTCGTCGATGCACTCACGAAAGCAGCCGCCGCTGAAAGCGCCTTAAGAACGGCCTAAGAACACTCTAAGAAGGCAGTCCGGCGTCGACGAATCGCAGCGTCACGACCGTGCCTCCGCCGTCGGCGCGCTCCGCCACGACCTCGCCGCCGTGTGCCTGCGCCACCTGACGGACGATCGCGAGCCCGAGCCCCGAGCCGGCCATGCCGCGGGCAGAACGCGCACGGTAGAAGCGGTCGAAGACGTACGGAAGGTCCTCCTCGTCTATCCCGGGCCCGTGGTCGCGAACGGTCACGCTCCCGTCGGCGACCGAGACGTCAACCTCGCCGCCCGGGGAGCTCCATTTCGCCGCGTTGTCCAGCAGGTTCCCGACTGCACGCTCGATGTTCGCCGGAACGCCGCGGACGAGCGACTCCCGCAGATCGGTCTTGAACTCGACGCCCGGAGTGTTGCGGCGCGCACGCTCGACCGCGCCGGCCGCAAGCAGATCGAGGCGCACGTCTTGCGGCTCCTCCGCTTGCTGCTCGCCGCGGGCAAGCTCGATCAGCTCGGCGATCACCGCCGTCATCTCACCGAGCTGCTCGACCACGTCCGTCAGCAGCCGCTCCCGCTCGCCGGCCGGCAGCGTTCGCTCGCTCGCGAGTACCTCGATGTTCGTGCGGAGGCTGGTAAGCGGAGTCCGCAGCTCGTGCGAGGCGTCTTCCACCAGCTGTCGCTGCACGCGCCGCGAATCGTCGAGCGCCGCCAGCATCGTGTTGAAGCTTCCGGCGAGCCGGCTCAGCTCGTCCTGACCGGATGCCTCGATTCGCTCTGAGAGATCGCCCGTCTCGGTGACGGTCTCCGTGGCGCGGGTCAGGCGGCGGACCGGCGCGAGCGCAGCACCGGAGACGAGCAGGCCGAGCCCGACCGCCACCGCGATGCCGCCGGCGGCGATGAGGACGAGGAACCAACGGATCCGCGAGAGCGATTCGTCCACCTCCGTCAGTGGCCGGGCAAGCTGGACCGCGAAACCGGGGACCAGCGGCGACGTCAGGACGCGCAGGTGAAAACCGTCGACAGTCTCCTCGGAGAAGTACTCGCTCTTCTCGCGACGCGCGACGGCGAGCGCGCCCGCGCCGACCGGCAGGAGGCACTCGCGCGCTCCCTGCCTGTGGCACTCGCCGTTCGCGCCGACGAGCTGGATGTAGCGGACGACGCCGAAGTCAGGCCCGGGCAAGAAGAAGAGCCTGTCCGCCGGCACTTGCGAGATCTCGGCCTGCCGATCACGCAGGCTGTGGTCGACCGAGTCGATCAGCTGTCCGCGGACGACGAAGTAGACGACGATCGAGGCGACGACGACGGCGAGCGCGACTGCGGCCGCCGCGACCAGCGTGAGGCGCGCCCTGAAGCTCATCCCTCGCGGAGCGCGTAGCCGACGCCGCGCACGGTCTGGATCAGACGCGGCTTGCCACCGGCCTCCGTCTTCCGCCGTAGGTACCCGATGTACACGTCGAGCGAGTTCGAGCCGTACCCGAAGTCGTAGCCCCACACGCGTTCGAAGATCAACGACCGCGTCAACACCTGGCGGGGGTTCAGCATGAACAGCTCGAGCAGCGCGAACTCGGTTCGCGTCAGCTCGAGCGACTCCGCTCCGCGGCGGACCTCGCGCGTGCCGGGGTCGAGCTCCAGGTCGGCGAACCGCAGCATGCCGTCGCCCGTCGTCCGGCGCAGCAGCGCCCGCACGCGCGCCAGCAGCTCCTCGAGCGCGAAGGGCTTCGTGACGTAGTCGTCGGCGCCGGCATCGAG
>Ga0126308_10001105_pt1 | contig 10330 bp, 10 predicted proteins | sample Plot55_FD_92533 | JGI IMG/M metagenome (GOLD analysis project Ga0126308, IMG submission 92533) | Serpentine soil microbial communities from UC McLaughlin Reserve, CA, USA - Plot55 | ecosystem: Environmental > Terrestrial > Soil > Grasslands | place: USA: UC McLaughlin Reserve, Lake County...
TAGCCACCGCCACGTAGAAGTCCAGGTGAGTGTCCACGCCCAAGATCACCTCGACCTTGGTGTCCGGTCTTTCGGCGTCGATCATCGTCACGTTTGCAGAGCTCCTTTCGATGTAGCGGTCACTTCGCAACCCGAGGAGCAGGAGAGAACGGACGATACTGTGAAGGGTCACGTCAGAAGCGAGCTCCTATGAGGTCACGACGCTCCGGCCCCGAGCGGTCGTGGGGCAACGCCGAGGTCTCCGGCCGACGAGTCACTTCCAAGGCACCATTGGCTCACCTAGCAGGAGGGTCAGGCCGGCCCGCGGCGTCGCCTACAGCCATTCTCCAGGATACTCACAGCCTAGCAGGGTAATTCTACGAAGTTGCCCTACTTCCCCTCAAGAAATGCTCCAGCATAGAGGCTATGCACTGCTCGAAGAGCCGTGCGGACATGCCAGGCGAAGAACAAGGCCTAGCCCACCTAGGCAAGCGGGAGAAAGGAGAAGGCAAAGATGTTCGCTCGGATAGGCACGTGGCAGGGATCGCCTGAGGACTTGGAGAACTGGATGGCTCGCGCTGGTGAGGTGGTTAAGCCCCAAGTCCAGCAGCTGCCAGGTCTGGAAGCAGCCTACTGGCCGGCGGATCGCGAGGGCGCCAAGGGCCTGACGATCACCTTCTGGGAGAGCGAGGAGGCGATGCGCGCCAGCGAAGCATTCCGCTCACAAAGCCAGGTGCGAACCTCAGACACCACGGGAGCAGCAGTGACGACAGAAGGGTTTGAGGTCTTCGACCACACCTAGGGGCCTCGTCATTCGGTGAACTGTGGGGCAAGGAGTTGCCAGAGGCTTGGATTCTTGCGTCGTGCCTTATTCAGCCTAGTGCCTGGAGAAACTGTCTAAAAAGTCGCTCAGTGGTCTCTCAAGCGCAAAAATTGCCGTCATATCGCAGCGAAATGAGTTCTCTTTGCTCTGCTTGGTAGGCTTCTAGGCGTTCGTTTTGAGGCTGGCTAGACTTTTTAGACAGTTTCAGAAGGGAAATTCTCAGAAGTTCGTTTGCAGGATCGTGCATACAGTACGCCCCGAGAGCCATGAGGAGCACTTCTAAGCGCCTGCACGCCGTGCAAGCCACCACTACATCTAGTGGTGGTGTATGAAGATGCAGGGAGACGAATACTCGGGGGTGGCGATCATACTTGTGACTGTCTTATGTACAAGACTCCCAACGCATGCCCAGAAACCTACATAAGAAGAACCCTGGCCGGAGGATGGGAGGAACCAGAACCGACCAGGGCTTCTACAGGCATGGTTGCACCACCTGAGACCCCGCGCAACGCACAACTGGGCAAAGCGAAGGGCCGGAGCCAAGTAGTCTAGAAAGCTCCGACCCTAGGGTACAGAGGCCGGTGCGACGAGCACGGGAGGTTGGAACAGTGCTGGCCCACAGTGCTGCCCCAACTGTTGTGCCCGTTGTGCCCGCCCCACCGAGGGTACTCATGGTCTCACCACCCAAGCCCTCAAGCTTTTGATGTCGATTGGATTCCCATTAGAAAATACAAAAGGCCGGAGCCCCGTAGAGCCCCTGCCCTGGCGAATAATCTACGCCCTCGCTGGTGGTAGCTGCATAAGCTATCGGGGCGGGACAATAAGCTTGGCGCAAAGAGTTCTGTCAATAAACGTCCTGGACGTCTATTGAGGGGCCGTCGGGCAGGATGGTCACCGTGTCGTATTCGAAGTCTGTCACTTCGTCATAACGAACTTCCTCCACCGTGATCACCTGGGGCACAAGTCCAGAAGGCTTGTTCACGATAAGGTCCAACAAGAGGTCTTTGGGGTTGATCCCCTGCGGTTCGTGCCGCCTCAGCTCAACCGAGAAACCGGCGGTAGGGAACTCGCACTCCCCGCGCACGTGGAGGGCAGGCGGCCCAGGGGGTTGATGGTCATGCCAAGCCGACCAATCGCGGCAGTCTGTTGGCAGACCTTCTATCGGCGGTATTTCTATCCTCTCGGAGCGGGTCGCACCTATCACCTCGACACCCCTAGTCCCTGTGATGCCCATCAGCGGTATGGAAACATCGTATGAGGTCAGCACCGGCAGCCCGATCCCGCCCCGCAGACGCCCGACCACTTCGATGCCCCAGTATTCAGGTTGCTGGATAAACACCAGCGGCACGAGCTCTACTTCCATGTTCAAAAATGGCTTGGTCCCCGCCACCCGCAGGACGAACTGGGGCGGGAAACTCTCCAACGTCACGATCTCCGTACGCTCGAAGTCGATCAGGCGCAGCGACCCCGGCCTCGGCAAATCCTGGTATGCCCTTAGCTGCTCCTCGTTCACCTCTTCGCTCCTTTCTTGTCCTTGGATAACCAACAGCGGATGGTGCTCGTCCTACGGTAGTGGCGCATCTCAGTCGACCGTCCACGTGAACGTCGCCGCCACCCATGCCCGGACTTCCCGCGCTAGCTCAGGCTCCAGCCTGTCGACGCGAACGCTGACGTCCTATGGATTCGGCTGCTTCGCGCCCTCGATGCGAAAGTCTACGACGTCGAACTCCATACCTGCTCCTTCTAACTGGCGTCTTGCTTTGCACCACTAAAGCATAGGCTGATGAATCGGCGATGAATTCTCGATAAATTTCCGCGCAAGCATTCCCAGGTGCTTATTCACCGAACCTCGGATGCAGCATCGTGCATAGATTGCCCTCTGAGAGGCGCGAACGGAAACAGCTTGAAAACTACCGGCGGCAGAAACAGAAGAAGCCGCGCTTTTATGCCGATGAGGATACGAGGCGGAGAACGGACGCCACACCCCGCGCCTGGAGACGCTCCAGAAGATAGAGGTTATCCCGTGCCGCTGCTGTGTTGAGGAGGTCGCCTCTCTTTGAGCCTCGGCCCGAACGGTAGAGGGCACAGTAGGGGCGGATCTCCTCCCTTGGTATTATAAGAAAAGAAGCAAGGATCTCCGGGATGGGGGACTTACGGCAAACGGGGCGGGGATAGCCTAGATCTGCGCCACAAACAAATAAAAGCCACGCCGGGGCCCTTTTCTGGGGGCGGGGCTGCGGGCTCCTTCTATCGCATGACCTTACGCCGAATGGCCAACACGAGCAGCGCGTGATGAACGGCTCTTAAGGTTAGAGCGGTCTCACGTAAGCCGGAGGGCCGGGGCATAGACGCCCCAGTCCTTTCTCTTGCCCCGCAGCCGCATGCAGAGAAACAACGACTTGCTCTTACGTAGAATTACTCCTGCCCGTGATATAGCGGGCCACTGCTGCCGCGATGGGTTGTCCGGTGTTGGCTTCGTAGTAGCTGAACCCTGGGCTGGGGTTCACCTCAAAGCAGAAGGCGCGGTCGTCTGGCGTCAGTTTCAGGTCGATCCCGGCAAAGGCTAGCCCTAGCGATCTGGATAGCGCCAGGCAACGATCAGCTAGATCGTCCGATATATCGAAGGGACGGAGCCGAGCTGCAGTGCCCCCGTGCTGGCTTGCGTAACGGTAGTCCGCCGCGCTACTTTGGATGGCGGTCGCGAACACTTCTCCACCGACGGTGTGAACCCTTACATCTGTGCCCTCCACAAACTCTTGGAACTGAACCGGGCACCAGCGGATACGATCCAGATGCTCAAGGTCCTTGCTCTCGAGCTTCTGTACGATGGAGCGAACCCCACTCATCGACTTGTAGACCACCGCTTTGTGCCCTTTCAAGAATTCGATCACGAGCTCTGGATCGTTCGTGATAAGCGTCTCGGGGACAAAGAAACCTTCGGCTGCGATAAGCTGCGCCTGGTAGGGTTTGGAGCAGTTTGAGCCCATGGGCCCGGCCCGGTTCACTACGCGTGCCGGCGCGACTTCGCACCAACGAAACAGCACATCGTGGATCCTGCGGCTGTGCAGCTGCGCGGGCGACTGCGGCTCCTCGTTGCGCAATTCTGGCAAGAACCGATCGTCCATCAGCCGTGTGTAGATGCCGTCGAAATGCTCGAGTCGGTAGGAGCGTCCCTCGAGTTCTAGGGAACCAGTGACGCGCCCAGCCTCTATAAGGAACTCCATGCCGACTCGCGATACACGCCGCTGGTTGAACGTTACGCACGGCGTGTTGAGGTCTTCGAGTTGCGCGCGAACCATCGCCAGCGGTGCTTCTGACGGAATACCACAGAGGAGAATCACTTAATGGTCCTCCGCCCGGTGCCCCATTACGGACACAAGCGCGTCCAGCAAAGCCGCTCCTCCGATCCGAAGGTCGGGGTGGGGGGTTGCCGCCAAAAAGGGCCAAGAGCCATTTCTACCGTGGAGCAAATCGATGCCGAGCAGGCCGGTGTGGGACAGCTCTGCGAGCCGCCGGCAACCCTCTACTACGCCGGGAACAGAGGGTGCGCCGATGACGTGATCTTCCGCGACGATGACATTCCGGACCTCTCCTGCGTTTAACGAAGAACCATGAAACGCCGAGTCGCGAGCGCCCTCCAGGCTCGCCATCTGATACGACAGGGTAGCTAACCCCGCCTTTGCAGCCAAGACGGTCCACTCCGACTGGTCGCGCCAGCGGCCGGAGAGCCCTTGTGGAGTGGGTCTGTTGAGTACGGCTCCAGGCAAACAATGCAGCCAGCTCATGAAGAGTGCAAAGAATTCTTGCGTTGCGTAATCTCGGTCAGCCGGCACGGCCAAGAAGTATGGTGCTGGCGCAGACACCAAGCGATTGAGAACTCCCTTCGTGGCGCTCCCTCGAAGCGCGCGCCCATCCGGTAGCCTGATGTCGACATCGGTGGTGCCGTCTCTCCCTATGCGGTGGCACCAGCGCGGGCCGTGCAGCAGCTCATCTCCCGTTATTAGCTCCACAGGGGCTGCACCCCGTTCCGCGAGGCCACGATAGGCCCACAGAGCCGGAAGGTCATTCGACTCGCACAATACGACCCACACTCTAATAAAGTATGTGCCCTAAGCTTGAATAGGAAGCCGGCTTCATACGCCGCGGCTAATGCTCATGGAGTTTGCCGATGTCCAGGTCATCTTTCGCTTGTGCCTGCTGCTTGCGTAGGGCCTCCATGTCGGCCTCGCCCAGGTCCTGCTCTCCACTCAGTGCGCCCAGATTGAGATCGGGACGCAGGTCAGCCCCGATGAAGTGCGACAGTTCGCCGATCGCATTTTCTACGCGGGTTAGCCGCTCCTCAGGGGACTCTGCAGGTAGACCCTGGCGAATAAGGTCGTCTGGCAGTTCCCTGATAGTCTTGCCCTCGAGACGGGGAGGCTTCTCCCAGGCGAACTCCTTGTTCTCGAACTTCTCCCGCTTCATGTGCTCTTTGAGCTCTGGTTTCTCCTTGTTCTCGAACTTCTCCCGCTTCATGTGCTCTTTGAGCTCGATCTTCTCGAACTTGAGCTCTTTGGTCTCGATCTTCTCGATCTTCTCGATCTTCCTGGTACCCTTGTCTTGCAAGAGCGACTTGCGGCACTCGGGCTCGGTGTCATACGCGTAGCCGAGGCCATGGTGGTCCAATACGCTCGCGGGTGTGACGGTCTCGCCCTGGCCCGCCCACGGCTCCATGGCGTCGTTGAGGTTATGGCCCGCCGGTCCGCCGGAAACCGGCACGTATCCCAGGCCCGAGTGCTGGGCTTGCCAGTCCGCCCACAACTTGTCGACGAAGCAGTGGTGCAAAAAGAAGACGGGGTCATTCGGGGATTGCATGGGTAGCATGGATCCCCCGACCCATACGTGAACGAGGTTGTGCATTTGGGGCCCCGAAATAAAACCTTCTAGCTTGTTGCGAAAGCCCGACGCAGAGATGGTGTTCCATGGGGCGACATCGTAAGGTGTTTCGTTTAGTGTGGCCGTGACGTCCGCCGGCGTTGGCAACGAAGGAGCGAAGACTCCAAATTGCCGTTTCAGGAATTGGTCAGGGTCTCCTGGAGGACGGACGTTTAATGGCCAGTTGCCGCCGGAGAAGGCGAACGCTCCGGTCATGACCTGGGCGTCCGACACGCGGCCGTTCCCGCCCATCAGGTCCGGGTCCCAGATAGAGGAAACGGGGGAGTTGTCCACGGACCAATCCCAATACGGCAAGGTGACGCTGGAGTCCACCGACTGGAGGTCTTGCTCGAACCTCCTCAGAAGCTCTCGGTGCCAAGGCAGGAAAGCAGGCCCTCGGTGAGCTCCCATCGCGAAATCTCGATGGTCGGTCACGTACTGATCGTACTTCCCGTTGGCTTTGAGCGTCAGCACAGCAGCAACGAACCGCGACTTTTCTTGGGCAGTGAGCGTGGCTTGGTTTTTTCGGCAGAGCATGCCTGCACCTCCTTGAATTCGACGGGGTTTTGCGCCCCTACCGTAAGCGCCTGAATCCTACGGCTCTAGGGTCACAGTAAGCTCCCTTGGCGCTCCGCTACCGCAACTCACTCTTTGGATCTCTGGTCGATCTCGGCACGAGCCAGATGGCGGAGTGATGCGTACTTAGCGTAGAAGAGACTCTCAGAAGAGTAAGTGCCGTCGGCGTTCTTGATTGTGTTGGCTTCCTGATCATTGATGAGTAGCCGAGGTTCGCCTTCCTCCGGCTCTTCGATCGTTATCTGATGGTCCTTGTAGTTTTCTTCGTGTGCGGGCATAGACACCTCCAATCGCGCCTCCATCTGGTTTTTCTCCACCTCAACACCGTTTCAGATTCCTCGCTGACCTCCCTTCGCCTACGAAGCGTAGTAGAAGCCTGAATCCCTGCGTAAGGTTGCTCTCACCACCTCCGCCCAAACAGCGCGACGTTTGACGCCGGGTTACGCTATACATCAGCAGGGTAAGTAAGTGCAGCTTTGTAGTGATAATCGCAGATGACTTATCTCCTTCCCTTCCCGATCGCGGAATGTCCTTTTTGGTTAACCAACAGTAGAACATAGGGTGATGAATCGGCGATGAATTCCGGAGGGCAAACGTTGGCGATTCATAATTCCTAAACAAGCTTAAATGCCTTTTAACTTCCGAAAAAACCTTTACTGTCAAGTTGGGTGAATAAGGGCAGAAGGAGCCCTGTCGTCGTAAGATCCTCGCGCTGGTTTCTCCTTCCCTCGCCGTGGGGGTCGTGTGCTTCATGCTTTCCGCTACCGGTTAGAGCAACGTGTCCATGGAGGAACGTGCGCGCCAGCTGCGGATCCTCGTTGGCAGGCCGCAACCTCCATTCGAGCATAAGGCAATGAATTCAGGATGTATTTCGAATAGATCGGTCATTCGCCGAGCTGCCCAGTAGAAAATTCTCGGAAGCTTCTTCGAGCACTACGGCTACCGGCCGCTGGGGGGGGGGATGAAACCCCCGATGACTTCGAACATGCTCCCTTTGAAGAAATGCATTGAGTTCCTCTTCATCGTCAAACCTAGGGAGTGGTTCTGTATTGTCGGCGTACCATTTCTTGCGCCTTTTAATCAGGTCTGCGTAAAGGGGGTCTAAGTAGACCCAATGATCGGGATGATGCTCCTGCACTTCATCGATTTCAGCCCTACACATTTCATAATAAGCTATGATCCAGGGACCAAGCTTCTGTCGTACCACTTCCCGATCTATCGCGTTGGTTTCTTCAGAGGTTAGGTACCCAATCCAATCGAAATAGTTGAATAGATCGATTAGATCCGAAGTGAGCCCGTACCAACGGTTGCTCGGGTCAGTGTGGTAGGGACTAATATCGTGTTCGCAGTTTATCGGCACATCCCTTTGTTCGGCCAAGAATCTGACAGCGCCATGTCTAATGCGCAGGGCTCTATCGCTGTTGAATCGGTTATCCAGCTGAAGCGTCAGATTGGCGCTATTAACAGCAGTTGATGTCGATATCTCGCTACGGGCAAAGCGCGCGGTTATAGCAGCGGCAAGCCAGAGAAAAGCGGTAAAAAGCGCGAGCGCCGCGGTAGCAACCATTACACCTACATCGACGTGTTTGTTGGGGGGCTCGCGGTATATCCCCAAGGCTAGTACCACCAGAGCTGCCATGAGTATGAACCCTAGTACTAGGGAAACCCGGAATTCCCATTCGAATCTCCGGTCCTTCCCCTTTCTGCTCCGAGAAAACATCGAATTGTCCTTTCGCGCGTTAGTTGCCCACTTTCCCCATGAACTCCTATGTTAGGGCAAGGCGATGAATCCGCAATGAATTTTGAGCCATTCAGAGCATTATCCTTGACGAATTTACGAGAATCCGGTACATGCGAACTTCGGAGAACTCCGTTTTGGCGAAGTTCAGCATAGATCCGCCCCGATAGAGCCAGGCGCCCCAGAAGGGGATGCCCATATCGTCGGGTATTATGCGCTAGAACGGCAGTCTGAAGCCGGCGGCGGTCTTAGGTCTTTGAACCGGGGCTATGCCGTACTTCCGAGAAACCCGATTAGCAGAAGTTCAATAGATGAAGTAGTTCGCGCTCTTGGCCTTCTCGGAAGTTCCTACTAACCACTGTTACTAAAGGCTGTTCTGCCCATCCTCTCCGCGTCTCCTGAACCACTTTTTTTTCTTTTGGCCGGTGGGCATGGTGGCCCCTTTGAGGGAGTAAGCTTGCCGGGCTAACTCCTCGCTAGTGACCCCTACAGCGTCTGTTAGGTCAGCGTTTGTTAGAACAGCGCCGGTTAGGTTAGCGTTTGTTAGGTTAGCGTTTGTTAGAACAGCGCCGGTTAGGTCAGCCTCTTTTAGGTCAGCGTCTGTTAGGTCAGCGCAGGCAAGGTCTGCGTTTGTTAGGTCAGCAGCGCCGAGCCAACTCTTCTGCAGCCATGCGCCAGCCAAGGTAGCTCCCTTGAGGTTAGTAACCGTTAGCTTCGCTAGTGTTGGTCTGACGCCCCGCCACCTTACCTTACGGAATGTATGCCAGGGTAAGCCTATATTTAGCGCACGCGCCCACTTCAACCTACGGGGAGCCCGCTTTTCTTCACTTGATTCGCTGAGGTTGATTTCCTTCTTTAGATTATGAAGGCTCCATCTCTCCGGATCCCGCTCATCGTATGGTAGGAGGTTAGCCTCCTTGAGATCAGCACCTTTTAGGTCGGATCGCCTCAGATCGCTACCCCTTAAGTCTGCCAGGTACAAATTAGAACCCTCTAGGTCTGCGCCCTTCAGATCAGAGAGCCTTAGATCGATGCACTTAAGACAAGCGTTATGTAAGGTTAGCTCGCTGAGATTGGCACCGTCCAGGCCTGCATTTTTGATTTCAAGGATCGGATTGTCCTTCCCGATAAACTCTAGTTCGTATAACAGTTTCAGAGGTCGCCTCTTGTGCTCTCCGTCCAAGCCCAGCAAAGCCGCTATGGTCCGTGCTTGGGCTAGATTACGTATGTGGCTCTTTGGTTCGGAGTCCCCCGGTCTTGGACGTAAGCCTTGCTTGACGACCAAATCGCTCATCTGGTCTAAATACTTCTGTAGTATCTCATCCTGCGCGCTCAAGGATTGAACAGCTTCCTCACGCTCCCTTTGTCTTTTGTTATACACATGGCTGACAATTGTTACTATTAACCCTCCTGCTAGTGGGATAACCAAAAGGCCTAAGGCGTCCCAAGGTGTTGGTCGCTGAGTCGTCCTCGCAATATCAACCTTTTGCCCCGCTTCATTTGTGGTGTGTGTAGTTTTAGTTTCAGTAACGCTGACCCGTCCAAGGCCCAGCCCAACTGGAGTAAGGATCCCCCGGAAGGCAACAGCTAGCACGATCATTACAAATAGGGCGAGTGTGATTATGAGCCAAAAGGGTATTCGGTGTCTGTTAGAAGGGCTGCTCGCCATCTGCTCTCCAACTGCATCGTGCTTAATCTCTACATGACTCACACACCTAAGCAGACAGCGATGAATTGACAATGAAATACAGGTGATTTTGGTGCGCAGCTTCGGCGAAAGCAACGCTAACCGCAATTGGACTACACGCTTCGACCCCTGCACCCTGCTGCATACTCATTTGCACCCCCATATCTTGTGGCCCTCCTCTATCTCACGCAGTTCTCGGAAAGTTCCGAGGTAGCAAGCCGCAACGCTGTGTAACGAATCCTTGTAGCTGATATATGCGACTACATCCCCTTGGAGCCCTTGGGCCGAGGCTATGCGGAGGTGGACTTCCGAGAAAGCCGATTAGCAGAAATTCAGTAGACGGATTTCGCACAATGGGCATTCTCGGAAATTCGCCAAGAAAGTTTCAAAAATCACTCATTTGGGGGATACGCCTGCTACCGCAGGCTTACTACAGTGGTGACGTTCCATATAACGGGCGGGAGTGAACGCCCGCTGCATCTTTGGGAAAGGAGAGCATGAAGCGCATAACTGTTGTTCTAGGGTTGGCGGCATTGATGGCGGCGGTCATCGCAGGGCCGGTATCAGCTCAAGCCGTTACGGAGACCTCCAAAGAAACCTTTCACCTCAGCAA
>Ga0126308_10001106_pt1 | contig 10329 bp, 9 predicted proteins | sample Plot55_FD_92533 | JGI IMG/M metagenome (GOLD analysis project Ga0126308, IMG submission 92533) | Serpentine soil microbial communities from UC McLaughlin Reserve, CA, USA - Plot55 | ecosystem: Environmental > Terrestrial > Soil > Grasslands | place: USA: UC McLaughlin Reserve, Lake County...
AAGACGGGGAAGCTGTTCGAGGCGGCGTGCCTGCTCGGCGCCGGTCCCGGCCGGCCGCGCCTCGGAGAGTTCGGCCTCGCGCTAGGCATCGCCTTTCAGATCGCAGACGATATCCTCGACTGCACCGGCGAGACGATCGAGACCGGGAAGGTGGCGGGCACCGACCTACGCGAGGGGACGCCGACGCTGCCGCTGCTGCTCGCCGCCCGCGAAGACCCTGTCGTTCGCCGCGCGCTCGCGGGGGGCCCGCTCGATGGCGTGCTCGTTCGCGTGGCGCAGACGGGCGCGCTCGAACGTTCGCGGGAGGTCGCGCTCGAATACGCAGACCGCGCGCGTGCCTGCCTCGACCGGCAGCCGCACTTCGAGGAGCTCGAGGCGCTGACGCGAGCCGTCGTGGAGCGCGAGTCGTGATCCGGCTCGGCCGCATCTCCTACGTCAACATGGCGCCGGTCTTCTACCGGCTCGATTTTCCGGTCGAGGAGGTCGCGGGGGTGCCGACGGAGCTGAACCGACTGTTGCTGGCCGGCGGGTGTGACCTCGCGCCGATCTCGTCGATCGAGTGGGCGCGGCACGCCGACCGGCTACGGATCCTCCCGCGCCTCTGCGTTTCGTCCGAGGGCGCGGTCGACTCGATCCAGCTCGTGTCTCGGCTGCCGCTCGAGCGCGTTCGCTCCGTTGCCGTCACGCCCGAGAGTGCGACGTCGGTCGTGCTGACGAAGGTGCTGGTGCCCGATGCGGTGCACGTTCCGCTCGGCGAGGAGGCTGACGCGAAGCTCCTGATCGGCGACGCGGCGCTGAAGAGCGCATTCGAGGACCCGACTCCGCACTACGACCTCGGCCGCCTCTGGCTCGAGCGCACAGGTCTGCCGATGGTGTTCGCGGTGTGGGCCGCGCGGGAGGAGGCAAACGGCGAGCTCGGCGATCTCGAGGACGCACTGGTCGCCTCCGTCCGGCGCGCGCGAGACGAGCCGGAGCAGCTCGCGCACGAGTCGAGCGCCCGCTACGGCTATCCCGCGGGGTTCCTGGCCCGCTACTTCGAGAAGCTTCGCTACTCGTTCGGCCCGCGCGAGCGGGCGGGTCTTCTGACGTTCCTCGAGCTCGCACGGGACGTCGGCGAGCTCGACCGCGTGCCCGAGCTCAGGTTCGTGACACCGGCAGGGGCGCCGGTGTAATGGGTAATCGAGCCGAGACGCCATCGCACACGAAAAAATGGCAGAAGGCGCACCTGGCCGAAATCGAGTCGATTCCAGCGCCCGGGACGCTCGCATGGCTACCCGTTCGTAGACATTTCGGCATCGACGCGTTCGGGATCAACGCCTACATCGCGACTCAGGGCGACCAAGACGTCGTCGAACGTCATACCGAGGAGGTGCGACAGCACGAGGAGGCTTACGTCGTCGTGAGTGGAAGCGCGACGTTCACTCTCGACGGCGAGGACGTGGAAGCGACCGCCGGCTCGATCATCTTTGTGCGGGATCCTTCGGTCGAGCGATCGGCAGTTGCGACGGAAGCCGGCACGACGGTGCTTGCGATCGGAGCCCGAAAGGGAGTGCCTTACACGCCGGGCCCATGGGAACCGATCTACGCCGCACGAGCTCTCGGTGCGGCGGGGGACGTGGTCGGCGCGGTCGATGAGCTGAAGCGCGGCCTGGAGCTGCACCCAGACCATCGCATGCTCCTGTATCGCCTCGCGAGCTGGGAGGCGCGCGCCGGCAGGAGAGACGACGCGATCGCCCATCTCACGGCGGCGGTGACGCAGAGTGCCGCGCTGCGCGAACAAGCGCAGAGCGATGAAGCGTTCGATTCGCTCCGGGACGACGCGCGGTTTCCGACAGCGTCCTAGCGGGCGAGGACGCGACGGGCGGTTCGGCGCGCCGGCATTCGACGGCGTAGCGGAGCGAGCGCGGATCGCGAGCAGCGCCTCGAGGTGAGGGCCCGGCGCTGCCGTCTAAGGCTTCCGTGCGCCTAGTCTGAGTCGGCACCGCCCTCAGGGTCGCCGACGTCGTGGATCAACCAGAGCCGCTCGCCCGTCTGCGACCCGGTTCGTGCCTGGGCGGTGATCTGCCCGAGGTCCGGGTACTCGGCGACTTCGGGCGAGCGGAGGGTCGACGCGATCACGTAGCGAACGGGCTCATCCGTCTCGTTGGACAGCGCATGAGCGCCCGAGGGGCCGGTCGGAAAATGGATCACGTCCCCGGATTCGAGCCGCCGGCTGCCGTCGTCGCCCCGGAGGGTCGGTCGGCCGCGCAACACGACCAGCAGCTCCTCGGAGGCGTGGTGGAAGTGGAAGGGGACCCAGTTGCCGGGGCCGAGCTCGTAGACCGTCGCGCCGAGCTCCTCGCCCCGCGGAAGGCGCTTGCTCTTGCCTCCTCCGCCCGACCAGTCCTCGCCTGGATCCCACTCGTCCGTCCAAACGTTTTCGTCGCTCATGCCCGCGCGATCGCCGCGGGGCGCTCCGCCCGGCGGTACTCGAGGGTGTAGCCGAGCGAGCGCGGAATCTCCAGCAGCCCTTCGAGATCGAGGTCGATCCGCGCTCCCGCCTTCTGCGTGACCTCGTCCTCGATCGGCAGGTCGAAGTCGTCGGCGCCGTAGTCGAGCGCCCGGAACGCCTCCTCGTTCTGCGTCAGGACCGAGGTGCGGATGTGCTTGACGTTGTCGAGAAAGATCCGGCTGAGCGCGATGTGCCGCCAATACTCTCGGGGCGGGATCTCAGTTCCACCGAACGCGGTTCCGTACGGCTTGTACGTCCAGCACAGGAACGAGAACAGGCCGCCGGTCTCGTCCTGGAAGTCCCGCGTGCGCTGCAGGTGCTCGAGCCGCTCGTCGAGCGTCTCGTCGAAGCCGATCACCATCGTCGCGGTCGTCTTCATCCCGCTCTCGACGATCGCGCGCTGCGCCTCGAAGTAGTCCGCGACCGTGTACTTCCACTTGGCGTGCCGCTTGCGGAAGTCCTCCGTCAGGATCTCGCTTCCCCCGCCGGTCACCCAGTGGACGCCGGAGTCGCGTAGACGGGCCGCCGCGTCCGCGTAGCTCAAGGCCGCACGATCTGCGAGGAAGACGAACTCCGCGACCGTCAGCGCGTAGAACTCCACGCGCTCGCCGTACCGCTCGCGGACCGATGCGAACAGGTCGCAGTAGTAGTCGAGCGGCAGCTTCGGGTTGAAGCCGCCGTTGAACGCGACGAGGTCGCCGCCGACCTCGAGCAGCTCGTCGATCTTCGCGAAGACCTCGTCCCGCGAGAGCACGTAGCCGCCGTTCTGGTTCGGCAGGACGTAAAACGCGCAGTAGTCGCATTGCGCCACGCAGACGTTGGTGTAGTTGATGATCCGCATCACCATGTACGTGGCGTGCTCTCGCTCGTGCCAGCGGCCGCGGACCTCCTGGGCGAGGCGCTGCAGCTCCTCGTCGGGGGCGTACAGCCAGAGCTCCCGCGCCTGTTCGACGCTGATGCGGGTCATGCCGGCACGGCTTCGTCCTCGGGGTCGAGCACGTCCATGAACGAGCTGACGGAGAAGACGGCGTTGCCCGCGCCTGCGTGCCCGTATCCGGGCGGCGGCCTCAGCCCATGCCGGTCGAGCGCTTCACGGTACGCGCCCAGCAGCCGGACGTGGTACTCGAGCGGTGCACCGTCGGGGTTGTCCCGCCCGAGCGGCGTCGTCGGCTCCGGGCACCACGTCGTGAAGCGCGGCGTGATTCCACGGCTCATGAAGTGGTCGAGCCCCTCCGTCGTGCTCGCGATCGCCTCGTCGATCGTGGCGAACCCGAACGGCTTTGCCAGCTCGACGCCGCCGACGAAGTTCGGGATCACGTTGCGCGGGCCGAAGACGTCGGCCGCGTCGAAGATCCGGCGGTGCCACTCCTCGCGCCCGACGTACCGCTCCTTTCCCGGGCAGATGATCGAGAACAGCCTCTTGTCCCACACCTCGTAGTTGGGGTGGTAGATGCTGATCCCATAGTCCTTGTAGCGCTGGACGTCGGCCTTCGGTAGCGCCTGCGCGACCACCTTGCCGATCCAGCGTCCCGGGAAGCGCTCCTCGATCGCCTGCGCGTAGCGCCCGTAGAAGTCGGCCTCCGCCAGCCCGTCGACCGTGCTCGTGACCGAGCCGCCCGTCAGCGTGTACGCGCGGCTCGCCTTCGCCGTGTCGTAGCGGTCGATGAGCGCGAGCGCGTCCAGCACGTCCTCGACGGGCTTCACCCCGGTGTACGGCCGCCCTTCCTTCTTGTGCTGGCGCCAGTTGTGGTTGATATCGCAGAAGCGGCACTCCTCCTTGGCGCCGAAGTACTGGCACAGGCGGAGAACGGTGAGGTAGATGAGATAGCCCCACTCGATCGTCGGCGCCGTCTCCATCACCGTCTTCCCGTTCGGAAGCGTGTGCCTGTAGTACTCCGGCATCGGCGGCAGGTCGGCGACCGCGATCTCGCGCCCTTCGAGCGAGAGCCGCAGGCCGCCTCCGTCGCCGCTCCTGATCCGGTACGGCGAATCGGGATTGACCCGCACGGACACGATCGTGCGGCGAAGCTCGTACGGTCCGCCGCTCAACGCGAGCTCCTCCGGCGGCCGCCGTCTGGCCGCCTCGCCGAGCTCCGCGAGCGGCTTCTGGTCGAACGAGAAGATGAAGTAGGACTTCGGCTTCACGTCGCCCTCCAGGTTCTGCGTGAGCGCCGAGTCGTCGAAGGCGATCCCGCTGCGCAGCAGGTCCTCCTTCACCACTGCCTCCCGCGGGATGTCGGGGAAGCGCGACATCAGGTCTTCGACCAGCGCGGTGCGGGTGTCGGCGGCCGCGGTCTGCACGTTGTCAGTATGTCGGACGCTGCCGTGCGAACGCTTCTCGGCCTTTAGTCCCGCGACGCGCTGCGCTACCTTGATGCGGGGTCATGCTGCGGACGTTCTCGATCGCTTGTCTCTGCGCGGCCGCGCTCGCGGGAGCCGCGGCTGCCCAGTCGGCGCCGACGCTCCTGATGCCGGGCGTGACCTACGATCGCGAGGTCGCGTTCACGCTGCACGGGCCGGTGGTCGTCAACGTGATCGAAGGCCCGAAGCCGGCCGGCCTCTACTCGCTGCAGCCCGTTCTCGCCAAAGGAACGGTTCAAGGTCGGGATCGGCTGACGGCGATCCAGCGCAGGCTGTCGTCGAGTGCGACCGTCGCCGGGGTCAACGGCGACGTGTTCTCGTCCAGCGGTCCGAGCGGCCTTTTCCTCGAGAACCGCGTTGCACGGACGGGGCCGTTGGGCGGCCGCTCGAGCCTCGGTATCGACTCGGCCGGAAACCTCTCGGTCGACCGCGTCCCGTTCATCGGCGACTGGCGCGGGACCGGCCCTCGCCGCGCGCTCGCAGGGTTGAACGAGCTTCCGGGCGAAAACGGCACCAGCTTGTTCACCCCCGGTTGGGGGCCGACGACGCCGCCGAGCCGTGATGCGCTCGAGGTGGTGCTTGCGCCGTTCCCGGCCGCGACGCCCAACACCGACCTGACGGGAGCGGTCGTCCAGATCCTCCGCGGCGGCAATCACGCGATTCCTCCAGGCGGGGCCGTTCTGCTGGCGAGAGGCAACTCCGCCGTACGCCTGGCAGCGGAAGCCCCCGCCGGCGCGAGCGTGACGGCACGGGTGATCCTGCCGAGCCCGCTCTCGGCTGCGGTCGCGGGAATCGGTGGCGGTCCGCTCCTCGTCCGGAACCGCAAGCCGGTCTTCCGCGCTAACGAGGCATTCACCGCCTCGTGGCTGGTTCCGCGCTTGGCGCGAACGGCAGTCGGTCAGCGTGCCGACGGGCGGATCCTGCTCGTCGCGGTCGACGGAGGTCGACCGGGGTACAGCAGCGGTATGACGAACTTCGAGCTCGCTCAGGAGCTCGCGCGGCGCGGCGCGGTCACGGCGATGGCGCTCGACGCGGGTGCATCGACCACCATGGCGTTCGAGGGAAATCTCCTCAACCGCCCCTCCGGCGGCGAACGTGCGATCGCCGACGCGCTCATCCTCTCGTACTACGGCGTCCAGGCGCCGCCACCCTCCGACGACGTGCTGTCGCCGAACGGCGACGGCGTCGGCGAGCGCGAGACGCTGGCGTACAAGCTCGTGCGTCCCTCGAAGGTTGCGGCCGTTCTCGTGGGGCCTCAGGGGCAGAAGATCACGCTCGGCGCCGGGGAACGCGGGCCGGGGCTCTACAAGCTGACGTGGACGGGCCTCGGCGACGACGGGAAGGTCTTGCCCGAAGGCCGCTGGAGCTGGCAGGTCGCTGCGGTCGACAGCCTCGGCCGTAGCTCGACCGTCGAGCGCCCGTTCTCGCTGAACATCACGCTGAAGGCGGTGACGGTCGTACCGCCAGTGCTACGCAAGGGCTCGAGCGTGCGGATCGGCGTGGACCTCGTCCGGCCGGCGAAGCTGACGATGCGCGTCGAGTCCTCCTCCGGGACCGTCCTGCGGACCCTGCTGAACCGCTCGGCCGACACCGGCCACGTCTCGCTCTCCTGGGACGGGCGCCTCTCCGGCGGTCGCCGTGCCCATGCCGGCGCGTACATCGTGCGGGCGACGGCGACGAACCAGTTCGGCAGCGTCGATCTGACACAGTCGGTTCGCGCCGCGCGGCGCTAGGCTCGCCGGCGTGCTGCTCGCGTCGATCACCGGCACGATCACGTCTGCCATCGGCGACTGGGGGCTCTACGCCGTCTTCCTGCTGATGGTCGTCGACGCGGTCCTCCCTGCGGCGAGCGAGCTCGTGATGGTCTACGCGGGCGCGGTGGCGGCGGGCGCGATCGCAGGTTCCTCGGTCACGCTTTTCGGAACGACGATCGACAGCCGGGGGTGGGCGTTTGTGGCGATGGCGCTTGCGGGAACGGTCGGCAACACGGTCGGCTCGGTGGTCGGCTGGGCCATCGGCGCATACGGCGGACGACGCCTCCTGGAGCGGCGGGGGCGTTTCTTCCACCTTTCCGAAACGAAGCTGGACCGGGCTGACGCCTGGTTCGAGCGGTTCGGCGATGCCGCGGTGTTCCTCGGCCGGATCACTCCGGTCGTGCGCTCGTTCATCTCGATCCCGGCAGGCGTCGTTCGGATGCCGATCGTCCGGTTCACAGTCCTCACGTTCCTGGGCTGCCTGCCGTGGTGCTTTGGGCTGGCCGGCATCGGCTGGGCAGTGGGCAAAAGCTGGCATCGCTTCCACGAGGACTTCCGCTTCGCCGAGTACGCGGTCGTCGCGATGATCGCCCTGGCCGCGGCCTATCTCGTCTGGCGTTTTTGGATTTCGCGCTCGGCCAGGGGTGCCCTAGACTGACCCCTGCTGTGGCCGCGATTCCTCTGATCGACGTCAAGGCGCAGTACGCCCCCCTCTTGCCCGAGCTCCGCAAGCGGATCGCGGAGGTGCTCGACGACGGTCGCTTCATCCTCGGGCCGAACGTGAAGGCCTTCGAGGAGGAAGCCGCGTCGTACCTCGGCGTCGCGCAGACGATCGGGGTCGCCAACGGGACCGATGCGCTGACGCTCGTGCTGGAAGGGATGGGCATCGGACCGGGCGACGAGGTGATCTGCCCCGCCTTCACGTTCTACGCGACCGCGGAGGCGATCGCCCGCTGTGGGGCCACGCCCGTCTTCGCCGACGTCGACCCGGACACGCTGAACGTCGACCCAGCGGACGTCGAGCGACGGATCACGAGCCGCACCGCCGCGATCATGCCGGTGCACCTCTTCGGCCGGCCCGCGCCGCTCCGCGAGCTGGCGGAGCTCGGCCCCCCGCTGATCGAGGACGCCGCGCAGGCATTCGGTTCGCCCGGAATCGCCCAAACCGGTGCTGCCTCGACCTTCAGCTTCTATCCGACGAAGAACCTGTTCGGGCTCGGAGACGGCGGCCTCGTCGCGACCGACGACGAGGCGCTCGCGGACCGGATCCGGATGTTGCGGTTCCATGGCTCCCGCGACAAGGTGGACTTCCACTTCATCGGCCTCAACTCGCGCCTCGACGAGATCCAGGCGGCTGCGCTCCGGCTCTTCCTGCCGATGCTGAACGGCTGGAACCAGGGGCGACGCGACGCCGCGGCGCGTTACCGCGAGCTCGGTCTCGGCGACTACGTCGACCTGCCCCCGGACGAGCCGGGACACGTCTACCACCTGTTCGTCTGCCGGTCGCCCGAGCGCGACGCGATAGTGACGTCGCTGGGCGAGCAGGGAATCGGCTGCGCGACGTATTACGTGACGCCGATGCATCTCCAGCCGGCGCTGAGGTTCCTCGGCCACGCCGAGGGCTCGCTCGCCGAGACCGAGCTCGCTGCGCGCGAGAACTTCTCGGTGCCGCTCTGGCCGGGCATCCCGCTCGAGGCTCAGGAGCGGGTCGTCGAAGCAGTGAAAGCGGCCGCTACCGCGAAGATCACCTCGTGAATTTGGCGATCTCGAGGCACCGGCTGTGGCAGGTCGTCGTCGACGGCGCGCTGGTCGCGGCAGCGTGGTATCTGGCCTTCCAGCTCCGCTTCGACCACGGCGTCCCGGTCTTCTACGAGACGCTGTTCGAGCGGACGATCCTGATGGTGGTCGGGATCAAGCTCGTCGTCTTCTTCGTCTTCGGCTTCTACAACCACTGGTGGCGGTACGTCTCCACGCGCGACATGTGGCGGATCGTCCGCGGAGTCACGGTCGCGTCGCTCGTCGCCGACCTGACGGTCTACTTCGCCAGCCCGGTCCACGACATCCGGCTGCCACGGTCGATCGCCGCGATGGACTGGCTCCTCGCGCTCGGTCTCGTCGCCGGGGCGCGCCTGCTCGTCCGCTCGATCACGGAGCGGCCGTCGCCGAGCGGCCTCGTCGCCCGCGGCAAAGAGGTGCTGGTCATCGGCGCCGGCGACGCAGCGCAGCTGATCGTCCGCGAGATGCTGAAGGCGCCCTCGCTCGGCTACACGCCGATCGGTCTGATCGACGACGATCCGCGCAAGAAGAATCTGCGCCTGCACGGAGTGCGCGTGCTCGGCACGACCGCGGACCTCGAGCACCTCCTGCGGGAGTCGAAGCCGGACGAAGTGCTGATCGCGATCCCCTCGGCTGCCGGCGACGTGCGCCAGCAGGTCGTCAACGTCACGCGCGAAGCCGGCGTCCCGGTCAAGACGCTGCCGGGAATCTACGAGCTCATCGCCGGCGACGTGAACCTGGCCGCGCAGATCCGGCCCGTTCAGGTCGAGGACGTGCTCGGCCGCGAGCCGGTGGAGGTCGATCTGGAGAGCGTCGCCTCGTACCTCGCCGGCGAGACGGTCCTGGTCACGGGCGCCGGCGGGTCGATCGGCTCGGAGCTGTGCCGCCAGATCGCCCGTCTCGGCGCCGCTCGGCTCGTCCTCGTCGACCAGGCGGAGCCTGCGCTGTTCGAGATCGAGCGCGAGCTGGTCGACGAGCGCGGCTTCCCGCCCGCGATTCCCGTGCTCGCCGACGTGAAGAACCGCACGAAGATGCGCCAGGTCTTCGAGCGCTATCGCCCGAAGGTCGTGTTCCACGCGGCGGCTTACAAGCACGTGCCCCTGATGGAGGCGAACCCGATCGAATCCGTCCGGAACAACGTGCTCGCGACGCGCGTGATGGCACAGGTCGCGGTCGAGTTCGGCGCCGAGCGCTTCGTGCTCGTCTCTACGGACAAGGCGCTGAACCCGCGTGCCGTGTACGGCCAGTGCAAGACGCTGTGCGAGTGGATCATCGAGACCTTCGGCGATCGTCGCGACATCCCGACCCGGTTCGTCGCCGTCCGCTTCGGGAACGTCCTCGGCTCCTCCGGGAGCGTGATCTCGATCTTCCGCCGCCAGATCGCGAAGGGCGGTCCCGTTACCGTGACGCACCCGGAGATGACCCGCTACTTCATGACGACCCCCGAGGCCGTGGCCCTCGTCGTCCAGGCGGGCGGAATCGGCGGCCAGGGCGAGATCTTCGTGCTGGACATGGGCGACCCGGTCAAGATCGTCGACCTCGCCCGCAACATGATCCGCCTGTCGGGGAAGGAGCCGGACACGGACGTTCCGATCGACTACGTGGGCGCGAGACCGGGCGAGAAGCTGCACGAGGACCTGGTCGGCGAACACGAGACGGTCGCGCCGACGTCACATCCGAAGATCCTCAAGGTCACGCGGCCAACGGTCGCCGCCGATTGGCTCGATGAGCAGCTCGTGGTGCTCGAGCAGCTCGTGGAGGACGGTGAGACGCTTGAGCTCGTCTCGCTCCTCTCGTCGATGATGCGCGAACCGAAGCACACTCCGGCGCAAGTCCCGACGGCTTAAGTCGGCACGAAGCCGGCGCAGATCCGGCACGAATCCGGCCGAGGCGCCGGATACGGTGAGCGCGTGGACTCCGCACGAATTCTCGACGGCCTGAACAGCG
>Ga0126308_10001107_pt1 | contig 10325 bp, 8 predicted proteins | sample Plot55_FD_92533 | JGI IMG/M metagenome (GOLD analysis project Ga0126308, IMG submission 92533) | Serpentine soil microbial communities from UC McLaughlin Reserve, CA, USA - Plot55 | ecosystem: Environmental > Terrestrial > Soil > Grasslands | place: USA: UC McLaughlin Reserve, Lake County...
GACATCGTCCGCAAGGCGCTCGAGGCCCCGGCCCGCCAGATCGCCGACAACGCCGGGCAGTCCGGCGAGGTCGTGATCTCGGAAGTCCGCAAGGCCAAGCTGGGCCACGGTTACGACGCTCTCGCCGGCGAGTACGGCGACATGTTCGCGAAGGGAATCGTGGACGCCCGCAAGGTGACGCGCTCCGCCCTCCAGAACGCGGCGTCGATCGCGGCGATGGTCCTGACGACGGAGACGCTCGTCACCGACATCCCCGAGAAGGAGAAGGCCGGCGCCGGCGGTGGTCACGGCCACCCGGGCGAGATGGACTTCTAGGCGTCGAAGCCGCGTCCGCCTCGCGGACGCTTCGCGACGAACGAGAGCCGGTCCCGAAATGGGGCCGGCTCTTCCTTTGCCCGTTGGGACGCCCAGCGATCGACCGCGGAGTACGCTCCCGGGGGCGGACTTGCTGACGAGAGGGGACGAGGGTGGGCGTGCGAGGAGTCGCGATCGCGCTGGCAGCCGTCGTTGCACTCGCCGGCTGCGGCGAGACGACGACCGATGCCGGACCGATCCGGCGGCCGGCGACCCTCGCCGACCTGGCAGGACCGTGGCAAGCGGCTCCGTTCCTGCTCGATCCCGGACTTCGCGAGCGAGTCGTACAAGCGTGCCGCCGCGAGATCGAAATGCGTCCCGGTGGCGTAGCCGCGGTCGTCGACGCCCGCGGCGGACGCGTGGCCACCGTGCGCATGACGGGTGCGAGCGCCGGTGCGTGCAGCGCCCTCGAGATCACCGCAAGCGGGGACATCGTCGGCGCGGGCGGAGGATGGTCCGGTGGCGCCGAAGTCTTACGGGCCGCCGGCGACTCCGAGCTTGTGGTCGTCGAGACGGCTACGGTTGAGGGCGGAAACCTGACCGGACAGGGGTGGTCGGTCACCGGTCGGATCGGTCGGAACATCGTATCCGTCGTCGCAGAAACGGCTGACCGCACCGTCGTCCAGGCAACGGTCGAGAACGGCTGGTTCAGCGTCTGGTGGCCGGTTCGGCTGCCTGTGCAGGACGGATTCGCGCCACCGCCCGTCGTGCCGTTCACCGTCCGAGCGTACGATGCGTCCGCGCAGGTCGTGGCCGAAGTGGCGCGGTGATCGAGCGCCTATGCCGCAGAGCGGTACTTACGGCCGTTTGACAACATGTAGCGGGACCGCGACCATGCGGCCCGACCACCACCTGACCTGGGGAGACTCCGTGAACCGTCGCTTTGCGCTCATTCTTGCCGCTCTGGCCTCCACGACGTCACTCGTGCTGGCCGCGTGCGGCGGCGCGCCGGCCGCTCCGGCCGTGACCGATCCGAAAGAAATCCTGACCCAGACCGTCCTCAGCCTGAAGGACGTGAAGACGATCGAGATGACCGGTTCGATGACCGGCACCCTCCAAGCCGCCGAGCTCGGCGGGACGCTCGACCTCTCGAGCGTGAAGATCAACGCCGCGCTCGACATTCCGAACCAGAAGGGCAAGGTCAATGTCGACGCGCCGACGGTCCTGGGGACGAAGGTCGATGCGATCTTCGTTGACGGGGCCGCCTACCTCAAGGTCGATGGCCTCCTGTCGTCGATGATGGGCGCCGGCCTGACCCCCGGGAAGTACACGAAGACGGACATCCCGAAGTCGTCCGGCGAGGCCGTCACCAATCCGGCCGAGATCGCCAAGGGCGTCGATGCCTTCAAGGCCGCCCTCGACAAGCTGCCGACGCCGCCGACGAAGGGTCCCGACGAGAAGTGCGGCGATCAGGACTGCTACCACGTCACGCTGAAGGTGACGGCCGCCGACCTCGCAACCTTGGGTTCGGACGCCGGCGCGTTCGACGGCGAAATGTCGATCGATGTCTGGTCGCGCAAGAGCGACGTCCGGCCCGCGAAAGTCGCCTTCTCGATGACGTCGTCGCAGATCGGGACGATCGGCATGACGTTCGAATTCAAGTACGACGTCAACGTCGCCGTTGACGCCCCTCCGGCCGATCAGATCGCGCCCTGATCGCGCGCCAACGATCGTCGAGTGAGCCCGGGACCTGACGTCCCGGGCTCTTCGTTTTCCGAGCCTCGCGAAGTTCGGGTGAAGCGGCTCGACCTACAATGAGCGTGTGAGCCCCTCGACCCGCCGACGGACCGCGGCGACTTCGTCCTATGGCGCCCTCGAGCCCGAGGGAACCGCGTTCGTCGAGGGCGTGGATGCACCCCGGACCTCCGACGAGCCCGAATGGTTGCGCGACGCGCCGCTTCCGGGCGAGGTGCCGGCGGAGCTGACTCCTGACGAGCGACGCGAACGCGAAGCCGCCCAGGAGGCCGAGCGCCGGACCATGGCGGCGAAACGTGCCGAGGAGATCGTCGGCCGCCTGAATCCGGAGCAGGCACGCGCAGTCACGACGACCGACGGGCCCCTCCTCATCCTGGCCGGGGCAGGCAGCGGCAAGACTCGGGTTCTTGCCCATCGGATCGCCTACCTGATTGGCGTCGCCCGGGTCCGGCCGTGGCAGATCCTTGCGGTGACCTTCACGAACCGTGCGGCCGGGGAGCTGCGCGAGCGGATCATCTCGCTCGTCGGGGAGCCCGGTCGCGACGTGCAGGCGGGGACGTTCCATGCGCTGTGCGCCCGGGTCCTCCGGCGCGACGGGGAGGCGATCGGAATCAGCCGCCGGTTCGTGGTCTACGACACCGACGATCAGCAGGCTCTCATGAAGCAGATCCTGCGCGAGGAGGACCTGCCGCTGACCGGGGAGTTCCGGCCTTCGGCCGTCCTCGGCGCGATCAGCCGGGCGAAGAACGAGATGCTCGACGCGACGTTCCTCGCCGAGAATGCGGTGAACCACCACGAGCGGACGATCGCTCGCCTCGCTCGCCGCTATTCCGAGCGCTTGAAACAGGTCGGCGCGCTCGACTTCGACGACCTGCTGCTCGAGGCGGTGCGGCTGTTCCAGGAGTCGCCCGACGTCCTCGCCCGATACCAGGATCGGTGGCGTTATCTGCACGTCGACGAATACCAGGACACGAACCGGCCGCAGTATCTCTGGGTTCGGGCGCTCGCCGCGAAGCATCGTAACCTCGCGGTCGTCGGCGACGACGACCAGTCGATCTACCGCTGGCGAGGCGCCGACATCAGGAACATCCTCGACTTCGAGCGGGACTACCCCGAAGCGACGGTTGTGAAGCTCGAGCGGAACTACCGATCGACGCAGCTCATCCTCGATGCCGCCCACGCCGTCGTCTCTCGCAACACGGAGCGAACCGACAAGAAGCTCTGGACCGAACAGGCCGGCGGCCGCAAGATCCAGCGCTTCGAGGCGTACAACGAGGAGGAAGAGGCGGAGTGGATCGCCCGCCAGATCGAAGGGTTGGTCGGCGGCCGTGGATCGGTCCTGACGCGACGGGCAGGCGACGACGACGAGGAAACGCTCCGCGCTCGGGACATCGCGGTGATGTACCGGATGAACGCGCAGTCCCGGGCGATCGAGGAGTCGTTCCTGCGCTACGGGATCCGCTACCAGCTCGTCGGGGGGACGCGCTTCTACGCTCGGCGCGAGGTCAAGGACGCGCTTGCCTACCTTCGAGTCCTGCGGAGCGACACGGACACCGTCAGCTTCGAGCGGATCATCAACGTCCCGGCACGGGCGATCGGCGACAAGACGATCGAGGTCCTGCGAGCGGCCTCACGCGCTGACACGATCTCGACGTGGGAGGCCATCGAGCGCGCCGGTCGCGGGGAGCTCGAGGGCCTCGTGCCCCGGGCACGCACGGCCCTGGCCGACTTCGCCGCCCTCGTCCGGCGCCTCCGCTCGCGCGTCGGCGTCCTGCCGCTGCCGGAGCTGCTCGATGAAGCGCTCGAGTTGTCCGGCTACCGGGCGATGCTCGCCGACGGCTCGGAGGATGGCGAAGAGCGATGGGCGAACCTCCTCGAGCTGCGTGCGGTGACAACCCGGTACGACGACCTGTCGCCGGAGGACGCCCTCGATCGACTCCTCGAGGAGACGGCGCTCGTTGCCGACCAGGACTCCTACGAGGGTGACGCGGACGCCGTGACGCTGATCACACTCCATGCGGCGAAGGGCCTCGAATTCCCGGTCGTCTTCATCGCCGGTCTCGAGGAGGGCCTGTTCCCGCACAGCCGGGCGCTGGACGACGAGAAGGAGCTCGAGGAGGAGCGCCGGCTCGCATATGTCGGGATCACCCGGGCCAAGCGTCGGCTGTTCCTGTCGCACGCGTGGCGAAGAGCAACCTGGGGGATGGGCCAGGCGGCGCTTCCGTCGCGCTTTCTGCTGGAGATCCCGGCCGAGCTGATGGTCGGCCCCGACCTGGGCGGTGGGCGTGATTCGGACGCGGCAAGTGGGCTGGACGTCGATCTGGACCTCGCGTTCGGGTCACGCCGGGCGACGCGATTCGGAACGCCCGTTCGTGGCGCGGGCCCGGCGTATCGCCAGGGAAGCGGCCGACCCGGTGCTCCCCAGCCCGGCGAGGAGTTCCGGCCGAGTCGCGACCTGGCGGCGAAACGCGACGCCTATGCGGCCGGCGGACCGTCAGGCGTCCTCGCCCCGGGCCGTTCCGGCGAGAACGGCCGCCCTGCGACCCGGCCGCCCGCACGTCCGATCATTCCCGGCGAGCGCCAGTTCCGTGACGGTGACCGCGTTCGTCATGCCCGCTGGGGCGACGGGATCATCGTGACCTCGAAGCTGACGCGCAGCGACGAGGAGATCACCGTCGCCTTCAAGGACCCGGCCGTCGGTCGCAAGACCGTTCTCGCGAGCCTGGCGAACCTCGAGATCATCGGTTGACGGCTTGCACGTCGAAGCGCCGGTGACGTCGAGGCCAGCAGGAAACAGCCCCTAGACCGCGACGATCGTCGCCCCCGCGCGACGTGTCAGCTGATCGAGGTGCTCATCAATGTGCTGGTCGGCGTTCGCTCGGACCCAACCGACGAATGGATCGCCTTCGGTCCACGCGAAGTGCTCCGGATCGAACAGCTCGTCGTCGGTCGCGCTTTCGACCATCGCGATCAGTCGCTGCCACGCGTTCGTTTCGCCGGCGATGACATCCTCGAGCGACCGAAACCGGTCCGCAGCGTGGAGAAGGGCGTTCAACTGGTCCGTATCGCCGGGATCCTGCGGCAGCTCGCCACGGCGCAGGCGCTCGAACAGCTCGACGACCCGTCGCTCCCATGCCTCGAGATGGGCGACGACGTCCTTGCGCGTCCACTCGTCGTCGACGCGATCGAGCATCGAACCGCGGGGCAGCGCGACCATCGCGGCGAGGAACCGTTCCCGACCGGCGTAGAGGTGCACTAACAGCTCGTCGCGATCCATCGACGGCACCGTAGGTCGTATTCCTGTCGGATCGCGTCCGGAATCTCCGTATCCTTGGCCCGATGACCGAAACTGCCGAGCGCCTGCCCGTCGACCCGGCGCTGACCGCCGCCGCACAGGCGCTGACTGCCGATGCCGCCGCGACCCGCCATACGGAACTCGTCGAGATCGTCGAGCAGGCGAACCGCGAGTACCACCTCGAGGATTCGCCGAAGCTCAGCGATGCCGAATACGACCAGCTGTTCCGGGAGCTCGTCGCGCTGGAGACGGCCTATCCGGAGCTCATCACGTCCGATTCGCCGACCCAGCGCGTGGGCGGGGCGATCAGCGCAACGTTCGACGAAGTCCGCCACCGCCGCCCGATGCTCTCCCTGGGCAACGCGTTCAGTCACGACGAGTTGCGGGCCTTCGACACGCGCGTGCGGCGCGGTCTGGGCCTCCCACCCGCACCTGCGGCTGCCGAAGGCCTCGATTACGTCGCCGAGCTCAAGATCGACGGCCTCGCGATCACGCTCCGCTATGAACGCGGCCGGTTCGTCCAGGGCGCCACGCGCGGCGACGGCACGACCGGCGAGGACGTGACGGCCAATCTGCGGACGATCCAGTCGGTCCCCGAACGGCTCACCGAGCCGGCCACGCTCGACGCGCGCGGCGAGGTCTTCATGCCGAAGTCCGAGTTTGCGAGGATCAACGCCGAGCGCGAGGAAGCCGGGTTGCCGCTCTACGCCAACCCTCGAAACTCCGGCGCCGGATCGCTCCGCCAGAAGGATGCTCAGGTCACGGCAGCGCGGCTCCTCTCGGCGTGGGCGTATCAGCTGCTCGAAGAAGGCGAGACGACGACCGACAGCCAGTCCTCGGCGCTCGATCGGCTCGAGAAGCTGGGCTTCCCGGTGAATCCGAACCGGCAAGCCAACCTCGACATCGAGGCGGTCATCGAGTTCACGGAGGAGTGGCGCGAGAAGCGGCACGGTCTTTCCTACGAGACCGACGGGGTCGTCGTGAAAGTCGACCGGTTCGATCAGCAGGAGCAGCTCGGCATGGTGAGCCGGGCGCCGCGCTGGGCGATCGCCTACAAGTTTCCGCCGGAGCAGGTCGAGACCGTGGTCGAGGACATCGTCCCCTACGTGGGACGGACCGGGACGATGACACCGGTCGCGCACCTCCGGCCGACCAAGGTGGCGGGCTCGACCGTCGCCCGGGCCACCCTCCACAACCTCGACGAGGTCCGCCGCAAGGACATCCGGATCGGCGATCACGTCGTGCTCCAGAAGGCCGGCGACGTGATCCCGGAGGTCGTTCGTTCGATCCCGGAACGGCGAACCGGCGACGAGCGCGAGTACGAGATGCCGGCTCGCTGCCCGGTGTGCGATACGCCGATTGCGCGCGACGAGGGCGCGGTCCGCCACTACTGCCCGAATCTCGCCTGCCCGGCTCGCGTCGGCCAGGAGTTCGGCCACTTCGTCGGGCGCGGCGGGATGGACATCGAGGGGGCGGGCTGGAAGGCACTCGAGCAGCTGCTCCAGACCGGCCTCGTGAAGCGGCGCGGCGACTTCTTCCGGCTCTCCGTCGACGACCTCGAAGGGCTGGAGCGGTTCGGCCGAAAAAGCGCGGAGAATCTGCATTCGGCGATCCAGAAGGCCCGTCGGCGGCCGCTCGAACGCGTGATCGCGGCGCTCGGGATCCCGCAGGTCGGCTGGACGACGGCGATCGAGCTCGCGCCATGGCTCGTCGGTCACGTGCCGCCCGGCGATCGCTGGCTCGAGCGGGCGGCGGAGTTTCTCGCCCGGGTCTCGGCCGACGAACCGGAGCGGTTCGAAGAGGTCGAGGGCATCGGCCCGACTGTGGCTGCCAGCCTCGCGGCCTGGTTCCGCCCCGGCGGCCCCGGCGATGGCGTGCTTGGAGACCTCGCCGACGCCGGGGTCGAGGTCGAATTGCCCGAGGCCCGCGCCCGGTCGGCCACCGACGGGCCGCTGGCCGGGAAATCGCTCGTCGTGACGGGGACACTCGAAGGCTTCAGCCGGACCGACGCCGAAGAGGCGATCCGCGCCGCCGGCGGGAAACCGGCCGGCTCGGTCTCGAAGAAGACGGATTACCTGGTTGCCGGCGAGAACGCGGGCTCGAAGTTGGCAAAGGCCGAGGAGCTGGGCGTCCCCGTGCTTGACGAGGCCGGGTTCCGGCGCCTGCTCGACGGGAACGGGGAAGGGTGAACGACGCCGAAGCGCGGTTCGCCGAGCGTCTCGCCGAGGACCTCGAACGCGTACTCGGCGCCGGGATCGCGATCGACGACGTCGAGATCTCGACGCTTCACACCAGTTCGCGCGTCGTCGCGACGCTTCTCGTGGACGGCCGTGTCGAAACGGTCGAGGCCGAGGGATCGAGTCTGATCGATCTGTACCGCCCGCTCGTCGAGCGCGCGGCCGAGCTCAGACTCGCCGCCGCGTTCTGGCGGATGATCGGGCCGGCTTAGCCCAACGCCCCGTTGAACTGGCCCCAGATCGCTTCGGGGTGCCACTCGAGTGGCTCGCCGCGGATCATTCGGACGCCCCCACGCTCTTCGAGCCAGCCAGCCGCGCGGAGCCGGGCGCGACCGATCTCGTTCGACTCGAGCAGACCCGCGCCGGCTTTACCGCTCTGGCCGACCGAGTTGCGGCGGGCTTCGAGCAGGCGGAGAGCTGGGTCAGGGTCGGGGGCGATCAGCGCGCCTCCGCGCCATGGCGCTCGCGCGAGGTATCCGGCGACCGAACCGTCCGGACGGAGGGCGACAAGGGTTGCTGCAGGATTCAGGAGGGACGTCAGGATCGGCCGCCGGTCCTCGCCCGTCGCGTGCCGGTCGAGCTCGACGATCGCGTCGAAGTCCTCCTCGCGATAGGCACGGACGAGCGGATCGCGGTCGCTCGAATCCGGCGGCAGCCCGTCGATCGAGAACCGGATCTGGTGCTCCAGGATGCGAAATCCTTCGCCAGCGTAGAGCGGTTGGCCCATATCGCTCGCGATGAGCACGAGCGATTGGCAGCCTCGCTCCTCGAGCGCGCCGCAGACGGCTCTCGTCAGCGCCCGGCCCAGCCCCGACCGCCGATGCTCCGGCTCGACGAAGATCGTTCCGACCCACCCCACTGAACCGTGCACCGAACCAACGCCGGTTCCGACGACCTCTCCATCGGCGTCGGCGACCATTGGGATCAGCGTCGGCTGGCGAATCGCCCAGTCGAAGAAGATCCGCCGCTCGCCCCAGTCGCCGCGCCGAAGCATCTCCGCGGCGGGCTCCGTGTCGGTCTCGGTCATGCGCCGCAGGTCGGCGGTCGAGGAAGACACTCGCATCAGGGCACGATACGACGGCTCGCCGAGGAAGGCCGGACCTCGCCCTCGGCTATCATCGCGACCATGTCCGCCCTGTCCCGCGCCGACGTCGAGCACGTCGCCTATCTCGCCCGGCTGGGCCTGAGGGAAGCGGAGCTGACGCTGCTCGAGGGGCAGCTGAACCACATCCTCGATCAGTACGCGATCCTCGCCCGCCTCGATACCGACGACATCCCGCCGACCGCGCAGACGATCGAGCTCGAGAACATCCTCCGCGACGACGTCGTGCGTGAATCGCTGCCGGTCGAGCGCGTCCTCGCCAATGCCGCCGAGCACGACGGCGAGTTCATCGTCGTGCCGCCGATCCTCGGCGCCGACTGACGGTCCAGGGATGACGGATCTCACGAGACTTCGCGCGCACGAGATGACGGGTAGGCTCCGTTCCGGCGAGATCGCGTCCCGTGAACTGGCCGAGGCCCACCTCGACGCGGCCGAACGCGACAACCACGCCCTCAACGCCTGGCTCTCGATCGATCGGGAGCAGGCACTCGCTCAGGCGGACGCCGCCGACGCGCGCCTCGCCGTCGCCCGTGCGGAGGGCCGCGACGCCGTCGACGCGTTGCATCCGCTGCTCGGCGTCCCGGTTGCGCTGAAGGACCTCATTTCGGTCGAGGGCGGCCAGTGCACCGCAGGCTCGCGGATTCTCGAGGGCTACGTCGCGTTGTACGACGCCCACATTGTCGAGCGGCTGCGCGACGTCGGGGCCGTGATGCTCGGCAAGACGAACATGGACGAATTCGCGATGGGCTCGTCGAACGAGCACAGTGCCTTTGGGCCGGTCGCGAACCCGTGGGATCTCGAGACCGTGCCGGGTGGGAGCAGTGGGGGCTCAGCCGTCGCCGTCGCGGCGTTCAACGCGCCGCTGTCGATCGGCACCGATACCGGCGGGTCGATCCGTCAGCCCGCAGCGCTCACCGGGATCGTCGGGATGAAGCCGACGTACGGCCGCGTCTCACGATACGGGATCGTGGCGTTCGCCTCGTCGCTCGACCAGATCGGGCCGTTTGCCCGGGATGCGCGCGACGCGGCGACGCTGCTCCATGCGATCGCGGGCCGCGACGAGCGGGACTCGACGTCGGCGCCGGAAGCCGTCCCCGAGGGCCTATTGCGGCTGCCCAACGACGACGAGGCGGCAGCGGCGATTCGAGGCAAGCGGTTCGGAATGCCGCGCGAGTACTTCGTTCGCGGGATGGATCCGGATGTGGAACGGCGGATCCACGAAGCCGTCGCGCGACTCCAGGACGCCGGTGCGATCGTCGAGGACGTGTCGCTCCCGCACACCGATTACGGCCTCGCGACCTACTACATCGTCGCCCCCGCCGAGGCGTCAGCGAACCTCGCGCGCTACGACGGAATCCGGTACGGCCCGCGCCTGGGCGAGGGCGACATGCTGGGCAACTACCTCGCGACGCGAGGACAGGGTTTCGGGGCGGAGGTGAAGCGTCGGATCATGCTCGGCACGTATGCGTTGTCCGCCGGGTACTACGACGCCTACTACCTCAAGGCTCAGAAGGTCCGGACGCTCATCAAGCGCGACTTCGACGTGCTGTGGGAGCAAGGGTTCGACGCGCTCGTAGCCCCCACCTCGCCATCGGTTGCCTTCCAGTTTGGGGCGAAGATGGCCGATCCCGTAGCGATGTAC
>Ga0126308_10001109_pt1 | contig 10315 bp, 11 predicted proteins | sample Plot55_FD_92533 | JGI IMG/M metagenome (GOLD analysis project Ga0126308, IMG submission 92533) | Serpentine soil microbial communities from UC McLaughlin Reserve, CA, USA - Plot55 | ecosystem: Environmental > Terrestrial > Soil > Grasslands | place: USA: UC McLaughlin Reserve, Lake County...
AACATTTCACCTGTTCCAAGTCCAGCTAGGGCAGCAGCAGCCCCACTCGCTGCAATTAGGGTTCCCCAGGTCCGTATTGACCCATTTCCTCTATGCCTGAGCAGCATTCCGAGGCCAAAAAGCAATAAACCATGGCCCATGTCTGCGAACATTAGACCATAGAAAAGAGGCCATACAAATGCAACAATAGGTGTTGGGTCGATTTCACCATATCTTGGCAATCCTTGAGTATCTGTTATTACTTCAAATGTACGAGTGTATCGTTTATTTGTTAGAAGAGAAGGTAACTTCTCTTTACCAACATCTGTATTATTGTCATTGGCGCCATCTGCTCGCTCAACTACTGACATATACCCCCTTGTTAAATCCTTAAACTTGCCTTGCATACTCTCAGGAATAAATCCTTGAATAATTGCGAAATGTCTAGTTCCAGGAGGTTTTCTTGTGGTTTCTAAAACATCTTTTGCAGCCTTGGCAGCCTCATGCAACGAAAGTACCTTTGTCAATATCGATTGCCTGGTTTTCTCTATACTCTTGTTCACTTCCGTTATCTTTGATTCCAGCTCCTTAACCCTTGCTTGGGCCTCCTTATAGGCTGTGCTGGGATTCTGCGGCATATTTGATGGTATACTTAGTGGGTGTACACCAAAGCTCCTGAGGATTTTTGTTATTCGTTCGGAATCTTCTGCCGAACCGAAGATTAATAGCGCTGACCTATTTTCACTAAGTTTTCGTGTATAAACAAAAATATCTCCAAGGCTTTTTAGAATTTCAGACTCATCAGAAGAATTGATAATAAAAATGGCAGCAAAAAATAACTTTAGGTTTCTGAAAAGAGAAATATTGATGTCAAGATTCGCAGCCATTTCAAGTGCAACTTCAATATTCTTGTATTCCTCAAGTTCTTTTGAAAGTTGTGCCTGTCGCTTTAACAGACTTTTTGGCTCTTCCAAAAGAAGATTACTTTTGTCTTCCAATTGAACAATAAAATCCTGTATTTCGTCAATGACATAATTGGTCTTACCTTTGGGAGCTCCTTTGAACATGGTTTCCATAACTCCAGCTTCAAGGGGTATTCCCAGTGTACGTACAACATCATCAATTTCTTGAAATAACCTCTGTGCTCTCAGCACGAGATCGTCATAGTAACTATTGGAGAATTCAGAATTGTTCTCAAAAGAATGAAACCACTCAAGTTCTGCTAGTTTGCTAACGGCATGCGGGGTTTCTGTTCGTGGTAGAACCAAGGAAGCTTTAACTAATCTCGCTTGTCCCATTAACATTGCTTTGTCTGTCTTCAATGCCTTTAAAATCTTGCGCTTAATATCTTACTCCTAGGAGATAGCAGAGTCTAGCCCAGTACAAATAAAAGAAATAGAATTGTGCGTAGGAGTTTTCCTATTACGCACTAGTTACTATTACTGACCTAGGATGATAAACATCATGACTATACCATAGATGGCGATTGACTCAACCATACCTACAATAATAAATACCCTTGACTGCATTTTTGGATTATCACTTATCGCGGCAAGCCCTGCAGCTCCTACAAAACCTAAACCAATACCTGCTCCCAATGCTGCTAGACCAAATGCCATTCCAGCACCTATGAGTTTTGATGAAGCAGCTGTATCTGCAGCCCCTTCCTGAGCAAAGGCGGGGACTGGAAGTGTGGGCTGGCCAAATGCTAAGAATATTCCAGCGGAAATTATGCTGGCTATAATAACTGCAAAAGAAGTGCCGGCAGAGATTCGGTTCCGTTCGGTTTTCATAAACTTTCGAGACAAAATGCCATATTTAATGATAACTGCGGATGACTAGTTTTTGACGGTGTGTAAAGCTTGAAGTAAGCTCTACTATACACAGACTGGGGCTATAATACGCTTGTTTTGAACCTTGTCATTAATCACCCTTAGGATATGCGTTTGTTTCTGACAAGTTATTCACCCCAGTTATTTCTAAAGCGCGAAGAGATTTCGGAATATTTCGAAGGTTTTATTCTACTATCTTTTTCTTATCAAGCACAACTTTTACTTTCTTTAGTCTAACAAATTCTTCCCGCTCTCTTTCCTCAAGAGTCGCGCGAATGAAGGATATTGCACTATCGTATTGCGGAATAATAACATATTCTAAGGCATTGAGCAGTTTCTGAGTTCTTTGGAGTTCCTTTGCCAAGCTGAAAATAGCATTTTCATATTCAGCTGCTTTACAGACTTTAGGAAGCATATTTTTTATGAGCCTAGCTGCCTTGTCGACGGAAGCATTAGTTTCTACGAAGCCATATGACAAGTCTTGACCACCTTTTTTACTTTTGACCTCAAGAGTGGGAATTTTTACATCTACAACCCTCCTTACATTAACATCGACCTCCATTATACTAGGCGTAGAGTCAGCTACTGACTCCAAGGTTGTTGTTCCTAATGACATGTACGCATTGTATACAGAAGTATAGATTTCTCCTAAGGGGGACCATATATCACCTCGTGCCTTATTGGCTTCTTCAATCATCTCATCTATTTTTTTGAGCAAGACTTCTCTTTTGTCGTCAAGGATTTTATGTACCATCCTTGCAACCTGGATAGAGCGACGAATTTTTATCAGCTCAATTTTGGTAGCTACAACTTTTCTTCCAAACGACATGAGGCTACTACTTGTTTCCCTTATAATATTGTCTTACGTTCTTTTCCTTAATCTTGGTCAGCTCACCCTCTGGGAGCGAAGATAACACTTCCCACGCTCTACTAAGGGTCTCTTCTAATGTTCTGTTTTCGTCGTTACTCTGTCTTAAGAAATAGTCTTCAAACATGTCGCCAGCGTCTAAGTATTTGAGATCAACGCCGGTCAGTCCTGCTTTACCAACAATCTCCGCAAGTGCTCTTACTTCTTGAGCCCGAGAATAAGCATCGTATAACTGGTTCCCAACTTCCATGTGGTCAGCTCTGGTTTTTCCTTCGCCTACTCCATCCTTCATAAGTCTTGAAAGTGACATGAGCACGTTAACTGGAGGATATATACCTTTTCGAAATAAATCACGCCCTAAGACTATTTGTCCTTCCGTTATATAACCAGTCAAATCCGGAATAGGGTGAGTGATGTCGTCGGCTGGCATTGACAAAATTGGTACCTGCGTAACGCTTCCACTCTTTCCTTTTACTCTACCAGCCCGTTCATAATTATTCGCAAGGTCTGTATACAAATAACCAGGATACCCTTTTCGTCCAGGGACTTCTTCTCGAGCCGCGCTAATCTCTCTTAGTGCTTCAGCATAGTTTGTCATATCGGTTAAAATTGCTAGCACGTGCATTCCTAATTCAAAGGCTAGATACTCTGCCACCGTTAATGCTACCCTAGGTGTTATAATTCTCTCAATAGCTGGGTCATCGGCAAGATTTAAGAACAAAACACTGCGTCTCAGAGCACCTGATTCTTCTAAACTGCGCTTGAAATATTGGGCATCGGAATACTGGACTCCTATTGCGGCGAAGACGACTGCAAAGTCCTCCTTAGTACCTACCACCGCTGCCTGTCTTGCAATTTGTGCTGCTAGGATATTATGAGGCATTCCAGAGCCCGAGAAAATAGGGAGCTTCTGGCCTCTAACCAGAGTTAACATGCCATCAATTACTGATACTCCAGTCTGTATGAAGGATGTAGGATATTCTCTTCTTTCGGGATTCATCGGTTCTCCATTTACATCGATAAATTTGTCCGCAACGGGCTCGGGTAAGCCATCATTAGGCCGCCCCAGTCCATCAAATACCCGACCAAGAAGCTCCTGTGAAACTGGTAATTGCATGGTTTTCCCAAGGAATTTTGCCCGTGTTCCACTAATTGCAAGACTAGTAGTTCCCTCAAACACCTGAACTACTGCCTTACCATAACCTACTTCCAATACTCTACCAAGCCGTTTTTCCTTATCCGGAGTTTCAATTTCTACTAGCTCATCAAAGGAGGCTCTTGTTATGCCATCTATAATCATAAGTGGTCCTTTGATCTCAGCCACTTTGGTATATTCGATACCTGCAGCCGCCTCAGACAACTACTTTTACCTCCTCACGTTGACCCAGTTTGCCGAATTGTTCAGCCATCTCCTTTTCTAAATTATCCAGCTTCGAAACCTCCTCATCCGTGATCTCAAACTTGGCCTTTAGCAGAGAGGTTAAAATTGGCATTGCTCGAATATCAACCAAGGATATTCCCTCCTTTAAGGCTATTTGTGCATTCTTATAAAATTGTACCATTAACCTTACTTGTTTTAGCTGTTTTTGAGGACTACAGTAAGTGTCTACCTTGTCGAAGGAATTCTGCTGTAGGATTCCAATTTTAATCATTCGTGCCACCTCGAGAACTAACTTTTCCTCGTCAGGTAGAGCCTCAGGACCCAGAAGTCTAACAATTTCTTTCAGTGTGTCCTCTCTCTGAAGAATGTGATATGACTCAGCCCTCAAATTATACCATTCTGCGCTAACATTTTCCTTCCACCATTTTGCTACGTCTTCTAGATATCCTGAGTATGACTGCATCCAGTTTATAGATGGATAATGCCTAGAATAAGCAAGCCTAGTATCAAGGGCCCAAAAGGTCTTGATAAATCGGATCGTATGTGTGGTAACAGGTTCGGTGAAATCTGCACCTGAGGGCGAAACTGCTCCGACAATAGTCACCGAGCCAGACCTTTCCGGGGAGCCCATTGCTCTAACGCGGCCTGCGCGTTCATAGAACTCGGCAAGCCTCGATGCAAGATAAGAGGGGTAGCCTTCTTCGGCTGGCATCTCCTCAAGACGACCAGACATTTCCCTTAGAGCCTCAGCCCACCTACTAGTAGAATCTGCCACGAGGACGACGTCAAAGCCCATATCCCTATAGTATTCCGCTATTGTGACCCCCGTATAGATTGAGGCTTCCCTGGCAGCTACAGGCATATTGCTTGTATTCGCTACAAGAACTGTTCGCTCCATTAGAGGTCTTCCTGACCTAGGATCGATTAGATGAGGGAATTCGACAAGAACCTCGGTCATCTCATTGCCTCGTTCGCCGCAACCAATGTAAACTACTACTTTTGAGTCAGCCCATTTTGCTATCTGGTGTAACGTGACTGTTTTTCCTGTTCCGAAGCCACCAGGGATGGCACCGGTTCCACCTTTTGCTATAGGAAAATATGTGTCAATAATTCGCTGGCCCGTTATCAATGGAACTGATGGATCGTATCTTTCAACATAAGGACGAGGTTTTCTGACGGGCCATTTGTGATACATCTTTAATTCTAGCTTATTGCCATTTTTCTCTGAGACCGCTACTACTTGATCAATATTCAAGTCAGCTTCTTTTGCTGCTTCAGTAATCCTGCCACCAGGATGATCTGGTGGAACCAAAATGCTGTGAGTTAATAAGGGAGTTTCTTCGACAAAACCAAGAATCGAGCCTGCTCCAATCTCATCGCCAACTTTTACTTTTGGCGTAAATTTGTACTTCTTTTTTAAATCTACAGGTGTGGTGGCAACACCCCTTCCAATAAAAGATCCCGACTTTTGGGCTATCTCGTCAAGGGGCCTCTGAATACCATCGTAAATTTTGCCAATAATGCCAGGACCTAATAATACGGACATGGGCTGCCCTGTGCCTTTTACTGGCTCGCCAGGCTTCAATCCAGATGTTGATTCGTAAACTTGAATAAATGCCACATCACCTGTGCACCGGATTACTTCCCCGATCAATTTCAAATCCCCTATTTCGACTGTTTCATACATCTTGACCGTTGACATACCGTCAGCTTTTACAGCAGGACCACTAACCCAGACAATTTTCCCTTTGGCTACCATTGCTCATCTATCTCCTCTCAATCTTTGGACTATTTCCTTCCTTATTAAAGGTTTGAGCCTCTCCGTGCGTAGTTCAAGAGTACTATCGTATATCAATGAACCGTCTACAGAGCTTGCTTTCAGTCCACCGAGAGCATTAATAGGCTTCTCTGAGAGGGACACCTTCACCTGCCCAGATTTTTTTCTCATGAGTTCTGAAACTATTTTTGAATCTTTTTCATTTGACTCGATAATAATTTCTTCTGAGCCTATGGCAGAAATGCAGTCTTCGATCATTTCATTTATCATGCTTTTATATTCCTTGTCTCTTGGCAACTCACGTAGCCTTTCTTTTGCCTTTTCGAAGTAATCATTAACAGACCTTTCAATTAGTAGAAGCTCTTGATTCCTAGACCCAAGGCGTTTTGAGCCTAAAATTTGTCTTTTCAGATTCTCTGATTGTTTCTTTGAGCTTTGTAAAATTCGTTCATATTCTGCTCTAAGACTACTTTTTGAGGATTCAAGGTTCGATAATGCTTGTTGATAGGCAGAATCAATCTGAGCTATAAATTCTTCTAGCTTCTGTGTCAGAACCTTGTCTACAGTTCTATCTAAAGTCGGAGTTCTGTGCATTTTGCGGTAGTACTGTTTTGCTACTATGTAGGGATTTTAACCTTTTGTTGAGGAACATGGCACATGAATCATTTATTAGCAGATTCCTTTTCGATTTTTTGGATTTTATTGTTAATTTTTTTTACCAGCAGCCGGAGACGACTCACATGCTTTCCTTCCCAATATATTTTATCACAATTAAGACACTGAAAAAACACACGGTGATTCTTCATAATCTTCTTTGGTAAAGCTCCATTTAACTCTGCGGCTTCCTTGAATGTTAAAAATCCATTGCAGCAAGGACACCTAGCAATTCCAGTATTGAATGATAAATAAGGTACCCTATATTTTGATAGAGTATAGGCAATATTATCTATTTCATTATATTGCTCTAGAAGGACACCTTCTATGCCTGTCTTCACTACTCGCTTAAACAATTCTTTGTCACGAGTAAGCAGTATCCTCTTTTCCCGGGACGCAATTTCTAAAATACTTTTATCTGAGGTATCTTTTACGTATAGTGTATCGTACCCAAAGACCCTTAGTTTTCGGGCAATGTCTCCCAACATAGCATCTACCAAAAATGATGGCGAATAAGACTTAGACTTGTGCTTCGGCTCTGCACTCCTCACACGTGAAACTGCCTCCCTCATATTGTAAAAGATCAGACCATTCACTACATTCGTCGCAATAGCCAGAAATATTGCCTGCTTCTCTGCCTATTTCACCTCTTAGGAGAGAGGCTTTCTCCGAAATAACATCTACCAATTCGGGTGTAACTGAGATAACATCTGATGCCGATATTATCCCAACAAGTTTGCTCTTATAGACTACTCCTAGACGCTTAATATTGTGTTGTCTGAGCATTCGAGCAGCTTCTGTTACTCCTTCTTCTCCTTCTATAGTATGCAACTGTTGCATAACATTAGAGGCTTTTAACATGCTAGGTTTGACGTCCTTTGTGACCGCGTTTGAAACGATATCCCAGTCGGTAACGATACCAAGAGGTTTTTCGTTTTCCATAATTATGATGCTTCCAATCTTGTGCTCCTTCATTCTGGATGCCACATCTTCAACAGTACTCTGTGGGGGGGCAGAAATCACTGGGCTGTTCATTATATCTCTGACTAGAACCCGAGTAGACATGTTGGCGTCACGATGCTTCTTGGTAGGTCTGTTTACCACAAAGCTAGATCTGCATGATGCCTTTAATTACTTTGCTCAAATCGTATAGTCGCCTTATTACTTCAGTTCCTCAGGTGAAATAAGCATCATAAGGCGATTATAAGCATAAAATAAATACGCAAGACTTTGAAAGGGACTTTTACGCCTAGATAAAGCTTAAAGGTATCACTTTGAAACAATAAATATATGAATTGGGAAAAATCCCATTAGAAAGTCGACAATTATATACAGATCGAAGATACAAAAGATTAACCTAGTTAAGGAATAACTCAAAGACCTAAAAAACAAAATATTCCCTTTCGAAATATAACACAGAAATATCTATAGTAATGGAGGGTCTTATTTCTGAACCTTAAACATACTAGGTTCGGTATTTTACGGTAATAACAGACTACCAAAAAATTATTCGAGAAAGAGTGTAACAAAGCACCTAATCCTAATATGAAAAATCAGGGGAGTAGATTAGATGATAAATGGAAAGTGTTGACACCTGGGTGTACTATCTGTTGCTTCTTCTATTACTGCCTCATTATCAGAAGAATATGAATAAAGCGCTTCAATACCATGAGAGGACCATTACAATATCTATCTCCTACAAAGCATTGCAATAGATACAACAGAAGTTAGAGCAGGAGTAATAATCTTATTCACTTATGACTATGAATAGCAGGGGGCTCTAACTATAACTAGCTATGTTATGAGAGCAAAAAACAAAATTAATGGTAGATATTGTTGTGTCCAATGGCTAGATAAAAGCGGCAAAACCTGAGATCCAGAGATGTACTCATTAGTCTACAACATACACAGGCAGGAATAACAGCTGCTAGACTGCTTTGGAAGCGATACCATAACGATAATATGAATGAAAGACTAGCTAACAGAACTTCTTATTGTTTATTCATGGAGAGGAGCAAAGCACTTGAAAAGGATAGCAGAATTGTGAACAACATGGTGTGCTAGACATTGCAGGCAAACATGGTTAACATGGTTCTATCGAAATAGACGACCGTGACTTTGTTACTGGTTAGAAAATACTTCAATCTATACATTTGGTGAAATAAGCATTTTACGGTTCATGTACACGGTTAAATAACTACCTTCTTCTTTCCTTCCATTGACTAGCTAGTTTGAGTGACAATAGTGAGGTCGTATTATCAGGGCGTGGATACCAGAACTTTGTTAACTCCATATCATCACCGGAGTCAAGGCGGCAATACGTCCATATCCTGAGAAAATACATGGAGCATTTGCAAATAGCAGACGTCGAGGACCTTCTGAAGCAAGACCCCAAGGTTATCGAGCAGCAAATCATTGACTTTATGATATCCCTGCAGAGCCAGGGCTTGTCCAGGGCGACCAAGTCCTTGAGGATGGCTGCCATTGTTAGCCTCTGTTCAATAAACGATGTCATGCTAAACAGAAAAAGGCTTGGCAAGTTTTTAGGACCACAACAAAAGCAGGTGAGGGACCGGCCCTATACCCTCGAAGAAATATCAAGGATGATTAATGTCTCAGACGAGAGAATGAAGGTGATTGTCTTGCTGCTAGCCTCAACGGGCATGAGGATTGGAGGCTTGGCCGGCTTGAAGATATCCAGCCTGCAAAAGATTGACGAATACAAGCTATATCGGGTTACTGTTTATGAGAACAGTTCTGAGGAATATACTTGCTTCACCACGCCTGAGGCTGCTGTCGCCGTAGATTTTTACCTGTATGACATAAGGGAACGGGCTGGGGAAAAACTAAAGCCAGAAGCGCCCTAATTAGAAATGAGTTCAGCCGCTTAGACCCCATGTCAATAGCATATCCAAGGCCAATTCAAACAAAGTCCTACGACTCTATAATACAGGATATGCTTGAGCAGGCTGGCGTCATAAGAATAGAACCAAGCTTGGAAGGTAAAAGGCAGCGCAGAAAGGTCGTATCAAGAACAAACGGATTTCGTAAGTTTGTAAATACTACGATGGTAAGATGCAAAGTGGATCCTCTTATCAAAGAAATGCTGCTAGGACATCATACAGGTCATGAGGAAAACTATTACAGGCCAGAGGAGCAAGACCTTCTTAACGAGTATCTAAAGTGCGTTGACAGCCTGACTGTGAATAATGAGTTTAGGTTACAGAGAGAGGTCGAAACCCTGAAAGTGGAAAAAAGCAGTTGGGAAGCAATGAGAAAAGAGTTAGACGATATAAAGAAAATATTGTCAGGATGATTTCTTGCTGCTGGGCTTTCCTTCAACGATATCCATTAACCTCTTGATAATATCATTAAATGACTCTCCGAACTTGCCATGCTGTTTTAACCTGTCATGAGTGTCATCGTCTACCCTTATCATCTTCATCTCATTTCTTGTAGCCATAGCAATACTATATTAACATCTGTTATATATATTTTACAGTGTATACGCTTATATAACACCGTAGACACTGTAGAATACATGAATACAACAAGAAAAATGACATTTGGGTTCCGGTATGAACCACAAGAAGAGGACTATCTTGTGCCATCAAAAGAAGAGATAATGATGCGATGGTTTTCAGAGTTGGAGTCAATGTCAGAAGAAGAATACAGATATGAGTTGGAAGAAGTATGATTACTGGGGACGAAGAGGAGAAGAGGCAGAGAGCACCTAAGAAGGATTAGAAGGTCATAACCTTGTCAAGGAAAACCACAATTGCCAGAATGAACGGAGTCCTTCCCCTAAACTGCTTTGTGGATGA
>Ga0126308_10001110_pt1 | contig 10310 bp, 5 predicted proteins | sample Plot55_FD_92533 | JGI IMG/M metagenome (GOLD analysis project Ga0126308, IMG submission 92533) | Serpentine soil microbial communities from UC McLaughlin Reserve, CA, USA - Plot55 | ecosystem: Environmental > Terrestrial > Soil > Grasslands | place: USA: UC McLaughlin Reserve, Lake County...
CCGTGCTGCGGGAGGTGCTGGAGGTTCGGCGGGCGGGCGGGATCCCGCTCGAGGTCGCCGAGGCGGCAAGCGTGGTCGGCCGCCACTCCGCCCGCGTCGGCAACGCCGACGAGGCCCGCGCGCTCCTCGAGGAGGCGCGCGAGCTGTACGCCGCCGAGGGCGACGAGGTCGAGCTGCTGACCACGGACGCGCGAATCGTCGAGGCGCTCGTCCTGGCGGGCGCAGGCGAGGAGGCGCTCGCCCTTGCGGCCGAGGCCCTGACGAGAGCGGAGACGACGCCCGGAGTCTCGGTCGTGGTCGCGAACCTGCACCGGCTCCGCGCCTGGGCACTGATGCAGGCCGGTGACCTCGAGGGCGCGGGCGAGGCGCTCGACGAGAGCCTGCGCCTGGCGCGGCTGGAGGACGAGAACTTCGGGATCCGGAGCGCGGACTACGAGAGCGCGCTCACGCTCGATGCCCTCGCCAGGCTCCAATCGCTCACCGGTGAGCCGGCGGACGAGCTCGAGGCCGAGCGCGACGCGATCTTCGAGCGGCTCGGCGTGGTGAAGGTGCCGGAGCCGCTGCTTCCGGGCTAGCCGGAAGCAGCGGCTCCGGTCAGGTTCTCAGCCGCCGACCCTCCAGTCCCAGGGCGACGGGACGCGCATGTTGAAGAAGCGCTGCGTCGAGTTGCTGTCCCACCCCGTCACCGTCGGATTGAGCGCCGGATTGATCTCCTGGTCCTGGAACGAGCCCAGCACGCTCCAGTACATCCCGGTCGCGGGGTCGCACACGGCGTCGATCACGTTGCCGCTGAAGTTGCCTTCCGCGGTCAGCTCCTTGCCGCGCCAGGGACCGTACGGGACGCCCTGGGCATTGCACGGGATCACGTTGCCCGCGGCGTCGACCTTGGCGGCGCCGGCGCAGAGCGGGATGAACTGCTGGCCGTTGTTGTTCCCGTACCGCTTCTGGATCTGGTTCTTGTTTACGTAGTACGTGAAGAGCAGGTCGCCGGTGTCGGAGATCCGGTCGCCGCCCTGCAGGAGGCCGGCCGCACCGGCGGTCTGGAAGTTGGCGCAGCCATCGCCCGCCTGGGTCACGTTGAGCGGCACCGTGTACGGCGTGATGCTCAGGAACGTGAATGCGCCGCCGGTGGCCGTGGCGTCGACGTTGGTCTTCGAGTCCAGTACGACCCCGGGCAGCGAGCAGTCCGCGCCGAGCGTGCACGACGCGCCGTTCGAGTAGATGTCGAACGCCGGGCTGCTGTCAGGCGTCGAGACGAAGCCCGGGCTCGAGGCATAGACCTTGAAGCCCGTGCCGGTATCGTTGCTCGTGAAGCCCGAGAACGTCGCGATGCCGCCGACCAGGCTCGCCGTCGTGCTGCCGAACGCGCTGCCGGTCGTCGTGAAGGTTCCGGCGCTCTTGTTCAGCGTGACCGTCCCGCCGGCCGACGTCAGCACGTTGCCGTCGCCGTCGACGGCCTTCACGTCGACCTTGGGCCCGCTCGGGTCGCCCGCGGTGCCCGTGATGACCGTGCTCACCTTCGCCGTCGTCGGCTGCGTGTCCCACACGAGCCTGCAGGTCCCGCCGGCGAGGGCGGTCACGAGGTTGCTGCCGGGCGCCTGCAGCGTGAAGTCGTTGCCCGGGGGCCCGTTGAAGCCGTTGCTCTGCTTGGCCACGAGGCTCCACGTGTAGGAGCCGGCCGTGCACGGTGTCTTGACCGTGATGTCGACGTTCGCCGTTGCGCCCGGCGCGAGGTTGAGGTTCCTCAGCCGGAGCACCCCCGAGACGACGGTCGCGTCGCCCTGGGAAGCGGTCGCGCGGACGATGGTGAACGACGAGCTCCCGGAGCTCGCGGCGGTGACGTTCGCCGACCCGAGCGCCTGGGGGTTCGCGAGGTTGTGGATCGCAAGGTTGACGTGGACCGTGCCGCCGCCCGCAAGCGGTCCCGAATCGAATGAGGCGGTGTACGGCTTGGTGGTGGTACCGCCGGCCGAGCCGGCCGTGATCACGACACCCGCGACCACGACGACGGCCAGGAACGTGCCTGCACGGACAAACGAACGGCGCCTGTTCCCGGCGCCGACATTAGGTATTCGGACCGGCCCACGGAGGGGCCGGAGGCCAAAACGCCGCAGCATCATTACTCCTCTCGCCCCCCGACGTGTGCCGGGAGCATTGAGGAAACTTCCGAAAAAGTCAAGAAACAGCCGAAAAAATCAACTTTCGACCCTCTAGACACGAAAGAGGCAATGGCTTAGCGTGGCTGGGACTGCGGCGGCGCGTTGCCGCCTGCACGGGGGAAACAGGAGGGCACATGACGTTCAAGCGCCTATTGGGACTTGCGACAGCACTGGTCGCCGTCGCGGTACTCGTTGGGTCTGTTGGAGCGGGCGCCGCGCGCACGCCGGCGAAACCCGCCCTGAAGCTATCGACGAATGCCAAGGTGAGGGACTACCTACGCTCGCTCGGAATCTCCCCACGCGGGGTAGTGATTCAGCGAAGCGCAAGGAACTACGCGGGGCCGAACTGCCCGGGGAAGCGCTGGCGTTGCACCTCGACGAAGCACGTCGTCGTCCAGGTCGCGGCCACCGGTGGGAAGAACACCTATAGCTGCACAGGCTCGAACTGTGCCGTGATCCAGGTCGCCGCAGCTCCAACCGCGACGAATACGGCCAAATGCATCAAGACGACAGGGCTGTCGGGCACGTGCACGATTAACCAGTCGAGCTCGAGCGCGAACAACGTGGCGATCGTCGTCCAAGGCCAGGTCGCAGGGGCCAAGATGTCCGGCCTCAGCCAGACGGCCTCCTACACCGCGCAGATCACACAGCGGACGACCGGGGACTCGGCCTTCAACAGGGCCTGCGTCCTGCAACAGGTCAACATCGACGGCTCGACGAACCTCAGCGGCAAGAAGGGCGCGGGTGTGAGCGTGAACCTGGCCGCGCACCAGTCCGTCACGCTGAAGCAGGACTCGCTGAGCGGCGGCAACTCGGTTCGGCGGGCCACGGCGTCCGGCAACTGCGACGCCGACGGAACGGCGCTCACGCAGGATCAGACGCTGACATCGACCGCGACGGGAACGGCCGGGATCACCCAGAACCAGAACTCCGTGGACACCGGCCCGAACGTCGCGCTCGACATCACGCAGAACCAGAGCGCCGGCTTCTTCGGGATCGCGACCGGGGCGAACAGCGCCAAGTTCAACCAGACGAACACACTGACGGCGATCGCGAACACACCGGTTGGACCGGTGAACCAGACCCAGAGCTCCGCCAACGGCGGGATCCTGGCGAGGGTGAACCAGGACAGCCGCGACGTCTCCACGGCACATGCGACGCAGACCGAGACGCAGTGCGAAGACGCCCACACCGAGTTTACCTCGACCTGCCACACGGCGGCGCTGGACCCACCCGGGTACTCGTTGACGCAGACACAGTTCGGGCCGATGCGGAAGGGCGCGGGCGATTCGGTCCAGACGGGCAACGAAAACTGCGTACCTTCGTGCAACACATTCGTGATCAACCAGAACTCCAAGCAGGACAACGACACCGGAACCAACCAGACGAACGTCATCCAGGGTGACTGCACCACGACCGGGAACTGCACCGTCACGCAGACGACGCTCATCGACGGCACGTCCCACACGAACACAGAGAGCGGACAGGACGTCGACACGCAAACCACGTGCTCGGGGACCACCTGCACGAACACCGGTCCGACGACGACTGGCGACCTGACGCTCCTGCCGGACGGACTGTCGGTGTCGGCCACGGATGTTGCCGAGTTCGGCAATGGCGGCATGCGTGGTGGTAGCGGAACCGGGTCGATCACCGTCACCGGTGTGAGCGCACCCGTGTTCCACGCGTTCCTCTACTGGAATGGGCCGACGAACTCGAGTGATCCCGGTGTGAACGCAGGCGTCACGTTCGCCGGATCGCCGGTCACCGGTACGAACATCGGCATCTCGGGCGACAACAACTGGGGCTTCCAGAACAGCCAGTCGTACCGTGCCGACGTCACGTCGCTCGTGACCGGTAGCGGGACATACAGCCTCGCCAACTTCGTGAAGGCGGACGCCGACATCAACGGCGTTGCGCTGATCGTCTTCTACGACAACGGGAACAGCAGCGACGATCGCAACGTCGTCCTGTGGAACGGCAACGACTCGAACTGCCTCGCTGGCGGTATACCCGAGAGCTGGGACGAGACGATCAACGACGTCCCGTACAACGGCGGCACGGCGAGCCTCGACTTCATCGTCGGGGACGGCCAGTCGTTCAGCGACGGCGCCGTCTCGATCAACGACCTGCCGTTCATTGCGGCAGGGCAGAACTTCGACGGCGACTCTGTGCCGCCCAACCTGGTGAACGGTCTCTGGGATGTGAAGTCGTTCACAGGCCTGGAGAGCTTCCTGACGAACGGGTCGACGACCGATCTCCACCTGACGTCGCCCGCCGGCGGGGACTGCCTGTCCCTCGTCGTCGCGGCGGCGAACGTGCCGGTGTCGGGGCCGGTCATCCTCGCCCCGACCGCTGGGCCGACGGCGACAGATCGGGCAACTGCGCCTGCGAATTCTGCTGCCGCCGGTAGCGGCGGCGTAGCTCGCTGAGCAGAACCTAGGGAGTCGAGGGGCCGGCTCGAGCCGGCCCCTCGACCAGCTCCGCCAGCTCGGCGTCGATCGCCTTCAGCCGCGTGTTCGCGTCCATGCCCGCGAAGATCGTGCGCGCCCGCTCGAGCTCCGCTCGGGCGCCGGTGAGGTCGCCGAAAGCGCGCAAGGACATCCCGAGCGCCATCCGAGCCTTGGCGAGCTCGAAGGGCATCTCGAGCTCCTCGATCAGCCTCAGTGTCTCGGCGAACGCAGTCGCAGCCGTCGCCGACTCGCCTGCCGCGGTCGCGACGATCGCCTCCGCCAGCAGCAGCGACGAGCGCGCGTAGGCGTCCTCCTCCGGCACGTTGCGCGCGGCGAACGCGACGATCTCGCGCGCGTCGTCGAGCCGGTCCTGCGAGACGAGGGCCTCTGCAAGGTAGCGGTAGGCCTCGACCGCGACCCAGCCGCCGATCTGCAGCGCGACCGGCATCGCCTCGCGCAACCAGGCCTCGGCCTCGTGCGGTCGCCCAGTCTCGAGTGCGATAAGCGCGAGGCCCTGCGTCAAGTTCTGAGCCTGGAAGTAGGAATCGCCGGTTCGCTCGAACCACGTGCGCGCCTGACGACACAGACGCTCCGCCTCTTCGGCATCACCGCGGTGATGCCTGATGATCCCGAGCCACGAGGTCGCTTCCGCCTCGACGCGGTGGCTACCCAACTCCTGCGCCAGCTTCATGCAGCAGCGAAGCTCGGACTCGGCCGTTGCGAGGTCGCCCCGGTTCATCACGACCGGCGCAAGCCGAAGGTGACCCTCGGCAGCCAGCGCGACGTCCTCGATCTCCTCCGCGGTCGCGATCCCGGAACGGAGGAGGTCGATGGCCTCGGCATATTGCCCCTCGAAGTCCGCGACTAGGGCAGCGAGCACGAACGCGACTTTGATTCGAAGGTACGAGTCGCCGGTGGAGTTGGCGAGCGCCTGCGCCTGGGTCAGGCGGGCCTGCGCGTCGGCGGCGCGTCCCTGCCGCTGGTCGATGTCGCCGAGCAGGAGCGACGCTTCACACGCGATGTCTGTTCGCTCAAGCGCCGGCGCCGCCTTTGCGACCTCCTCGAGCTCGTCGGATGCTTCCTTGAGCTCGCCGAGCATCATGAGGATGTCCGCACGGCGCAGGCGGAGCTCGGCTCGCAAGGCGGCATGGTCGTCGCCGAGCACGTCGAGGGCCCGCGTGTAGTAGCGGTGGGCCTCCCGCAGGCTCTCGCGGCGCTCTGCCCGGCCGGCGGCCTTCGCAAGCGCCTCGGCGGCCTGCCGGATGGGCGGCTCGATCGGGCTGCGGGCGACCTCCCGCGACAGCCCGCACGCCTGCTCGAGATGCCAGGCCACGATCTCGATGAACTCCTCCGCCTTGCCGCGAACGACCGTGACCCAGTCCGAGAAGCGAAGGTGGAGCTGCGCCCGGCGGCCCTTCGGCACCTGGAGGTAGGCGACGTCCCGCATCAGGATGTGCTTGAACGCGTACTCGTCCTCGCCCGCGACGGTGGAGACGGCCTTGTGCGCGACGAAGTCACGCCGTTCGAGCTCTCCGAGGCCGGGGCGGGGATCGTCCGGCGGCGTTCCGTCCTGGACGCCCAGGTGCGCCACTGCGCCCGCCCAGAAGACGGGGCCGACCACCGAGGCGTGGTGGGCGAGCTGCTTCTCCTCGCGCGCCAGGCGGTCGAGTCGCGAGGTGATGAGGCCCTGGACGCTCGTCGGGATCGGCAGGTCGCGGGCCTCGCCGCTCCTCCAGCGCTCGAGGTCGATGAGGCCCTCGTCCCGGAGCATTCGCACCGTCTCCTCGAGGAACAGGGGGTTGCCGCCTGCGTTCTCGATCAGTGCCGACGCGAACGGCGTCGCTGCCAAGGCAGGATCGCCCGTGAGGTCTGCGAGGAGCGCCTCCGCCTGATCGGCCCCGAGGGTCTGCAGCTCGACGGTTCGCCGCCGACCCTCCGAGCCCAGGAACCCGGGCGATACTTCCTCGAGATCGGGCCGCGCGGAGCACACGAGCACGAGGGGTGCCTCCACGTCCTCGCCGGCGACGTACGCGATCAGCTCGAGCAGGGTGGGCTCGGCCCAGTGGAGGTCTTCGATGACGACCGCGGTCGGCCGTTCCGTCGCGAGGAGCTGCAAGGCGCGGCGGATGCCCCAGTGGAGCTCGGCCTGTGAGATCTCGCTGCTCGCGTAGGTGCCGCGAGGGGTTGTCGGGATCCCGATCAGATTCGACAGGGCGGCTGCGATCGTCCGCAGCTCGTCGACGTCTTCGGTGGCGAGCCCCTCGAGGAACATGTCGAGTTTCGCGGCCATCGCCTCGGGGTCGTCGCTCCTCATGATGCCCGCCCCCGACTTGAAGATCTCCGTGATCGGCCAGTAGGTGATGCCTTCGCCGTACGAGAGGCACCGTCCCCAGTGGACGTTGCAGCGCTCCTCGAGCCGCAAGACGAGCTCCTGCAGCAGCCGGCTCTTGCCGATGCCGGGCGAGCCGACGATGGTCGCGATGCCCGCACGGCGCATGTCCAGCATGCCGGTGCAGAAGCCGAGGAGCTCGTCGAGTTCCTCCTCCCGTCCGACGAAGAACGTCTCGTCGCTCGGCCGCGGATGGGCGCCGTCGTGGGCCGCGACGACCTCCCAGACCGAGACCGCCTCGCTCTTGCCTTTGGCCTGCACGGGCTCCGCTTCGCGGAACTCAAACGCGTTCTTGGTGGCGAGGTAGGTGGCGCGGCCTACCAGGATCCCGTCCCTCGGCGCAGCCGACTGGATTCGCGCGGCCGTGTTGAGGACGTCCCCCGCCGCCGACCATTCGCCCTCGCTCGGACGGGCTCCGAGCATGACGAGCGCCTCGCCCGTGTGGATCCCGACGCGGATGTGGAGGTCGAGCCACTCGTCCTCGGCGTTCAGCTCGGCGATGCCGTTGCGAACGGCGAGCCCTGCGCGAATCGCGCGCTCCGGATCGTCCTCGTGGGCCTTCGGCGAGCCGAAGAGCGCAAGCACAGCGTCGCCGCTGAACTTCTCGAACGTGCCGCCGTGGCGCTCGAGCTCGGCACGTACCCGTGCGTGGTATGGCGCAACGAGCGCCTTGACGTCCTCCGGGTCGAGCTGCTCGGAGCGCGCAGTCGAGCCGACGAGGTCGACGAAGATCGCAGTGATGACCTTTCGCTCTTCGCTCGGCGGCGGTGGCGCCGGCGCTGCGGCAAGCTCGGTGCCGCAGGCCAGGCAGAAGCGTGCCTGCGGCGGGTTCTCGGTTCCGCACGCCGTGCAAAACGGCATGTCGAAAGGTTACGGCGGCGGCTGGCGGTGAGCTAGTCGCAAGGAGCGATGATCCGGACGGCTCGGGGACGATCAGCGTCGATTGGAACCGTGAACATGAGAGAGAGGCGGCGCTGCCCCCAGCAGGTACGCCGCCCCCCGGCGCTCGCTCCAAGAAAGGGTGCCGCAGACGAGCGCGAGGCCAGTCGCACTCCTTTCCGACCCCTCCTCCCCGCATCGAATGTGCGAGCGATGCGAGCAGGACGAAAGTATCCAGAGGGCTATCGGGCTAAACACCAGGTGCCGGGGTGCGGACGGTGAGGTCAACTCCGACCGGGTGCTGCCTGACGACGGGGTGCAGAGCAGGAGGTGTCGGGGCCGGCTCCAAGCGAGACGGCCCCGACGTTCGCAGGAGCCCTACTTGAGTTTCGACTTCGCGGAGACGCACTTGGCGAACGCGTTCGGCCGCGAGCCGTACTTCTGCCGGAAGCTAGTGGGATCCGAGCGGCGCATCGCCTTACATGTCTTCGAGGCCTTGACGAGCGCCTGCGTCAGCTTCGCGGTGCTCGCCTGCAGCTTCTTCAGGACACAGTTGCCGAAGGCGTTGCTGAGGTCGGCATTCGTCCCGTAGAACTGCTGGAACGACTTGCCACCGTGCGTCGACGCGAACGTCGCGTCCGAGGCTTCGGCGAGGCACGCCTCCGCCGCCGTCACCAGATCCGTCGACTGGGCACGCGCGACGATCGAGACGCACTTGCCGAACGCGTTGCTGTGGTTCGCGTTCGTCCCGAACGACTGCTTGAAGAGGCCGACAGTCATTCGCACCTTGAGTGCCGCGCAGGCGCGCGCGGGATTCATCCCCGAGCGGCCGCTGGCCGAAGAGCTCCGGACCTTGAGCGTGACGCAGTTGCCAAACGCGTTCTTGTGCTTCGCGCCGCTGCCGTAGAACTCGGCGAAGGTCTTTCCGCCATGGCTTGCAGCGAAGTTCGGGTCGGCCTGCTCGGCACGGCAGAGCGCGTTGGCGCTGCTCAGGTCCGCTTGCTCGAAGCGCGTCAGCCTCGCGACGCAAACGCCGAAGGCGTTCGAGCCCCCGAACGCCTGCGTGAATGCGGCGCTGCCGATCTTCGCGCGAAGCGCGCTGCAGTCTTTGCTCGCCGCCTGACGCGGCGACGTGGTCGCAAAGGCTGCAAGCGGCGCAAGAGCGAACGCAACCGCCGCGCAGATGATCAGCTTTCGCATCGCTACCTCCTTCGTCGTCCTGAGAGAAGACGACGCGGAGGCGGCGCTCTGGCGCACTGCTAACAGAACGCTAACGACCTTGGCCGTCCATCCTCGCGTGTTGCAGCCGGTTTCCGGCCTGGATAACGTCAACGCGGCGAAAGACGAAGGGGGGAACCATGCGGGGAATCACACGAGCGCTCACCCTTGCCGCGGCGACCGCGGTGGTGGGCGTCTTGCTCGTGGCTGGGCAGGCCGGCGCCGTCATCGGTGGGACGAGCGACACCGACAACCACTACGCAAACGTCGGCGTGCTCCAGCTCCACGTAGGGAACGACTGGTTCGACTTCTGCTCAGGGACGCTGGTCCGCAGCGACGTCGTCCTTACGGCGGCCCACTGCATCGACTTCCTGCAGGAGGTCGGACCCGACGGGTTCGGCCCGGCGGATCTGCGCATCTCGTTCGACCCCGAGGGGGACGCGCCGTACTCGACCGTCGACCACATCGTCGTGAACCCGGCCTGGTTCACGGCTGGTCCGTGCATCGGCAACTCCAAGCAACGATGCCTCGCGCCTCCGCACGAGGACATCGCGCTCGTCTTCCTGAGCGCTCCCGTGGCGGGCGTTACGCCCGCGCCGATCGCGGATGCCGGGTACCTCGACACGCTCGACCTGAAGACGGCGACCTTCACGGTCGTGGGCTACGGGACCGACAGATTCATCACCGGTAGCGCTGCCTCGCCGAAGGCCATCACGATCTTCGACGGGATCCGGAGCTACCGACAGGTGAGCTCGATTCCGGCACAGGATGCCTTCCCCGACCGGTTCTTGAAGATCACGGCCGGGGTCTGTTTCGGCGACTCTGGAGGCCCACTGTTCCACGGCGACACCATCGTCGCGTTGAACACCTGGACGTTCAGCTATCGCTGCGACGGGCCCAACCTTGAGTACCGAGTCGACTCGGCTCCGGCCCAGGCGTTCCTGGATACCTACCTGTAACTTCGAGCTCGGTTGCCGGCCGGGACCCGGTTCCGGCCGGCCAGCCGAGATCGGGACGGGCGGATTCGAACCGCCGGCCTGCTGCTCCCAAAGCCGGCGGGAGCAGTTGCGCCGAGCTTCCGTTAGTTGCGAATCGAGGCAACCACGGCGGTTTCGGGTGCTGGGTTGCGCCTGGTTGTGGAGAGCCGTTTCCAGTGCGTTTCCAAGCAGCGAGCCGTAGCGGGCCGACATCGCGGCACGCTGGGCGGCCTCG
>Ga0126308_10001111_pt1 | contig 10308 bp, 10 predicted proteins | sample Plot55_FD_92533 | JGI IMG/M metagenome (GOLD analysis project Ga0126308, IMG submission 92533) | Serpentine soil microbial communities from UC McLaughlin Reserve, CA, USA - Plot55 | ecosystem: Environmental > Terrestrial > Soil > Grasslands | place: USA: UC McLaughlin Reserve, Lake County...
GCGTCGAGGGGAAGGCGCCCGCGCTGGTGGATGTCGAGAAGACGAAGGCGCTCAGGAAGAAAGGGCTCGCCGCGCGGAAGCGGCGCAAGAAGCGCTGACGTTTTCTAAAGAGGGTCTGACCCTCTTTAGAAGTCGCGCAGGTCGAACGCCGCGTCGTCCTCGTGCTCGCCCGCAAGCGGCGCGTAGAACGACGGGTTGACGCAGTCGAACGCGGGGCTGTGGCCGTCGTATGCGCGCTCGACCGTCGTGCGGCACTGCGGCAGCGGCTTGCCGGCGAGCTTGACGCCGCCGAAGCCGAGCCGCGTGCGCTCGGCCTCCTGGAAGAGGCCGAAGTCGATCTCGACGCGGAAGACCTTGTTCATGCAGCCCATGTACCGCCGGCCCGATGTCTCGTCGTCATAGAGGTAGAGGAACGGGCAGCCCGAGTCGAGGCAGTGGGACACCTGCACCATCCGGTCGCAGAACGCACAGCACTCGCGGCACTCGTGTCGCTCGACGGGCCGTGCAGCTGGGGCGTGTTCCACGCTCGCGAGTTTAGCCCGCGTTTTTGCGTAGGACCGCAGTGAGGACGCCCGAACGGGTCGTCGTATCGGCGTGGTCGAAATGCTGGCGCCGCAACGCTGCGTCGAACATCCACCCCTCGTCGCGTTCGTACTCTCCGCTGGACACGATCTCGAACTCCGGCGCGAAGACGCCGCACACGTCCCAGGAAAGCGACTGCGGCTCGGTCCACGTCGGGTCGTGGCCCACTTCGACCGCCAGCACGAGGTACCCGCCCGGCCGCGTGACGCGCTTGATCTCCGCGGCCGTCATGGAGAGGTCGTCGACGTGGTCGAGAGAGTTGATGCTGGTGACGATGTCGAACTCCGCGTCGCGGAACGGCATCGCCTCCGAGCTGGCCGCGACGTACTCCATCGCGTGCGCGTCAGTGCCAAGCTCGCGGTAGTCGTCGGCGAGCGGATCGAGCCCTACGCGCCGGCTCGCCTCGTCCGCCCACTCCAGGCTGCCGCGCGGGCCGCACCCGATGTCGAGGACGGCCTTGCCGCTGTAGAACGCGGCGTCGAGGCCGAAGAGGCCGGTGAACAGCGCCCGGTAGTGCTCGTTCCCGAGCGTCCCCTCGGCGGCCTTTTGCGCTTGCCAGTACTCGAGCTCGGCCACCCGCTTCTTGCGGGCGGCCCGTCGCAGAACCCTGTAGAGGCGCCGGATCAGGCCGCCAAGGAGACGACGCCCGCGAGCTCGGCGAGCTCGTGGCGGCAGTTAGGCGAGACGCGGAACTCCTCGCCGAGCACGAGCGTGCGCGCGCCGACCTTCAGCCAGAGCTCGTAGTCACCCCGCGCACCGCAGACGACGTGCTTCAGGTCCTCGAGGAACGTGGCGTCCGCTCCGTCGTCGACCTCGAGCACGATCCGGCGGCGGATCGGCGCGACGTCGGCCTGCTTGCGCGCCGCCTCGACCTCCTCGTCGGTCGGCTCGAACACCTCGACCTCCTGCGCGATCAGCTTGGTGGCGCCGCGCTCCGGATGGTCGACGCGCCCGCGCACGAGCAGCACCTTGCCCATGTCGATCTTGCTCTCGTTCGACGCGTAGGCCGAGTTGAAGACGAGCATCTCGACCTGCCCCTCGAGGTCGTCGAGGGTGGCAAACATCATCGGGTCGCCCTTCTTGGTCCGAATGCGCTTGCACTCGGCGATCATTCCCCCGACCGTCACCCAGTCGCCGTCGTTCTTGTCGGCCAGGTCCTTCAGGCCGCACTCGACCTTGGCCCGCAGCGCCGGTCGCACCTCCTTCAGTGGATGCGAGGACAGGAAGAGGCCGAGCGTCTCCTTCTCCCACTCGTTCAACTGCTTGCGGTCGTCCGGAGCCTGTGGCACCGGCGGGTGCTGCCTCCCGAACGGACTCGCGTCTCCCCCGGCCGCCGGCTCCGGGTCGTCGAAGATCGACCCCTGGCCAAGCAGAGCATCCTGCTGCGACTTGGCGCCGGCACCTTGTGCCTGCGGCATTACTTCGAGCATTCCGGCGCGCGAGGCGCCGAGCGAGTCGAGCGCACCCGACTTGACGAGGCACTCGACCGCGCGCTTGTTGACCGCGCGGCAGTCGACCCGCTCGCAGAAGTCCCAGATCGAGGTGAACGGCCCGCCGGCCTCGCGCGCCGCGATGATCGCGTCGACCGCGGCACCGCCGACGCCCTTCACCGCCTCGAGCCCGAAGCGGATGTTGCCGCCGATGACGACAAAGTCGTGGCCGGACTCGTTCACGTCCGGCGGCAGCACCTCGATGCCCATCTCCTCGCAGCGTGAGACGAAGAAGGGCACCTTGTCCTTCGTCGACATGACCGACGAGATCAGCGCGGCCATGTACTCGGCCGGGAAGTTCGCCTTGAGCCATGCGGTCCGGTAGGCGATCAGCGCGTAGCACGCCGCGTGCGAGCGGTTGAAGCTGTAGTCGGCCGCTGACTCGTTGACGGCCCACAGCTCCTCGGTGACCTTGTCGGGCGTGCCGGTGGAGCGCGCACCCTCGAAGAAGCGGTCGCGCATGCCGGCCATCTTCTTGCGGTCCTTCTTGCCGATCGCCTTGCGCAGGTCGTCGGCCTCGGGGCCGGAGAAGCCGGCGATCTCCTTCGCGATCTGCATCGACTGCTCCTGGTAGAGGATCACCGAGTAGGTGGACCTCGTGATCTCGCGCAGGCGCTCGTCGATGTAGGTGACGCCGTCGGGTTGGCGCTTGTTGCGCGCGTAGGTGTCGATGTGGCGCATCGCGCCCGGGCGGTAGAGCGCCACGAGCGCGACGAGGTCCTCGAACTCGGTCGGCTTCACCTTGCGGAGCGCGTCGCGCATGCCGTCGGACTCGAACTGGAACACGCCCACCGAATGGCCCCGGGTGAGCATCTCGTAAGTCTTCGAGTCGTCCAGCGGAAGCGTCGCCATGTCCGGCCGGTCGCCGGTCGACTGCTCGATGATGTCGAGCGCCGACTCGATCACGTCCAGGTTGCGCAGCCCGAGGAAGTCCATCTTCAGCAGCCCGAGCTCCTCGATCGGCTTCATCGAGTACTGCGTGACCGTGCGGAGCAGCTTGTTGCCGTCTTCGTCGACCTTGCCGGTGTCCTCCGCAAGCTGGAGCGGCACGATGTTCGTGAGCGGCTCCGGCGCGATCACGACCGCCGCGGCGTGGATCGAGGAGTTGCGCACGATCCCCTCCAGGCCCTGCGCCACCTCGATGATCTGCTTGGCCTGCGGGTCCTCGGCCACCGCGCGCGCGAGGTCCTCCCCCGGCTTCAGGCAGTCCTCGAACGACGGCGGGCGGCCCATGATCGGGTCCGGGATGAGTTTCGCCAGCCGGTCGCCGGTGCCGTAGTCGAAGTCCAGCACGCGCGCTGCGTCGCGCGTGGCGGCGCGCGGGAACATGCGGCCGAACGTCACGATCTGGGCGACGCAGTCGCGGCCGTACTTGTCGGCGACGTAGCGCATGACGCGATCGCGGCCCTTGACCGAGAAATCGATGTCGATGTCCGGCATCGACACGCGCTCGGCATTCAGGAAGCGCTCGAAGAGGAGGTCGTACGCGAGCGGGTCGACCTCGGTGATGTTCAGGGCATACGACACGATCGAGCCTGCCGCGGAGCCGCGGCCCGGACCGACCGAGATGCCCGAGTCCTTCGCGAACTTGACGAAATCCCAGACGATTAGGAAGTAGCCCGAGAAGCCCATGTTCGCGATCACCGCGAGCTCCATCTCGGCCCGCTCGACGGCCTCGGCCGGAAGCGGATCGCCGTAGCGGCTCCGCAGGCCCTCCATCGCCAGCTCGCGCAGGTAGTCGTCCTCGGTCTTCCCGTCGGGCGTCGGGTAGCGCGGGATCAGCCGGCGGCCGAGCTCGATCTCGACGTTGCAGCGCTCGGCGATCTCGAGCGTGTTCGGCACGGCCTCTGGCCACTGCGCGAAGGCGGTGGCCATCTCGTCGTTGTCCTTGAGAAAGAACTCGTTGGTGTCGAAGCTGAGCTTCGGCTGCGAGAGGGTCGACTTCGTCTGGACGCAGAGGAGCGCCGAGTGGTGGTGGTAGTCCTCGCGGCGGAGGTAGTGGACGTCCCCGGTGCCGACGAGCCGCCCACCCATCTCTTGGGCGATCTGGACGATGCCCTCGTTCGCCTTGTCCTGCTCGGCAAGGCCGTTCTTCTGGACCTCGAAGTAGACGTTGTCCGGGCCGTAGATCTGGACCAGGTTGTCGGCGTGCTTCCGCGCCTCGGCCGGGTTGTCGTCGACGAGCCGGCGGCAGAAGCGCGACTGGAGGCACCCGGTGAGCGCGATGACCCCCTCCGAATGGCGGGAGAGCAGCTCGAGGTCGACATTGGCCTTGCCGCGGCGGTAGCCCTCGAGGAACCCGTCGCTCGTGAGCTTGACCAGGTTCCGGAAGCCGGTGTCGGTCTGGGCGAGGAGCGTCAGGTGGTTGCGCTCGCAGCGGACCGCCTCGGTCTTCCGGTCGTCGACCAGGTAGGCCTCGAAACCAAGAATCGGCTGGATTCCGTGCTTCTTGCAGGCCTTGTAGAGCTCGACCGCGCCATTCATGACCCCGTGATCGGTGAGGCCGAGCGCGGGCTGTCCGAACTCCGCCGCCCGCTCAGCCAGGGCCTCTATTTTGCAGGCGCCATCCAGCAGCGAGTACTCGCTGTGGACGTGCAGATGTGCGCAGGCGGCCGTGCCCATTCGAAGAGTCCAGACTAAGGTCGGCAGCGGACGGGGCCGAGGGTCCGCGGGCGGTCGCGCCCGCTATTTAGGAGGATGCTCGGGCGGCCGTCTGGAGGAGGTCGCTCAGGACTCCCTGGCCGGCCAGCTCGACGCCCGCCCCGGGACCCACGACCATCACCTGACCGAGCGGCTCGGCGCGGCAGAGGACTGCATTGTCGGTTCCCTCGATCCGGGCGAGCGGATCGTCGGCTTCGAGCGCCACCGGCGGACAGGACCATGGCTTTCGCGACCGCATCGTGCCCGTCGACGTCGGCGCTCGCGTCACGCTCGGCAAGCCCCTCGTTTTGGGCGGCGGCGAGGGCATCGGCATACGACTGGCCGCGCGCCATGTCAGACAGGATGTAGTTGGCGGTCGCGTTGAGGACACCGCGGATCGCCAGCGGCGTGGCCCCGGCGAGTCCCTCGCTCAGCGTGCTCAGGACGGGCGTCCCTGACATGACGCACGACTCGGCGCGCAGGAAAGCTGATTGGCGTCGCGCAAGCTCGGCGAGCGCGACGCCATGAATCGCGATGGGCCACTTGTTCGACGTCACCGCCGGGATGCCACGCTCGAGCGCCTCGGCTAGGTGAGACCGGCCTGGCTCCCCCTCCGGCGGCGGGCTCTGAGTCACCTCGACGAGGACGTCGGCGTCGCTCGCGCGCATGCCCTCGATAGCCGTCGACCAGCGGGCGACATCCGGCAGCGCATCGAGCGACCGGTCCTCGGCCGCGATCGCCAGCGCGGCGCCCAGATCAATGCCGTCCTCGCGATAGAAGAAGCCGTCCCTGCGATTCGCGAGGCCAACGATTTGGAAGCGATCGGCGTAGCGCTCGGCCAGGACACGCGCCAGCCATCGGCCGACCGTGCCGAAGCCCACAATCCAAACTCGAAGCCGGGGATATGGTTGGCGCAGCGATGGGACTCTACGGCGACCACGTCCTCCCGCGGATGATCAACTGCCTCTGCGGGCTGAAGATGAACGATCCCCTCCGAGAGCGGGTGTGCGACGGACTCGAAGGCGAAGTCGTCGAGATCGGCTTCGGCTCAGGTCTGAACATCCCGTTCTATCCCGAGCGGGTGAGCCGGGTCGCGGCGGTCGAGCCGGCCGACATCGGCTGGAAGCTGGCGGAGAAGCGCCTGGCGGCAACGCAGGTCCCCGTAGAGAGATCAGGCTTGGACGGGCAGTCGCTGCCGTTTCCGGACGACAGCTTCGACAGCGCGCTGTCCACGTGGACGATGTGCACGATCCCCAACATCGACGCCGCCCTCGCAGAAGTGCGACGCGTTCTCAAGCCGGGCGGGCATCTGCACTTCATCGAGCACGGGCTTGCGCCGGACGAGCCCGTCCGGCGCTGGCAGCATCGGATGGAGCCCGTGCAGAAGCGCGTGTTCGGCGGATGCCATCTCACCCGACCGATCGTGCCCCTGCTGACGAACGCCGGCTTCACGATCCGGGACGTGGACGTGTTCTACGAGGACGGCGCCCCGAAATTGCTGGCCGCCGACTCGCTCGGCGTCGCCGTATCGCCATGAACTTCAAGCTCGAGCTGATCGCAGTACCGGTCTCCGACGCCGACCGAGCGAAGGCGTTCTACGCGGATCAGGTCGGCTTCGCGGTCGACCATGACCATGCCGTCGAGAAAGGCCTCCGCTTCATTCAGCTGACACCCGCTGGCTCAGGTTGCTCGATCGCCATCGGCGAGGGCGTCACGGAGATGGAGCCGGGGTCGCTTCAAGGGCTCCAGCTCGTCGTCGACGACATCGAGGCCGCGCGGGACGAGCTCGCCGCACGAGACGTCGAGGTATCCGAGATCCAAGATTTCCCGTGGGGACGGTTCGTGTTCTTCAGCGACCCCGACGGCAACCGCTGGGCCGTCCAGCAGATCCCCGACTACGGATAGATCGTCCGCAACCGCGACGCGTCCGCAACGCGCTCAATCGCAACAGCTTGCGCAGCCGTCCGCCAATCAGTCCCGAGCCGCTCCCTCGCCTCACTGACCCGCGCGAACGCGTCATCGAGCTGCATCCGCAAGCGCGCCGCGACCTCGGCGCCCTGCCAGGCCAGCTTCTGCTGGTCCTGGACCCACTCGAAATACGAAACCGTCACGCCGCCGGCGTTCGCCAGCACGTCCGGGATCACGTCGATCCCGCGGCGCGCCAGGATCTCGTCGGCCTCCGGCGTCGTCGGGCCGTTCGCGCCCTCGACGATCCAGCGGGCGTCGATCCGGGCCGCGTTCTCCTCGGTGATCTGCTGCTCGACCGCGGCCGGCACGAGGATGTCGCACGGCTGCTCGAGGATCTCGAGTCGGCTGACGCCCGTCGCGTATGGGAAGTCGCGTACGAAGCGATTCGCCTTGACCCATTCGTCCAGCGCCGCGATGTCGAGCCCGTTGGGATCGACCACGCCGCCGGTCACGTCGGAGACGCCGACGATCGTCGCCCCGCGCTCGGCCATCTCGCGCACGACCGTCGCCCCGACGTTGCCGAAGCCCTGCACGACGACACGCTGGTCGGCGACCGCTTGGTCCAGGGTGGCGAGCAGCTCCTCGACGCAGTAGACGACGCCGAGCCCGGTCGCGATGTCGCGCCCCTCGGTCCCGCCAAGCACCAGCGGCTTGCCGGTCACGATCTCCGGCACCGGGTGCCCGACCTGCTGCGAGTAGGTGTCCATGAACCACGCCATCTCGCGCTCGCCCGTGGCGATGTCGGGCGCCGGGATGTCGCGGTCGGGGCCGATGATCGGGAAGATCTCCGACGCGTACCTGCGCGTGATGCGCTCGAGCTCGCCTTCGGACAGCCGGTTCGGGTCGCAGCGAACGCCGCCCTTCGCGCCGCCGAACGGCAGGCCGACCAGCGCGCACTTGAAGGTCATCCACATCGCGAGCGCCGCGCACTCGCCTAGCGACACGCCGGGCCCGTAACGGAAGCCGCCCTTCATCGGCCCCATCGTCAGTGTGTGCTGCACGCGGTAGCCGGTGAACGACTGCACCTCGCCGTCGTCGAGCCTGACGGGGAAGTTCACGACCAGCGAGCGTCGCGGCTCGAGCAGCCGCGCCCGGATCTCCGGCTCGAGCTCGAGCACGTCGGCCGCGCGGCGGAACTGGTCGACGGCGACGCGGTATAGCTCGGACTGCCATTCGGCCCCGGGCGAAAGCGCGCGCTCGGCCTCGAGGACGCTCTCCCAGCCGCCGGTCCCGCGCCGATCCAAGGCTCTCGCGCCGTTGGCGCCCCCGCCGTTCGCTCCCATCAGCGGGGATTCTCCCCCAGAAGGCGCCGTCTATGCGTCGGAGCGCTGCTTTGCAGCAATTACGCCGCCGATAAGCACTGCGGCGATGACGCCTACGGCGCCGACCTTCGCCCGGTTCTGGGCGACCTTGTACTTGACGAGGCGCGATCCGAGCTGCCAGACGACCCAGCCGAGGAACGTGTAGCCCTTTACACCCATGCTCAGGTCTTACCTCAGACAGGCTCGAGCCGAACATGCGGCTCTGGCGGAAGCTCGACTTCGATCGGGTCGCCGGGCCTGACCTCGCCGCCCTCGACGACGACTCCCATCACGCCCGACTTGCGGACCAGCTCGCCGTCGCCGTCGCGGTCGAGCACGGCCTTCATCAGCCCCGGCGCGATCTCGTCGAGCTGGGCGCAGGGGTTGCGCAGGCCCTTGACCTCGACGACCGCCTCGCTCCCGAGACGAAGCCTCGCGCCCGTCGGGAGCGCGAGCAGCTCGATTCCGCTCGTGGTCACGTTCTCGCCCATCTGGCCGGGGCTGACCTCGAAGCCCTGCCCTGCGAGCTCCTCGTGCAGCTCGCGGTGAACCAGGTGGACCTGGCGCAGGTTCGGCTGCGTGGGGTCCTTGCGCACACGTGAGCGGTGCTTCACGGTCTCGCCGGCGTGGACGTCTCCCTCCACGCCCAGGCCCGCGACCAGCCGGATCGCCCCGGCGTTCTCCTTGCCGATCCCGTGGCTCGTCCCGGTGCTGACTGCCTCGACCTTCATTTCTTCCGGTTGCGGATCCCGTATGCCATACGGGACTGGAGCGTCCACAGCTCAATGAAGCCCGGGCTCGACTGCTGCGAGAACAGGCCGCCGGACTCGCCGAAGCTCGCGAGCTCCGGGTCGTACAGCGCGTTCGGCGACTCGCGCCGCACCGCCTTGCAGCTGCCGCGGTAAAGCTGCAGCGTCACCTTGCCGGTCACCTGCTCGTTGACCGAGTCCATGAACGCGTTCAGGTTCTCCAGCAGCGGCTCGTACCAGAGCCCCGCGTAGACGAGGAACGCCCACTGCTCATCGAGCGCGGGCTTGAAGCGGTTCTGGTGAATCGTCCCGACGAGCTTCTCGAGCTCGCGGTGCGCCGTGAGGATCAGTTCGGCCGCCGGCACCTCGTACAGGTCGCGCACCTTGAGGCCGACGATCCGGTCCTCGATGTGGTCCACGATGCCGACTCCGTGGCGACAGCCGATCTCGGCCGCGCGGTCGAGCAGCTCGACCAGACCGAGCCGCTCCCCGTCGATCGCGACCGGGCGCCCCTGCTCGAACTCGATCTCTACGAGCTGCGGCTCGTCGGGTGCCTCGCGCGGGTCGGCCACGAGCTCGAAGACGTCGTCGCGCGGCGCCTCGCCCAGGTCCTCGATCGGGCCGCCCTCGCTCGAACGCCCCCAGAGGTTGTCGTCGATCGAATACGGCGGCGCCTCCGTGCCGCCCTTCACCGGGATCCCGTGCTCGCGCGCGTAGGCGATCTCCTCCTCGCGCCCCATCGCCCAGTTCCGAACGGGCGCGACGATCTTCATGTCGGGCGCGTATGCGAGCACGGCCGAGTCGAGCCGCACCTGGTCGTTGCCCTTACCGGTGCAGCCGTGGGCGATCGCGTCGCAGCCAGCCTCACGGGCCTTCTCGACAGCGATCTTCGCGATCAGCGGGCGCCCGAGGGCGGTGAAGAGCGGGTAGCCGCCGCCGTACAGGGCGTTCGCCTTGATCGACGGCAGCACGTACTCCTCGGCGAACTGCTCGCGCGCGTCGACGATGAAGCAATCGACCGCGCCGAGGTCCTTGGCCTTGCCCTCGATGACGTCGTAGTCCTCGCCGGGCTGGCCCAGGTTGAGCGTGAGCGTCGCGACCTCGGCCCCGTACTCGTCCTGGATCCACTTGAGCATCACGCTCGTGTCGAGCCCGCCGCTGTAGAGCAGCAGGACGCGGCCCACGTCGCCGGGGCCTGCTTCGTATGAGCCGAGCGGCCTTTGCTCGTTCGCCATAAGGCGCCGAAGCCTACGGGGCGGGGTTCATTCGTCGAGGCGCGCGACCGCATCCTCGCGCGAGAAGGCGAACACGAGCCGGGTGATCCTTCCGTCCTTGATCTCAGTCCCGACGTGCGCCGGCATCCTCGTCTCGGTCCCGCTCTCCTTGCCGCGGGCGAACTGCTCGCCCGTGCCGTGGTAGCGCCCACCGCCCAGGTCCTCGATCTTGTCAACCCGCACTGAGTAGAACTCCCAGGCGCCGAGGAACTGCTGCATCCAGCGACGGACGCCCGCGGGCCCGTGCCCGTCGTACCGGCCCTCGGGCTGCGCGGTCGTGAAGTAGATGTCGTCCGCGTAGAGC
>Ga0126308_10001113_pt1 | contig 10302 bp, 11 predicted proteins | sample Plot55_FD_92533 | JGI IMG/M metagenome (GOLD analysis project Ga0126308, IMG submission 92533) | Serpentine soil microbial communities from UC McLaughlin Reserve, CA, USA - Plot55 | ecosystem: Environmental > Terrestrial > Soil > Grasslands | place: USA: UC McLaughlin Reserve, Lake County...
CCCGCCGCGCCTCCTCCAGCACCTGCCTCTCCAGTTCCGCGCCCTCGGGGCCGGTCTCCTTGAAGCCGGCGGAGATGATGATCGCGACCCCACCTCCGACTCGACGCACTCACGGATGATCCCCGGCACCGTCGGCGCGGGGGCTGCGATAACCGCGAGCTCCACGCGCTCCGGCACCTCGGAGACGCTCGGGTAGGCCTTTATGCCGAGGACGTTCTGGCGCCGCGCGTTCACCGGGTAGACCGTCCCCCCGAAGGGGTTGGAGATGAGGTTCCACATGATCGTGCGCCCGACGCTGCCGGGGCGATCGCTCGCCCCGACGACCGCGACGGTCTCCGGCCGGAAGATGGCGTCGAGCCCCACACGCTCGTATCCGAGGACGTCGTGGGCCGGGTCGGCGTTCTTGCGTTTTTTCACCGCCCTACTCTCCTCATGTGTGCGCCGCCTCGAGCGCCCTGGGCCGTGCTATTCGGATACGTCGGCCCGCGGGACGCTAAGACCCATCCTTCGTGCACCTGCTTTTGTAACACGGAGACCCATGCCGAGACGTGAACGTTCGCACCCATACGCGCGATCGGCCCTGACAAACAGAATCCTGGCGCCGATCGAGGTGCTCCCGGCACGTGGAAAGACCCGGTCTTCAAGGTGCACGGATTGGTGGCGGCCTCGCCGAACGTCGCAGAACAGGCATGGTTTTGCTACCATCGTTTTTGTAAGCTACGTCAGATGCCACGGTCGATATTTCGTTGACGGTTTGAGCGGCGAGGACGGGGGATCGTTATGGGCGTGAACAGGCGTGCTTTCGACGACGTCAACACCGACATACCTAGCGCGGCGCGCATATACGACTACTTCCTGGGTGGCTACCACAACTTCGAAGTCGATCGGATGATCGCCCGAAAGTTCGTCGAAATCCTCCCGAAGGCGCCTCTGATCCTGCGGTCCAATCGCGCCTTCGTACGGCGAGCCGTCAGATTCCTCGCGGAGCAGGGCGTCGATCAGTTCCTCGACGTCGGCTCTGGCATACCGACCGTGGGCAACGTCCACGAGATAGCCCAAAAGATCAATCCCTCGGTCCGCGTCGTCTACGTCGACATAGAGCCGGTCGCGGTGCGTCACAGCGAGGCGATCTTGAAAGACAACCCCAACGCCGTTGCTATCGAGGCCGACCTTCGCCAGCCCCAGGCCATCCTCGACCATCCGGAAGTCCAGCGCTTGCTGGACTTGAGCCAGCCGACGGCCGTGCTGATCACCTCGGTCTTGCTCTTCGTCCTTGACGATGAGGAAGCTTACGGCGTGGTCCGTGCTTTGCGCGCCGCCCTGGCGACGGGCAGCTACTTCGCTATCTCGCACGGATCCCGGGAGGGCACGCCCGAAGAACAGGTGCAACAGGGCGAAAAGCTGTACGCTACCATCGGCACTCCGATAAAGATTCGTTCACGCGCCGAGATCGAGAGATTTTTCGAAGGGCTTGAGCTGGTCGAGCCTGGGCTGGTTTATCTCCCCCTCTGGCGACCCGAAGGTCCCGACGACCTCTATCTCGACCAACCAGAGGAATGCGGGATCTATGGCGGCGTGGGACGCAAGCCATAGCGAGAGTCGCATGAGCCACATGCTTAGGTCCGCATGATTGGTACAATATGCTGGTAGCTTGAGTATGTGTCTGGCCGCTCGGGCGAGAATGAGGAAGGCCACTACCGCATGAATGCGACTGAGCAATCTCGGCTCGTGCGGTCCCTGCGGGACCGGCGTGGGATGATCGCCAGAAGCTGGTACGCTGCCATTGCGCGCTCCGGATTTACGTCCCTCACCACGGCGGAGGTAGGTCGGAACCTCGAGGAGTTGACAGACCGGATCGTCACGCTGCTTGTCTCCGAGACGTTCGAGCGCAACCAGGCCTTGGAGATCGGCGCGTCGCTGGGGGACATGCACTATATTAGCCCCGAAGCCTTGAGTGGGACGCAGGAGGTGCTGGCGCGTCGGCTCCTTGAGGATCTCCCGGTCGATCAGGCCGTCGCGTTGCAGCCTCGCCTGACAGCGTTGCTCTCGTGTGTCGCCGCTGGGTTTTTCGAACGAGCTCGTGACCAGATACTTTCGGAACAAGAGGAGGCCAGGGCCGCGCTTCTCAGCGAGCGTGACCGGGCAGTGGAGGCTTTGCGCAGGAGCGAGGCAAGCCTTGCCGAGGCGCAGCGTATCGCCCACGTGGGTCACTGGGAGTACAACTTCGACACGGACAAAGTGCGCTGGTCCGACGAGCTCTACCGCATCTTCGGCGTGACCGAGCAGGACTTTGGGGAAACACTGGAGGCCTACCTTGGGCTTGTCCATCCCGACGACCTGCCAGTTGTCGGACAGGCGGGCCAGAAAGTATTGCGGGAGGGGAGACCGGCTACCTTCGAGTACCGAATAGTCCGGCCGGACCGTGAAGTACGCGTCGCCCAGCAACGGGTCGAGCTCGTTTTCGACCACGAGATGCCGCTCAGTGACTACGCCAACGAGTTGGAAGGAGACTACGGCGGCGAGACTTATTTCGAGCGCTTCGCCGCGGCGATGCGGGATCTGGGACGGCTCACCGGTAAGTCGGTCACGCTGGTCGGGACGGTGCAAGACATCACCGAGCGCAAGCAAGCGGAGGAAAAGCTGCGAAAGGCTCATGACGAGCTGGAGCTTCGTGTGAGGGAGCGCACCGCCGAGCTGGCTCAGGCCAACGAAGAGCTGCGGACGGAGATCGCCCGGCGCAAGCAGATCGAGGAGAGTTTGCGGGAGAGCGAGGAACGCTTCCGATTGCTGATTCAGAACTCCTCAGACATCATCACCGTCTTCAACGCCTACGGCACCGTGCTCTATCAGAGCCCCTCCGTCGAGCGGGTGTTAGGCTACAAACCGGAGGACATGCTCGACAAGAACGTCTTCGATTCTCCGCTGATCCATCCCGAAGACCTCGACACGAAGCGGGCCTTCTTCGCCAGTGCCAATACGAACCCAAGCGCCAACGTCGCGGCGGAGTTCAGGCTGCGGCGCGTGGATGGCACCTGGCGCCACATCGAGGCTACAGGCGTCAACCTGCTCGACGATCCGGCCATTAGGGGCATAGTCGCCACCTACCATGACGTCACCGAGCGCAAGAGGGCCGAGCAGACGCTTAGAGAGCTAAGGGAGACGGAGCGCGCCCGCATGGCCCGCGACCTCCACGATGGGGCGCTGCAAGACCTCGCCTACAGCCTGGCCGAGGTGCAGATAGCCAAAAAAATCTCAGACAACACGGAGCTGAACGATCGGCTAGGGCGTACGGTCGAGGCCCTGCAACGCGCGGGACAGAGCATGCGCGAGACCGTATACGACCTGCGCTTGGGAGGGGAGCGAAATCGCCCTTTTCCCAGGCTGGTCGAGTCGTTGGTGGAGCGGAACCTCGGGATGGCTCCAGGCTACGACGTGCATCTAGAAGTAGCGGGAGCATTCCCCTCGACGCCCCTCGGAGAGGCCGGAGCGGAACTGATGCGTGTCTTGCAGGAGGCGCTGACCAACGCCCGGCGCCACTCGGGGGCCCGCAACGTCTGGGTGAGCTTGGGGGTGAAGGACGACGATATGTTGGCCGAGGTATCTGATGACGGACGCGGGTTCGCGCCGGACGCCCCTGAAGGGATGGGGCTAAGGAGCATGCGAGAGCGGACCGTCGCCCTTGGCGGAAGGCTGATAGTGGAGAGCGGACCCGGGGAGGGTACCCGGGTCCGATTACGGGTCCCGATGCCCACCCTCTTGGAGAAGAGGGCTTCCGAAGCCGGATTCGACGGTGATGAAACGCTCCCGTTCGGGGATTGACCCACCGACGTTCGGACGACACCGGCTTGTGGCGTGTCGGTAATAGAGGGAAGGGTCGAGATGCTCGGACATCCTAAGAAATCGCTATGCACGATGCTCGTCGAGGATCACGCCTCGTTCCGTCAGGCCTTGGCGTTCGTCTTGGGTCGTGAGCCAGGGTTCGAGGTGGTCGCTCAGGCGGGATCGTTGGCCGAGGCGCGGCAGGTCCTCGAAGGGGTCGACGTAGCGATCGTCGATCTCGCCCTGCCGGACGGAAACGGGGCGGACCTCATAGACGATTTGCACCGGTACAACCCCGGCGTGGTGGTGCTGGTATTAAGCGCGACCCTCGATCAGAAGAACCTTGTTTCCGCAGTGGAGACAGGCGCGGCCGGTGTGCTGGACAAGCTGGCTGATCTCGACGAGATTGTTGGCGCGGTTCGACGCCTCAAAGCGGGACAGGCTATTCCTCAGCAGCAGAAGGTTGTCCGCGTGCTGCGTCTCTTGGGCGAGCGGGGCGACCGAGAACGCGAGCAGCTAACGGCCGTAGGGGAACTAACCTCTCGCGAAAGGGAAGTGATCCAAGCGCTGGCCGAGGGCCTTGACAGCGAGGGAGTCGCCGAGAAATTGGGCATAAGCATCGAAGAGGAGCGGTCCAGTGTTACCAGCATCTTCGGCAAGCTGGGAGTGCGTTCGAGACTGCAGGCCCTCGCCGTCGCGTCACGCCAAGGTATCGTCGAGATCCCCTAGATACGCCAGTTGGTCCCGCGAGGCTTCGATCTCCGTAATCGACGTTGAGGCGTCACGATCAAGACTAGTGTAGGCTCCTCTCGTCGTGGTCTGCTCGTAGAGAGGCTGACCCATAGAGCCTGCGATAATGATACGCGCCAGCGACGGAACATCGATCGCCTAGGGTGCAGGTCCTGCTAGCCAACGAACCGCGCTCGTACCGTGAAGTCATCGCGGAGGTCGTTCGCCGTCTACGCTCAGGCGTCGAGGCGATCACCGTGGAGCAGGACGAACTCGATGATGCGATTGGGCGTTTCGCCCCCGACGTGGTAATTTGCAGTAACGTCACCGCTACGGTAATGAGTAGCGCCCCGATTTGGGTAGATCTCTACCCAAATCGGGGCGCGGGCAATCGTCAGCGTCGACGGAAGTCGCGAGGAGTTTGCCGAGATCCGACTGGCCGATCTGCTCTCCCTCGTGCACAGAGCAGACGGGTCGACCGGGTAGGCTGCTTAGGGCTTCGATCGTGGGCCTACGGACTGCTCTGCTTGCGGACGACGTTCTCGAGGAGGGTACGGTTCGGGATGCGGTAGAGGTGCCCGTCTTCGGAGCGGACGGAGATCGAGGCGTAGCTGAGTTCCTCGACGGTCCCCTCGATGCCGTCCACGGAGATCACATCTCCCACTTGGGTGCCGTCTTGGACATAGCGTCCCGCTGCGATGTTGCCGGAGAGGAGGGCGATACCCTGGCCCAGGGCCAGGGCGGCGACAAGCCCGACGGTGGCGAGGACGACTATGGCGAGCTGTATGAGCACGTAGGTCTCGAGGCCGAGCTGCTCAGCGGCGAGCAACGCCGCTATGGCGACTATGGTCGAGAAGACGACGCGCCGGAAGATGTTCAGGCCCCTGAGCCCGGCGCCCTCGGCCTCGCGGGCGACAAGCTCGGCGAGCCACCCGGCGCTCATAACCCCGGCTATGAGGATGACGAGTGCCACGAGGGCGCGGCCCGAGAGGTCGATGATCTGGTCCATCGTGTGCTCGAGCGAGGAGAGGCCGAGGACGCTTAAGGCCCCAGCGACGCCGGTGAGCATGATGCCCCAGAAGAGCACGACACCGAGCAGGCGCGAGGGCCCGCCTTCGTAGCCGAGGTGCCAGAGGGTGTTCGCCGCGCCCGTCCTCTCGAAGAGATCGTCGAGCCCTATTCCCTCCAGGAAGCGGGCCATCAGGCGCTGGAGGAGCAGGGCCACGACGAGCGCCGCCAGAAGCACTACCATAGCGCCCACCAGGTGTGGGACGAACTCGGCCAAAGTGGTCAGCAGGTCTTGCACGGCTTTCGTCACGAGGTGTCTCCTCCGTAGCTCTCCCGCGTCGCAGGACGCAGGCCGAAATAATAGATCAAAGCGTCCAGGTAAGAGCGTCCCAGGGAGCCGAGGAAAGTCTCGGCCTGCCTAAGAAACGCAGACATATTTGCCCGCCTGACAGCGTAGCCGATTACCACCTCAGGTGCCTCGACCTCTTCGCTGCCAAGCGTGGAGAGCATGACGAGCATCCGGGCGTAGGATTCGGCGAGGCGCCGGTAGTCCGTCCTGTCGAAGATAAGCTGTTCGGCCTCGCGGACCTCTTCACCCTCGAGCTCGCCGGCCGCGTAGGCCCCGATCTTCTCCAGCACCTCCCAGCGTCTCTCTCCGGCCACCGGCGTCATCCCTCGGCCTCCGCCGTTCGGTGAAGGCCGTCTTGCTCGGCTAGCGCCACGAGCATCGCTGCCCGACCCCTGCTGACCCAGCCCTTAGCCGTCCCTTCGGGCACGTCGAGAACCTCGGATATTTCGGCGTAGGAGAGGCCCTCCATGTGCCGCAAGACCAGCGCGGCCCGGTGTTCGGCCCTCACGTGCCGGAGGGCGGCCTGGATCTCCTCGCGCCGCTCCGCGTTGAGAGCCGCCGTCTCGGGATCGGCGTCGCCGCCCGAGGGTTCGGACAGATACGGCATCTCGTCACCTAGCTCGCGCTCGTCCCGGCGCGCCTCCTTCTGGCGAATGCTAAGGCAGGTATTCACTGTAATTCTGTACAGCCAGGTGGAGAACGCGCTCTCGCCCCTGAAGTTCCTGATGTTTCTCCAGACCCTGACCCAGACCTCCTGACTCGCGTCCTGGGCATCGTCGTTGCCCAGCATGCGAAGAGCGACCCTATATACGAGACTCGAATTGTCCCGGATGAGTTTCGCGAAGGCCTCGACATCGCCCCGGGAGGCGGCAACGACGAGATCCCGGCCCTCGAGCTTCAAAGAAGGGCTCCTTTTGCGCGGCGGTCGAGGGTGAAATCCTCACGTGGTTCCATAGTTGGGAAACATAGCAGAGCTTAGGGCCACGAGATATGCACCCGAGCCGGGTCGCCCGCGTGTGTCCCAGCGCACCCCGTAACCCCGGCGAGGCTACGCGAGTCTTATAGCTGGTGGTAGCATGTTCGTGAACCCACTGCTTGGGAAGGTGAGAGCTTGTACGGCATCGAGGTGCGGGAGTACGGCGCGGTCACGATGATCGAGCTGCAGGGCGAGCTTGACCTCTTCACCCTGAGCGATCTCAGGGAGACCTTGAACCGTATCTTGGAATCGATGAAGCCGACCCTTCTGGACATGTCTGGGATCACCTTCCTAGACCTCGAGTCCGCCCGCGAGCTCGCCGTCCGCGCACAGATCTACGCCAACCGCCTCACCCTGCGCAATCCCTCCCCTCAGGTGACGGCCAGCGTTGAGGCCTTCAGGCTGGGGGAGTGGATCAGCTTCCACCCAGGAGCCGACCGCGAAGAGCCGCCGGTGGTCTCCGAAGCCCCCTCCTAGCGACCCGAGTGGTAGCGCAGTCTCACTCCTCACGCTACCATACCGGCATCTGTTCGCCTACCGGGGCGATCATGGCCCTCACGATAGACGTCCTGGGCAGCCACAACGCCCCGGTCATCAGCTCTGCCAGCCGGCGGGCCCTCGACAACAGCGTGGTCCACCTGCTGGGGATCTCCTTCTCTTGGAGCGGCGGCGACCAGGGGAAGGTGTACCTTGTGAGCCACCGCCTCGGCTACCAGAGTACCGGTTCCAGCCACATCTTCTACAGGCTGAACAAAGCTGGCAGAGGGCGACGAGGTCAGCCTCAATGATCGCGCCGGCAAGAAGTACAGCTACCTGGTCGCTGAGATCTCCATCGTCGACCCTGGTGAGGACTGGGTGACGGGCCAGGTACTTGAGCAGGAAATGTGACGCTCCAGACGTGCACTCCGATCCCGGCCTTCGACCAGCGCCTGATCGTCCGCGCTGATCGCGTGTAGCATTTCAGCTTGTCAGCTTGTTGATAGAGTGGCGTAGCCTGATTATGAAGGTAGACAGCATCAGTTTAACCTCTCGTGTTTCCTGCGAGAGCTGTTCGTGGTCTCGGGTTGCCAGGTAACCCAGGTCGTGTGCTAACAGCAGGTGGTACTCCGATTCGCTGGCCGAGCCACCGCGATGAGCATGAAGCGCCCCAGCTCCGCCTCTCCGCTCCTGCCGCACCCCTCAGCGATGTCGGCCGGGATGGAGGCAGAGAAACGACGGAGCTGGGCGATCAGGCTGCACGTTTCTTGGCGGGGGAAGTTGGCGGTGTCTCCTGTGCCAGACCTCCAGCGCTCTGAAGTTCCTCACGTCGGGTTATCTGCCAACCAGCTTCTCCCGATTAGCTGAGAATCTGAAGTGTTAACTAGCTCCCTACGCCGCTTCCTGCTCCATGTCCTCGGAGTATCTGCCGCCGCGGGCTGCGCTGTTCATCTTGGCCCGGTGGTAGAAGGCCTTCTGGGCCGCCTCGACCTTGTCCGTGCTGCCGCCCCAGATCTCCATCGGCTGCCCTTGCAACGCCCGCGCGTAGGAGAAGGAGAGCTCCCAAGGCAGGCCCTGGTAGAGGGAGTTCATTGCGTTGAGATGCTGAGTGGCCTGCAGGTCGGTCTGGCCGCCGGAGAGGAAAACTATCCCTGGCACCGCTGGCGGCACGGTCCTGAGGAGGCACTCGACCGTGTAGCGGGAGACCTCCTCGACTCCGGCCTGCTCGGAGGCGTTCTTGCCCGAGATAACCATATTCGGCTTGAGGAGCAACCCCGAGAGCTCGACGCTGTGCTCGCGGATCTCGTCGAAGGTCTCGTGTAGCGTCCACTCCGTGACCTCGTAGCACCGGTCGATCGAGTGGTCACCGTCTATGAGGACCTCGGGCTCGATGATGGGGACGAGGTCGTGCTCCTGGGCGAACGCCGCGTAGAGGGCGAGCGCCTCAGCGTTGGCCTCTACGCAGCTCTCCGTAGGGATGCCGTCGCCGATGGTGATGACCGCCCGCCACTTGGTGAAGCGCGCCCCCAGCTCCCTGTACTCGGCGAGCCTGTCGTGTAGCCCGTCCAAGCCCTGGGTGAACTTCTCGTTCGGGGAGAGGGGCATGTTCACCGTGCTCTTGTCCACCTTTATGCCCGGGATGATGCCTTGGTCCTCGAGAACTTTGGCGAGGGACCTGCCGTCGGAAGCCTCCTGCTTGAGGGTCTCCTCGAAGAGGATCACACCCGATAGGTACTCGCCTATCCCGGAGGTCGTGAAGAGCATCTCCCGGTAGGCGCGCCGGCTCTCCTCACTCGACGCTATGCCGACCGCCTCGAACCTCTTGCCGATGGTGCCGAAGCTCTCGTCGGCGGCGAGGATGCCCTTGCCCGGCGCCACGAGCTCCTTGGCGGTCTTCTCTAGCTCTTGCAGGTTCACGTTCGGCTCCTTCCGTCTACCTCTTTACTACTCCGTTCAGAATATAACAAAGGCCCCGAGCCGCGGCCCCGGACCCTTCTCTCTAGCTGTGGGATCTTGGCCCCGCTAGGCCCTTACCAGCTCGCGCTCCGCTTTCGCGCGTTCCTTTTCTGCCTTTTTGGCCTGCTCTTCGCGACGCCTGCGTTCCTCCTCTTCACGCTGCCTGCGGGTCTTGGCCTCCATCCAAAATTCCCTGTAGGAGTAGCATATAGGCTTCGCCTTCTCGCTCATGCTTTCCCTATGGGCGGTTTCTACCCGCCGCCGCCGGTCCCAAACGTCGGGGAGTCCGGGACAGGTTTTCGGGTACGACAGATGGCGAGCACCGTAGGCGCGGGAAGGAGGACACATGCCAGCGGAACAGGACAAGGCCGTCGTCCGGCGCTTTATCGAGGACGTCATGAGCTTGGGGAACCTGGAGACTGCGGACGAGCTCATCATCCCGGACCACGCAATCCACGACCCCACGGCCGAGTCCTGGATGGCCTCGGACTATCTGGACCTGAGGCGGCAACTCGGCGCTCTATAGCTAGTCAGCCGGTCAGCAAGAACAAGAACTGACGAGCTACGTTGTGGTAGGTTAGAGGTTCACGACGAAGCGCCCTCTGGGGCTGCGAGGGAGAGATAACATGGCGAATCGGCTGGCACAGGAGACGAGCCCGTATCTCCTGCAGCACAAGAACAACCCCGTAGACTGGTACCCGTGGGGCGAAGAGGCCCTCGAGAAGGCGCGGGCCGAGAACAAACCGATCGTGCTCAGCGTCGGCTACAGCGCGTGCCACTGGTGCCACGTGATGGAGCGGGAGTCCTTCGAGGACGAGGCGACCGCACAGATAATGAACGAGCACTTCGTCAGCGTGAAGGTCGACCGCGAGGAGCGGCCGGACATAGACTCTATCTACATGTCTGCGATCCAGGCCTTGACCCGCCACGGTGGCTGGCCGATGACGGTCTTCCTCACCCCCGACGGCGCCCCATTCTACGGCGGCAC
>Ga0126308_10001115_pt1 | contig 10296 bp, 8 predicted proteins | sample Plot55_FD_92533 | JGI IMG/M metagenome (GOLD analysis project Ga0126308, IMG submission 92533) | Serpentine soil microbial communities from UC McLaughlin Reserve, CA, USA - Plot55 | ecosystem: Environmental > Terrestrial > Soil > Grasslands | place: USA: UC McLaughlin Reserve, Lake County...
ATTCGTCTCGAGGACGCTCGCCCCGGCGCGTAGGTATTCCTCGTGTATGCCTGCGACCATCTCGGGGTGCGAGAGGTTCGCCCTGGCGGAGGGATGTCCGAAACCGCCCCCACGCTCGCCGAGGAGCGTGCCCACCGCGCCGTCCCCGACGAGTATCCGGTCTTCGAGCAGTTCTCTGAGGTTGGGCAAAAAATAGCCCCTCTTCGTTGTGTCGCTTCGCGCTCGCGCGGCGGAGAGAGGCTTCGTCGATTTCTTCGACTCATCTCTCGGAGTCTCCTCCGCGGGAGTTGGCACCTGCCACAAGGCGTAGATAAACCTCGCCGGTTGCCGCGGCTTCTCGGGGCCCGTCCCTCCACCGCTCTCGATGAGCGCCGCCGGTCACCCGGCGTCTGTTTGAGCGGCAATTACATCACGAGCGGGGCACGAATGCAATCCTGGCCCACCGGACGAGGCGCTCGCGCGCCCAGATGTCCCCAGGGTCGCGCGCCGCACATCCGGCGGCGACCCTCAGCTTGCCCAGCTTGGAGATCTCCGCCCGCCGAGCGAAGACGTCGTAGCCCTGAACTTCGATGCGGTCCAGAATACCGGCGTAGAGCGCTCGCGCGACGACCACGGGGTAGCGCCGCCCCCGCGGGATGTAGCCCATGCCCTCGTCGGCGAGCGCGTACAGCCGCCGGGTGCGCCGGATCTCGAACCGCATCAGCTCCACGAACCGCTCGTCCACGACGCCTGCGCCAAGTTCTTGCTCGGCGTAGTCGAAGCACTCCAGGTCCTCGAGCGGCAAATAGACGCGTCCCCGGGCCCAGTCCTCCCTCAAATCCCGGAGGAAGTTGGTGAGCTGCATCGCGACGCCCAGAGCCCTGGCGTGCTCGTCGGCCCGCCTGTCCGCGACCCCCACGACCCGGCACATCATCAAGCCGACCACCGCCGCGCTGCCGTAGGTGTAGATCTCGAGGTCCTTGTAGGTAGGATAGCGGAAGGCGTGGGTGTCCATCTTCATGCTCTCCATGAAGGCGGCTATATCCTCGTGCTCGATCCCGCGCATGCGCACGGTGGTGGCGTAGGCGCGCAGCACGGGGTTTGAGACCCTCTCGCCGGCCACCGCCGCCAGCGTCTCCTCTTCGAACGCTTCAAGAGCAGACAGTTGCTCCTCCAGGGTTGTCGCGCCAGGGTTGTCCACGATCTCGTCCGCGTAGCGCATGAAGGCGTAGAGCGCGTGGACGTGCGGGCGCACCTCCGGCGGGAAGAGCCGGGTCGAGAAGTAGTAGGTCTTGCTGTGAGCCCGCTGCGCGCGTCGGCAGAGCTCGTAGCTCTCCGCGAGCGAGAGCCCAGCGTCGAGCCGCGCGCCGCCCGCGGGGTCAAGGCGCACCGCCCTAAACCTCGCGCCCGATGCGGTCGGCCACCAGCCGCGCCCCGATGGTGACGAGCGGCACCCCCGTCCCGGGACGCGTGCTCGCCCCGACGAAGTACAACCCCTCGATGCCCTCTGAGACCATGGGCGGCCGGAAGTACCCGACCTGCAAGATGCCATGCCCGATGCCGAAGGCCGCCCCCTCCTCAAGGTTGTACTCCTCGTGCCAGTCGACCGGCGTCCTGACCCTCTCGAAGACGACCCAGTCTCTCCGCACCCCACACCGCCTCTCGAGAAGGTCGTACACCTTCTCCTTTATGGCCGATCTGTCCTTCTCCCAATCCACATTAGGTCCGAGGTGGGGGACGGGCACGAGGACGAAGAGGCTCTCCATACCCTGCGGCGCCATGCGCGGCTCGGTGCGCGAGGGGACGACGGCATAGAAGGAGGGGTCGTCCGGGAGGGTGCGGTCGCGGAAGATCGCCTCGAAGTTCTCCCTGTAGCGCCCCGAGAGGTAGAAGTTGTGGTGGAGCAGGTGGTCGAGCCTGCGGTCTACGCCGAGGTAGAGCATGAACGCCGAGGCGGTGTACTCCAGCTTCTCGCGGCTGCGGAACTTGAAGTCCCTGTCGGCCATACCGCCCAATAGTACCCGGTAGGCGTAGGGGAGGTCAGCGCCCACGAGCACAGCGTCGACCCCGATCTCCTCCCCGTCCACGCGCACGCCGCTGGCCCGGCCCTTGGAGACGACCACCTCCTCCACGGGGCTGTTTAGATGAAACCTTACCCCCAACTCGGTCGCCAGCTTCTCCATGGACTCTATGAGGGAGTACATCCCGCCCTCCGGGAACCAGAGGCCGTCCTCGGCGAGCTCAGTGTAGGGGAGTAGGGAGTAGACGGCGGGTGCCTCGAACGGCGAGAGGCCGAGGTACATCGTCTGCAAGCTGAACGCCTGCCGGAGCTTCTCCGTGCGGAAAAAGCGGGAGACGGAGCGGTAGTAGTTGGTCAGGGCTCTTGTCTTGAGCAGGAGCTTCAGGTTGCGTAGGCCGAAGAAGTCGCGGGCGCCCGCGAAGTCCCGCTCGACGAACTCGCTGCGGCCGGTGCGGTACTTCCGGCAGGCGTCCGCGAGAAAGCGGTAGAAGCGCGGGGTGACGCCCGGCTCGATGCGCTCGAGCTCCCCTATGAGCTCGGGAAGCGTCCGCCGGATCGTGAGGGCGTCTCCGTCCCCGAAGGTCACGCGGTACTGCCCATCGAGGGGGATGAGCCTCACGTAGTCGTCTAGGTCGCGCCCGGCGGAGGCGAAGAGCTCGCGGTAGGTGTCCGTCATCAGGAGGAGCGAGGGCCCCGTGTCGAAGGCGAAGCCGTCCGCTTCGAGCCGGCCCATCCGGCCGCCGAGCTGGCCGTTCTTCTCGAAGACCTCGACCTCGTAGCCCTGAGCCGCGAGCCGGATCGCCGCGGCCAGGGAGCCCATCCCGGCGCCCACGATCCCTATCCGCTTCGCCCGCGACGCTTCCAGAACGCCCGCCTTCCTTCCGAGGGTATATTCAGTGTACGGAGCAGATGCTAACAGAGGTGCACTGAGTAGCAGGGTAAAGAAGCTTACATGGGATATGGAACGCTCGGAGCAGAGAGCTGTGGTCGGTAAGCGGGGCGCCGCGGGCGCCCGCTCCGGGCACCCCTGGATCTACCGCTCCGCCGTGGCCGAGGCCGCGGGGGAGCCGGGCGACGTAGTCCCCGTCTTCGACCGGGCAGGGGACTTTCTCGGCCGCGCCTTCTACAACCCGAACAGCGAGATCACCCTCCGCATAGCCGAACGCCACGACGAGCCCATAGACGAGTCCTGGTTCCGGACCCGTATCGAACGCGCCCTCGCCTACCGCGACTCGCTCGAGATAGACGGCGACGCCTACCGCCTCCTCCACGCCGAGGCCGACGGCGTCCCCGGCCTAGTGGTGGACCGCTACGGAGATCACCTCGTCCTCCAGGTAGGTTCCGCCGCCGTCGACAGACGGCTCGGTTGGGTCGTGGGCGCTCTCGACGAACTGCTCTCGCCTGCCGGGGTGCTCTTGCGCGGCGACTCGGCGGCCCGGAAGAGAGAAGGTCTCGACACCGGGATACGCGTCCTCTCCGGCGAGGTTCCGGAGGCGGTCGTCGTCCGCGAGGGGCCCGTACGCTACGAGGCGAACCTGTGGCGGGGGCAGAAGACCGGCAGCTTTCTGGACCAGCGCGAGAACCACCTCGCCGCCGGAAGGTACGCATCCGGCAGGGTTCTCGACGTCTTCTCCTACGCCGGCGGCTTTGCCCTGCACGCCGCCCGCAGCGCCGGTGAGGTGGAGGCCGTGGACTCGAGTGCCCCCGCTCTCGAGGCGGCGCGCGCCAACGCCAGGCTCAACGGCCTCGAGAACATCACCTTCACCCGCGCCAGGGCCTTCAACTTGTTGCGCGAGCGCTCCGACGTAGGGGCTCGCTACGACGCCGTGATCCTCGATCCTCCCGCCTTCGCGAAGATGAGGCGAGATCTCCCGAGGGCGCGGCGTGCCTACAAGGAGATTAACCTGCGGGCGATGAAGTTGCTGGACGAGGGTGGCATCCTCATCACCTGCTCATGCTCCTACCACCTCTCGCGGGAGCTATTCGAGGACACCCTGCGCTCCGCGGCAGCGGACGCCGGGAGGGTGCTGCGGGCGCGCGAGTGGCGCGGGCAGGCCGCCGACCACCCGGAGGTCCTGACGATCCCCGAGGCTCACTACCTCAAGTGCGCGATCCTGGAGAGCGTGTGAAAGGGATAACGTGCCGACCCCGCTTCAGATCACCCGCGGGGGTATAGTTGGCATAGCTGCAAAGTCGCGCCCCGGCGCGCGGGAAAGGCGTCCGGTGCCTCTACGGGGAGGTTTCTCGGGGCCTCGACATCTTCTCGGACGTCCCTTTCGACGCCGCTTTGCGCTCTGCTCGGCGTCTGTTACCCGCTCGTCCAGGCCCCGATGGCAGGAGGATGGACGACGCCGGAGCTGGTCTCGGCGGTCTCGCACGCGGGCGGGTTCGGCTGTCTCGCCGGCGCGGGTGTGCCGCCGGAGCGGCTGCGGGAGGAGATCCGGGCGGTAAAGGAGCGTACCGACCGGCCCTTCGGGGTCAACTTCCTCCTTGCCCCGCCGGGGCCGGGGAGTCGTGACGTGCCCACCGTCCAGCGTTTCCTCGACGGGTTCAGGGACCGGTTCGGCCTGCCCCCGGAGAGCCCGACCTGGGAGTGCAGCCACCGCCGCTGGCGGAGCAGCTCGAGGTCGTCTTCGAGGAGCGGGTGCCGGTCCTGAGCGTCGCCCTCGGGGACCCAGGCGAGCTCGTCGAGCGGGCACCCGGGAAGAGAATGCTAGTTACATCCATAGTCACGACCGTCAGGGACGCGGTCCGCGCCGCGGAGGGCGGGGTGGACATCGTGGTGGCCCAGGGCGCGGAGGCCGGGGGACACCCCTCTGCCGTCGAGCTCGGGCCCGGCGGCGAGGTTCCGCTCGTCGGGACGCTGGCGCTGGTCCCGCAGGTCGTGGACGCAGTCGGGGTACCCGTGGTCGCCTCGGGGGGATCGCGGACGGCCGCGGGCTCGTCGCCGCATTGGCCCTGGGGGCTGCGGGCGTCCAGATGGGCACCCGCTTCTTGCTGGCCCGCGGAGCGGCGCGCACCCCGCGTACCGGAGAGGCCTGCTCGCGGCCACGGAGGAGGATACCGTCGTGACCCGCGTCTTCACCGGACGGCTCGCACAGGGGCTGCGCAACCGCTTCGTCGAAGAGTATCGGAGCGCCGGCTCCGAACCCCTGGTGTGGCCGTTGCAGAGGGCTGCGGCGGGCGACATCTACGGGGCCTCCCAGGCCGCCGACGACGGCGATTACTCGCCCCTGCTCGCGGGGCAGGGCTTGCGGATGCTCAAAGAGGAGGGACAGCGAGCGGCGGAGATCGTGGATGAGATCGTCGCTGAGGCCGGGGTCGTGCTCTCGCGGCTGGGTGGGGCGTCCTCCGGGACCTCGGCGACGTAGCTTCCGGGTGGGGTGTGCGAGTCCCGCCGGTATAGTTGGTATCGGGTCATCCACGGGGAGGATCGCTATGCCGGCCGAGGTGGTAGAGCTGCGTTCTGAGGCGGAGCTTAGGGAAGCTCTCCCGTGATCCGCGAGCTGCACCGCGGTTTGGACGAGCGGAGGTACCTGGAGTTGCTCGACGAGATGGTCCCCGCCGACTACCGCCTTTACGCGGTTCGAGAATCCTCCGGACAGATCGTCGCGGCGGCCGGGGTGCAGGTGCTCACCAACGTGTTCTACGAGCCCCACCTCTACGTCTACGACCTCATCGCGACGGAGAGCGCCAGGTCTGCGGGGCACGGTGGAGCACTCATAGATTACGTGGAGGAGCTCGCCCGCACGGAGGGGTGCGAGTACGTCGCGCTATCCTGCTGGCGGGAGCGTGAGGAGGCGCTGCGTTTCTACGAGCGCAGGGGCTTCGAGAGGCCGGGTAACTCGATGCGCAAGGCCTTGTAGATCACCTCTGGCTGAAGAGCGCGATCCCCGCCGCGATCAGCACGATCAGGGCTATCACCAAGACCACGGCGAACGGAATCAGTATGACCAGCGCGGCCTTACCCATCGTCGTGCCGTGCGCCTCGCGGATGCCCACGATGGCGAGGTAGAGGCCGTAGAGCGAGAGCAGGGGGCCGACGATGGGTATCCAGTTCACCAGGCCGGTAACCTGCGTGTAGGACGCCACCCTGAAGGTGGCCCCAAAGCCCAAGTTGTTGGCTCCCACTATGAGCCTGACGAGCAGCTGCTGGATCGCCGCCGCGATAAAGAGGCCGATCGCGCCGGCTATCGGCGCGACGATTATGGACGCCAGGGCTGAGCCCGGGGTGAAGACTGAGGGCAGGGCGTTCTGCGGGTTAGGGTTGAAGCCGGGGTTCTCCTGCACCCCTGCCAGCACCAGCAGCGCGCTCAGGAGCGCCGATATTTCGATGCAGATCACGGCGAAGACAAGAGGGTTGAGCAGGGGCCCGCTCCGGGGCATCGCTGCGAAGAACTGCGCGGGTTGCAACACCACCCGGCGCACCACGTCGACGAAGCTACCCAACGGGTCGGAGAGGTTGTACTCCCCGCCCGACGCCGAACGACCAACGCCCATCCCCGACCTCCTAGTTCCGCTGACCCCTCCATGGTACCGGACTCGACGAACACAAGACACCCGCCCGGTTTCGAGAAGGTGGCCCGAGTCCTCACCTGCCGAGCTCGCGGGGCGACCCCTGGAGAGCGTTCTCCGGCGGCACCACGCCCGCGTCCCGCAGCACGGCGGCGACCAGCGTCCTGCCCTCCGCCGTGCCGAGGAAGGCGTGGTGGGTACCCTGGTGCCAGACGATGCGCGGTTCTCCCCAGTGTCGCCACAGGCTCTCCGCCTCGGTGGCGGGCACGACGCGGTCGGCGACGCCGACTAAGATGGCCCGGCGCTCGCACTCGACCCTGGGCTCCAGGGCGAGGGGGGAGATAGGTCGCAGCAGCGCGCCCATCTTCTCCTCTGTGACCCCCGCGGTCTTCAGGTAGCGCGTAGCCAGCGAGAGGGCGTTGCGCCAGAAGAGGCGTGACGGGTCAACCGCTGGGTTGCCCACGACCACGCAGTCGATCCCTACTTCCAGGCACGAGAGCAAGGCCGCCGCGTACCCGCCTAGAGAGTGCCCGATCACCCCGACTGCCCGCGCGCCCTCGCCGCGGCTGAGCCACCGGACCAGGCGCCGGAAGTCCCACACGGCCTGGGCAGCGGCGTGCAGCGAGTCCATCGCGTCGCCTGAGAGGATGCGGTCGCCGCTCACCGGCCCGACCCGGCGCGGGCCGTGGATCGGCAAGACAGGGAACAGCAGATTCAGCCCGAGCTCGCGGTGCAAGTAATCTGGGCGGAAGAAGGCGATGTCCGCGCGCGGGGAACCCATCCTGATGCCGTGCAGGCACACCAGCCACGGGCGCGGACCTCCCGGGTGCCTCAGCACCCAGGCGTGCGCCGTGCGGTTCCTCTCGTAGGACAACCACCGGTCCCGGCCCGGCTCCCTAGCCCACGGCTCATAGGAGCTCTCGAAGGTGAGGTGCTCGAAGCCCCGCTCGCGGTGGCGGCGGTCCCCGCCGTTTATCTTCTCGACCGGTGGCGGGGTTCGATGGTAGCCCGCGGGAGCTTCGAGCCACCCCCTCTCCTCGAAGAGAAGGAGCGCCTCCTCCATCTCCCGCCCGATGCGCGCCGCCCGACCGCCGACTGAGAGCGGCCAGGTGGTAAGCACTATGCTGCACATCGAGAGCTCGTCCTCGGCTGCCCTCGCCGCCATGCCGGGACCCATCTGCGGCTCCGGCACCCCAGGAGGCACTGGCTCCTGACCGACCGCTAGGTATCCGACGGCAACGAAGCTTGCCGCCGAGAGGACCAGCAACACCGCCGTGAAGACCGGGCCGAGCATTGGGACGGCGGGGAAAGAGAGCAACGTCCCCAGGAGCGCCCCGAGCGACATGAAGTGAAAGATGCGCGCGTCCCCGGCCCAGAGCAGGTTAGAGAGCCCCGTGGCGAGCAACAGCGTTCCGGGCAGAATGCCCAGGAGTAGTCCCAGGGTTCCACCGTGGGCCGCCCCCCACAGCCAGAGGGCTCCGACAGCCATCGGGAGAATTGCCGCCAGAGGCCACCAAGGCGGCGTCGTAGGGCCCGGTTTTTCTTCTGTCAGGTCTCGTCTTCCCGCTCGGTCCACAAGTACGTTAAACGGTAACATCTCCGGACGCCACTCGTGCCACGCGGCTTTGGCATCCCCGGTGTGGTTTGTCTCTTATGCCTGTATCTATGTCAAGTACCGGGTATCGAGGCGGAACTTGCGGCCGGGTTACACGCGCTGGCGTCCGTCGTGGGGGACGCAAACTGCACACCCTTGGAAGGATACGCGTTTGTACTCTCTCGCATGTTTACAAACCGCCTCTACATCTTATGACCTGCGGTACGGCGATCGGGGCCGCAAGCTCATCGGTGCACCCCGATCGAGATGCCCTACGCACGATGCTGCATGAGGACTCAGGAGAATTCACCTTCCACGACGTTTGGTGAATAAACCCTTGGGAGAAGAACCGGACCTCGCTAGGTGACATCATGGAGGCGTGATGAGCAGCACAGAAATAAGGATCATGCGGTGGACCGGGAAGGCGCTCCTATAGCTAGTCGTTACTCTCTTGGTGCTCACCGTCATCGGAGTGATCTACCAAGCCCTCGCTACGCAGCGCGACAAGCGAGCCTATCCTCTGGCGAAATGATCGACGTAGGGGTCCACGAATTGCACATCAACTGCCTGGGCCAGGGTAGTCCGACAGTGATCTTGGAGTTCGCATTGGGGAATATGTCGGCCCATTGGGCTAACGTGCAGCGGAGGTCGCAAAGAACACGCGCGTGTGCGCCTACGACCGCGCCGGCTTAGGCTGAAGCAAGGAAGACCTGGGAGCCCGGGACGCCAGGAAGGTCTCTAGCGAACTACACACCCTGCTCGCCAATGCCGGCGAACAGCCACCCGGTTGGCTCGAACTGCGGGACGAGCTGGCTGCCCTCTCATCCAGCAGCTGCCACGACGTAGTCGACGAGGCGGCGTATGTATTGCCGTTGGATGAGCTGTTGGATGAGAGGCGTGATGCGCAGGTGACTAGCGCAGCTATTCTTGAGGTGGTGGAGGCCGTGCGCAACGATCAACCGCTTAGGCGGCAGAGTCCCTGACCCAGTTCAAAAAAGGCGATGAGCTTCGGAGACATTGGGCTCTCTTCCCGATTTGTTCTTGAAGAGGGCTCATCAAAGGGAATTCGGACAAAGTAACAAGCTCAGCCGCCGCGCTTCATCTGATCTACGTGCTCTACTCTTTACTCGTACTGCACAGCCTCGACGATACTCTTGCGGGCGGCGGAGCAGGCGGGGAGCAAGCCAGCGAAGACCCCGATAAAAAGCCCTGAGAGAAGGGCGGCGAGGGCAGGGACCTTGGGATAGAAGAAGTTGATCTCGAAGCCCCCGGCGCCGGAGCCGAGGACGAAGAGGTAACCGAGCAGGGAACCTACGGCGACGCCGACGAGGCACCCGATAAGGCTTATGACGATGCCCTCGTCTATGACGAGCCGGCCGACCTGGAGCCGCGTCGTCCCCACGGCTCTGAGGATCCCGATCTCGCGCGTCCGCTCGAAGACGCTCATGGACAAGGTGTTGACGACCCCAAAGGCCGAGACGGCGACCGAGACGCCCATGATAGCGTAGAAGAAGACGTACTGGCGGTTAAAGTCGTTCTCTATCTGCGCCTTCCACTCAGCGTTGGAGTATAGCGTGAACTGCGGGTAGCGCCGCAGGATCTCCTCGATATTCCGGGTCAGAACCCCGCGGTTCGTACCAGGCTCGGCCTTTATGGCGAGGAACTCGCCCTCTTGCTCGTTGTAGTCGCGGGCGAGCATCTCCCTGGAAAGGTAGATGCCGGCGCCGCCCCCGACGATGTCGTTCTCTAAGATGCCCTCCACCGGGTACTCTTTTGGCCCCTTGGGGGTGGGCAGTTCCACTCTATCCCCCACTGCGAGCTTGCGCGTCTCGGCGAGCTGCTTGGCCACGAGGGCGCCGCCGTGTTCCAGCTTCGAGAAGGCGTTGGGTCCCCCGGCGGTGTAGTCGACGCGGAAGATGTCGGGGTAGTTCTGGTCCACCCCGAAGACGATGCTCACCTCGTTGCCCTTGCGCAAGAACGTCGAGCCTAGGCTCGTGGTGCTCTCGACGCCCGGTACCCGCCCCACTTTCTCGGGCAGGTCGGAGGAGAAGGTGACGTCGGAGTTCTGGCTCGCGGGCTGCACGACGTAATCGCTCCCGAGGGAGCCATCGAGGTAGGACCGGATCGAGCCGAGCACGCTGCCCCCGAGGGCCGAGAAGGCCACGACGAGGGAGATGCCGACCATGAG
>Ga0126308_10001118_pt1 | contig 10288 bp, 7 predicted proteins | sample Plot55_FD_92533 | JGI IMG/M metagenome (GOLD analysis project Ga0126308, IMG submission 92533) | Serpentine soil microbial communities from UC McLaughlin Reserve, CA, USA - Plot55 | ecosystem: Environmental > Terrestrial > Soil > Grasslands | place: USA: UC McLaughlin Reserve, Lake County...
GAGCTCGGTGTCCGAGCATCGGTGAACACGGGGGAGGTAGTCGTCGCGCTCGGCGCGCGGCCGGAAGAAGGCGAGGGAATCGTCACGGGAGACGCGGTGAACACGGCGGCGCGGCTGCTCGGCGTCGCGCCGCTCAACAGCGTCGGGGTCGGCCGTACGACCTACGAGCAGACGAAGGAGGCGTTCGAATACGAGTTGCTGCCCCCAGTCGTCGTGAAGGGGATTCCGGAGCTCTTGCAGGTCTACTCGGCACTTTCGGCAACGACCGAGGAGCCCACGGCGAGCCGACCGGCCACGGCGTTCGTCGGCCGCGGACCGGAGCTCGCTCTGCTGAAGGGCACGTACGCGCGCGTCGTCCGCGAGCGAAACCTGCAGATGGTCGTCCTCTCTGCCGAGCCGGGCGCGGGTAAGACGCGTGTCCTCGCCGAGTTCCGGAGGTTCGTCGATGATCAACTGGAGCTCGTGACGTGGCGCGAGGGACGCAGCCTTCCTTACGGCGCAGGGATCGCGTTCTGGGCGCTCGGCTCGATCGTCAAACGGGAGGCAGGAATCCTCGAGTCCGACGGCGCCGAAGAGGTCAGCGAGAAGCTCGTCGCCGTGATCCGCGCGCTCACCGTCGACGAATCGGAGCGCGACTGGCTCGTCGCACGCCTCGGGCCGCTCGTCGGCACGGCTGTCGGGTCGCTGGACGCACGCGTCGATCGTGCCGAGTCGTTCGCGGCGTGGCGGCGCTTCGTCGAGCTGATCGCCACCAGTCGTCCGCTCGTGATCGCGCTCGAGGACCTTCACTGGGCCTCCGACCCTCTGCTCGACTTCGTCGAGGAACTCGCGGATGCTTCGCTCGACGTTCCCGTCGTCGTTGTAGCGACGACGCGTCCCGATCTGTACGAGCGGCGCCCGGAGTGGTGCAAGCGCCGCGAGAACGTGACCGTCGCCCGACTCGCTCCGCTGGACGCCGGCGAGACCGCACGGCTTCTCGCCGACCTCCTCGGGGCAGACGCGATCGCGGATGCGACGGTGCGTCAACTCGCTGCGAGGTCGGGCGGAAACCCGCTGTATGCGGTCGAGGTCGTTCGGATGCTCCGCGAGCAGAACCTGCTCGTGCAGACGGATGATGGTTTCCGCCTTGCGAACGGCGCGGAGAGCGCGCTTCCGGCATCTGTTCAGGCCGTAATCGCGGCCCGCCTGGACGCACTGCCGCGCGACCGGAAGGGGCTCCTCCTCGACGCCTCCGTCATCGGACGGACCTTTTGGAGCGGGGCGCTCGGCGCGCTCGACGGTGGCACGAGCCACGACGCGCTTGCCGATGTCGTACGCAGGGCCTTCGCCGAGCCGGCCCCAGTGTCCTCGATCGAAGGGGATGACGAGTACTCGTTCTCACACGCGCTCGTTTGCGACGTCGCGTATTCGCAGATGCCCCGTGCGACGAAGTGGAAGAAGCACCGTGCCGCCGCGGCGTGGCTCGAAAATGTCGCGGGTGCGAGCGTTCGCGACCACGCCGAGCTATTAGCCCACCACTACGATCGGGCACTCGCGCTCGCCCGCGCGGCGCGCGCCCCAGAGGCTCAAGAGCTCGAGCAGCCGGCTGCGCGGTCGTTCGTGCGTGCGGGAGAACGCGCACAGGCGCTCGACCTGCGCTCCGCGCAGCGGTACTACGAGCGCGCGCTCGACCTGCTTCCGCGAGATCAGGAGCGAGCGGCCGTGCTCGTGAAGCTCCACGAGCCGGTTCGGCATCTCGAAGGATCGCAGGATGCGGTTCCCTATCTCGAGGAGGCGGCGGAGCTGTATCGCAGCGTCGGCAACGGCCTCGGGGAGGGGGAGGCGGCGATCTTCCTCGCCCGGTTGTTCGGGATCCAGGGAGACGAGCGAGCGACGCGGCTCCTGCGCGACCGAGCTCTGTCGCTGCTCGAGCAGGAGCCGCCGAGCGACGCTCTCGTCCACGGATACCTCGAACGCGCGCAGGACGGGCTGATGGACGCCGTCCAGGATTCCCTTCGTTGGTCCGACCGCGCGCTCGAGGTCGCGCAGCAGATCGGCGCCCGTCACCTGCTTCCGCGGGTGCACGCCCTGCGCGGCCGGGCGCGCTGCTACCTCGGCGACGCTGCTGGGCTCCAAGATCTGCGAGACGGGGCGCGTATCAGTCTCGAGCTCGGTCTCGGCTTCGAGGCCGTCTACGCGCACAACAACCTCGCGATTCACGCATGGCTCGAGGACGGCCCTGCCGAAGGTCTCGGTATCGCCGAGGCGGCTCACGAGCTCGAGCGAAAGCTTGGGCTCGAGCCGCCGGCGGGCGCTGCCGGTGAGCTTCGGATGCTGTACGACCTCGGCCGCTGGGACGAGCTCCTGGAGCGGGCGACCGCGCAACTGCGGCGGGGCGGCCCGGAGGACGCGCTCGTCGTCGAGCGACAGGCCGCGGTCCTCCTCCGGCGAGGTGCGTTGAACGACGCAGCGGGGCTCCGCGACCGGCTCGTCGACGAAGAAGACCCCGGTTGGGCAGGGCGGGCGCCCGGGATTGCGACGGCTGCAGCGGTGGAGCAGGCGCTCGGAAACGGGGATGCCGCAGTCGAGCTCCTGACCCGGCTGACGGACGCCCGCGACACGGTCGGCCTCCGCGCCTGGCGCGCCTGGGTGATGCCCGACGCGCTCCGCGTGCTCGTTCGCACCGGCGCGCTCGAGGCAGCCGAGCGATTTTTCGATCGCGCGCTCGGGTGCGACACGCGGAGACGGAACTGCATCCTCCACGGCCGCGCGATTCTGGCGGAGGCGCGCAGCGAGGACACGGCGGCGGCTCTGTACGAAGAGGCGGCGGAGAAGTGGCGCGTGTTCCCGGCGTTGTACGAGTACGGTGACGCGGTCCTCGGTCTCTGCCGGTGCCTCGCTCGCCGCAGCGGAGACGGGCTCGCAAGCCTGAAGGAGGCCGAAGAGGTCTTCCGTTCAATTGGAGCGGAACCAGCGGCCGGGGAAGCGGCTAGTCTTCGCGCGCGTCAGGTGAGTGTATGAACGAGCGACGAGGCGTGATCGGGGCACTTGGGCTTCTGATCGGATCGCTGCTGCTCGTCGCGTCGATCGGACAGCCCGCAGGCGCGCAAGCCGGCAGGTCGGGCGGGGTCGTACGAATCAATTCCGGCTCCGACTTCAGCACGCTCGATCCGGCTCTCGGGATGGACAACGAGATCAGCTACGCCACCTGTGCGCACTTGATGACGAACGTGTGGCGGCCTCTTCCGCACGCGACCGGGTCGAAGAAGTTCTCGGGGGATGTGCGGCTCGTTCCGGAGGTCGCTGCGAGCTACCCGAAGGTCTTTCACGGCGGCAGGACATACACGTTCCGGCTTCGGCGCTCCTTTCGCTTCAACACCGGTCCTCGCGTGACCGCGGCCAGCTTCGCGCGCGCGTTCAGGCGCGTCCTCGACCCGAAACTAAGCTCGCCAGGTGCCGGGCTCCTCGCGATCGTCGAAGGCGCACAGGCGGTGGCGGACGGAAGGGCCAACCGCGTGTCGGGAGTCTCCGCTCGCGGGAATACTCTGACGGTTCGGCTGCGGCGCGCGGCGCCGGACTTCCTGCCGCGGCTTGCGCTTTCGTACTTCTGCGCCGTTCCGGCGGGCCTCCCGATCAGGCGCGAAGGTGTCGAGCTCGTTCCCTCCGCCGGCCCGTACTACGTGTGGAGGTGGGACCACGGCCGCTACGTATATCTCCGCAGGAACCGCCATTACGCCGGGACGCGTCCACAGCGCCCAGATCAGATCCTGTTTTCGATCGGCAACGACCCGCAGACGACCGCGCTCCAGGTCGCGAGGAACCAGGTCGACTTCGGGTTCGTTCCGTTCGGTTCCTTCGCGAGCCTCGCGTCACAGTACGGATTCAACAAGCAGGTCTTCGCCTTCGCGACGGACGGGACCCGCGTGCTCGCGCTGAACATGGAGCGCCCGATCTTCCGCAAGAACCTGAAGCTTCGCAAGGCGATCGCATACGCGATCGACCGCGCACATCTCGTGTCGCTGTACGGCAAGTACGGCGCGAGCCCGACGGATCAGTACCTGCCGCCAGGGTTGCCGGGATTCCGCGACTCCCGCATCTACCCGTTCCACGCCGATCCGGCGCGTGCGAAGCGGCTCGCGCGCGGTCACACTCCCAGCGAGAAGATCCAGTTCTGGACGTGCAATGCCGGAGCATGTCCCGACCGAGCGCTCCTGATCAAGAACGAGCTGGAGCAGATCGGCCTCAAGGTCGAGGTCCACCAGTTCGAAGTCAACGATCTCTACGACTCGGCCGCGGTCCGTGGAGCGCCGTTCGACATCGCCGACGTGGTCGTGTTCAGCGAGTACTTCGACCCCTATCCGCTCTTCCAGGCCTTCGATGGAAGAACGATCAACGCCAGCCGCAACGTCAATCTCGCGTACTTCGACAGCAACCGCTACAACCGCAGGATCGACGCAGCCTCGCGGTTGTTCCGAGCGGCGCGTTATCGGGCGTACGGGAAGCTCGACGCCGATCTCGCGCGAAACGTGGTTCCGTACGTCGCGTACGCGAATCCCAATAACCGGATCTTCAAGTCCGCGCGTGCCGGCTGCTTTCATTACAACGTCGCCTACGGCATCGATTTCGGCGCGATCTGCTTGAAGTTGAAGTAGCGACCCCCGCGCGAGAGCCGGCACTCGAGGTCGCCTTCCGGCCGGTGCCGAGTTGGTCAGATCGTCTTGAACTGCTCGAACGGCTGGCGGCAGCTCTCGCAGTGGCGCAGCGAGCGGCAGGGTGTCGGGCCGAAGATGTTCTCGAGCTTCGTGTCGGTCGAGCCGCAGTAGGGGCAGCGGAAGGCGTCGCTCCGGAGCTGGACGAGCTTCGGCGCCGACACGTTACGCGGCGCCGGCGGTGCGAACCCCGAGCGGCGAAGCTTCTCGCGGCCCTCCGGCGTGATCTTGTCCGTCGACCAGGAGTCGTCGAGAACGACCTCGACGTTCGCCTCCGCGCCGAGGCCGCGAATCTGCTCGGCCATTTGCTCGCGCATGACCTCGAGCGCCGGGCAGCCGAGGAACGTCGGCGTGAACTGCACGTGGACGGTGCCGTTTTCGACCTCGACACCACGAACGACGCCGAGGTCGACCACCGAGATCGTGGGGATCTCAGGGTCGGCGACCTCGCGCAGCGCAAGCCAGACCTCGGCTTCGCTTACCACTGGCCTCCGGGCACGGACCGCCGCACCTCCGTCATCTCCTCCCAGAGCGCCGGCCACTCCGCTGCGTGGTTTCCGCGCTCGAGACTTAGTAACACAGTGTTACTTGGCAGAGGACGCTGCAGCCGTTCCGCGAGCTTCGGGCGTAGCTCCGCCGGGAGAACGGCGACGGCGGCCGGCCACAGCTCGTCCAGCGCCGTCTGGAAGCGTGGCTCGCCCCGCAGCCGCTCAGCCCACATCTGTGCGTGCATGCGGTGGTAGGCCTCCTCGCGGTCCATCTTCGCGGCGAGCCCCGCGATGTCGGTATCAGGCGATGCCTTCAGCGCCTCGAGTCGGATCTCGTCGGCTGCTTCGTAGAGGACGTGTCTGGCGATCGTGTACGCCCAGTCGACGCGACGCAGCTCGACGAGAGGCGCCGAGCGATACTCCTCGGGAGGTCGATCGAAGGCGAGCTCGTCGGCGGTCGTCTCGAGCGCCCGCGCTGCCAGCTCGTACAGCGCGCGCGCGTGCCCGACCTCGTTCTGCGCAATGGAGGAGAAGGCAACGTCCTCCTCGAGAAACGGAGCGATGCCCGTCCATTCGGAGTCGCGCCAGCCGAGGATCAGCTCATCGTCGGCGATCTCGAGGAGCGCGTCAGCTCGTTCCGGCACGCTCTCTGGCTTCTTTCAGCTTCGCCTTCAGCGAGTAGCCGTCGACGCGGTGGTAGTTCCGCTCGAGCTCGTCTGCGAAGTCGTCGATCTCGTGCACGGCGCTGCGCGAAACGACCCAAAGCGCCTCCGACTCCTGCCGGCGGCCGTAGAACTCGCGAGCGTACTCCTCGGCAAACGCCTCGTTCGGCGCCTCCAGCGAGCCGGCATGCGCGAACGCTTGCCCCTTCCGCTCCTGGCGGAAAACTTCGTAAATCACGCGGCCTCCGCCAGCACGATCTTCCGCACCCACTCCGTCTCCTCGCGGTTCAGGCGACGCAGCTCGAGGCGCTCCTGCGTCTTCGGCCCGTGGCCGGTGACGACGTGCTTGAGCTCATCCCAGTCCGGTTCGCCAAAGTGCCACCGGTCCGTCTCCTCGTCCTTCCGGAGCTCCGGATCCGGCACCGTCAGCCCGAGCTCCCAGATCTGCGGCACGTAACCGTCCAGGAACTGCTGCCGTGCCTCGTCGTTGCCCTGGCTCTTGATCCGCCAGTGGAACATCGGATCCTCTTCCTTGGGGATCGGGTTGCCGTGGAACTGCATCAGCGGCCCCCACCAGCGGTTCAGCGCCTCCTGCACGAGCTCCCGCTGCTCGTCGGTGCCGAGCATCATCGTCAGGACGACGTCGCGGCCGTGGAGGATGTGGAACGACTCCTCCCAGCAGATCTTCTTCATGATCCGCGCGTAGGGCGCATACGAGCACTTGAGCAGCGCCTTCTGCGAGATGATCGCGGCCGCGTCGACGAGCCACGCGATGATCCCGACGTCGCCCCAGGTCTTGGTCGGGTAGTGAAAGACGTTGTGGAACTTCGACTTGCCCGAGATCAGGTCCTCGAGGCACTGCTCGCGAGGCTTCCCCAGGTCCTCGACGACGCGGTAGATCAGCTGCGAGTGCCCGGCTTCGTCCTGGACCTTCGCGGTCAGGGCCAGCTTCCGCTGCAGCGTCGGAGCTCGCAGGATCCACTCCCGCTCCGGCAGTACCCCCATCAGCTCCGAGTTGCCGTGCATCTCGATGAACTTGATCAACAGCCGCCGGTACTCGTCCGGCATCCAGTCGGCCGTCTCGACTTGCCCGCCGGACTGGACGTACTCCAGGAACTCCTGCTCTCGCGCCGTCATCGGCCCTCCCGAACGAACGATCGTTAGTCTCCCAATCGTACTGTGTCCACCCGGCGCTCGGAACTAACGCGCGAGGCGGCCCGCCTGTTCGCAGAACGGGGCTACCACGGCACCTCGATCGGAGATCTCGCGGAGGCGCTAGGCGTCCAGAAGGCGACGCTGTACGCCCACATCGAGAGCAAGCAGGACCTCCTGTACGAGACGATGCGCGACGGAGCCGCGGCGTTCCACGCGGCGCTCGACGCGATTCCGGAGGAGCTGCCGGCGACGGAGAAGATCCGGCTCGCCCTCCGCGCTCACCTCCGCGTCGTGGCCGAGCAGTTGGACGTCGCGACGGTCTTCGTCCAGGAGTGGCGCTACCTCGAGGGCGATCGCCGCGACGAGATCGTCGCAGAGCGCCGGAGGTACGAGGACCGGATCCGCGCGCTCTTCCGCGAAGGCCGCGAGCTCGGCGACCTCCGGACGGATCTGGACGACGCGACTGCGGGCCTGCTCACCCTTTCGGCAGCCAACTGGGCGTACACATGGCTCCAGCCGGGACGCGACACCGACGAGCTCGCGGACCGGTTCTACGCGCTCCTCATCGACGGCATGCGTGGCTACTCAACGCCCGTCATGCACGAATCGCGACATTGACTGAATAGTCAACCAAAATCGTAGTGCGGAATTAGGTTTCGAGTTTCCGCATTAGTGGGTATTGCCTCCGCGTAATTCGCAGACCCTGATGCGGTTGAGGAGGCTCTCGAAGAATGGTTGCAGTGACGTGCGACCGCGCTGCCGGCGGCGATTCGCGCGGGCCGCGCTCGCCCACAGATCCCCCCGCATCAGGGGACGAGGAACGGGGTCGATGAGGACATCGGCCCCATTCCTCACTGCCGGTGCGTTCCTGCTGACGGCGGCCGGTTGTGGGGGCGGTTCGGAGCGCTCCGCCGGCGGCACGCTCCCCGACTGTCTGCATGCCGTCGGAACGACCGTCGAGTTCGATTTCCCGGCACCTGAGGGAACGGTCTTCGACGAGCGCGCCCGCGAGCTCGGCAGCACCGTGGTCGAGGGGTACGTGCCGGGCGAGCTCGAGGCGGTACGCGACTACTACGAGCGCGAGCTTCCGAAGAGCGGCTACGAGCTCCTCGAGGGCGACTCCGAGGAGCACGAAGCCGAGACGAATTTCAGTGGCCACGGCGTCATCGGCCACCTGAAGCTCCACGACATCGACCGTTGCGACGGCGCGCTCACGATCGCCGTCGCGTTGGCTGGCAAGTAAGGCGAAAGGTTGGAAAGGAGACACATGAAAGCTGGAAGAGTGGTAGCGCTCGCAGTAGCGCTCGGGGTTCTCGCAGCCGTTCCCGGTTCGGCGCTCGGCGACTCCGGGACGTTGTCGGGAACGATGACGGCGACGGCGTGTGGGCCGATGCACCCGATTCAGGTCGCAGCGGGCGACACGACGATCGACATCGTCGAATCGACCTCGGTGGCGGCGAACGACACGACGATCGACCTCTACGACCCGAGTGGGACGCTCAAGGCTCACGGCGACACGCTGACGAGCCCCGAGTCGCTTCATTACGCGAACGCGAGCCTCGCTCCGGGCACGTGGAACGCCCAGGTCTGTCCGTTCCAGGGCGGCTTCGTCACCGACTCCGACACGTACACCGGCACGTGGGCGACCTCCAACGGTCCTGTCGTCGGAGTCCCCGACTCGACGGCGTCCGGGACGAGCGGAACGCCGGTCGTCAACCGCGTTGCGGGCAAGCTGACCTTCAGCCCCGCCACCGTCGTCGACCCGCAGCGCACGGAAGGGGAGCCGCTCAGCTTCTGGGACGGCGCCGGCAACTACTGGGAATCCGGCCCCTGGGGGACGACGACTCAGAACTCGTTCATCCACCGCTCGACCGACGGCGGGCTCGAGTTCCATGTCCAGAGCCCCGCAGGTCTGCGCCCCGATCCGGGCCCGGGTGGCGGTGACACGGACGTCGTTGTCGACGACCAGCACTACGATTACTTCGTCGACCTCGAGGCGCTGGTGAACCTCGGGACGTCGGTGTCGAACGACAACGGCAACAACTGGCGGAAGAACCCGGCTGCCGTCGAGAACGTCGCGGTCGATCGCCAGTGGCTCGCGGTCGACAACGGCACGACGGCGGCGGCGACCGACAATACGATCTTCCTCGCGTTCCACCAGACGGAGGTCGGAACCTTCATCTACTCGACTCCGGGCTCGAAGGGCGCGACCGACCCGGTCGGCGGGATCGTGTGGCAGAACTCGTCGGCGGCTGCGCCGATGGCGCTTGCGAGCGATGCGACCTGTGCCCAGCTCAGGTTCGACCCCGTCAACCGCAACCTGTACTACGCGTGCAACGAGGGCGATCACGTGCGCGTCACGGTCGGACATGTCGCCCCCGGCCAGCGGACCGGGATCGAGTACCGGAACTTCTCGCTTGCCAAGTCGCCGGGCGGCGGCGGACCGGGGCACCTCTTCCCCGCTCTCGCAACCGACGACGCCGGCAACGTCTATGCCGCGTGGATCGACGAGGGCGACAGCAACGTCTACTACTCGTACTCGGCCGATCAGGCCCGAACGTGGAGCGCGCCGGCGCAGGTGAATTCCGCCCCGGCCGTGACGAACGAGTTCCTGTGGGCGCAGGCCGGATCGGCGGGCAAGGTCGCGCTGGCATGGCTAGGCACAAGCGCAACCGGGCAGCCCGACGACTTCCCGTCTTGGTACACGCAGCCGCAGGCGTCCACGGCGGTCAAGTGGTACGGCTACGTCGGAATGGTCACGGCGGCCAATTCGCTCAACCCGACGGTCGCCCAGCAGCAGTTCACCGAGAAGCCGATGCACTACGGCCAGATCTGCAACCAGGGCATCGGCTGCACCATCTCCGACGGCGATCGGACGATGGCCGACTACTTCGGCATCTCGCTCGACGGCCAGGACGCGCTAAGGATCGTCTTCAACGACACGACGAGCCAGCACCACGGCGCGCACCTGTACGAGATCCGGCAGCTCGGGCCGAAGACCCTGCACGGAAGGAAGCTCGACCGTGCGACGCCGGCGAACCCGATGGCCGATCCGTCAGGAGACGCGCAGTGGCCGCATTACTCGCCCACCGGCGCGGGTCCGAACCAGCCGCAGATGGACCTCACGAACCTGACGGTGAGCCAGCCGAACGCGGGGACCCTGCGCGTGCAAATGACGCTCGCCAGCCTCGCGTCGCTTCTGCCGCCGGCCGGGAAGACGAACGCGGTCTGGCTGACCCGCTTCCTTGCCGGCTCGACCGGAAACTCGGGTGAGGAGTCGTACCCGATCTTCTAC
>Ga0126308_10001119_pt1 | contig 10287 bp, 9 predicted proteins | sample Plot55_FD_92533 | JGI IMG/M metagenome (GOLD analysis project Ga0126308, IMG submission 92533) | Serpentine soil microbial communities from UC McLaughlin Reserve, CA, USA - Plot55 | ecosystem: Environmental > Terrestrial > Soil > Grasslands | place: USA: UC McLaughlin Reserve, Lake County...
CACGGCTACACGGCCACCAAGCACCAGCGCGAGGTCGGCGCCGGCTACTTCGACGAGGTGGCGCAGGTCGTCGCCGGCGGAACAGCCTCCACCACGGCCCTCACAGGCTCCACCGAGGAGGAGCAGTTCGACGCGCCGGAGAGCCCGGTCACGGGTCTGCCAGGCTCGACCGAGGACGAACAGTTCGTCAGGTAGGCTTCAGGTTTCAGGGGACTGTAGATACAGCCCCCTTCTCGTAAGCGCGGAAAGGGGTGGCGAATGAAGGACAGCGACGTACGCGGCAAGGTCGGTAAAGAGCAGGGGCGTCTACTGCCCGACGTGCCGCCAGCTCCGGGACGAGACGGCGTCCGGAACGCCCCCGAGCCGGCGGAGCGTAAGGCGGAAGAGGAATGGCTGGAGTTCGCCACCGAGGACCCGGCCTTCTTCATCAAGCACCCCGACACCGTGTAAGCAGCGGCGTTTCGCGTGTTGAGGTGGAGGGGCCGGCTGAGCCGGCCCCTTCGCCGTCATCGCGGGCTATTCGTCGGGGCTCGGGACGATCAGAGAGTGCCTATCAAGGAGCGCCCTCGAAGCGCAGGTAGCTGATGCCTCGCAGGTCGAGGAAGTAGCCTCTCGGGTTCTGCGCGATGCGTATTAGGGCGTTGTCGCAGCTGGCGCAGCGTACGACCGTGCCGATCTCGGTGACGTAAGCCATCTGCTCCCCCACGTGCGCGACTGCGCCGCACCGGTCACAGGCACCCTCCGCGGTGGTCGCCTCGAAGGCGAAGACCTCGACGAGCAGCCCGCCTACGGCGTTCCCGTCCAGCCTGCGTTCGTCCACTGTCAACCTCCCGTCAGTCCGAAGCGTTCGGTCTTGATGCGCCCTGCGTCGTGCCCGAGTCCCACGAGAGAGGTCGCCACCGACTCGACGAGCGGCGTGGGGCCGCAGACGAAGACGAGGGGCCTCTGCTCAGGGGTCGGCGCGACCTCCGCGAGCATCTCATCGTCGATGCGGCGGGCGTAGCCCGTCCAGCCGGAGGGCTGCGATCGGGTGAGGGTATAAACGACCTCGAGGGAGCCGTCCGAGGCAGTGAGGCGGTCGAGCTCGCCAGCGAAGATGGTGTCTTCTCGCGAGCGTGACGAGTAGAGGAGGCGGCACGCGGCGTCGCTTCCGGCGGCGGCGCGGTGCCGGATCATGGCCATCAGCGGCGCGATGCCGGAGCCCCCGGCTACGAGGAACAGCGGCCCTCCTTCCCTCGCCTCCCAGGCGAACCACCCGCCGATCGGTCCGCGCAACTCTAACTTATCCTCAGTTCGCAGCTCGTCGGTCAGGTATGGGGAGACCTCGCCGTCATCGAGGTGCTCGACCACCAGCTCGATTCTCCCCTCTTCGGGCGCCGAGGCTATCGAGTAGCTGCGCTGGGCCTGGTAGCCGTCCTCGGCGGTGAGGCGGACGTCCACGTGCTGGCCCGCTTTGTGCCCCTCCCAGCCGGGCACCTCGAGGTAGAGGCTTCTGGTGCGCGGCGCGGCGGGTCGTGTCTCGACGACCTCGCCGATGCGCCAGGCCAGCCTTCCGGTAAGACGCCGTATCTCGGCCACCTCAGTCCCCCCAGTAGCGCTGCTCGCGCCACGGGTCGCCGTAATTGTGGTAGCCGAGCGACTCCCAGAAACCAGGCTCGTCGCGGGTCAGCAGCCTGAGACCTCTGACCCACTTGGCGCTCTTCCAGAAGTAGAGGTGAGGCACGAGCAGGCGGGCGGGGCCACCGTGCTCGGGCTCCAGCGGGGCGCCGTCGAAGGAGAAGGCGATCCAGGCACGGCCGCCCGTCACGTCCTCGAGCGGCAGGTTCGTGGTGTAGCCTCCGTCGCAGAACGCCGTTACGTACTCAGCAGCGGTTTCGACCCCTTCGAGCAGGGTGTCTACGGACACCCCTTCCCAGCGGGTGCCGAGCTTCGACCATTTGGTAACGCAGTGGATATCGCGGGTGACCTCTTCCGATGGGAGCGCCCGTAACTCCTCCCACGTCCACCTCTTCGGCTCATCAACCTCGCCGACGATAGAGAAGTCCCAAGTCTCGAGCGGCGTGCGGGGCGTGGGGCCCGCAGAGAGGACGGGGAAGCCATCGACCAGGTACTGGCCCGGCGGCAAGCGGTCGTCGGTCTGCCTGCGGCGGCCCCGGAAGCCGCGCGAAAAGAAGCCTGCGCTCACGACTCAACCCCCTGATGTTGGGTTAGTGTAGGAAGATGAATTCTGCCCCCTGCCGTTCGCGCGGTCAAACTTTTCCGGGATAATGGCGGCATGGGTCTTGGAGACAAGCGAGAGCGCTTGCTGCCGGACGACGTGCCCCGCTACGTCTGATGCTAAGACGGCAGCGTGACCGCCGAACGCTACACCGCTGTTTTTACCGGCTTCCTCTCGATGAAGAAACCCGGTGAGTACCCTTACCTGGACATGAGCGCGCGTCCCTTGAGCGTCGGGGGTGGCAGTACGCTGCGGTGTGGACGGCCGCCCGGCGAGCGTCTAAGGCGTGAGATCCCGTTCCATGACCTGCCCGAGGGTTGCCGGCGGCTTGTGCTCGACGTTTACCGGGAGCTGTGGGGCCTGTAGCGTTACGGCTTCGGGAATCGGGGGAATATAGTCGGGGACACCGACGACGCGGGAGGCCGCCATGGACTTCGACCCCGACGAGGCACAGCAGTATGTGGAAGGCGCCGATTACCCGGCCAACAAGGACGAGGTTGCCTCTACAGCGGAGGGCAACGGCGCGCCGCACGAGCTGGTGGAGAGGATCAGGGCCCTGAGCACCCCCGAGTTCTCCGGTCCCAAGGAAATCATGGAGGAGCTACGAGCCTTCCCGCAATCGAGCTAGCGGCCGGGTTCGCGAGGCGGGGTAGAGGGAGATAACGATGGAGGTGGCGAGGTCGCTGGTCCTACCCAGGAGGAACGACGACCCGGATTTCGGGAGGGGTTCGATCCTCTTCGTCGGGACGGCGACCGTCGTGATCCGCTACGCCGGGTTCACGATCCTGACCGACCCCAACTTTCTGCACGCCGGGGATCATGTGCACCTCGGCTACGGTCTGGTATCCAGGCGCCAGACGAACCCCGCCGTGGAGATCGAAGACCTGCCCCCGCTGGACTTCGTCCTACTCTCGCACCTGCACGGGGACCACTTCGACCGCGTCGCCGAGCACAAGCTCAACAAGGCGATCCCTATAATCTCCACCCGCCACGCAGTCTCATACCTTAAGCGAAAGGGGTTCGCCTCGGCGCACGCCCTGAGAATGTGGGAGACGCTCTCCATGCCCAAAGGCGACGCCCGCGTCGACCTCACGGCGATGCCCGGTACCCACGCGCCCGGGCCGCTCTCCTCCCTGCTCCCGCCGGTGATGGGCAGCATGCTCGAGTTCGCGACGCCAGAGGGCGTGATCCATCTGCGGCTCTACATCAGCGGGGACACCCTCATCCACGAGCGGCTCAGGGAGATACCGCGCCGCTACCCCGAGATCGACCTCGCCCTCCTGCACCTTGGAGGAACGAAGATCCTAGGCATCATGGTCACCATGGACGCGAGGCAGGGTGTCGAGGCGATCCGACTCCTGGAGCCTCGAACCGCGGTCCCGATCCACTACAACGACTACACCGTCTTCAAGTCCCCGCTCGAAGATTTCAAACGGGCGGTCGCCGAGGCCGGTCTGGAAGACCGCGTCTACTACCTGAGCCACGGCGATACCTACGATTTCGAGGTCCCCGCCCGGTAGCGCCCCAGGCTAGGGGAGACCGGGTGCCGCATCCAGACGTTCGGGTCTTCTTAGCGGCCTTTGTCCCGTTCGAGATCCATCTCCGCGGGTTGCGCGCCGGGAACGACGTAGAGCCCGCTCTCGGGGAACCTCATCCTCATCCACTCCCCCCAATCTGAGACCATGCCGAAGTAGAAATCCCCGGTGGCCGCGACGTTGGTGCCACACGAGCGCCTCCCGGACGAAGGCGACCTCCTCCGGGCCTGCGTGAGGTTCGGAGGAGATCCTCAGGATCTCCATACCCAGGTCGGCTAGGCTAGGCGGGGATGTCGAGAACTATCTTCCCTATACCCGTACCCTCCTCCATGTGACCCATCGCCGCCGCCGTCTCCTGGAGTGGGAAGGTCTCATTGATGGTGGGGCGGAGACCGTGTTCCGCGTAGAGGTCGAGCATCGCCCCGAACTCCTCGTTGGTTCCCATCGCGGTGCCCAGAACGGTGAGGTGCTTCAGGAAGATCCTGGGCATCACCACCGTGACCTTCGGCCCCGCCGTCGCCCCGAAGGTGACGATGCGGCTTCCAGGCTTGGCGAGCGAGACCAGCGCGTCGAAACCCTCGCCGCCGACGTGATCCACCGAGAGGTCCGCGCCGCCGCTCATGCCCTTCAGCTCTTTGGACCAGTCCTCCGAGTTGTAGTTGACGCCGCCCTCGGCGCCAATCTGCTTGGCCATCTCGAGCTTCTCGTCGCTGCCGGAGGTGACAAAGACCCGCGCTCCCAGGGCCGCGGCCATCTGCACCACGAAGGTCGCAACCCCGCTCCCGATACCAGGTACGACGACCGTCTCGCCCTGCTGCACCCCGCCGCGGGTAACGAGTGCCCGGTAAGCGGTGAGGGCGCCGAGCGGTATCGCAGCGGCCTCCTCGTGCGAGAGGTGCGAGGGTTTCGGGAGGACGTTCTCTGCGGGAACCTTGACGAGCTGGGCGAAGGTGCCGTTGTCGGGGAGCCCGAGGATACGGTAATTCTTGCCGGGCTTCTGCGGGTCGTCGCCCCAGTAGAGTGCAGGGTTGACGACCACCTCGGTCCCCTCGTCGGGGCCTGCGACGCCATCACCACGGGCGACTACCTCGCCGGAGCCGTCCGAGCCCAGGATGACGGGAAGCGCCTCAGGCTTCGCTCCGGGGTACTGGCCCCGGGTCACGAACACGTCGCGGCGGTTGAGGGCCGCGGCGTGCAGCCTGACGACCGTCTCGCCTGAGCCGGGCTCGGGGTCGGGGGCGTCCTCGTAGCTCAGCTTGTCTGGGCCGCCGATCTCGTGTAGTACCAGGGCTTTCATCGTCTCTCCCTTCGGTCGAGGGGTTTCAGGTCTCAGACTTTAGGCATCAGCTTATTACGGGCGCCAACCCTGCGCTGTTGCGAACTATCCGGTCCGGCGCGTCGCTGAGTATCGAACGCGACGGACGGCCCGGTTATTTCCACCTGACGCCTGAGACCTGTAGCCTGACACCTACGCGAAGGCGTTGAGTCCGGTGATCTCACGCCCCACTATGAGCGCCTGGACGGTGTCTGTTCCCTCGTAGGTGTAGACGGCCTCGATGTCGGCCGTGTGCCTCGCGACGTGGTACTCGAGCAGGATGCCGTTGCCGCCGAGGATGTCGCGCGCATCAGAGCAGACCTTGCGCGCCTTCTTGGCATTGTTCATCTTGGCTAGAGAGGCCATCCCGCCGGTCATCTTTCCTTCCTGCAGGAGCTGGCTGAGCCTCAGACACATGAGCTGCATGTTGGTGATCTCTGCGAGCATGTTGGTGAGCTTGCTCTGGATGAGCTGGAAATTGGCTAGTGGCTTGCCGAACTGGACACGCTCCGTGGCGTAGGTCAATGCCGCCTCGTATGAGGCGACGGCGTGCCCGATGGCCTCCCATGCGACCCCGTAGCGGGTGGCGGTGAGGACCTTGGCCGTGTCCTTGAAGGTGCGGGCGCCCTCGAGGCGGTTCGCGATTGGGACCCTCACCCCCTCGAGCTTCACGTCGGCCTGCCACACGCAGCGCTTGGAGGTCTTCCCTTTTATAACCTCGGCCGAGTAGCCGGGCGTGCCCTTCTCGACGAGGAAGCCGCCGACGTTTCCCTCGTCGTCGCGCGCCCAGATTATGATGACGTCGGCGAAGGAGGCGTTACCGATCCAGCGTTTCTCCCCATCTATGACGTACTCGTCGCCCTCGCGCTTGGCCCTGGTTTCGAGCATCACGGCATCCGAGCCGTGGTTCGGCTCGGTGAGCCCGAAAGCCCCGATCTTCTCACACCGCGCCATCGGGGGAAGCCACTTTTCTTTCTGCTCCTCGCTCCCGAGCATCGCGATCGTGCCCATCGCAAGCCCGGAGTGCACCCCGTAGTAGGTGTTCACGCTCCCGTCGCCGCGGGCGAGCTCGACGGCGACGAGCCCCGAGGCAACCTCGCTCATCCCAGGGCAGCCGTAGCCTTCTATGGTGCCGCCGGCGATGTTCAGCTCAGCTATTTTAGGTATCAGCTCGAACGGGAACTCGGCCTTCTCCCAGTAGCCGTTTATCACCGGGATGACCTCCTTATCGGCGAAGGAGCGGACCCTGTCCCGGATCTCCCGCTCCTCGTCGGTCAGCAGCTCGTCGATGAGGTAGTAGTCGGTGCCAAGGGACCGAGTGACGTCGGCTAGCAACGGATCTCCTCCTTCTCTACGCCCCTCAAACTCTAGCATCTCTCTACGCCGCCCGTGCCGGAGTGCTATCTTGGGGATAGGTGGACTCTCAGAAGAGGGGAGAGGTACGATGACGCACTGGATACGCCGGGTAGCGGTGCTCGGCGCGGGGACCATGGGCGCCGCCATCGCAGCCCACTGCGCCAATGCCGGCCTCGAGGTTGACCTGCTCGACATCGCTCCCGAGGACCCGGCTGCGAACAAGAACGAAGTCGTCAGTGCAGGCTTTGACCGGATGAAGAACGCGCGGCCCGCAGCCCTCATGAGCAAGAAGGTCGCTGAACGCTTACACCTGGGCAACTTCGACGACGACTTCGAGCGGGTCGCCGAGGCCGACTGGATCCTCGAGGCCATCCTCGAGAGGCTCGAGCCCAAAAGGGAGCTTATGGAGCGGGTTGAGAACGTCGCCAAACAGGACGCCATAATCTCCTCCAACACCTCCGGCATCCCGCTGCACCAGATCGCCGAGGGCCGTAGCGAGGGTTTCAGGCGTCGCTTCCTGGGAACGCACTTCTTCAACCCGCCGCGCTACCTGAAGCTCCTGGAGATCATCCCCACCGGGGACACAGAACCCGAGGTCGTGGAGTTCGTCCGCGACTTCGGGGAGCGGGTCCTGGGCAAGGGCGGCGTGATAGCCAAGGACACACCGAACTTTATCGGGAACAGGCTTGGGAGCTTCACCGGGATGCAGTCGGTGACCTACGCCCTCGAGAACGGCTACGAGGTGGAGGAGGTGGACGCCATAACCGGGCCCTTGATCGGCCACCCCAGAACAGCCACCTTCCGCCTCAACGACCAGGTCGGCCTCGACATAGCCGTCGGCGTCGCCGAGAACCTGATAGAGGCCGCTCCCGAGGACGAAGCGCGTGAGGACCTAAGACCCCACCCTAAGCTAAAGGAGATGCTGGAGAAGAACCTCCTCGGCAACAAGAGCGGAGCCGGCTTCTACAAGCGGAGCATGCGAGGCGGTGAGACCGTCTTCGAAGTGTTGGATCTGGATACCTTCGAGCACCACCCGCCCGAGAACCCTGAGATCCCCATAGCCAGAGAAGCTCAAGAACAGGGCGACCTGGGCGCCCGGCTGCGCTTCCTCGTGGAGAAGGCCGACGAGGACCGCCACGCCCGCTACATCCAGGATACGCTCTTGCCGTACATGGCGTACGCCTCGCGCAGGGTGCCGGAGATCTCCGAGACTTTAGAGGACGTGGACCACGCGATGGAGTGGGGCTTCGGACACCAGACCGGCCCGTTCAGGACCTGGGACCTGCTCGGTGTCCGGGAGACCGCCGAGAAGATGGAGGCCATGGGCCTCGGGGTCGCCCCCTGGGTGAAAGACTTGCTCGAGGCCGGTAACGAGACCTTCTACATGAAAGAGAGCGGGAAGGAGCTCGCCTACAACCCGGTCGAGGGGGAGTACGGACCGGTCCGCGAGGACCCGATGATCGTCTCACTGGACCAGTTGCGCGAGGAGGGCAAGGAGATCTCACGCAACGACTCAGCGAGCCTCCTCGACCTAGGCGACGGCGTCCTCTGTCTCGAGTTTCACTCCAGGGGCAACTCCATAGACGCCGCCGTCGTGGAGATGGGATACAGGGCGCTGGAGGCGCTCGATCGCGACGACGTGGCGGGGCTCGTCGTCGGTAATGGGGGCAGGAACTTCTGCGTCGGCGCGAACGTGGGCGAGATCGTCCACGCTGCGCAGAACGGCATGCTCGACCAGGTGGTCAAGCGCGTTGACGCTTTCCAGGGGCTGCTCATGGGGTTCCGCTTCGCCCCCAAGCCCGTCGTCGCCGCGCCGCGTGGCCAGACCCTCGGGGGCGGGCTCGAAGTCTGCCTGCACGCGGATCGCGTCGTCGCCGCCGGAGAGACCTACATGGGGCTAGTCGAGGCGGGGGTGGGTCTGATTCCCGCCGGCGGCGGCACCAAGGAGCTGGCGCGTAGGCTAATCTCCAGGCCGCTCGGCATCACCCCCGACGCGACGCCGCTCCCGTTCGTACAGAAGGCCTTCGAGACCATAGCGATGGCCAGGACCTCATTGAGCGCCCTGGAGGCGCAGGAGCTGGGCTTCCTCGACGAGGACGACCGGGTCGTGATGAACGCGGACCATCTCCTTTCTGCAGCCAGGCGCGAGGTCCTCGACCTCGCCGACGGCTACGCACCCCCCCAACGCGGCAATAACGTCTACGCCGCAGGCAAGATGGCGCGCGCAGCACTCGACGTCCAGGTAAAGACCTTGCAATGGGGCCGCTTCGCCTCCGACTACGACGGCGTCGTTGCCGGCCACGCCGCGCGCGTCCTCACCGGCGGCGACCTCTCGTTGCCTCAGTGGGTCTCCGAAGAGTACCTGCTCAAGCTGGAGAAAAAAGCGTTCCTCGACCTCCTCAAGAATGAGAAGACCCATGAGCGGATCTCTCACATGCTAGAGACCGGGAAACCGCTGAGGAATTAGCATGTCAGCTAGTCAGCACGCCGCCCGGAGAGGGCGGCTTTCAACTGGTCAGCAGGATGGCGCAGCTCGTTGCTCTGCGGTGCTCGGCAGAGCTTGTACCGGGAAGCCGTTTCGCAAACGCCGACCGAACAAGAGCCGAACGGCAAGATGCTGGCTAGCCGAAGTGCTGACTAGCTGAAGTGCTGACTAGCTGAACAGCTTCAAGAGATCGAAAGGAGCGAAAATGAGACAAGCCGTGATCGTCTCGGGGGCTCGGACCGCCGTCGGCCGGGCGCCGAGAGGAACCTTGCGGGCGACCCACCCGGTGGACATGACCGCCGCCGCCATTGCGGAGGCCCTGAAGCGGGCCGAGGGGATTGACGGAGGCGAGGTAGAAGACGTGGTCGTCGGCTGCGCAATGCCTGAAGGAACCCAGGGCTACAACGTCGCCCGGCTCTCGTCCATGCGGGCCGGTCTCCCCGAGACCGTCCCGGCCCAGACCGTGAACCGCTTCTGCTCCTCCGGGTTGCAGACCATCGCGATGGCCGCGGAGCGGATCATGGTCGGCCACGCTACGACCGTAGTCGCGGGCGGCACCGAGCACATGTCCTCCACCCTGGAGATGCCGGACTTCTCCCCGAACCCCAGGCTGGTCGAGTCCAAACCCGCTGTCTACATGGGAATGGGGCTGACAGCCGAGCAGGTCGCCAGAGAGTTCGACGTATCTCGCGAGGACCAGGACGAGTTCGCGCTACGAAGCCACACCCTGGCCAGGAAGGCCGTCGAGGGCGGCGTCTTCGACGAGGAGATAGTGCCCCTCGATGTCGAGTTCGACTGGGTGGACGACGGTGGTGAGGTCCGCCACCACGAGACCACCTTCGAGCGCGACGAGGGCCCGCGCGACACCTCGATGGAGAAGCTCGCCAAGCTCCCGACCGTCTTCCAGCAGGGCGGCACCGTGACGGCTGGTAACTCCTCGCAGAGGAGCGACGGCGCCGCGGCGGTCGTCGTCATGGAGCGCGAGGAGGCCGAGCGACGCGGCCTCACGCCACTCGCTCGCTTCGTCGGGTTCGCTGTTGGGGGGGTGAGGCCAGAGGTTATGGGGGTCGGACCGGCGGTAGCCATCCCGAAGGTGCTCGAGTTCACCAGCCTCTCGCTCGAGGACATAGACCTGATCGAGTTAAACGAGGCGTTCGCGGCTCAGGCGCTGGCTGTGATCCGGGAGGTGGGCTTAGACCTCGAGAAGACCAACGTCAACGGCGGCGCTATAGCGCTCGGCCACCCGATGGGGGCGACGGGTACCAAGCTAACAATCCAGCTCATAAGCGAGATGAGGCGACGCGGCTCCCGCTACGGCATGGTCACGATGTGCATCGGCGGCGGGATGGGGGCGGCCGGCATCTTCGAGACCCTGCAG
>Ga0126308_10001120_pt1 | contig 10284 bp, 7 predicted proteins | sample Plot55_FD_92533 | JGI IMG/M metagenome (GOLD analysis project Ga0126308, IMG submission 92533) | Serpentine soil microbial communities from UC McLaughlin Reserve, CA, USA - Plot55 | ecosystem: Environmental > Terrestrial > Soil > Grasslands | place: USA: UC McLaughlin Reserve, Lake County...
CGACGCATCGCGAACGTCTCGTGATGCGTGCCGGTGAACACCTTGCCCGTGCGCAGTTCGGCGAGCACGGTCCGCACGTCGGCGACCGAGGAGCGCATCCACTCCACTTCGGTGTTCTCGAAGCCCTTACTAACGAGCGCTGCGCGAACCTGGTGATCGGTGATGAACGTGCCGTCGTCGCGCACGGCGAGTTCGTCCAGCTCGATCCGGTAGTTCTTGATGGCGGCCGTCCTGAGCTGCTCAGCCACGCGCTGCTTCACCTCGCGCGTCGTCTGGCCGACCTTGAGGAGCCCCTCGTGCGCCGCGTCGTGGATGGCGTAGGCGTAGATGCGCGGCCGGACGACCGGCTTCGGCGCGAAAATCTCGTCGACGCCGGGCCTATTCATTAAGTCCTGCTGACGGGTTCATGGGACGGATTAGCGACTCGATGAAGGCTTGTTCATCCTCTGTGATGCCGTACTTCTCGTAGAGCTCGGCGTCTGTCCAATGTCGGTTCCACAGTTGTTGAGGGACCCAAGTGTAAGTGGCTCGGGTTGCATGTTGACTTACTTTGCGGAGCCAGACGAGGAACCGGAAAAACCGGGTTGCTACCTAGCTCTCCATGCTATCTGCCTCGGCCTCAGATGACGTCGACAGAAACAGGTAGGTCTGAGTGCAGGCGGAAGGATTAGGAGCACGCCTGATTGAGCTGAGAACGAGGGTTGGCAAGATCTGCGATTCGAAACCTGCAGCAGGTATCAGCACTTTCCATGTATCAATCAGATCACCGCTCTTGGTGATCTTGTCCCTAGCAACCCATCCAACGATGCGCTGCCCTCGTTGATATGCGTAAAGCGGAATTGCGGACTCGAAAGGATCTTCTTCGTAATCAGCAAAGTTGCTAGTGAGTCCGAATTCCTTGTCTGCAGAGAGTACGTCGATAATCGACGGCTCTTGTTGTTCGCGCACCTTGCGGAGGATTCCCAACGCTCGACTGTCGCGCACAAGGATGTCGAACTCGTCAAGGCGACGTTCGGCGGTGTCGACCTCTTGGCCCGCCCTCACAAGCGTGGTCTCGCACAATCCGGGATTCTCTCGATCCCAGAGGAAGTAGCATGCGCCACCCATGAGCTTTACACCAGGAAACAGGTCGCTGGAATCTGGGTAGTCGACCAGTTTTCTGATTCGCTGATCACAGAGCATCTCCGTCCGGAAGTCACTGAGGCCCAAGCCAGCCGCCATCCACCGAGACGGTATTACCATGACCAAGAAGCGAGGGTATAGCTTCTTCGCCTGCTCCACAAAGTGCTGGTAGATCGGGATGTCGCGGGTCCCACCATCGCTCGCCAGTTGATAAGGCGGGTTGCCAATTATCACGTCGAATTGCACGTCGCCTCCAAATAACTCGCCAACGAGAGTCTTGACGTCATCGGTGTGGATGAACGCATACGCGTGGGTCTCGAGATCTCCGCCACGATCCAGGGTCGTTTGGCTCGCACCACAGTACTCGCACCTGCCATCCGACCACGTGTGTTCCAACCGCTCGAACCAGATGTTGCCATCGTCCGTCTCAAGTGACTTGGCGATGGAGTGCTTCCCGTTCGCGTGCTTGGAGCAGTACACGCTGCGGCGCGCGAGCAGACTCGTGAGGCGCGTAATCGCGATGCCGAAGACCTGCTTCGTGAGGATGTGATCGACGCGATCCTGGAGGTCTGGGATCTCGTCGGCCAGACCGCGCGTGAGTCGGCTGGTGATCTCCCGCAGGAACACACCCGACTTCGTGCAAGGGTCGAGAAACCTTACTGAGCTGTCCGCCCAGATGTTCGCGCCCCCGTTACGTGCTGCCCACGCCTCGGCGAGGGTGTCGAGCATCCGGCTGGCGAGCTCCGGGGGCGTGAACACCTCGTCGTTCGAAAGATTCGCGATGCACGTCAGCACATCGGGGTTGCGGCCGCGGATCGACAGGAGTGCCCGGCCGCTCATGCGGCCCCCGTCGGCTCGTCGCCGAGCGCCAGGTCGGCGAGCGCACGCATCGTCATCGGCGGATACGTCCGGGTCGGCGTGAAGACCTCGTGCTTGCCGAGGTGGCCGAAGAGCGTGCCCTCCGCACCCAACGAGGACATTTGCGTGAGGACATCGAGGCGGAAGTCGCGCCGCTGAAACTTGCCCTTTCCCAGGTAGCCCCACTCGGCGAAGGTGATCGGCTGGCCATCGCTGGCGCGCACCGTCAGGGCGTCCCCGTGGACGAGGTTCCGCGACAACACGTAGGAGGCGGCTCGATAGCGATCGTCCGTATCCTCGAGGTGCAGGTACTCGGCGAGGATCTCGAGCAGGTTCGCGCGGCACTCGGCGATGTTGTCCGGCAAGAGCTCGATGCCGTAGATGCACATCAGCGCAAGCAGCGCGTAGTGCGTCCGCTCGAAGTCGGACTTGGCGAACTTGCGTTCGACGGCCGCGAGCTTACGCCGTAGGACCTGGACGAGGAAGTTCCCACTCCCGCATGCCGGCTCCAAGAAGCGGGAATCGATGCGCTCGGTCTCGCCCCTGACGAGATCGAGCATCGCCTCGACCATCCACGCGGGGGTGAATACCTCCCCATGGTCGGCGACACGTTGTCTTGTCTTGATGAGGCTCATGGGGCGAATCTAGTCGGGGGGATACTAGCCCAGCCTGGACCTGGTCGTCGCTTCGCTGGTAGTGCATTCGAGTGTCGAGCGAGACCGAATGCCCGCACAAGACTCTCTGTTCTTCAGTGTTGGAGGCTGGCGATAAAGTAGCGCCGCTTGGGGTCTTGTGGACCGGTGCCAACTTCGCGCAACAGCCCGCTCCCCACCAGCCGGGCCAGCCGGGTGCGGGTCGCCCTGGGTGTCAGTCCAATGAGTGCGGCGATTTCGCTCGTCAATCTACCGCCTCCGTCTGACAGCGCGTCCACGATCGCCTGGTCGGTGTCGTCGAGCGCGGGGCGGCCGACCTGTCGGGTGAAGATCGTCACCCGAAACCGGATGGCGATCTCCTCGAGCCGAGGGTCGGCGAGCCCGGCGTCGCGGCACGCGGCCGTCATGCGCTGGATGCCGCTGCCCCACTGCTCGATGAGGCCCAGCGCGTGAAAGACGCGTCCAATGACGCGGTTGCGCAGCTTGGAGATGCCGTGCTGGAGGTCTTCGACTGTAAGCCCGAAGGGCAGCAGGCCGGGGTTCTCGATCTCGAGGCGATCATCGAAGATCGAGACGCGGATCGGAGCGCCGCGCTGCGCGTAGTCGGCGTGGGCAACGGCGTTGATGACCGCCTCGCGGACGGCGACGGGCGGCAAGTTCCACCGTTCCTTCCGGCGAACCGCCCCGATCTCGGCGCCGTGCATCGAGTGCTTCTCGACGAAGGCGATGGCGTCCTCGATGGCGCGCGGGGGGAGCGCTCGGAACTCGGCCCGATCGAGGATACGGCTCTTGTCGCTTCCGGCGAACCGTCCGGCCTGAATCCAGGCGTCCGGAAAGTGCCGTTCGCGGTCGACTCCGAACAGCAGAACGCCGCCGACGGTGGGCACCTTGCGGCCCTGGTGGTCGGTGAGCAGACGGAGCGTCTCGAGGTCGCTCCTGCGCAGCGGGCGAACGGGCGCGAACAACTCGGAAGCCGCTGCGAAGTCGAGCGCTTCCGAGTCGAGGCCCGGCATCGGCTGCTCGTCGAAGCTCTCCCCGCGGGCAGCCCGGCGGAGCTCCTGAAGCATCTCGGCGTCCGCGCGGCGGTTCGTCGAGCCGACGCGCAAGTAAGCGCCACTGTCGATGCCCTCCCGCTTGAGGTAGTGGGGGCGCATCGAGCTGGGATGGACCTGAACGGCGATGACCTGGGTGCGCCGCCAGGGGAGGATCTCGATCTCGGGCACGAGGCGGGGGGTGATGCTGTCGCTGACCAGGTTGGCGATACGCTCTTCGAGATCGAGCGCGTCCGCCACGCCGCGCACGTGTCGGGTGCGGTCCTCGACCCCGACGAGCAGCGTTCCGCCGGCGGTATTCGCGAAGGCGACGATGGTCTTCAGGGCGCCGTCCGGGGACGAGAGGTCGCGCTTGAATTCCAGCGTCTTTCCCTCCGGTCGCCGGAGGAGGTCAACAAGGTCCATACTCGGAAGTGTACTACGAAGTCGGAAGGGGCGTCAATCTTCCGAGCACGAGGCCTTCGGACCGCCCACGAAGCCGCCTCCAGGCGCACATGGTCAGAGCCCGCATATATCTCCCTACTCGCTTGCGGGGCGGAAAAGGTCTGATCCGCGGACATCTTCATGGCGTCGCAGGAATGGCGGCGCGGGGCCCTCCAGAGGGACCCCTGGAGGGCCCTGCCCTCTAGCTTGCAGCGCTCGGGAGCTGGTCGAACCGCGGTGCCTCGCCAGGCGAGGACGCGCGGCCTGCGTCACGCGTCGCCAGGAACGGGCGGGCGACTCGCGAGGTACTTCCGGGTAGAGCCAAAGAGTCCGCTGCAGTCGCCCGATGGACACCCTCCACCACGCCCTCGCCCAGATTCGCGCCAAGGCAACGGAGCTGCGCGACAGCTTCGCCGACGAAGCTCGGGCCCGCGCTCTCGAGTGGGCCGCATCGCTCATGGAGTGCGCGATCCGCGAGGGTGCCGATGAGCGGTTAAGCCTCTCCGAAGCCGCCCTCCGCTCGGGCTACTCCGCCGAGCATCTCGCCCGTCTCATTCGCGAGGGTCGCCTCCCCAATGCCGGCCGGCGCGGCTCCCCGCGCCTCCGCGCCGGCGACCTCTCCGTGCGCCTTCACCGCGCCGTTGCCTCTGCCCGGCCGCGCGCCTATGATCCCCTCGCCGACGCTCGGGCCATTGCCGGCCGACGGTGAGGAGGCGCAGATGGCGACTCGCAACCGGCGGAACGAATGGCATCAGGTCAATGAGAAGTGGACGCGCAGCCTCGGCGAGCGGGGCATGCGCGTCCGGCTGTTTCAAAAGCGACGGGATGGGACGTTCTATCGAACGGTGTGGATCCCGGGCCGCGGTCGGGACCACGCGTCGATGATGACGAAGGACCGCGGAGAGGCGGAACGGCTCGGGCGTCTACTGCTGGCGGAGCTGCTCCGGCAGGAGGACCTGACACTGCCGGGCCGTCTCACGCTCGGCGCCCTGTGGGACCGCTACAGGCGCGAGTGCGCCGCGTTCCTGGACAACAAAGCGGATTCACGGCGGGACGACGAGGGCCGCGCCAGGGTGCTGCTCGCGTTCTTCGGCGAGCGGTGCGAGGTGCGGACGCTCACCGCGGGCGATCAGGCTACCTACAGCGCACGTCGCAGGGCGGGCGGTATCCTCCAGCCCAGCGGCGAGAAGACAGGGCCAGTTCGGGCGCGGTCGGTGGAGATGGACCTCGTGCTGCTCCACGCGATGCTCTCGTGGGCGACGACGGTCCGGCTGCCGAATGGCTCACGGCTGCTCGACGCCAACCCGCTCGCGGGCGTGCGGCGTGAGCGGGAGCAGAACCCGGTGCGGCCCGTCGCCTCGTGGGAGCGGTTCACGCGCACCCGCAAGGCGATGCGGCAGCTCGGCGCCGACTCCGAGTCGGAGCTCGAGCGCACGCGCTGGGCGAAGATGGAGCTCGCCCTCGTCCTCGCCGAGGCAACGGGCCGGCGGCTCGGCTCGATCCGTCAGCTTCGCTGGGAGGACATCGACGTCGCGCGCAGCACCATTCGCTGGCGCGCGGAGGCGGACAAGAAGGGCCGGGAGTGGGTCGTTCCCTGCCCGGCCTCCCTCGTCGAGGAGCTGAAGCAATTCCGCAAGACAGTCGGTGCGATCGGCGGCTGGCTCTTCGCCTGCGAGCGCAAGCCGGAGCAGCCGATGGACCGCCACCTCTTCGACAAGTGGCTCCGCGTCGCCGAGGAGAGGGCGAAGCTGCTCAAGCTGGTGGGCGGGCTGTGGCACCCCTACCGCCGGAAGTGGGCGACCGAGCAAAAGCACCACTCGCTCAAGGACGTCGCCGCGGCGGGCGGCTGGAAGGACACGGAGACGCTCCTCACCTGCTACCAGCAGCCGGACACCGAGACGCTGCTCGCGGTGATGAGCGAGCAACGGAAGGTGCGCGACGCGGCGCTCGCCTCGCCGAACCGCTGAGAAACGGCACCACAAACAGCACCTCAGCAGTGCGCACGAAAAAGCACCGCGGGCCAAGTGGCTGCGGTGCTCTCTCTTACACCATCGGGACGGCGGGATTTGAACCCGCGACCCCCTGAACCCCATTCAGGTGCGCTACCGGACTGCGCTACGTCCCGTCCGCCGCGATACCCGCGGACAGAGCAGATAACTTAGCGAGCCGAACCGCCTATGGCAACACGCGTGGGCTCCCGGCAATTGAGGGCAGTGCGGGGCAACGGCAACGGCTTTGACAGGATGGACTGCGACAGGATGCACAGGATGGTGAACAGGATAGGTGCCCCGGGATGCTTCCCGAGCGGCTTCCATCCTGTTCACCATCCTGTCCATCCTGTCGCAGTCCATCCTGTCAAAGCCGTTGCCGTTGCCGCCGCCGCTGCCTGGCCGACGCCTCGAGCCAATCCCCGTTGCTAGCTCTGGACCGTTGCGCGGCGAGCCCGCGCGGTGCAGCCTCATGAGCCCCCGGCGCGCGCACAGCGCGGCCTCGACTCGGTCGACTTCGTACCCGCCACCAGCGTCCATGTCGCAGCCCGTCGTCCAGATCACGCTCCCCGACTGGGTGGACACCGCCGTCGACTGGGAGCGGCGCTACGACGGCGACGAGGCGAAGGTCGCGCTCGCGATCGAGCTGGCGCGCGAAAACGTGCGGCACGACACCGGCGGCCCCTTCGGCTCGGCGGTCTTCGAGCGCGACTCCGGGCGGCTGGTGGCGGTGGGCGTGAACCGCGTGCTGCCGCTGAACAACAGCGTGCTGCACGGCGAGATCGTCGCGTTCATGATGGCGCAGCAGCGGGTGGGCTCGTACACGCTCGGCGCGCCGAACCTGCCGCGGCACGAGCTGGCCACCTCCTGCGACCCTTGCGCGATGTGCCTCGGAGCGGCGCTCTGGAGCGGCGTGAAGCGGGTCGTCTGTGGCGCGACGCGCGAGGACGCCATGGCCCTGAACTTCGACGAGGGCCCCGTCTTCCCCGAATCGTTCGACTACATGGCGCGCCGAGGCGTGGAGGTCGTGCGCGGCGTGCTGCGGGAGGAGGGCGCGGCGGTGCTCAGGATGTACGTGGAGCGGAGCGGCGAGATCTACAACGGGTAGGGCGATTCGCGAATCGCCCTACCCGATCGTTCCCAGCCACTCCGTCGCCGACGCCACGCGGCCCACGTAGAACGAGCCGAACTCGGCGTACTTCGCGCTCACCTCGTCGAAGCGCATGTCGGTCACGAGGCGCTTGAAGTCGAGCGGGTCGTGGCCGAAGAGCGTGACGCCCCACTCCCAGGCGTCCAGGCCGATCGCGCCGGTGATGACCTGCTGGACGCGGCCGGCGTAGCGGCGGCCGGTCGTGCCGTGCGCCTGCATCAGCGAGCTGCGCTCGTCGAGCGAGAGCGTGTACCAGTTCTGCCCGGACTCGCGGCGCTTCGACATGGGGTAGAAGCAGACGTACGGCATCTCGCTCGGCAGCGTGGGGTAGAGCCGGCGGTGCACGTGGGCGCTCGACCGCTCGGCGGCGCTGCGCTCGGCCAGCGCGGCGGCGTACGCCTCATCGCCCACGCGGCCACCGCGCGCGGCGGCCTCGCGCGCCAGCTCGGCGGTGATGTGGTAGAGGCCAGCTTCGGTCACGCTGAGGAACGAGTAGACCGGCGTCAGCGTGTCGAGCAGCGGCTCGGCGGCGAGCCGGCCCTGCACCACCCCCAGCTCGTCCAGCGATGGGCGGAAGTGCATCAGCATCAGCGACGCGTGCGACCCGATCAGCGGGACGATCGCGCTCCATCCGCCGCCCACCGGCGCGGCCACGTCCTCGAACGCGGAGCGCGCGCCGGCCTTGAGGTCCGAGAGCTGCGCCGCGTCGTGACGGCGGAGCGCGGCGCGGTCGAACGCGTAGATCTGGTGCAGCGCGTACCAGCCCTCGAGCGTCGCGGGGGCGTGCGCGGGCGATGTCATGGACTCGGGATCAGGGTGCGGGGTTCGTCGTCGAATCTAGCGCCGGTGCGCGGACAGGATGAACGGACGAAGGGCTCCGGGAGCCAAGATCTCCCGGAGCCCTTCCGTCTTCCCGGTCGGCGATCCGACTCGCGCTAGGCGGCCGGACTCGCCGAATCTTCGTCGAACGGTCCCGGGTCGCCGAATGGGGAGTGGCCACCGCGCAGGCTGCCCGGACGCGCCACTTCGGGCTCGACCGCGATCGGGATCAGGATCGCGGGCTGCTCCCACTCGTCGGCCGCCGCCGACGCCGCCAGCTCGGCCGGTTGCTCCTCCGGGAGGCCGGCGACGACGACCTGCGCGCGGCGCAGCACACGGCCGCCCAGGCGGAAGCCGCGGCCGCGGACCTCGACCACGCTGCCCGCCGGGTAGTCGTCGCTCGCCGGCACGTACGCGATGATCTCGTGCTCGGCCGGGTCGAGCTCCATGTCGCGCACGGCGATCTCCTCGAGCCCGGCCGCGCCGGCGAGACGCTGGAGGCGCCAGCCGAAGCGTACGGCGTGGTCGCGCGCGCGGTCGTCGGTCCACGTCATCGCGTCGGCGATCATGTCGTCCAGCGCTTCCACCATCGACATCATCTCGAGCGCGCGACCGCGGCGCTCGGCGTCGATTCGAGCGGTCATCTCGCGGCGGACCGACTCGACCGCCGCCTCGCGCTCGGCACCGGCTCGCTGGAGCGCCTCGACGTGCGCGGCGGCCAGCTCGCGCTCGCGCTGCTCGGCGTCGCGCCGGACGATGCGCAGCTCCTCGCGGCGGGCGGACAGCTCCTCCTCGCGGCTCGCCAGCAGCGACGCCGTCTCGGCCAGCTGCTGCCGACCCTCGTCGAGCCGCGCCCGAAGCTCCTGCAGCTCGGCGCCCACCTGACGCTCGCGCGACTCGAGAGTCTCGATCGCCGACGCGTGCTCGGCGCGCAGGCGCTCCAGCTCACCGGCGTGCGATGCGGCCAGCGCGCCGTACCGGTCCTCCGCGGCCTGGCGGTAGCTGGAGAGCTCGGCGCGCTCCTCCGCCAGCTCCGCGACGCGCTGGAGCAGCTCCTGCTCCCGCGCCTCGAGCCCGTCACGGGCTGCCGCCAGCTCTCCCAGTCGGACGGACAGCTCCTCCTCGCGCGCGGCAACCGCGGCCCTGGCGCCGCTCAGCTGCTCCTCGACGCTCTGCAGCTGGCCGTGCAGGCCCGCGAGCTCGAGGTTCAGCTCCCGCGCGCGCGATTCGAGCGCGGACTCGGCCGCCTCGTGCGCCCGCTCGCGGCTCTCGAAAGCCTCGCGCGCCAGGCGAAGCTCCTCGACGCGCGCCGCGAGCTCGGTCCGGGTGGCCGCGAGCGCGCTCTCGGCCTCCGCCTGAACGACGCGCAGCTCCTCGCGACGCTGATCCAGCTCGCGAAGGCGGACGCTCAGCTCCTCCTCGCGCGCCGCGGTAGCCGCGCGGGCGCCGCTCAACTGGTGCTCGGCCTCGCGCAGCGCATCGCGGACCGCGGCCATCTCCAGCGACAGCTCGCGCTCGCGCGCCTCGGCGCTCTGCCGGGTCGCGCGCAGCTCGTCGCTGCGGGCGGACAGCTCCGACTCCCGCGCCGCGAGCGACGCCGCGGTCTCCGTCAGGCGCTGCTCGGCCTCCCGGAGCTGGTGGCGCACGTCGTCCAGGTCGTGCGACAGCTCCTGGCGCCGCTCCTCGAGTGCGTCGCGCGTCCGAGCCAGCTCGCGCTCCCGCGCCGCGGCGCTCGCCCGCTCGTGCTCGAGAATGGCCTCGTGCTCGGCGCGCTCCTGGCGCAGCGCTTCGGAGTGCGCGTGACGCATTCCGCGCTCCTGCTCCGCCACCTCTTCGCGCAGGGACTGCAGTTCCTCGCGCCGGCGGTCGAGCTCCTCCAGCCGGACCGTGAGCGCTTCCTCGCGAGCGGCGATGGACGCCTTCGCGCCGCTCAATTGCTCCTCGGCGTGGCCGAGCTGCACGAGGACGCGGCTGAGCTCGAGCGTCAGCTCGTGCTCGCGCTGGGAGAGTCGAGCGCGCTCCTCGCCCGCCTCGCGGTCGCGCGCCTCGGCGGCCGTGCGCAGCGCGACTACGTCGTCGAAGCTCCGGCGCTCGCGCCCGGCCGCCTCGGCCAGCGCCTCGGCCACCGCCGCCCGCGCGCGCTCGGCGAGCGAGCCGGTGAGCTGCTCGACCTCGGCCGCGAGCGCGGCCGCACTCTCGCGGGTCGTGGCCGCCGCCTC
>Ga0126308_10001122_pt1 | contig 10282 bp, 9 predicted proteins | sample Plot55_FD_92533 | JGI IMG/M metagenome (GOLD analysis project Ga0126308, IMG submission 92533) | Serpentine soil microbial communities from UC McLaughlin Reserve, CA, USA - Plot55 | ecosystem: Environmental > Terrestrial > Soil > Grasslands | place: USA: UC McLaughlin Reserve, Lake County...
AGCTGGCTGGGCTTCTGGGACCTGAACAACGTCGAGACGGGGGACAAGGTGTTCGTCACCGACTCGATGGGGCGGCGCTACGTCTACAGGGTGTTCAAGGAGTTCATCGTCGATCCCGAGGACGTTCACGTGACGCAGCCGCTCAAGGGCAGGAACGTGCTCACCCTCCAGACCTGCACGTTGCCTGACTACTCGCGGCGCCTTATCGTCCAGGCCGAGAGGGTGGAAGGGCCGGAGCCACCAATAGCCAAAGGGGATAGCAGTTGATCCGGCTTCCCGTGCGCGAGGAGAAGAAGGCGCGGCCCGCGAAGAAGCGGCCCGACACGCCGCCCATGACCAAGGGCAACATGCAGGTCAGGGTGGTTACCCTCGCAATCGTGGTGGCTGTGGTCTTCATTGTCCTCGCAGCCCGGCTGTGGTATCTGCAGATCCTCACGGGTACCGAGTACTCGGTCGCCGCGCAGGCGACCCAGTCCCTCGAGGTCAAGGACCCAGCCCAGCGCGGCGTCATCCGCGACCGCGACGGAGAGGTCCTCGCGAACAACGTCCCCGGCCTCAACGTCACCGTGACCCCATCGAACATCTCGCGCGAGAAGGTCGAGGAGCTGGCCAAGATCCTCGGTGCCGACCCGCAGACCGTGCTCGACAGCTACGACTCGGCTTTCAACTGGGGCACCCAGTACAGCCCGATGCTGGTCAAGGAGAACGCCGACCGCGACGGCGTCACCTACGTCATGGAGCGCACCGAGGAGTTCCCCGGCGTCGTCGTGAACGACGACTACGTCCGCAACTACCCGGCTGGGAAAACCGCAGCCCACATTCTCGGGTACACCGGCGCGATCACCCAGGAGGAACTCAAGCTGGACACCTTCAAAGACCTCTCCAACGACTCGGTCGTCGGAAAGAGCGGGGTCGAGCTTTACTACGAGAAGGTGCTGCGCGGCGAGGCCGGCGAGAAAGTGTACAAGGTGGACGCGCTCGGACGGATAGTGCCTGACGGTAGCAGGGTCGACTCCTTAGGCCGGTTCGTGGACGAGAACGGCGAGCCGATCGCGGTCGATCCCAGCAAGGAGTTGCCCGACCACATCGAGGACCCCGTGCCGGGAGATGACCTCAACCTCACAGTAGACCTCGACCTGCAGCGGGTCGCCGAGGACGAGCTCGACGCCGCCATCGAGCGCGCCCAGGGCGCGGGCTACCCCGGGACCGGAGGCGCCGTCGTAGCCATAGACCCACGCAACGGCGAGATACTCGCGCTGGCCAGCCGCCCCAACTTCGACCCTCAGCTCTTCGTGGGCGGCATCTCAGGCACCAGGGAGATGAATATCTTCGAGTACCTGAACTCGGAGGCCGCGAGCTATCCCTTCACAGACAGGGCGATAACCGGAGGCCAGCCCGCGGCCTCGACCTTCAAGCCCTTTACAGGGCTGGCTGGCCTCACCATCGGCGTCATAGACGCATACACAACCGTCACCGACACAGGTGAGTGCTGGCAGCCGACGGGCTCTGACTGGGGCTGCTGGCAGAGCTGGCGCGAGAACAGCCCCAACTACGCGTACCTCGGGCCTCATGGCACCCAGTACTTCGTCGAGGCCATCAAGGACTCCAACGACAAGTTCTTCTACCAGGTGGCGGACTGGATCTGGCAGGCTACCGACGACAAGAACTGGTTGCCCCACTTCTACGAGCGGTTCGGCTTCGGCGATCTTACCGGCATAGATCTCTCCGGTGAGACCGCTGGAAGGGTGCCGACGCGCGCAGGGGAGAAGGAACTCTACGCCGCGATGGGCCACCCGGAGGAGGCGTACTGGAGCGTCGGGGACTGGGTGAACCTCTCCATCGGCCAGGGCGACCTGCTCGTCTCCCCGATCCAACTCGCCCGCGCCTACTCGGCCATCTACAACGGCGGCACCCTCGTCACCCCGCACGTCGGGGGTGAGATCGTACAGGACGGCAAGGTGGTCAAGGAGATCTCACCCAAGCCCGCCGATCACCTCGACATCGAGGACTACAACTTCCAGCAGGTCATAGAGGGGATGAGGGGAGTCACCTCAAACGGCGGGACCGCCGAGTCGGTCTTCAAGGGCTCCGAGCTGGACGTTGCCGGCAAGAGCGGCACTGGCGAGACGCCCAAGGGCTACGTGAACTGGTTCGTCGGCTGGGCCGTGAACCAGGAGCAGCCCATGGTAGTCGTCGCGATGATCGAGAACGGCGGCGCCTTCCAGACGGGCAGCGAGATGACCGCGGGTCCGGCGGTGCGACACATCCTCGAAGCCTCCTACGGCGTCAAGCAGTCGCCCGAGGACCCGCATCCGACCTACACCGAACCACTCTCGGAGCCCCTGAGTCAGTAGATGGGGGCTCCCGCGTTGCTGCTCTCGCTGCCGAGCCCGCCCTCGCCGGTTATCTTCGAGGCAGGGCCTTTCGCCCTTCGTTGGTACGGGCTGTTCATCGCCCTTGGCATAGTCGCAGCTACCTGGATCACCGGACGCGAGCTCGCCCGCAAGGGCTATGACCCCACACTCGCCCTCGACTCGCTCTTCTTCGTCGTACCCCTTGGCTTTATCGGGGCGCGCATGTACCACGTCATCACCGACTACGACCTCTACGCGAGCGACCCCATCCCAGGCATCTTCGAAGTCTGGAACGGTGGGCTGGGGATCTACGGCGCCGTGGCCGGCGGTTTTCTGGGATTGGTCCTCTTCGGCTGGTACCGCGGCGTGAGCCCGCTAGTCCTCGCCGACGCCGCCGCGCCGGGGCTGATCCTCGCCCAGGCTATAGGTCGCTGGGGCAACTACTTCAACCAGGAGCTATTCGGGAGGCCCTCCGACTTGCCGTGGGCGATCCGGATAGCCCCCGAGAACAGGCCAGCCGAGTTCGCCGACGCCACAGCCTTCCACCCGGCCTTCCTCTACGAGTCGATCTGGGACCTGCTCGTCTGCTCGGTTCTCCTCTGGGTCGCCCGCCGCTTCGCGGACCGGCTCAGGGACGGGGACTTGGTGTTGCTCTACATAAGCCTCTACTCGGTGGGGCGCTTCTTCGTGGAGACTCTGCGAGTGGACCCCGCGTTCCTGATCGGGGGCTCCATCCGCGGTAACCTCTTCGTCAGCAGCCTCCTGGCTCTTGGCTGTGCTATGATCCTGCTCCTCAGGCACTCGCGCCCCCCACACAAACGCCCCGGATCCGGCTGACGCCTCACACGGGTTCGACTGGCTCCTATCTGACCTTTTCCTTCTCGTACATGGCGTTTACCCGCGAATACCAGGTGAGGACCTCCTTCCGCCGGTCCTCAAGCTCCTTGTCGCCGAGCTCGCCGGCGAGGTCATTCGACTCGGAGGGGTCTGATGACAGGTCGTACTCCTCTTCGGGCTGGTTACCGAAGAAGTAGATGTATTTCTGGTCTCCTCTCAGGCTGGCCAGGCACCTGTAGTCGTCGAAGCAACTGAAGAACAGCGTGCGGCTCTCCTCGGGAGGAGCGAGCAGTGACCTTCCCGGATACTCGTCACCCTCGATTTCGTAGCCCAACAGCCCGGCTACGGTCGGGAGGAAGTCGAGTTCGTTGGTGAGGGTCTCGACTCGCTCGCCATTATGGAAGTTCTCGGGATCGTGGATTATCAGAGGAACCCTGATCCCCTCTTCGTAAATGGTGTTGTCGTGCTGGTAGAGGTCGTGTTCGCCGAAGCCCTCGCCGTGGTCGCCGTAGATGATGAAGATGGTGTTGTTATAAAGCCCCATCTCCTTGTACTGCTCGATGATGTTCTTCACGAAGAAGTCGAGGTAGCGGACTTCGTTCTGGTAACGGTTTAGCGCGTCGTCTTCGGCGAAGTCTTTCAACCCGTAGCGGTCTACCTGCCGGTAATCGTGGTGGCCCGTGACCCCAAGGTACGTCGCCAGGAAAGGTCCGTCCTTGTGCTTCTCGAGCCACTCCCTGCTTGGCTCGAGCATGATGTCGTCTTCATAACCGAAGTAGTTCGATTTCTGGAAGCCTTCCTTGTCCATGGACTCGACCGGATAAAACTCGTCGTAGCCGAAATTCTTGACGAGATCCGGGCGGTCCTCGAAGTCCTCGGTCGCCGACGAGAACCAGACCGTGTCGTACCCCTGCTCTTTCAAGAGGTCGGCCAGACACCGGGCCGGGACGCCGTCTGGCCCGGCCTCGGTGATCTCCCGGACGAGGTGCGGCTCGATACCGCAGTTGACGGAGACGATGGCCTTCGAAGTGTGGGGGACGACCGCGTAGGCCCGCTCGGCCACGAGGCTCTCCTTCGCCAGTTCGTTCAAGAAAGGGGTCGTCTGCAGGTTCTGGTTGTAGGGCGTTACGGACCGGGATCGTACGGACTCAAGGTGGATCAGGACGACGTTGCGCTTCTCGGTCTGGGCCGTAGGCTTGAGCCGCGTGTCTACGGGTGGCTGTCTCGGGGACACGTTGGCGTCCTCGGCGACCTCTTTGAGCCTCTCGTACTCGACCTGCGACGCGATCACGTTGACGACCGCGTCTCTCGAGAAGGAGATGCTCGCGCCGCTGGACTGGACCGGGACCGCAAACAGGCCGAGCACGATCCCCACGGCGCACACGACAGCAGCGCCTATCGGGGATACACCTACTGTCCTCCCGGTGAGCTCGCGCCTGTTCCGCCACCTCCGCCACCGGCAAACCAGCCAGGTCGCCAACCACGGACCCAGCACCACGTAGCACAGGACGGCAGCGGCGAGCGCCCAGATAGCTGGCGAAGCCACGCTGGCGATGACGTCGTTTATCTCTCCCAGCGTGGTGAGCGAGTAGATGATTATGTTGAGGTCGAGCGTCGAGCCGGTCTCCTCGAAGTAGAAGTGCGCGCAGGTGGTTATCGCGACGACGAGCACCGCCGTCGCGTGGAAGAGCACCACGATCAACCATCTAAGTAGCCCTCGTCTAGACAGGGCGAACAGCCCGATCCAGAGTAGCGCGTAGCCCAGGTTGAACAGCATGTCGGACCGGATAAGCACGAGAACGGTCACGAGGCCCGTATGCTCTTCCTCAGAATGGATGCGGATACCCTTCAATACCAGGTCGTAGACGACCAGCGGGACGAGCAGAGCGAGCAGGTAGATCCAATCGCGACCACTCAGAAGAGAGTGGACGTAGGCCAGCGATACCCTAAGACTGTCTTTTGCCAGAGCCATCGATGCCAGGGATTCTACAAGGGTTTTACAGGACCCAGCGGAAAACTCTCCGGACCAGCGTGCGCGACCACCACTCTTGACTCGCCAGGAGCCTACTGCTACCGTATAAATGAAAAAGATTTTCAGTTAGTATAGGGAGATTTCTTTGAGATTTGAGACGATGGTAGGCAGGTTGCGTGGTCGAGGCTTCAAGGTCACGCCGCAGCGGCTTGCGATATTACGAGCGCTGGCTGCGGAGCAGCACCAGAGTCTAGAGGAGATCCGGGCTCGCTGTCCCGAGGTAGGGCTGGTGACGATCTATCGCACCCTCGACCTCTTCTCGGAGATCGGAGCGTTGCGCCGCCTTGATCTGGGGGATGGTCCGCGCTACGAGCTGGCGGAAGACCATCACCACCACCTGATCTGCGAGTCCTGCGGCGACGTCTCGGAGTTCGACGAATGTCCCCTGGATCTCCGTCTCCTGCAAGATACAGGCTTTGAGGTCAACTCTCACAGCCTCGAAATATACGGTCGCTGCGAGGTTTGCCGGTGACCGCAAAAATTTGCTCAATGTTGAAAATAATTTTCAGTTAGGGAGAGGGTGATGGGAGCGCTGAAGTCATCGTTTCTCCTGGTTTCGCTAGTTGTACTCGCCTTCGGATGCGGGGCTGCAGGGGCGGGTAGTGATGTTTCGGGCGAGAAGTTGCAGGTGGCGGCTACGATCTCTGTGATACAGGATCTCGCACGGCAGGTTGGTGGGGAGCGGGTGGCGGTTACGACCATAGTCCCGGTAGGAGGGTCTCCAGAGACCTTCCAGCCGAGCCCGAGGGACGCGGGCACAATCTCCGAGGCGCAGGCAGTCTTCGAGAATGGGCATGGCCTAGATGCCTGGGTTGGGGATCTCGTGGAGAGCGCTGGCAACGCGGACCAGAGGGTGGTGGTGCTCTCTAAGGGGCTCGAGCCCATAGACGAAGGTGAGCACGCGGGGGGTAACCCCCACTTCTGGCTCGACGTGGCCAACGCGCAGCACTATGTGGAGAAGATCAGGGACACGCTCGTCGAGGTGGACCCCCAGGGTGCCGAGGTGTACCGGGCCAACGCCAAAAAATACCTTGCGGAGCTGGAAGAGCTCAATCGGTACATAAAGAATAAGTCCATAAGCATCCCGGAAGAGCGGCGTAAGCTAGTTACCTTCCACGACGCGTTCCCCTACTTCGCGAAGGCGTACGGGTTTGAGCTGGTCGGTGTGATATTGAAGAACCCCGATGCGGAGCCGAGCAGCCGCGAGGTAGCCGAGGTCGTGAGGACGGTCGAGGAACAGGATGTGCCGGCCATCTTCACCGAGCCGCAGTTCAACGCCAGGCTGGCGGATACCATAGCCAGAGAGGCCGGCGTCGAGGTCTACGAACTCTACACCGACACCCTGACGAAAGACGGGGCCGGTCGAAGCTACGCTGCGATGATGCGGACCAACATAGACCGTATAGTGGAGGCGTTGGGCTAGGTGGAGAACGATGCGTTAGAGGTCCGGCACCTGGCCGCCGCCTACGACCGGCGGCCGGTCCTGGACGCGGTGAGCTTCACTGTGCCCCGCGGCGCGATGGTCGGGATCGTCGGTCCCAACGGAAGCGGGAAGAGCACCCTGCTAAAGGCGGTCCTCGGGCTAGTGCCCGTTGTGCGGGGTGAGATCGACGTGCTCGGCCGGCGGGCTGACCGGCAGGCAAGACGGCTCGTCGGCTACGTGCCGCAGCGGGAGGACGTGGACTGGAACTTCCCGGTCAGCGCCTTCGACGTCGTCATGATGGGCCGGGTCCCTTCGCTGCAGTTTCTGCGGCGGCCAGGGGATCGCGACAGGGAGCTGGTATGGAAGGCGCTGGAGACCGTGGGGATGGCCGGGCTCGCGCACAAGCGCATTGGGGAGTTCTCGGGCGGGCAGCAGCAGCGCATCTTCCTCGCGCGCGCCCTGGCGCAGGAGACGCAGGTATTGCTGTTGGACGAGCCGGTATCTGGGGTGGACGCTCCGTCGCAGCATGAGATCTTCGACCTATTGCGAGGTTTGCAGGAGAGGGGGACCACCATAGTGGTGACGACCCACGACCTCTCGTGCGTCGCGGAGCGATTCGATCTCGCCCTCCTTCTCAACAGGAGGGTCATCGCCTTCGGCCCGCCGGGGGAGGTATTCACGCCCGAGCTGTTGAACCAGACCTACGAGAGCCACCTCATGATCCTCAAGGTCGGAGATCGAACGGTGGCGATAGAGGATGGGCACGCTGAGCATCGTGGTTGATTATCTGCTCGAGCCATTGAGTTTCGCCTTTATGCAGCGGGGGCTTCTGGCCTCCGTGCTCGTGGCGATCATCTGCGGAACGCTGGGGAGCTTTGTCGTGCTGAAGGGACTGGCGTTTATCGGAGACGGCCTGGCGCACGCCAGCTTCGGCGGTGTCGCGTTGGCGTTCGTGCTGGGGGCCAACGTTTACGTAGGGGCCTTCGTCTTCGCGCTGGCCACGGCGGTCGGGATCGGAACCTTGAGCCGCGGAGGCCGGGTGAGCGCGGACACGGCCATCGGTGTGCTGTTCTCCGGGACATTCGCACTTGGGATTCTGCTCGTGAGCACGGTCGACAGTTACACTACTGACCTCTTCGGCTATCTGTTTGGGGACGTGCTGTCGATCACGGGGCGCGACCTGCTGACCATAACGGTGACGGGCCTCGTGGTGTTGTTCCTCGTGGCGGCGTTCTACCGGCAGCTGCTGTTCGTGGCCTTCGATCCCACCGTCGCCGCCGCTGCGGGTGTTCCGGCGCGGGGGCTCGAGTACCTGCTCCTCGCACTGCTCGGCGTCACCATAGTGATCGCAATACAGGCCGTCGGGATCGTGCTCGTCGTAGCTCTGCTGGTCACGCCCTCGGCGACGGCGTACCTGCTGACGAAGCGTTTTCATTACATGATTCTAGCGAGCATGGGACTCGGTTCTCTTTCGGCTTTGCTCGGGATCTACCTCTCCTACTACCTGGACGTTGCTTCGGGAGCGGCCATAATTCTCGTTGCCACCGTGCTCTTCTTCTTCGCTTTCGCCGCGCGAACACTCGGGGAGCGCCGGCGCGGCGCCCGAGAGACCGCTCAGCCGAAGTAGAGGAACCACGCGGCGAGAAGCAGTACCTCGACGCCCAGCGCGATGGCGATAGGGGTGATGGCCCGCATCCTTTTGCGGGAGTAGATCGTCGGGGCGAGGAGCCATCCGAAGGCGAACCCGCCCGCGAGGCCGCCGAGGTGGGCGGTGTTGCTGATGTTGGGGATCGAGAACCCGATGTAGAGGTTCAGGGCAAGGAGTATAAGGAGCTGCCGGATCAGGGGGTTCTGCCATGAGAACGTACCGCGGCGCAGCGCGTACCCGAGGACACCACCGAGCAGCCCGAAGATCGCTCCCGACGCCCCGACAGCGGGCTGGTCGAACGGACCGAAGTACAGGTACGCAAGCCCGCCGGAGAGGCCGCTCAGGAGATAGAGGGCGAGAAAGCGGCCCCGTCCGAACGCCTGCTCCACGAAGGAGCCGAGGAAGTAGAGCGAGAGCATGTTCAGACCGAGGTGGACGGCCCCGGAGTGTAGGAACATGCTGGAGAGGAGGCGCCACGACTCTCCCTGCGCTACGAGCGCCGGGATCAGGGCGCCGCGTTGCAGTACCTGCGGGGGCTGGATCACGAGCCCGACGTTCCATGGTGTCCCGTAGGCGACGCCCAGAGCGGCGACGCCCACGTAAACCAGCACGCAGGCCGAGATCAGGCCGAACGTGACAGGGAGACGGGGGGCGTTGCTTCGCGGGATCAGCGGCGCTTTATCTCCCTGACGGCGTCTCCGACCTGGACCTTGGAGAGGTCCTCGAGCGGGCCGCCGAGCATGGACTCGAGATCGGGATCGTCACCCTGGGCGGAGCCGAAGCCCTGGACGCGCACGTCCTCGCCGAACATCTGGCCGAAGATACGCTGCAAGTTTTCCTGCATCTCGCCGATGTTCACGGCCCCTAACGGCGTACTGGTGTTTTGCAGGCGCGCGACGGCGAGTTTCTCCTTCACCTCGGTGACTTCGGCGTGCGCCTTGACGTCCTCGACGGTGCCTAAAGTTTCGCCGGTGTCGGGGTCCCAGACCTCCTCGCCCTCGGAGGCGAAGACCTCGAGGAGCATCCCCGGCCGCACGCCCCCGTTGCGCCCGCGGTTGATTACTATCTCGTTGTTGCCGAGTATCTTGGCTACCTTGCCTTCGACCGTCATGCGGTGAACTCCTTTTAGAGCTTCCGAAATCCAAAAGATTATATCTCTCACAACGCGGAGGGCGGCCAGCGGCTAGAATCTGCGCCATGCTAGAGAGGTCGAACAGGATCGGACGCCACCTCCGCACCTCGGGTGGCCTCGCGAAGACCCTCGAAACTGCCAGAGACCTCGGGTGCGAGACGGCCCAGATTTTCGTCTCCAACCCCCAGGGTTGGGCCGTTCCCGCGCCGCGACCAGACGCGGCGGCGTTTATTGCTGGCAAAGAAAGACTCGGTCTCTACCCCATAGTCGCGCACTCGAAGTACCTGATAAACCTGGCCTCGCCGGACGCCGGGCTGCGAGAGCGTTCGGTGGAGGTCCTGGCGCGCGAGCTGGTCGCCGCAGGGACGCTCGGGGTGGACCTCGTCGTCGTCCACTCCGGCAGCCCCGGCGGAGACGGAGTGGAGAAGGGCATCGACCGGCTCGCGGGGGCTCTGGAGGGGGCGAGGGAGCTTGCGGCGAGGTATGCTGGAACCTCTGGGCGGGTGGCGGAGCCCATTGTGGAGAACTCGGTCGGCGCGGGGACGCAGCTCTGCTCGACATTCGACTCCCTCGGGGAGGTCGTACGGCGCGCAGGGGTGCGGGCGTGCGTGGACACGGCACACGCCTTCGTCGCGGGCTACGACATCTCCACTCCCGGCGGGGCACGGCTGGTCGCCGAGGAGCTCGAGGCCGTCCTGGGTTCGGGGATCGCCCTTCTGCACCTCAACGACGCGAGGTACGAGCTGGGGAGCCACCGCGACGGGCACCGCAAGATCGGAGCGGGGCAGGTGGCGTTGGACTCCTGGCCCGAGCTGTTCGCCGGTCTGCCGGGGGTTCCGGTGGTGATGGAGACGCC
>Ga0126308_10001124_pt1 | contig 10281 bp, 11 predicted proteins | sample Plot55_FD_92533 | JGI IMG/M metagenome (GOLD analysis project Ga0126308, IMG submission 92533) | Serpentine soil microbial communities from UC McLaughlin Reserve, CA, USA - Plot55 | ecosystem: Environmental > Terrestrial > Soil > Grasslands | place: USA: UC McLaughlin Reserve, Lake County...
CCGCGGCCAGCACCAGATCATCGTGGTCTGACTCCCTCCAGTGCTCGTAGGATATGTGCGCGGTCATCTTGTTCTGCTTGCGCCGGAAGTTGAGGAGTTCCTCCCTGAGCTTGGGCCACCCCTCAAGCCCCTTGGCCACCTTCAGTGTGCCCTTGTGGAACGGGACCTCCAGGGCTGAGATGAGATCCTGCTTCGGGACGGAGTACTCCTTGGCGGCGTGGCGGTTGACCTTCTGACCAAGGCCGGTGATGGTCACCGCGATGTAGTTGAGACGCCTCTCCTTCAGGAGGTCGGTGACGGCCACCCCGACCCCTGTCTTATCCACGATGAGTTCGGTGGTGGGCCTGGCCAGCCGACCACCCGAGATCACGGGCGTGGTGAAGGGAGAGCCGGTGAGCAATCTCTGCACCTGATCCGCTATGTCGGTGTAGGGCGTCTTGAGGGGATAGCGTTCTAGATGCCTGAGGTGCAACTCGGCCCCGTGCTTGCCTATCTGTGGGTCGTAAGTGGGAACCTTCTGTATTATGGCCAAGGCGGTGTAATCTGCCGACTGCCCTAGGTCCAGACCCGCGTAGTAGGTAGCCATCTATCCTCCCGTACCAAACAGCGGCTGGACCTCCTCGGTTACCGCCCTATCTATCATATCGGTGGTGAAAACTTGATCCTCGGTCTCCTCGAAGGAGCACTCGTATTCCTGCCTGAAGATGAACGGCGGAAGGGAAGCGCGCTCCTCCTCCAAGAACTCCCCCGATATCCGGGGGCACTGAGAAGCCGGGACCTCGTAGCGCTCCCATCCGTGTCCACCGCTCCACTCCTCGTAGAAGACGCCCCTCTTGCCGTATGGGGTGCTCAGCATCATCAAGGCGCCACCGCTCACCGCCAGCATCGGGCGCACCGCGAAGTAGAGTTCGTCCTCTACACGCGCCGCCTCATCTAGGACCAGCAGCGACGTACCGCTGAAGCCTCGGATAGTCTTCTCCGAGCCGGGCAGCGTGACGATGCGGCTGCCGTTCTCAAGCTCAAGGGAGAGCTTGCGCTCGCCCTGTGGTGAGACGGGACGACCGAGGTCCCTGTAGAAACCCAAGACCTTCCCGAAGAGCTCTTGCGACTGCCTTAAGGTCGGGGCGAGGCACAGTATGAGCGAGCCGGGATGGTAAAGAGCACGGTGCAAGGCGACGATGGCCGTCATGGTTGATTTGCCGCTTTGCCTACAGCAGTTGAGGAGCACCCTATCCGATGTGGAGCGCAGCAGGTCCTCCTGCCAAGGGTCTGGCTCTATACCCAACCTCTTGACGAAGCTCACGCGGTCTAGGGCGACCTTGAGGTCCTCGGCTAGGCTAACCATTACCCATACTCTCCAATGCCCTCTGAACGGCTCTGTGTGCCGCTGGGTGGGGCTCCAGAGCCCCTACTATCACAGCCCTAAGTTCCAGCCATTCAGGGGAGACGTTGAGGTTCACCACGGGGCGCTCGTCTAGCTCCCCAGCGAGCTTGCCAAGAAGCTCCAGGTTCCCCCGAGCCTGGGAGATCGCTACCAGAGCGGTCCTCAGGTCACCGGCCTTCTCCGCACGCTCCAGGATGTTGAGGGCATGTGCCTGCAGGTTCCTCACCTGATCCAGCAGATCGTCAGCCTGTGCCACCTCTTCGACCTCCCTAGCCTTCAAAAGGTGAGCCGGTAGGTGCTCGCTCTTGTGACGGTACACCGCGCTCTCCGATAGCCCAAAGCGTTTCGCTACGCTCCGGTATGACCCGCCGCTGACCAGTGCTCCATCGATGCTGTGCCTCTCATGATGGTCGCACACGGTGCACCGTCTGGGCATAGAGTTAACCTTCTCTCCAGCGCTCGAGCATGCTGTCGGAGCTCCTACTTACCACGCGACTGATCCTCCTCCTTTGCTTCCCACTCTCTTACGCTCGTCTCGTACCAGACGGGTCCCATCGCAAGCAGGCGGTTGGGGCGAGGTATGCGGCTGAAGTTCCTCCTCGAGAGATAGGCAAGCACCGTGTCGCGCTTGAAGCCCAAGCGTCTGCTCAGAGCAGTGGCGTCCAGGACCTCGTAGTCCTCTGGCACCTTTATCCGGTCAAGATCAGCTTCATTCACCATAACCGTCATCATACATAAATTATAGACACAGTCGGAGAAGATGTCCGTAATTTATTGATCAAGTAGATACTCTAAATCTACACAAGGGGGAGGGATGAAGATCGGCTCAGGGGAGTGGTATGGGACTGAGGAAGACGTGTTATTCGTCAAATGCGCTACTCGACAGGGTGCTATTGGTGCCAAAAGGTGCTTAAGACGCTTCTCTCACTTCTCGCACCTCATCACCTTAGGGTTTTCCAGAAGCACATGACCGCATACTCAACATAGGAGAGAAGGCTATGGAAGGCTGAACCTCAAGAAAAGCCCCTCTGGCTAAATGCCCTGAGAAATCTGGACACAGTGACCCCAGGCGAAGCAGATCAGATGAGGCCAAATACTGATGCCTGTTGTGGCGATGATCTTTCGACGAATCTAAACTAGCGGGGTGTCAAAAATCCTGTATCCCACTTTTGGCACCTCGTCACCTTAGGTTTTCAAGAAGCACACGACCCCATACGCAAACTTGACTGTGAAGAATGCCTTCTCGAACTTGATCGAACAAGTGAGCTGTCAGTGTTGTACCTGCTGCCCTACTCGCCTGACCTATAAACCTTTTAGAGGAAGGTCTTCTCAAACTTAGCGGGTACCTTATGTAGAGTTGGAACCCGCACTCACGGAGCTTTGGTCGAAGCGATGGCCGTGACAATATGGCCGTAACCCCGACAGTCGCGCAGCTGGTGCAATCGCTATAGATGCAGTGCATCATAAGTCAACTGTTATGTGTTGGGACGACCGTTGTAAAATCAATAGAGTGGGAGTGTTCGCGAAGGAGAATGGCATGCACGATAGTGAAGCAAGGAAAAAGGGACAAGCCCAGTACAAAAAGCTCTTCGGCGAGGAAAGGAAGCCTAGGGAAGACGATACCGCCTTGGACGAATTCACGCTTAACCATCTATTTGCAAATGTTTGGAGCCGTACACAGCTTTCCATGCCTCAACGCAGTATGATTACTGTAGCGCTGCTCGCGGCACTAGGGAGGGATCGCGAGCTGAAAAGGCACGTCGAGGGCGCGATCCATCAAGGGATAACCCACGAGCAGATAATTGAGATTATGGTTCAAGTAGCCCACTATGCCGGGTGGCCGGCTGGCCATAATGGACAACGTATAGCTCAAGAAGTATTCGAGGAAAAGCTAGTCATGAGCTCACCATCAGAGTACTTCCGACCAGGAGCGGGTGCCGTGATCATTAAGGATAGGGACCTTGTCCTCACCTTTAGGCGGAGCGACACTGACGACGATGTTTGGCAGTGCCCCCAGGGTGGGCTGAACGCGGGTGAGGAACCACTTGAAGCCGCGTACCGGCAGGTTTCTGAAGAAACAGGGATCCGCAAGAGAGATCTTAAGCTCTTGCGTGCGTATCCGGAACCACTTGCTTACGAGCTCCCGCCTTGCGATCGGAGTGAGAAGTCAGGCCGTGGCCAAGTTCACCATTGGTTCTTCTTCGAGTTCCTCGGGAGCGATAACGCAATTAACGCGAATAATGGCGGCGAGTTCCGAGCCTGGAAGTGGGTGCCTTTCCAAAGCTTGCCGTGCTCGGTGGTCCCCTTCCGTAAGCACGTTTATGAGCACCTCTACGAGTGGTTCCGAGAGAATATTCGCGAGTCGGGAGCCGAAAAGCTAGACAACGGATTGCCTCCTGATCCTGCCTAAGGAGCCAGGAGCAGTCGAACCTGCGAGGCAGCGCTGAACGACTACGGTAGCGATTAGATGACGCACGGACTATAGATTCAAACTCTTTAGTACGGGAGCACAGTGTCACGCTTTAAGCTCAATTGCCGGCCCAGAGAGCGATGCCGTCCAAGATCTCGTATTCCTCTGGCACCTCTATCCAGTCTAGATCAGCCTCCTTGACCATAACCACCATCATACAGAAATCATAGACGAGCTCAGGGACGATGTCGGTAATCTATTGACACAGCGAATGTTCTCAGTGTGCATATGGGGAGAGGGATGAAGTGGTTTTCTTCGCGTAATGTGTAGGCCTGTGGAAGGTGTGTATTTCTCCAAATACGCTAATTTCGACAAACACAGGCCACATATTCAACTTAGGAGCGAGGGCTATTGAAGGAGGATCTCAAGAAGGACGTTCTGGCTGACTGCTCTACAAGAATCCGAGCACAGCGCCCCCAGGAGAAGCAGAACAGGTCGGTCCAGATAGTGCGCCCTATTCTGCAGACGAGATTCCTAAATCCCTAACCCAGCGGGGTGACAAAGGTGCGAAAAGGGGTACTCTAAGGGCTTTTGGCACCTCACCACCTTAGGGTTTTCTAGAAACACATGAGCACATACTCAACTTCTCGGCTTCCGCATCCTCCTAGCGGCGGACGGCAGCAAGAAGGTCGAATTCGGGATGTAGACCACCGTAGGCCCTGGTAGGTCCTCTAAGAGTGAGGGTACCTAAAACTCACAGTTCGACATAGGGTACATGAATCTGGTTGTAGTTCTCTGGCCCATAGAGAGGTGATGCACATGGGAGACAGATTGAACGGTAAGGTCGCGGTTGTGACTGGGGCCTCAAGCGGCATCGGAGAAGCTACGGCAGGCAGACATCTTGGGGCGCAAACCTCGCAAACTCGAAGAGCGCAACCTCGTGCTCTTTCGGTTCGCCACGGAGCGTCGTGAAAGACACGGCTTCTCTTGGCGTAAGCTGCTCAGGCAAAGGAACGAGATTTACCCAGAAGGCCACGCTTGGTACTACAAAGGGGTGCGCAACTTCACGCGTGACTTCCACCGCGCCGCCCTAGTCGTGCCATATCCTGTAACGACCCAAGCGTACTCTAAGCTCCGCACTTGTTGACCTTGCAAGAATGCCCCTTCTACTCTCTGCGGTGAATGTCGTACTATGGAGTCTCAAGTAAATTGAAGACGGGATTGGAGAGACCTACACCGTGGTGTAGGAGTGATGGGGTATTTCGAGCGCGCCCACGTTTGCCTCCGCTCGGTGTAGCGAATACGTCGAGCCGAGTGGAACCGGAATGACAGGGTGGGAGTTGTAACCAAGGTTGCTCAGCTTCTATGCTGTCAGGGTTAAGGGGTGCAATTATGTATCGGGTGGGACGTTAGATGGAGCGGCTAACGCTTGCAGAAGCCGCCAAGAGACTGGGAATAACCAAAGAAGCTGCTCGCAAGCGTGTGCGGATCGAAGTATCCATTAGGCCAGCGGCCAATTTGGCAGCGCAGCACGTTCAGGGGTTAATGTCTGTGTGCGCTGATGCGCCGCTTCCTCCTACGGCGGCTTGCCACGGCGTTCAAGTACCGAAAGCGCTTACGATCCAGGAGAACGCGGACTATACATATCACGCTGGTACCCAAGAACCATTCCACAAGGTAACGTAGAGACTCCTGGTCGAACGCTTCGAAGAATGGGTCCTGAACACACCGATAGCGATAAGTTTCGTCACCAAAATCCCGGCAGACGATGTCGGCTTGTTTTAAGGTGAATGCATCGTTTGGTCTTTCTTCGGGAGGATAGTAGGATTCATCGATGTTCAGCAAGATGCCAAGGGGATGAACAGGCACAGCAGATACACCGCGCTGAAGGCTAGGTGCTTAACATAGGTTTGATAACGAAGACGAAGGCTCGTTCGATGAGTGGGGAGACGATTAGCTTCAACTTCCCGGTGCCAAATGGGATCATAGGCGGCTAGAATAAGCAGCAGGGTCAATCCCACCACGCTAGACAGCCACCCGAAGGGGCCGGGGGCTAGCACTAAGGTTACGATGGCCGCAAGGGCCACACCCATGAGGGCAGCTTCGTCGCTTCTTCCACCGCTCACAATGCCGACACCTTAGCAGCTACGCCGGCGTAGAAGCGATCGCCGCTGGTGGGTCCCAAGGCTGCTTTCTCTCTCCATAGACGTAGAAAACGGAGTCGCTACCTGCCCAGAACGGAAGAAGAGCATAAGCTGGAATCCGGCCATAGACATAGACCTCACGTATGAAGAGTTAATACTTCTCAGACAGCGATTGCCTCGGTGGTCTGCATCGTTTACACTCTTCGTGGGTGGTGAAGAGCTGTAGTTGTTATTAGAGGAGTAGCTGTTGACGCAGCGCAACCGCAACGGTATACTAGGATTACAATGTGCTCCTACGCAAAGGCTGTGGACCTTTGTGAGGAGCCTCCGGCTTATGCCGCCTAGGCTTAGATGCCTATGGCAAATCTCCCTTTTCCTTAGTGGAGGGGAGATAATTTCGCCTAAGGAGGAGCAAGCTTGTTGGTAAGTTTGCAGTTACCCTTCGCCGATCTTAGAGCATTCCTCAGTCATACGGGTAAACTATATCGACCCGCTTGGCCCACTCCAGAACCCGACGACGAGTTCGTGCGATCCTATGGAAACGTACAAACTAGGTGGGGAGGAGGCTTACGGGGGTGGGTAGGCGAGAATGAGGTAGCCAGGGCTGATCGGGGTATTCGGTTTGATGGTCAGATTCCGAGTTACGTGAGCCCTCATTCTAATCTTCGCGTACCGCTCCAATGTGCATTCCGGAGACTTTTCTTCGATGGTCTGGCAGTAGGGAAGTGTGAAATAGGCCTCAACACTAGAGTTTACCGGAAAACCATGTTGGACTTAAAGGACGCAAGTGAGACGCGGGACTTTTTGCAGCATGTTCTTAATATCCGCGTTAACGTCAAGAATCCATTGGAGCAGGAGAAATCAAGAGAGCTAGGAGGAGCAGGTAAGCTAATAGCCCGATCATACGCATCTGTTACCACTGGTACTTCCGGCGGCCATCCCAAGGTTATGCCGGTAGAGGGGTGGGTGCTGGCTGGTCAGCCTCTACAGTTCATTGTGATCAGAAAGGGGGAACATGTTCCGTGGCCGTATCCGCTTAAACCAGTGACTATTCCCGAAGAATACCATTTCGAACTGGGCTATTGCTTGGTTCCGTTTGCAGGAAGAAGGATACCCGCATGGGTACTTAAGATCAGATCTGAAGGCGAGCCTAGTTCGGCCAGAACCCTAAGGCTCTACTTACTTCGTTTGCATGCCGAACATGAGTGTCTAAGGTTAGTACTGCGCGGTGTAGATGATGGAAGTATTGACGTCACTACAGGATTGGGGGAAGCTGACGCACTGCAACGCTATATCAATGTATCTACACAGCATATCTGGAGATGGGAGTCTAAAGCAGAGGCACTAATCTCCGACAATTTTAACTATGGGACAATCGCCGAAATTGCCCGATCCTCAGAGGATCAAATTAATCCGGGGCGCCGCGATGCGCTATTAGAGCGGCTTCAACAAGTTCGCGTAAGAAAGAACATACTTCGGAAGGTTGAAGAGTACACAGGTCAGTCGCAAGATACACCTAATAGGCAGACAATAATTCAGAACTACTACTGGGAGGTGAAGCACATGGGAGATAGGATAGACATCTCGGGCAACGTCGGGAGCTTTGTCAACAGGTCGCCAAGAGCGGTAGTTAAGGATTTTGAGGCCAAATTTGTAACCCGTGATGGGTCGGATAGAGACAAGGTGAACGCCGAACTCGTACAGTTGGTAGATCTCATACTTAACAGTAAGGATCTGGCCGATCAGGATAAAGACAAGACCGTTCGAGCGGTTGAGACTGTAGCCGAGCAAGTAAAAGAGGGCAAGGCGGATGAGTTGACCGTCTCTGGGACCCTTGAGAAAGTCCAGGACATAGTATCAAAAGCCACCGACATTGCTGGTCCGGCCATCAAGATCATAGCCGCTGTCATAGCGCTCCTCTGAACTGCAGGACTAGAATACTATGAGTTGCCCTCTTGGATAGCTGAGGAGACATAGGACCGAGTCGGGAAGTGTCCACAAACTATGGTCACTTCGGACACGCACTGTTGGTACAGCTGGTCGCCGGAGAGGCTCGGCGATCTTGCAGTCTTGCTCATTTGCTCCTTCGGGATGGACAACTTGTGTTACGTCACTGCTGGTAGTACGGCGTTCCTGGAGAGTAGCCAGGAGCCCCTGTGACCACCAATGAAATGACCGACGCACTACTGCGGCTAGCCGAGATACTTACGGCATGGCCGGTAATACTTTTGGTACTACCTGTTGGCTTCCGTAAGCCGATAGGTGCATTCCTAAGTGAGTATGTACCTCGTCTCATTGAACGGCTTAGGAGTGCAGAAGTTGCTGGAAGCAGATTCGAGTTTATTCCTGAAGAATTGAGCAATCTTCGATCCGTTCCAGTCCAACACGAAGAGCCTGAGGCACTAGTCGAATCTCCACCTGAACAACCTAGTGAGGAGCAAGACCTTGCTACACCGGAGGAGAGAATGCAAGAGCCTATAGATATTCGTGAAGATCGGAGAAGACTTAGTGAGGAGTTTCGTAAGCTATTTATGGTTCACGTCTTAACACCCTCGGACATACCGGGACAGAAATACGACATCTTTATCTATGTGAAGCGTCACCACAATGAGGAAATCTCTGATGTAGTTGAGGCCGAATTCTTTTTCGGTAGGTCATGGGGAAATAGGATTTTCGAAGGCTCACGTGAGGGCAACCGCATTGGTGTTCGCACATCAGCATATGGCGAGTTCTCATGCGTATGCCGAGTAACCTTCGAAGACAAGCGTAAAATGCTGCTTTATCGGTATATCGACTTCGAGATGGGAAACGCAATCGCTGAGCTTATGCAACAAGTGCCAGCAGAGGTCAGTAGAAAAATCTCGTAGATAAGAAAGGTCTCAGTCTGCCCGTAGGTTGAAAAGCGAGCAAGGCCAGAACTCGGGGAGTTCTCTAAAGAACTATATAGTTCAGTATTCCGCTCGGATACACCCTTGCAGTGACGCTCGTTAGACTAGGGGGTGTTATGGACTCCTACCCAAGCACGGCGATCGCTCGGTGGAGGAAGAGGCACGCGAAGGCGGCGCAGTGCAGAACCCCGCCACGGTAGCGGGCAGCCGCTCATAGTCCTTGGGCACCTCTATCCGGTATAGATCGGCCTCCTTCACCATAACCGGCATCATACATAAATCATAGACGTATCCGGAAAATATGTCCATAATTCATCGACGTAAAGAACTCCCTAATGCACACACGAGAAGGATGAAGAACGATTCCCTCGTGTGGTGTGTAGAACTGAGGAGGGCATGTGGTTTTTCCGAATGTGCTAACCAACGGGGTGCCAAAAGGGCGCTCTGAGAGCTTCTGGCACTTTTGGCACTGCCTCACATGGGGATCTCACTGCGCGCTGTATGTGCGAGAGTGTGAAGCCGATCTTGGTTGAGGTTTAGCGTCACTGATGCCGAGAGTCTGTGCCAAGTCTCTTTGCGTCCCTTGCGGTTCTGCATTCGAGGAAGCGTATCTCTTTATGGCCGCCTCAAGATGTTGGGCTAAGCGACACAGCGTGGTTAAGGCTCTGAGCTGAAATCGTCGCCTCTGGGTTCTAAGTTATCCAGGATCCTGCACACGAACTTGGAAGAACACCTCTTCTTCTCGACGTTGCGTGAATAAGGGCAAGAAGGGGGCCGCTGCGCCACTGAGCCGACTTTCTCGGTCTGCCTCGTTACACATCGTCCGCCTAAGGGCTAGCAGCGCACACCAGTTCAGGCGGTGGCACGTACGCTGGTAGCGTTCTTGTATGCCGAGCGGGATGATCCTGGCGCCGAGCTGATCGTGTCGGCATCATTAGTCCTGACAGTACGTACGGAGTGGCGAGAGGAGCTGGGGTGAGCAACTTCATCATAAGGCAGGAAGGCCCTTCGCCGGTGGTGGCGGACAACCTCTGGGAGATACGCTTCGGCGTAGGCTCGTTCCTTGTCGGCGCGCTGGCGAGCGCACTCGCACTGGTTGCCATCGGACGCTACATAGGAAAGCGTAAGCCAGGCGCAGGGGCAAGAACGCCTCAGGGCTGGCCGGTCAACTTCGCCCACAGGGGAGGAGCCAAGATCGTTCCCGAGAACACCCTTGAGGGCTTCCGCGAGGGCCTGCGGGTGGGTGCCGGTGTCCTGGAGCTCGACGTCCACGCGACGGCCGATGGGACCGTAATCGTGCACCACGACGAGACGGTCGACCGGACCACGGATGAGAGCGGGGCCATCCGGGAGATGACGCTCGCGGAGGTCAAGCGGCTCGACGCTGGATACCGGTTCACTCCCGACGGCGGCAGGACATATCCTTACCGGGGAGAAGGGGTGAAGATTCCGACC
>Ga0126308_10001125_pt1 | contig 10279 bp, 9 predicted proteins | sample Plot55_FD_92533 | JGI IMG/M metagenome (GOLD analysis project Ga0126308, IMG submission 92533) | Serpentine soil microbial communities from UC McLaughlin Reserve, CA, USA - Plot55 | ecosystem: Environmental > Terrestrial > Soil > Grasslands | place: USA: UC McLaughlin Reserve, Lake County...
CATGGAAACCCGCGGCGTCATCGCGGCCTATGACGCCGCGGCCGAGAGCTTCACCCTGACGATCTCGAGCCAGGGCGTCCACAGCTTGCGCGACACGCTCGCGAACCAGGTCCTGAAGGTCGATCCGGCAAAGGTCCGGGTGATCACGCCCGACGTCGGCGGCGGCTTCGGCACCAAGAGCTTCATGTACCGCGAATACGCGCTCGCCGCCGAAGCCGCGCGCCGCCTTGGCCGCCCGGTCAAGTGGGTCGCCGACCGCATGGACCACTTCACCGGCGATTCGCAGGGGCGCGACAATTTCTCCACCGGCGAGGTCGCGCTTTCAGCCGACGGGCGCTTCCTCGCGATGCGCTTCGACATCCTCGCGAACCTCGGCGCCTATCTGTCGCAGTTCGGACCCTACATCCCCTATCTCGGCGCCACCATGATGACCGGGGTCTACGGCACGCCCCTGATCCATGTGCGGGTCCGCGGCGTCTACACCCACACCGTGCCGGTCGACGCCTATCGCGGCGCCGGGCGGCCCGAGGCCGCCTACCTCCTCGAGCGCCTCGTCGACCGTGCCGCGCGCGAGCTCGGGGCGAAGCCCGAAGCGATCCGCCGGCGGAACTTCATCCAGCCCCGGCAGATGCCCTACAAGACGCCGATCGGCGATCGCACCTACGACACCGGCGATTTCCGCGGCCACATGGAAAGGGCCATGGAGCTCGCCGACTGGAGCGGCTTCAAGGAGCGGCTCAGGGCATCGCGCAAGGCGCGCAAGCTCAGGGGCATCGGGCTCGCCACCTACATCGAATGCACGGCCTGGGGCGAAGGCGAGGACGCGCAGGTGCGGCTCGAGGAGGACGGCACCGTCACCGTCTTCTCCGGCACGCAATCGAACGGGCAGGGCCATGCGACGGCCTATGCGCAGTTCGCGTCCGAGCACCTCGACGTGCCGCTCGATCGCATCCGGGTCGTGCAGGGCGACACGGCGCGGGTCCGGACCGGGAACGGCACCGGCGGCTCGCGCTCGATCCCGATCGGCGGCGTCTCGGTCGGCGCCGCATCGCAGGACCTCGCGCGCAAGCTCAAGGAGCTCGCCTCCGACGAGCTCGAAGCCGCGGCCGCGGATCTCGAGATCGCGGACGGCGCGGTGCGGGTCGTCGGGACCGACCGGCGGATCGCCTTTCCCGAGCTCGCGCGCCTGCCGGGCGCGACCGAGGAGGCGCGCACCGGCGCCGCGAGCTTCGTGCCGCCGGACGCGACCTATCCCAACGGCACGCATATCGCCGAGGTCGAGATCGACCCCGACACCGGCGTGACCGCGCTCACGCGCTACACCGTCTGCGACGATTTCGGACGAGCCGTGAACCCGCTCCTGCTCGAAGGGCAGGTGCATGGCGGCGTCGTGCAGGGGATCGGGCAGGCGCTGCACGAGCGCACGGTCTACGACGCCGAGGGCCAGCTGCTCACGGCGAGCTTCATGGACTACGCTCTGCCGCGGGCCGAGGATGTGCCGTTCCTGCGCTTCGAGACCCGCAACGTGCCCTCGACGACGAACCCGCTCGGCATCAAGGGCGCCGGCGAAGCGGGCTCGATCGGATCGTGCCCGGCGGTCATGAACGCCGTCGTCGACGCGCTCGACCGCGGCCATGGCCTGCGCGACATCGACATGCCGGCGACGCCGCACGCGATCCGCAAGGCGCTCGCGACGAGATGAGAGACGAGCCGCTTGCGCTCGTGATCCGGCCCTTCGTGGGCGCCGATCTGCCGGCGGTGCGCGCGCTGTTCGTGCAGGTCAACCGCGACCTCGCTCCGCCCGCCATGCGCGCGGCGTTCGAGGCCTATATCGTGCGCTCGCTCCGCGAAGAGATCGACCGCATTCCGGCCTATTATGCCGAGCGCCAGGGCGGGTTCTGGGTCAGCCGCGATCAGGACGGCGCGCTCCTGGGGACGTTCGGGATCGAGCGCGCCGGCGATGATGGGGCCGCGGAGCTGCGGCGCATGTACGTGCAGCCGTCGGCCCTGCGCCGCGGCGTCGCGCGGGCAATGCTCGCCCACGCGGAAGCGGAAGCCCGGCGCGCCGGTTATCGGCGCATCGTGCTGAGCACCTCCGAGCTTCAGCAAGCGGCGCTCGCCTTCTATCGCGGCGCCGGCTACGAGGCGCTCGGTGAAGAACTCGCGACCGCCGCCACGAACAAGACGGTCGGCGGCGGCATCAGGCGCTTCCATTTCGCGAAGCGGCTGTAGGCCGGAACCGGCCGCGCACGGTTTACGAGCGGTAAGCGCGACCGCTCAGATTCGATTTACCTGAACCGCGATTCAGATTTGGCCATTAACCGGCCGGAACCGGTGCCGGTCGCAAGGTCGCGGCACACAGGAACACCGGCGTCCAGCAATGGCCGGGGAGGCGTCAGCAGATGGCTAAGAATCTTCCTTCCGACTTCACCGACAAGATCCTGGCGAAGGACCGCATCAGCTTCGGCGACGTGCGGCGGCTCAAGCGCGACATCCTGCCGGACGGCATCGCCTCGCGCGGGCAGGCCGAGGCGCTCCTCGGGCTCGACCGCGCGGTGACGAAGGCCGACGCGGCCTGGGAGCGCTGGCTCGTCACGACCATCGTCGACTTCGTGGTCTGGGCGGAGCGCCCGACCGGCATCGTCGACGAGGACACGGCGCTGTGGCTTGCGGCGGCGTTGCGAGCCCACGCCGGGACCCGCGCCGGGAAACGGGGACGCCTGATCGCGCGCGAGATCGCCGAGGAAGCGCACGCCTTCGAGAACGACGCGCTCGCGACGCTTGCCGGCATCGGCGCTGCATCGCCTCGCCCGCGGCGCAACCGCGAGCCCGCAACCGAGCCGGCGCTCGCCGCGCAGCTCTGAACGCGGCGCAAACAAAAATCGCGGCGCCACCGAGAGATTGGTCAGGACTGCCGGTCGTTATCCTGGTCGGCGGATCGAGCCGGTGCGGCGGCTTTGGCGGCAACGCGCGCCACCACCTTCGGGTTAGGCCGCTGCTCCCACTCCGGATGATCCTTGCGCAGGGCGGCGATTCGCTGGACCGAGTCGGTGACGCTTTGCGCCGCGCCGGTGATGAAGTGCTTGGCCACTGTTGCCCTTTCGAATCGCGCCTGAAGCGCGTTTGAGCAGTGCTCTCTTGCGAGCGCGTCGCCAGTGTTGCGCGGCCACACCTACGAACAATCGCAACGCCCGGCGATGCGCAACCTCCCGTTAACCACGACGCACCAGAGTCGGCGCGGAACACCTCGGGACTTGTGATGCCACAGAGTAGCGCGAAGCGTCGACGTCGCTCGTCCGGCCCTCAGGCTTCGTCGCGGCGATCCGCGAACCTGAGTGCCCTGTGCAAGAGCGAGCTCGTGGCGCTCGTGTCGGAGCTGCAGGCGCAGGGCAGGCCGGCGCCGGAGCAGCCCGCTGTCGCCGACGCCTCGCCGGCTACGGCGAAGCCGCTTCGCGGTCCGTGTCTCTTCATTGACGATTCGGTCCGTTCCGGACAGACGGTCGAGTTCCCGGACGGCGACGTGACGGTGATCGGCTCGGTCGGTTCCGGCGCCGAGATCATCGCCGGCGGCTCGATCCACGTCTACGGCACGCTCAGGGGCAGGGCCCTTGCCGGGACGGCCGGCGACGGCACGGCGCGCATCTTCTGCCGCCGGTTCGAGGCCGAGCTTCTCGCCATCGACGGCCGCTATCGCGTGGCGGAAAATCTCGACCCGAGCCTGCGCGGCCGCCCGGTTCAGGCCCGTCTCGACGGCATGGCGATGACGCTCTCGCCGCTCGATTGAGCGGCTCGCACCGACGATCAGCTACTTCAGCTCGCTTCATCACATCTCGCTCCTCCGGGATTTTCCAGGGTAGGTTTTCCTCTTTCGTCAGTACAAAGGCCTGCGCTTTTGTGGTCGACTCGGAAGCCCTATCCTGCGGAGCACCACATGGCGCGGATTGCAGTTGGCGGGTTTCAGCATGAGACGAATTCATTCGTCTCCCCGGATACCGACTACGCGTACTTCACCAGCCATCGCGACCGGCCGCCGCTCGTGCGTGGGGCGGAGGTCGTTCGCGCGCTGAGCAATACCAGCTTCGCGCTGTCCCGTTTCCTCGATGCGATCGGCCACCGGCACGAGATCGCGCCGCTGCTGTGGACGAGCGGCGGCGCAGGCGGGACGGTCACGGCGGATGCGTTCGAGCGCATCGCGGGCGAGCTCGTCCGGCGCCTGTCGGAGACCATGCCGGTCGACGGCGTCTATCTAGACCTCCACGGCGCCATGGTGACGCGATCCTTCGAGGATGGCGAAGGCGAGCTGTTGCGGCGCGTTCGGGCGGCGGTCGGTGGGCGTGTGCCGATCGCGATCAGCCTCGACTACCACGCGAACGTCACGCCCGAGATGGTCGAGCACGCGGACAGCATCGTCGCTTATCGCACCTATCCCCATGTCGACCGGGCCGAGACGGGCGCCTTCGCGGCGAAGGCTCTCGCCCTCCTCCTCGAGCGCGGCCGTCCGGCGGGGCGCGCTCTGCGCAAGCTGCCCTTCCTCATTCCGCTGAACGATCAATGCACGCTCGTCGAGCCGTCGAGGAGCGTTGTTGCCCGCACAGCCGTGGCCGAGGGCGATCTCGTCGATCTCTCCTATCTGGCGGGCTTCCCGCCCTCCGACCTCCACTGGTGCGGACCGGCCGTGGTCGCCCACGCCTTCGACCAGGAGAGCGCCGACGGAGCCGCCGATGCCCTCGCCCGGGAGATCGCCGCGCGGGAGGCTGAATTTGCCGTGCCGATGATGGCGACGGAGGAGGGCGTGCGCGCGGCAATGGCGCTTGCCCGCTCCGCCTCACGCCCGGTGGTGCTTGCAGACACGCAGGACAATCCGGGCTGCGGCGCCACGGCGGATACGACCGGCGTCCTCGAAACGCTCGTCGCGCTCGGCGCTCAGCGCGCGGTAATCGGCTATCTCTGCGATGCCGAGGCGGCGAAGGCGGCGCACGCCGCCGGGGAGGGCGCCGAGGTGACGCTCGCGCTCGGCGGACGCTCGGGGCCGGAAGGCGTGACGCCTTTTAAAGGCCGGTTCACGGTCGAGCGGCTCGGCGACGGCAAGATGCGCACCACAGGGGCGGTATCGGGCGGGCGCGATATCGATATCGGGCCGATGGCGCTGCTCAGGATCGGCGGCACCGCGATCGCGGTGACCTCGAAGCGCATGCAGGCGCTCGACCAGGCGCCGTTCCGGCATCTCGGCGTTGAGCCGAAAGAGCAGAAGATCCTCGTCCTCAAGAGCACCTGTCACTTCCGTGCCGAGTTCGAACCGATCGCCGAGAAGGTCATCGTGGTGATCGCGCCGGGCGGCTACATTGCCGACCCGGCACGCTACCCCCTACCGGCATCTGCGCCCGGGCGTTCGGCTGCGCCCGCTCGGGCCCGAGTGGCGTGGGGCGCCTGAAGCATGATCCCGAAAAGTGGCTACCGGTTTTCGGAAAAGATCATGCTCAAACAAAGAGGTAGAGCGGGATGACGAATCGAAGGGAAGTCATCGCGCTCTAAAGACGCAGCATCACCTTGCCGATGAAGCCGCTCTGCTCGACGAGCTCGTGCGCGGCGGCGACCTCCTCGAGCGCCATGACCTTGGTCGGCAGGTGCTTGAGCGTGCCTTTCGCGGACCAGCGGGCGAGATCGGCATGCGCGCGTTCGCGGATGTCGTCCGGCATCGCATAGCATTGGATGAACCGGACGACGACGTTGTTGAACAGGAGCGGATAGAAGGGCACTGCCGGCTCCGGCGCGCCCTTGGACGCATAGGCGCCGATGGCGCAGCCGACCTTCATGACGGCGAGCGTGGTCGTGAGATTGCCGCCGAAATCGACCTCCGAGATGTGGTCGACGCCCCGGCCTCCCGTTGCCTCCATGATGCGCCCGGCGACATCCGCGGTGCGGTAGTTGATCACCACTGGCGCGCCGGCGCTCGCTGCCATGCGGGCCTTCTCGTCGCTGCTCACCGTCGCGATGAGCGTCCGCGCCCCGGCGAGCTTCGCGAACTGCACGGCGTAGAATCCGACCGCGCCGGCGCCGCCGGTGATGAGCACATCCTTGCCTTCGAGCGGCCCGTCGTCGAAGAGCGAGTAGTAGGCCGTCATCGCCGGCACGCCGAAAGAGGCGCCGTCCTCGAGCGTCGCGCCCGGCGGCAGCGTCACCGCCTGGCGCGAGGGCAGAGCGACGTATTCGGCTGCCGTGCCGAAAGGCCGCCCGCGCTGCGCGTTCCAGATCCAGACCTTCTCGCCGAGGCGGCTCGGGCTCACGCTCTCGCCGACCGCGTCGATCTCGCCGGAGCCGTCGCTGTGCGGGATGATCAGCGGATGGCCCGGCCGGTCGCGGATGCCGAGGCGGCGATTGCAGTCGGACGGGTTGATGCCGGAAAAGCGCACCCGCACCCGCACCTCGCCCGGCCCGGGCTGCGGCTCGGGGAGCTCGCCGATCTCCAGCACCGCGCGGGCGGCGCCGTATCCGGTGTAGAAGGCCGCCTTCATGCCGGTACCTCGCTCGCCGCGCGTGCGGGGGGCGCGTCCGCTTCGATCTCGCGCCAGCGCAGACAGGCGACCTCGTGCGCGGCTCCGGCCGGCGAGAGCTCCGGCACCACCTCGGCGCACGGCGTCGCGGCGTAGGGGCAGCGCGTGCGGAAGGCGCAGCCCGAAGGGAGATTGCGCGGGCTCGGCGGCTCGCCTTCGATGATGCCGCCGCCGATCTCGCGGTCGCGCTCGAGGCGCGGCGCGGCGGCGAGAAGCGCGCGCGTGTAGGGATGCTTCGGTGCGGTGAACACGCTCGCGGCGGGCGCGAGCTCGACGATGCGGCCGAGATACATGATGGCGACGCGGTCGCACATGCGCGCGACGACCGAAAGGTCGTGCGAGATGAAGAGGTAGGTCAGGCCGAGGCGTGATTTCAGCTCGGCGAGGAGGTTGAGGACGGTCGCCTGAACCGAGAGGTCGAGCCCCGAGGTCGGCTCGTCGAGGATGACGATCCGCGGCTCCAGCACGAGGATGCGGGCGAGGACGACGCGGCGCAGCTGCCCGCCGGAGAGCTCATGCACGTAGCGCGGCTTGAACGACGCATCGAGGCCCACCGCCGCGAGCATCCGGTCGATCTTCTCCTCGCGCCGGCGGGCGTCGCGCAAGCCGTGGACGATGAGGCCCTCGTCAAGAATGCTGCCGATGCTCCACCACGGGTCGAGCGCGGCGCCGGCGTCCTGGTGGACGTACTGGATCGCCGGCCTGAGCGCTCGCGCCTCCCGCGGCGGCACCCCGCTGACCACGCGGCCGTCGAGCCGGATCTCGCCCGCGGCTTCGCGCTGGATGCCGAGCAGCGTCCGCCCGAGCGTCGTCTTCCCGCAGCCCGATTCGCCGACGAGCCCGAGGGTTTCGCCTGGTTGAAGCGCAAGCGATACGTCGGCGACCGCGCGCACCGGCGGGACGGGCTTGCGCAGGAAGCGCTTGGCGCCGCCGAGCTCCACGGCGACGCGGCGCGCCTCCAGCGTCGGCTCGACCAGGCTCATGCCGCAACCAGCGGGGCGGGCTCGGCGAGCCGGCAGTTGACGAGGCGGTCGGGGCCGTCCGCGACGAGATGCGCCGGGCGACGCCGGCAATACTCGATTGCGGAGGAACAGCGCGGCGCGAAACGGCAGCCCGGCGGCGGGTTCAGCGGTGAGGGTACGACGCCGGGAATGCCGATGAGCGCCTTCGACCGCTCGGGATGGCAGCTGAGCAGCGCCTGCGTGTAGGGGTGCTTGGGGTTGTCGAGGACCGCTGCGCTCGGCCCGCTCTCGACGGTCTGGCCGGCGTACATGACCGTGATGTCGTCGCAGAGTTGCGCCACCACGCCCAGATCATGCGTGACGAACAGCATCGAGACGTCGAACTCGGCCGCAAGCGATTTCAGAAGCCTCAGGATCTGGAGCTGCGTCGTGACGTCGAGCGCCGTCGTCGGCTCGTCTGCTATGACCAGACGGGGCGAGCAGGCAAGCGCGCCGGCGATCATCAGCCGTTGCCGCTGACCGCCGGAGAACTGGTGCGGATATCGCTCGAGCACCGCCTCGGGCTCGGGGATCTGCACCCGCCGCAGGATGCCGACGAGGCGGTCGCGATGGCAGCGCATCAGGGCAGCGCCGGAGCGCGGGCCATCGGCGAGCCTCGGCGCGTGCCAGCGCATCACCGCCAGCAGCTGAGTCCCGATCTTGAAGACCGGATTGAGCGCGAGATAAGGGTCCTGCGGGATGAAGCCGATGCGGCTGCCGCGAACGCGCCGTGCGAGCTCGCGCTCCGGGAGGCGCAGGAGGTCCTCGCCCTCGAACAGGATTTCGCCGCTCTCGACGATCGTCGCCTTCGGCAGGATGCCGAGAATCGCCCGCACCAGCGTGGACTTACCGCAGCCGGATTCGCCGACCACGCCGAGGATGCGCCCGCGCGGCAGCGCGAGCTCGACACGATCCAGGATCTGCGCCGCGCCCTCGTCCGTCCGGATCGAAAGGCGCAGGTTCCGGATCTCGAGAACGGACGCGCTCATCGCGAGCGCCTGAGGCGCGGATCGACGATGTCGCGCAGGCCGTCGCCGAGCAGATTGAAGCCGAGCACGGTGAGGAAGATTGCAAGACCCGGGAAGGTCGAGAACCACCAGGCGTCGGGCAGGTATTGGCGGCTCTCGGAGATCGCGAGCCCCCAGTCGGGATCGGGCGGCGTCGCGCCCATGCCGAGGAAGCCGAGCACCGCCGCGACGAGGATCGTGAAACCCATGCCGATGGTGGCGCGCACGATGACGGGCGAGATGCAGTTCGGCAGGATGTGGAGAAAAAGGATGCGCGCGCCGCTCGCCCCGATGCATTGCAGCGCGTCGATGAAGAGCGCGGCCTTGAGCCGCCGCGTCTCGGCGTAGACGATGCGGGTGAAGAAGGGCCAGTAGGTCAGCGTCAGCGCCAGCATGGCGCTCTCGAGGCTCGGCGTCATGAGCTGCGCCAGCGCCAGCGCCAGGATCAGCTGCGGCACGGCGAGAAACATGTCGGTGACCCGCATGATCGTCTCGGCGCCCCAGCCCTGATAGTAGCCGCCGATCAGCCCGAGCGGCACGCCGATGAGCATCGAGGTTCCGACCACCATCACGGCGATCGTGAGCGCCCCGCGGGCGCCGAGGATGACGCGGGAGAAGATGTCGCGGCCGAGGTTGTCGGTCCCGAAAGGATGAGCCCAGCTCGGGGCTTTGAGGCGCCGGAGAAGATGGGAAGCCGAGACGTCGCCGGGGTAGGGCGCGAGGGCGCTTGCGAAGACTGCGACCAGGACGACGACGAGCACGACGACGAGCCCCAGGACGGCCGGCTTGTCCTTCGCGAACTTCTTCAGGACCAGCATCTAGAGCTGCTCCCGCAGCCGCGGATCGATCAGCCCGTGCACGAGGTCGACCAGGATGTTCACGGCGGCATAGATCACGCCGATCAGGAGCGTGACGGCGAGCATTACCTTGTAGTCGGCGGTGAGGATCGCCTGCACGGTGTAGAAGCCGATCCCCGGCCAGTCGAAGATCGTCTCGACGACCACGGCGCCGGCGATCAGGCTGCCGAACAGGAGGCCGATCTGCGTGATCGCCGCGACGACCGAGTTCTTGAGCACGAATTTCCAGATCAGCGCCCCGCTTGGGAAGCCTTGAGCGCGCTCATAAAGGACGAAGTCCTTCTGCAGCGTATCGAGCACCCCGGCGCGGGTGAAGCGCGCGATGGTCGCGATACCGCCGAGCGAGAGCGTCATCGCCGGCAGCACGAGATGGTGCAGGGCGTCGCGAAACACGTCGAGGCGGCCAGCGATCAGGCTGTCGAGGAGAAGGAAGCCGGTCGCCGCCGGCGGCGCGGAGAGCCCACTGCTCATGCGGCCGCGCAGCGGGAACCAGCCGAGGTCCATGGCGAAGAGGAGCTGCAGCTCGATCGCGAACCAGAACGCCGCCACCGCCACCCCGGCGACCGAGAGGACGCGCAACAGCGTGTCGGGCCATCGGTTGTGGTAGACCGCCGCCACGGTGCCGAGCGGGATGCCGAGAAGCGTCGCGATGAGAAGCGCCGAGATGGTAAGCTCGAGGGTCGCCGGCAGGCGCTGCTTGATGTCGAGGGCGACGGGCCGGCGCGAATAGGCGCTCTCGCCGAACTCGAACCGCGCGACCTGGCCGAGATAGACGACGAACTGCTCGTGCAGCGGCCGGTCGAAGCCGTACTGCTTGCGAATCTCGGCGACTTGCGCGGGCGTCGCGTTCTCCCCGGCGAGCG
>Ga0126308_10001126_pt1 | contig 10272 bp, 6 predicted proteins | sample Plot55_FD_92533 | JGI IMG/M metagenome (GOLD analysis project Ga0126308, IMG submission 92533) | Serpentine soil microbial communities from UC McLaughlin Reserve, CA, USA - Plot55 | ecosystem: Environmental > Terrestrial > Soil > Grasslands | place: USA: UC McLaughlin Reserve, Lake County...
CGGCGAGCCGCCGGTAGTAGCGGCGGGCGTGATCCGCCGCCAGCACCACCCAGTAGATCGCGATGCCGATGTGCAGGTGGAGCACCGTCTTGTCGAGCGCGGTCAGCAGCGACGCGGGCGCGCCCAGCAGCCGCGACCACCCGAGCGCGCGGTCGGAGACGTCGAGCACCGCCAGCACCGCGAACGCGCAGGCCACGCTCGCCGCGGCGTGCAGGAGCAGCCGCCCGGCCGCGCGCGGGCCCTCGATAGGCAGCCGCGCGCTGAGCCGCGCGACCGCCGGGATCGCCAGGCACCAGAGCAGGAGCTGCGGGATCGACCACAGGAGGGCCGTCCCGGGGCCGATGCGCACCGGCCACAGGTTGATCCAGATGTAGAGCTGGCCGGCGAGCACCACCGCCAGCAGCAGCGCGCCGCCGCCGGCGAGCGCCCGCCACAGGCGGACGTCCGCGTCGGCGTCGGTGCCGGCGTCGCTGCCTGACGACACACGCATCACGGCCTCGGGCCGAGGAGCCTCGCCGCCAGCCACTCGGCGATGCGCGGCGCGAGCTCGGGGCGCATGGCCAGGATGTCGGTCGCGTGCGCCGAGCCGGCGTCCACCACCGTGACCTCCGCCGTGCGGCTCCGCGCGCGGACGCCCTGGTCCAGCCACTCCTTCACGAACCGCTCGTCGTTCGAGCGGATGATCCACCACGCCGCGCCGCCGGCGTCGATCGCGTCCATCGACGCCTCGCTGAACGACCCCGGCGAGAGCGCGACGTACGCGCGCGCGTAGCCGTCGCCGCTCCTGGCGGCCACCGCCATCGCTTCGCCGCTGTAGCTCGCCCCCACGACCCCGACGCGCGCCTGATCGATCCCGGGGAGAGCGGACAGAAAGCGGTGCGCCGCGGCCACGTCGCGCTCGGCGCCGCCCGGGCCCCGCATCCCCGGAACGGCGCGCCCCAGGTTGACGCTCTCGCCGTGCCGCCGCAGATCCAGCCGCAGCGACGCGACCCCGCGCGCGGCGAGGTGCGCGGCGAGCGGCTCGTACGCGCGGCGGTCGCGGTCCGCGCCATTGAGCAGCAGGACGGCGGGCACACGCGCCCCCGCTCCCGCCCCGGGTCGCGCGCGATCGGCGGGCGGCAGCATCAGATCGCCGACGAGCCGCCACCCGTCGCTCTCCACCTCCACGCGCCGCACGACGGCGCCAGCCGCGAGCGGCGGGACGGGTGCCCGTGCGTTGGCACGCAGGAACGACAGCACCGCGCCCCAGTGCTCCTCCACGCTTCCCTGAACCCGCGAGGCGGCGAGCATCGATGACCCGTGCGCGCCGTTCGCCGCCACGTAGGTGCGCGCCCCCGCCGCGCGCAGCGTGTCGAGCTGTCGCGCGATCCACCCGACGCTGAGCTCGCGCTCCGGCCGCGCGGCGAAGAGCGGCACTCGCAGGCGCGTCAGGTACGGCTCGGGCTCGCACCCGCGCATCGGCTCGCCCGAGGCCGGCGAGAACGCGAGCGCGCCCGCCAGCTCGGCCGGGTGCTCGGCGGCGAGGCGGATCGCGAGCGCCGCGGTGTAGCTGCTCCCCCACGCGAAGCGGCTGCTGGTGAAGCCGCGCTCGCTCACCGCGCGGAGCGCGCCCTCCATCTCCGCGTACGCGTCGCACAGCGCCGCCGAGCTGTCGCCGAGCGCGGCCACCGTGCGGTTCACGCCGCCGAAGCGCGCGCCCCCGCCGCCCCGCGCGTCCACGGCCAGCACGCCGAAGCCCTCGCGCAGCAGGCGCGGGACGATCTCACCGTACTCCGCCCGCGCGTTGGACCCTGCCTGGTGGAAGAGCAGGACCAGCGGCGCCTCGCGCCCCGCGCGCGCGGCGTACAGGTCCGCGTACGCGGTCACGCCGTCGCGCGTGACGAAGGTGATCTCCTCGCCCGCCGGCGCCTGCGCCGCGCTGGGCCCCGGCGCCGCCGCGAGCAGCAGCGCCCCGCAGACCAGCGCGGCCAGGCATCTCACCTTCGTGCCCATCTTTCTCCTGATCGGTCGTGTGGAGAGAAATGTCCGCCGCGCGCGCCCGGGCGACAGATGGCGTGCGGCAGGACGCACGATATCGGGACCAGTCGTCCGCTTCGAGGGACGAGCCGTACGACGTTTCGCCGCTGCGGCCGCTCACGGCAGCTCGATCAGCACATCTTCGTCGTCGTCCACGACCATCCGCAACACCCACGTCGCAACGGCGGCGATCGCGGCGGCGAGCAGGCAGCGGAGCAGCTTGGGCATCTTCGTGCGCATCGGCTCGATTCCGGGACGACTCCGTCGGAATCGACCACAGAGGCACAGAGACACAGAGGAAGGGCACCAAGGAGAGGGTCCCCCTATCAGGAAGCGATGCCTGAGAAGCTCTGAGGGACTCCCTCCCGCGTGCCCCTCCTCTGTGTCCTCTGTGCCTCTGTGGTCGATTTCTTCAGCGCCTCCCGGCAGAAGGCTCAGTAGGCCGCGAGCCCCATGTACCCGCCGCGCGGGGCGAGCCCCGGGGTGTCGGGCATTGGGGCGAGGGAGCCGTCGCCGCGGACGGCGAACGCGGCGACCGTGCCCGTGCCGTTCTCGAAGACGTAGAGGAATTTGCCGTCGCGGCTCAGGTCGAGGTCCAGCGGCTGGGCCCCGGCGCCGAGGTCGCCGGTGACGCCGTTAGGCGTGATCGCGGCCAGGGCGCCGTGCGCGTCGACCGCGAAGCCGGTGACCGTCGCGCTGCCGGCGTTGGCCGTGTAGGCGAAGCGGCCCGCGTTGTCGACGATCAGCCAGCACGGCGCGCGCTGGAGCGTCGGCGCGGCGGCGCTCACCACCGACAGGCGGCCGTCGCGCGCCTGCTCGTAGGAGGACGCCGAGCCGCTGCCCGCCTCCGACACGACGAGCTGGCCGCGCGGCGTGTAATCGAAGCCGAAGGGCGCGGTCCCGGCCGACGCGTTCGACGCCGGCCCGCCCAGCGAGCCGTCCGGCGCGACGACGTACGTGTCGATCGTGTTGCTCACCCGCTCGGTGACCGAGAGGAAGTGCCCGTCGCGGCTCAGGCGGAGCGCGGCGGCGCCGGCCGCGCCGGCGCTCAGCGCGCTGGCGCCGACCGCCGACAGCGTGCCGCCGTTCCCGATGCGGAAGACGGTCACCGTGTTGCTCCCGGCGTTGAGCACGTACAGCTCGTGGGCGGACGCCGCGACGCTCACCGGGCGCACGCCGCCCGACGGCACCCGGTCCACGAGCGCGAGCCCGCCCTTGTCGACGGCGAACGACGAGACGTCGTTGCTGCCGGCGTTGACGACGAACAGGAGCTGCGCGTTCGGCGACAGCGTGAGCGCGAACTGCGAGGCCAGGGGGTCGGCGGTGCCGCCGATGCCGCGCCCGCCGGTCGAGTAACTGCCGGCGTACGACAGCGAACCGTCGGCCGCGCGGTCGAAGGCAACGACGGCGTTCGCCGCCGCGTCGTTGGTCGAGATGAAGACGCCGCCGACCGCCGGGCGCCGGCCGCCGACGTCGAGGGCGGCGCCGGGGGCGGTGGTGGCGGGCTGGCGGTCCGAGCACGCGGCGAGCGCGAGCGCGGCGAGCAGGGCAACGGCGGGACGAGGGTACATGAGCGGTCTCCGTAGAGTAGAGGACTGCAGAGCGAGGGCGGTCCCGGCTGGTGGCGAGCGTTCGCTGACAGGGCCGGTCCGCGGCGCGCTCTAAGCCCGGCCGGCGGGCGTTGGTTCCCACGGAGTCTTCGCGATTTCGCCCTTGCACCCTTGCGCCTCGACCGTCCCCGCTCGAACGTGTTGGTTCATGGGGACTGGCCGTGCGAGGGGAGAACGGGCCGTGAAGGAAACGCTGCGGCTGGTGGGGGATCAGGAGGGCCGCGTCTCGGACGCGCAGCTCGCCATCCTGATCGTCGACGACCGCGAGGAGAACCTGATCGCGCTGGAGGCGGTGCTCGAGCCGCTCGGCCAGCGCGTCGTGCGCGCGCGCTCCGGGGAGGACGCGCTGCGAAAGCTGCTCGCCGAGGAGTTCGCCGTGATCCTCCTCGACGTGCACATGCCCGGCATCGACGGGATCGAGACGGCGCGGCTGATCAAGTCGCGCGGCCGCTCGCGCCCCACGCCGATCCTCTTCGTCACCGCCTCCTCGACCGGCCGCAACATGTGGCCGGGGTACGAGACGGGCGCGGTCGACTTCCTCATGAAGCCCTTCGACCCGGACGTACTGCGGGCGAAGGTGGCGGTGTTCGTCGAGCTGGCGCGGAGCCGGGACGAGATCCGGCGCGCGGCGGAGGACCGCATCGAGCGCGCACGCACCGAGGCGGCGCGCGCGGCGGCGGAGGCGCACGCCGCCGAGGCGGACCAGCTGCGGCTCGAGCTGGTCGCGCAGTCCGCCGCGCTCGCCGAGCGCACGGACGAGGCCGAGCAGCTGGCCGAGGAGCTGGCGCTCGCCAACTCGCGGCTCCGGCGCGCCGCCGAGGCCGCGGAGTCGCTGGACACGGCGCTGCGCCAGAGCGAGGCCCGCGCCCGAGCCGCGGTGGCGGCCGCCGAGGCGAGCGCCGACCGGGCGCAGCGGCTCCAGGCGGTGGCGAGCGCGCTCAGCGAGGCGGCGACGGCGGAGGCGGTCGCGCGCGTGATCGTCGTCCACGGCATGACCGCCACCGGCGCCGACGCCGGCTCGCTCACCGCGGTGCACTACGACGAGAGCGGCGCGCCCGCCGAGCTGGAGACGCTGGAGGTCGCCGGCGTGGAGGGCGAGCTGGCGCGCGAGTTCCAGCACTTCCCGGTCGTCGCCGGCCGGCCGCTCTCGGACGCCGCGCTGGGCGGGGCGCCGGTGTTCGTCGGCTCCCTCCGCGAGTGGCGCGAGCGCTACCCGGCGATGGCGCCGGCGATGTCCCGCACCGGCCACGAGGGCTACGCCGCGATCCCGGTCGCCGTCGGCGGGCGGGTCGCGGCCACGCTCTCGTTCACCTTCCGCGAGGCCCGCGCGTTCGACGACGGCCTGCGGTCGTTCCTCGTCACGTTAGGCAGCCTGTGCGCCCAGGCGCTGGCGCGGGCCGAGCTCTACGAGGCCGAGCGCCGCGCCCGCGCCGACGCCGAGGGCGCGCGGGCCCAGGTCACCGGGCTGGTCGAGAGCGTGCGCGACGCCTTCGTCGGCTACGACCGCGACTTCCGCTTCACCTTCGTGAACCACCGCGCGGCCGAGCTGTTCCGGCTCTCCGGGGTCGGCGGGGAGCTGACCGGGCGGGTGCTCTGGGACGCCTTCCCCGCCCTCGCCGGCACCGAGGCCGAGCGCCAGATGCGCCGGGCGATGGAGGAGCGCGTCCCCACCGGCTACGAGGTCCGCTCGGCCGAGCTGGGCCGCTCGTTCAGCGTCCGCGTGTACCCGGCGGCCGACGGCGGCATCTCCGCCTACTGGGTGGACGTGACCGAGGAGCGGCGCGCGGCCGAGGCGACCGCGCTGCTCGCCGCGGCGAGCGAGGCGCTGGTGGCGTCGCTGGACGTGGAGCAGACGCTGGCCGGCGTGGCGCGGCTGGTGGTGCGCTCGTTCGCCGACTACTGCGCCGTCCACCTGGTCTGCCCCGACGGGTCGCTGCGGCTGGTCGAGGTGGCGCACGCCGACCCCGCCAGGGCCGCCGTGGCGCGCCAGATCGAGGCGCGCTACCCGTTCGCGCCGGACGCGCCGGTCGGGGCCCCGGCGGCGGTGCGCTCCGGCCGCTCGGCGCTCCAGAGCGACCTGCCGCCCGAGCGCCTCGCCGCCGCCGCGCGCGATCCCGAGCACCTGGCGCTGCTGCGCGCGCTCGGCGTGCGCTCGACGATCGTCGTCCCGTTGATCGCCCGCGGCCGCACGTTAGGCGCGCTGACCTTCGCCGCCGCCGAGTCCGGGCGCCGCTTCACCACCACCGACCTCGCGACGGCCGAGGAGCTGGCGCGCCGGGCGGCGCTGGCGGTGGACAACGCGCGGCTCTACACCGAGGCCGAGGCCGCGCGCCGGGCGGCCGAGCAGGCGGCGCGCGAGGCCGAGGTGGCCCGCCTCGGCGCCGAGGAGGCGAGCCGGGCGAAGAGCGAGTTCCTGGCGACGATGAGCCACGAGCTGCGCACCCCGCTCAACAGCGTCCTCGGCCACGGCGAGCTGCTGGAGCTGGGGCTGCACGGGCCGCTGACGCCGGCGCAGCGCGAGGCGCTCACCCGCGTGCGGCGGAGCGCGCGGCAGCTCCTGTCGCTGATCAACGACGTGCTCAACCTGTCGCGGCTCGAGTCCGGCACGATCGAGTACCACGCCGAGCCGGTGGCCCTCGACCCGCTGCTGCGCGAGGTGGAGGCGCTGCTGGCGCCGCACCTGGAGGCGAAGCCGCTGCGCTACTCCTACGCCGGCTGCGGGCCCGAGGTCCGCGCCCTCGCCGACGAGGACAAGGTGCGGCAGATCATCCTCAACCTGCTCTCGAACGCCGTGAAGTTCACGGACGCCGGCGGCGCGGTCGGCGTGACCTGCGAGGCGTCGGAGGGCGGCACGGTCGCGGTGCGCGTGACCGACAGCGGACGCGGCGTCCCGCCGGAGAAGCTGGAGTCGATCTTCGAGCCCTTCGTGCAGGCGCACCGCTCGCTCTCCGAGCCGGTCGAAGGCTCCGGCCTCGGCCTGGCCATCAGCCGCCAGCTCGCCCGCGCGATGCGCGGCGACGTGACCGTCGAGAGCGAGCCGGGCCGCGGGTCGACGTTCATGCTTACTCTGCCCCGGGCGTAACTGCGAACGGCGTTGCCAGTCGTCAGTGGAAGTTGTCAGTTCCCAGTAGTTCTCGGTCCTGAATCCTGAGTGCGACTGACAACTGGGCACTGTCACTGACGACTGGCAACGCCGTTTCTCCAACCTTTCCGAGCGCTGAGGCGTATAAGGAAAGTCCCCGCCACCTCGCCGGAGCCCCCCTGCCCCTCCGAGTGGCACATCTCGGAACCCAGTACATCCGTCGGACATGAAGCGACTTTCCCAGGCCGCGGCGAGCGTGGTAGCCGCCATGGCGGCCGCGCTCGCGCCCCTTTCCGCCGCCCGCGCGCAGGGCGAGCAGCAGCAGCAGGCCGCCGCACCTCCGGCCGCGGTCGTCCCGGCGCCCGCCTCGACGCTCCCCCTCAAGCTCGACCCGCGCCCCACCTCCGCGGCGATCTCGGCCGCGGACCTCATGACGCGGCTCTACATCTTCGCCGACGACTCGATGCAGGGGCGCGAGATCGGCACGCCGGGGAGCGCCAGGGGGACCGACTACCTGGCGCGCGAGGCCAGGCGCATCGGGCTCGTCCCGGCCGGGGAGAACGGGAGCTACTTCCAGACGCTGCCGTACAAGACGCGCGAGCTGGACCCCGCGTCGACCGTGACCGTCGGCGGCGCGCCGCTCGCCTTCGGCACCGACTGGGTCTCGTCAGGCGCCGCGGCGATCGACCGGACCGACCTGCCGGTGGTCTTCGGCGGCACCCTCGGCGACTCGGCGTCGCTGATCGCGCCCGCGCAGGCGGCGGGGAAGCTAGTCGTGCTGCGCGTGCAGCCCGGGCGCAGCTCCTTCCGCGCGCTGCGCGGCGCCGCGCGCGCCGTGCCGACCGCGGCCGCCGTCGCGCTCGTCGGGCTGGACCAGGGGATGGCACTCTTCCGCCGCCCCAGCTCGTTCGTGGACGACCCGGGCGCCCGCGCGCGTACGGGCTCGGTGCCGGTCGTCGCCCTGTCCACCGCGGCGGCGGCGAAGCTCTTCGCCGCGCCGGCGGCCCAGCTCACGACCGGGACCGCCGGCTCGGCCGCGGTATCGCTCAAGCTCGTGCCGAAGGTGACGCCGATCCCGTTCCCGTCGCGCAACGTCGTCGCCGTCCTCCCGGGGAGCGACCCGAAGCTGCGGGGGCAGTACGTGGCGCTCGGCGCGCATAACGACCACGTCGGCATGTCGAACCGCCCGGTGGACCACGACTCGATCCGCATCTACAACCACGTCGTGCGCCCCGGCGGCGCCGAGGACTCGCAGAAGCGCGCGACGGCGGAGCAGCAGGCGCAGATCAACCAGGAGCTCGCCGCCTGGCGGGCCGCGCACCCCGGCACCGCGCGCCCCGACTCGATCTACAACGGCGCCGACGACGACGGCTCGGGCTCGGTGAGCCTGCTCGAGATCGCCGAGCACCTGGCCTCGCTCGGGGTGAAGCCGAAGCGCTCGATCCTCTTCGTCTGGCACGTCGGCGAGGAGGGCGGCATGCTCGGCTCCTCGTTCTTCACCGGGCACCCCACGGTCCCGCGCGACTCGATCGTCGCGCAGCTCAACCTGGACATGGTGGGGCGCGGCGCGGCGTCGGACGTGACCGGGCTGGACAAGGAGGGGCGCGTGCTGCGCGGCGGCCCGAACTACCTCCAGCTCGTCGGCTCGCGGCGACTGTCGAACGAGCTCGGCGACCTGATCGAGCGGGCGAACGCCGAGGGGCGGCGCGGCTTCACCTTCGACTACGCGATGGACGCCAACGCCCACCCGATGAACATCTACTGCCGGAGCGACCACCAGGAGTACGCGCGCTACGGCATCCCGATCACCTTCTTCACCACCGGCGGCCACTCCGATTACCATCAGGTGACGGACGAGCCGCAGTACATCGACTACGACCACATGGCGCGCGTCGCGGTGCTGGTGGACGAAGTCGCCGTCCGCGTCGCCAACCTCGACCACCGCATCGCGCTCAGCCAGCCCAAGCCCGACGCGGCAGCGCGCTGCCAGCAGTAGGGCCTGGAACGGCTTACCACGGATGCACACGGATACTGCCCGGCAGCGTCAAAGCCCTTCCCGCCCGGGGCGAGGGGGCGTTGCATCGCGGAAGCAGTCTCCGTGTTCATCCGTGCCCCTATCCGTGTTCATCCGTGGTAAGCCGTTCAATCACGCCAGTCCCACGAGAGCCTTCCGATGCGCATTAGGTCGTTCGTTCGTCTCGCCTCCACGCTCGCGATCCTGAGCTTCGCCTCGGCGGCCGTCGCGCGGGCGCAGTATCCCGGGGGCGCCGGGGGCGGGGCCGGGCGCGGGACGCCCAGGTCGCCGGGGAACCGGACGCCGCCCGGGCCCAACATGGCCAAGCGCTTCGAGGAGATGTCGTCGCTCAAGCGCGCGCTCAAGGGCGTGAAGGGGTTGAGCAAGGCGCAGAAGGACTCTCTCAAGCGCATCGAGTCGACGTACAAGGACCGCTTCCACGGCTACGGCAACGCCGCGAAGAAGCTGACCGAGGACGCCGGCGCGACGGGGAGCCGCCCGAGCATCGAGGAGATGCGCAAGCTGCGCGACGGCGCCGAGACGCTCCATGAGCGCGAGCTCGCCGAGGCCCGCGCGGTGCTCTCGACCGACGAGCAGCGTCAGACGTTCGACGCGAACGTGGCGGCGATGCGAGGCGAGGCGGAGCGGAAGGAGAAACCGTAAGGCCGATTCGCGATTCGCGATGCGTGATGCGCGAGGGGCCCCGGGAAGCCAGGTAGTGGCGTCCCGGGGCCCCTCGCGCATCGCGCATCGCGAATCGCGAATCGCGAATCGCAGCTCAGCCGCCCGTCGACGTCGGCGCCGGTGCGGCGGGGAGCTGCGACAGGCGCTGCTTGGCGGCGCGGAAGCCCTGCGAGTCGCTGGCGAGGCCGGTGCGCTGGCTCTCCGGCATCTGGTTGAGCATCCGCTGGATGTCGTTGACGCGGTCCTGGGTGCCCGGGTGGTCCGAGAACCACGCGCTCACGCCCCCGCCGCCGCCTGACGACTGCTCCTCCTGGAGGAGCTTCTGGAAGAACGTGAGCATCCCGGTCGGGTTGATCCCGGCGCGGACGAGGTTCTGGAAGCCGCCCTCGTCCGCCTGGATCTCGTCCTCGCGGCTGAACTTGGCGAACACGGCCGCGCCGGCCACCTGGATGCCCGCGGCGGCCGCCTGGTTCTCGCAGACGCGCGTGAGGGCGCAGGCGAGCCCGACGCCGACGTTCGCGCTCTGCGCCTGCTCCATCTGCTTCACCGAGTGGCGCCGCACGACGTGCTCGATCTCGTGCCCCACCACCCCGGCCAGCTCGCTCTCGTTGTCGGCGCGGGCGAGGATGCCCCGGTTGATGTAGATGAAGCCGCCCGGCAGGGCGAAGGCGTTCACGACGTCGGTGTTGACGACCGCGAAGTGCCACTCGAGGTCGCTGCGCGACGTCGTCTGCGCGATCCGTCTGCCGAGCTGCTCGACGTAGGCACTGATCTGCGCGTCGTTGAGCATGGGGAGCTGGGCGTTGACCTGCTGCGCCGCGGTCGCCCCCATCTCCACTTCCTGCTGCGTCGACACCGACGCGCAC
>Ga0126308_10001127_pt1 | contig 10272 bp, 9 predicted proteins | sample Plot55_FD_92533 | JGI IMG/M metagenome (GOLD analysis project Ga0126308, IMG submission 92533) | Serpentine soil microbial communities from UC McLaughlin Reserve, CA, USA - Plot55 | ecosystem: Environmental > Terrestrial > Soil > Grasslands | place: USA: UC McLaughlin Reserve, Lake County...
CCCTCTCGCTCCCGGGATGACGATGGCCGGCGCCGTGCACGAGGTGAGGATCGTGGGACTCCACACGACCCAGACCGGCTTCGTCCTCCGCGTCGTGCTCGACGGCGAGGCGAGGCTGGACGTGCAGTGACGACACCTGCGTCCTGCGTCCTGCGTCCTAACACCCTCGGGAAGCCAAGAGCCTCCCGAGCGCCCTGAGGTCGCAGCTCGCAGGTCGCAGGTGTAGTTGGTGTCGTTCGCATCGGACTCTTCCCTTCTCCACTAGCTTTTCTCTCATGACTCCCGACTCCGCCTACGCCGAGCTGCTGAGCCGGTCGCGCGAGGCGACGCTGATCGCGTCGTGCGCGAACGTGCTGGAGTGGGACCAGGAGACGTACATGCCCGCGGGGGGCGTCGAGCACCGCGGCGAGCAGCTCGGACTGCTGGCGGGGCTCGCGCACGAGCGGGCCACCGACCCGCGGATCGCCGAGCTGCTGGCGGCCGTCGAGGGGTCGGCGCTGGTGCGCGACCCGGACGCGCCCGAGTCGGTGAACGTGCGGGAGCTGCGCCGCGGGTACGACCGCGAGACGCGGCTGCCGCGGGCGCTGGTGGAGGAGATCGCTCGCACGACGCCGGTCGCGCACCAGGAGTGGACGGCGTCGCGCCGCGCGAGCGACTTCGCGCGCTTCCGCCCGTGGCTCGAGAAGATCGTGGCCCTCAAGCGGCAGGAGGCGGAGTGCGTGGGCTACGCGGCGTCGCCGTACGACGCGCTGCTCGACGACTACGAGCAGGGCGCCACCGAGGCCGAGACGGCGCGGCTCTTCGACGCGCTGCGCGCGGAGCTCGTGCCGCTGGTGCGGGCCATCGCGGGCGCGCCGCGCCGCGGCAACGCCTCGGCGCTGCGGCGCGAGATCCCGGTCGAGCGCCAGCGGGCGTTCGGCGAGGTGGTGGCCGCCGCGCTCGGCTTCGACTTCGCGTGCGGGCGGCTCGACACGAGCGCGCACCCGTTCTGCACCGGCATCGGGCCCGGCGACTGCCGCCTGACGACGCGCTTCGACCCGCACGACTTCACGGACGGCCTCTACAGCATCGTGCACGAAGTCGGGCACGGGCTGTACGACCAGGGGCTTCCGCCGGCGCACTACGGCACGCCGATGGGGCAGGCCGCGGACATGGGGGTGCACGAGTCGCAGTCGCGGCTGTGGGAGAACCGCGTCGGCCGGAGCCGAGCGTTCTGGGAGCACTTCCTCCCCGTCGCGCGGGCGTCGTTCGGCGGCGCGCTCGACGGCGTCTCGCTCGACGCGCTGCACGAGGCGGTGAACGTCGTGGCGCCGTCGCTGATCCGCGTCAGCGCGGACGAGGTGACGTACAACCTGCACGTCCTCATCCGCTTCGAGCTGGAGCGCGCGCTCCTTTCCGGCTCCCTGAGCGCGGCGGACGTTCCGGGGGCGTGGAACGAGGCCTACGCCCGCTACCTGGGCGTGACGCCGGCCGACGACGCCGAGGGATGCCTGCAAGACAGCCACTGGAGCGGCGGGCTGTTCGGCTACTTCCCGACGTACACCGTCGGCAACGTCTGCGCGGCGCAGCTCGTGGCGGCCGCCGAGCGCGACCTGGGGCCGGTGGACGAGCTCTTCCGACGTGGGGAGTTCGTGCCGCTGCTGGGGTGGATGCGCGAGCACGTGCACCGGCACGGCCGGCGCGACGCGTCGGCGTCCGCGCTGGTGCGGCGCCTGACCGGCGAGCCGCTGGACCACCGACCGCTCGTGGACTCGCTGCGCCGCAAGTACGGCGAGCTGTACGCGCTCTGAGGCGCCTCTCGCTCGTCGCGCACGCCGCGCTCGCCGTCGTGTCGGTCGGCGCGTACGCGCTGCGCCCGCCGTTCGGGCTCGCGATCGGCACGCTCGTCCCGCTGCTCGTCGGCGCGGGGTGGGTGGCGGCGCCGTGGGTGTCCTCGCTCAAGGTGGCGCAGGGCATCCGGCGGCCGGGCGGGTCGGCCGTGCACCTGCTCGCTGCCGCGCTGGCGTTCGCGGCCGGCGCGTGGGTCTACGCGACGCGGCTCGCCCCGGTCCCGGACGGGCCCGCGCCCGAGAGCGTGCTCGTGTACATGCTGGTCCCGCTCCTGCAAGCAATCACTCTCACCGTCGCGGGCGCGGCGGCGACGGCGGGCGAGCGCCGGCCGCGGGGGTCATTGCCAGTGGGGAGAGCGCGTGACGAGTCCGATCAGAAAGGAGGGTAGGCGGGCCGGCGGCACGATCGAGCTGCCGGGGCGCCCGGGCGGCAGCGGCGGCACCGGCGCCAGCGTGACGCAGGTGCAGCTCGTCGCGGACCTGCTCGACCGCGCGATCCGCATCCCGGGCACGAACATCCGCTTCGGGCTGGATCCGATCATCGGGCTCATCCCCGGCGCCGGGGACATGGTCGGCGCGGGGCTGTCGGGCTACGTGATCGTTCTCGCCGCGCGCGCGGGCGCGCCCAGGAGCGTGCTAACGCGCATGGTCGCCAACGTCGCCATCGACAGCCTGCTCGGCTCCGTACCGGCCGTCGGCGACCTCTTCGACTTCGCGTGGAAGTCCAATACGAAGAACGTCGAGCTGCTCAAGGCGCACATCGACCGCCCCGCCGAGGCGACCGGCGCGAGCCGCGGCTTCGTGGCGATCATGCTGCTGCTGCTCGCGCTGCTCGCCGCGGGCGCGGTGTGGGCGGCGGTGGTCGTCGGCAAGCTGCTGCTCGGGCTCGTGCACGGCTGACGGGGAAGCCCCTCTGCCCCCTCTGCCGGGACGATCGAAGAGGTTCGACCACCGAGGCACAGAGACACCGAGGAAGGGCACACGGAAGAGGGGCCCCTATCGGGAGGATTCGCTGAAGAGCGATTGAACCGCAGAGGACGCGGAGGACGCAGAGGAGGGCACACAAGAGAGGGCCCCCCTGCCGGGAGGAGATGCCGAAGAGCGTTGGGGGACCCCCTCCCGTGTGCCGCCCTCTGCGTCCTCCGCGTCCTCTGCGGTTCAATCGCTCTTCAGCAAAGCCGACCGGCAGGGGGCTTCTCTCCGGTGTGCCCCTCCTCGGTGTCTCGGTGCCTCGGTGGTAGAATCCCGCAGAGCCGACTGGCAGAGGGATCGGTCCGCTACGGCGCCGGCCGAACCGGCCGGCGCGCCTTCACCGCGGCGGTCGTCGGGTAGGCCACGTCGGGGGGCGGGTCGCCTAACGGCCAGTCGTTCTCCTTGCCGGGGAAGTCCGGGTGGGGGCGGGCGTTGATCAGCGCCGCCAGGTCGAACGCCTGCTGGTCGGTGAGCGTGCCCGGGCGGTCGAAGGGCATCGCGTGGCGGATGAAGGCGGCGGCCGTGCGCACGCGCGACATCCCGGCGCCGACGTTGTAGGACTGCGGCCCCCACAGCGGCGGCGCCACGCCGCCCAGGCCGTCGGCGCCGTGGCAGCGGGCGCACTCGGCGGCGTAGGCCGCGCGGGCGCGCAGCGTGTCGCCAGCGAGCGGAGGCGTAATTGCCGGGATCCCCTGCCCCGTCATCGCGGCGCCCTGCGGCACGCCGACCGACAGGAACGCCATGTAGGCCACCATGTCGGCGACGTCGCGGCCGCGCGGCGCGAGGGCGCGCCCGTTCATGCTGCGCTCGAAGCAGTCGTTGATCCGGTCCTCCAGCGTGATCACGCGGCCGCTGCGCGAGCGGTACTGCGGGAAGCGCGCGTACACGCCGACCCACGGCATCGCGCCGGCGCGCGTCCCGTCGTCCGGGTGGCAGCTCACGCAGCGCAGGGCGTTCCCGACGTGCTCCGGCAGGCTCTCGCGCGTCGCGCGGGCGATGGCGCGGCCCCGCAGCGCGGACGCGCGCACGGCGGAGTCGCGCAGCTCGGAGTCGGCCGGCACGCGGAACGCGACGACGGACAGGGCGCCGGCGGGAGCCGCCAGTCGGATCGAGGGCTCCATTCGATACGTCCTGCGCCGCGCGCTCACGACCAGGCCCGCGCCCGCCACCGCGAGCGCGAGCGCCACCCAGGCGATCATCCAGGGAGCCGCCCGCCGGGGGAGTCCGGGACGCCCCGCCGACTCCGCCACCTACGGGCTCCGCGCCGCGCGCGCCACGCCGCCGCCGCGCGCGCCGTCGGGACGCGGCGACGCGCCCTGGAGCGGCTGCACCACCGGCCAGCCGTAGAGCGGCGGCGGGAGCGGCCGCCGGAGCGCCACGCGCGGCCGACCGGGCGCGTACGTGCGGCCGGGGAGGGACGCCAGGTAGCGCTCGGCGAGCTCCACCGCGTCCAGCGGCTCCCCGCGCGGGCCGCGCACCACCGCGGCGCCGGCCCCGCCCGCGCAGCGCGCGCACCCGCTCACCACGTTAGGCTCGGCGGCGAACCAGAGGCCGGCGACCGAGAGGGCGGCCGAGTCGCCGGGCGCGAGCGCGCGGTCGCCGGCCCGGAGGTTGGCGGCCCGGCCGCCCGGGGGCGCGTAGACGTCCAGGTCGAAGCCCAGGCCGGCGTAGGCGAAGCCCCACCCGCCGGCCCAGCGCCGCGGGTCCGGGTCGAACACCCCGGCCACCGCGCTCTCGACCTGATCGCGCAGCCGCGCCGCGCGCACCGGCGCCAGCCGCGCCGCTCCCGCCCCGATCGGCAGCATGGCGTAAAGATCGCCCCGCGTCACCGGGCCCGCCAGCACGCAGCCGCCGAATCGGAAGCCGCGCAGCAGGGCGACGTCGGCGGCGGTCGCGGCGCGAATGGCGTCGGCGAGGAAGTCGTGCGCCGTCCCCTCCACCACGCCGGGGAGCGCGGCGTCCGACGCGTCGCCGCGATAGAGCGGGGCGGCCGTCCAGCCCACGACCTCGTCCAGCGGGCCGGCGAGCCGCGCACCCGGGAGCAGCGGGTTCGCGCGCCCGGCGACGAACGCCGGCCCGGCGAGAAACGGCGCGCGCACCGAGTCCACCACCGCCGCCATCGCCGGCTCCTCGGGCACGGTGTCGGTCACCGCGTGCAGCGTCCACCGCCATCCGGAGACGCGGCCGCGGTCGACGCGGAGCGCCAGCTCGCCGACCACTACCCCGTTCGCGCCGGACTCCACCAGCAGCGTGCCGGTCCCGCGCGCCACCACCGGCGTCCGCGTGGTCTCGTGGGTGTCGGCCGAGAGCACGACGTCGATCCCCGGGTGCCGCTCGGCGAGGCGCACGTTCGCGGCCAGCCCCAGCTCCGACGCCAGGACGACGACGTCCACCCGCTCCCGCCCGCGCAGCTCGGCAACGAGCCGCCCGACCTCGGCCTCGCCGTCGGTGAAGCGGAAGCCGCGCGTCGCGTCCGCGCCGACCGCCGGCAGCCCCCGCGCCGTCGTTAGGCCCAGGACCCCGACCCGGAGCCCCCCCGCGCGCAGCACGCGGTACGGGGGGAGGACGCGCCGGCCGCCGGCGCCGTACAGGTTGGCGGCGACCGCGTGCACGCGCGCCAGCGGCGGCCGGCCCGGGGCACCGGCGAAGATCTGGACGAAGCGCTCCGGCCCGTAGACGAAGTCCCAGTTCCCCGGCGCGTGCGCGTCGACCCGCAGGCGGTCGAGCGCCGCCGCCACCGCCTCGCCGCGCGTGAACAGCGCCTCCGCCGAGCCCTGCACCGCGTCGCCCGTGCTCAGGAGGAGCGCCGAGCCGCCGGCGCCGGCGCGGATGCGCTCGACCACGGTCGCCACCCGGGCCAGACCGCCGACCGTGCGCCCCGGTGCGGCGGCGGCGGTGCCGCACGCGGCGGGCATCGGCGTCAGGCGGGCGTGCAGGTCCCCGAGCTGGATGAGGGTGACCGTCCCGGAGTGCCGCGGCCGGTCCGCCGGCTGCGCGCCCGCGGCCGGCGGCAGCGCCGCGAGCGCCGCGGCCATGATCCTGCGCCCCAGCGCTCGCACGACCCGCCGCCTTACGACGAAACCCGAGCTACTTCTTCTCGCCCGTCGCGACCGGGAACGAGGTGTTGTGGCTCCAGTCCTCGAACGAGCCGTCGTAGAGGTGCGCGGGGTGTCCGAGCTGCCGCGCCGCCGCGTAGAGCAGGCTCCCCTGGAGCCCGATGTGGCAGTAGGTCACGACCTCCTGCCCCGGCCGCACGCCCGCCGCCGTGAACAGCTCGCGCAGCGCCGTGGTGTCCTTGAGCTTCCCCTGCGCGCCCATCAGCGAGGTGAAGGGGATGTTCACCGCCGAGGGGATGCGTCCCGGCCGCGGCATGCCGCCGGCGTTGGCGCCGGTGTAGAACTCGGGCGAGCGCGCGTCGAGGACCGCGACGCTGGACTGCCCGGCGTGCGACTGCACCCACGCCGCGTCGACGACCACGTCGCGCTGCGGGTGCAGCGTGAGCTTGCCGCGCGCGACCGGGCGCTCGCCGGTCTCCACCGGCTTCCCTTCTTCTCGCCAGGCGGCGAGCCCCCCGTCGAGGATCGAGACGCGGCCGGCGAGCCCCGCGTACTCGAGCGTCATGAAGGCGCGCGCGACCGTGGTGGGGCCGCTGCCGTAGAGCACGATGCGCGAGCGGTCGGACACGCCCGCGACCTCGAGCAGCGAGTCGAGCTGCGCCAGCGGCGGCAGCTCCACCGACACGTCGGGCGTCGAGCGGACGGCGGCGCCGGGCCAGAGGAAGCGCGCGCCGGCGACGTGGCCGTCGAGGTACTCGTGCCGGTTCTGCGCCACGTGCAGCACGACCACCGACGGGTCGCTCAGCCGCTCGGCGAGCCACGCCGGCGTGACGAAGACGACCGGCGCGGGCGCCGCGGCTTGCGCCCCGGACTGCGCCGCGAGTGGCGAGAACGCGGCGGCGGCGACGACCAGCGCGCCGATGCGGGCGAGGCGTGAAGCGGGCATGACGGGCGTGACAGGCATGCGATGCTCCCGGAGAGAATGGGCGCTGCGACTCGCCGCCAGTATTGCTCGCGGATACCTAAGTGGTCAAGGGTTGTCGCCAAAGTCGGCCGGGGGTCCGCCGCGGCGCGACTCACGGGCGGCCCCCGCCGCGCTAGCTTTCGCACGCATGACCGCGCCCACACTCCTCCGCCCGCGGACGGCCGCCGAGCTGGTGGACGCGGCGTTCGTGCTCCTGCGCGAGCATTACGCGGACGTGGTCGCCGCCGCCGCCGTCTTCCTGATTCCGGCGCTGGTCGTGCAGCTCCTGCTTCCAGTCGCGGCCTGGCGGGCCGGCGAGGCGCTGTTCTTCATCGCCGGCGCGGCGGCCGAGGGCGCGGTAATCGCCGTGGCGTCGGACGCGTACCTCGGGCGCCCGGTGAGCGTCCGGGGCGCGGTGCGGCTGGCCGCCCGGCGCTGGCTCCGGCTCCTGGCCGCGCTCATCACGCAGCTCCTGGTCACCACGCTCGGCGTCATCCTGTTCATCGTGCCCGGGCTGATCGCCTTCGCGCGCACGTTCGCGATGGTACCGGCGGTCGTCCTGGAGGGCGCCGACGTCGGCGGCGCGTTTCGGCGCGCGGACCGGCTGGCGCAGGACGCGATCTGGCGCATCGTCGGGACGATCGGCATCGCCTCGCTCGTCGCCGCACTGCTGACGCTCACCGCCGGCTGGACGGCGATTCTCGCGGCGCGGGCGCTGGGCATCGCCGAGTGGCGAGTGCAGGTCGCGGCGGCGGACGGCTGCAGCGTCCTCACCTACCCGGTGGTGTACGTCGTCTCGACGCTGCTCTATTACGACCTGCGCATCCGCAAAGAAGGCTTCGACCTGGAGCTGCTCGCGCAGTCCCTGGGTCCGGCGGCCGCGGCGGCCGGGAGCACCGCGCCAGCGGCCGGCGAGGGGTGACCGTCGCCAGGCAGCCCGGACTCGGATATGTTCTCTCCGACCCCGACCGCCCCTACCGAGGGAGAGCCATGACCGCACCCGCCCTGCGCCCGCGCTCCGGCCCGGAGCTGATCGACGCCGCCTTCGTCGTCTTCCGCAGCCACTACACCGAGCTGGTGGCGGCGATGTCCGCGTTTCTGGTGCCGGCGGCGGTGCTCGCGCTGCTGTTCCCCGCCGACCTGGGCACGCTCGCCGAGCTCGTCTTCCGCCTGATGAGCATCCCCGCGGGGGGCGCGGCGATCGTCATCGCATCGGACAGCTACATCGGGCGGGAGGTCAGCGTGGGCCGCGCGGTGCGGGCCGCCACGTCGCGGTGGCTCTCGCTGTGGGGCGCCGGGATCATGCAGGGCCTCATCGCCTTCGTCGGGTTCCTGCTGCTCATCATCCCCGGCTTCATCTTCTTCGCGTGGGCGTTCGCCATGCCGCAGATCGTGATGCTCGAGGGCTCCGGCGCGAGCGAGTCGTTCACGCGGTCGCGCGAGCTCGCGCGGGGCAACGTGCTGCGGATCCTCGGCACGATCGGCCTCACCACGCTCGTCGTCTTCATCCTGGTCGCCGCGCTCGGCCTGGTGATCGGGGCGGTCGGCGGCATGGCGGTGAGCGGGCAGTCGCGGCTCGTGGACGCCGCGAGCAACGTCATCTTCATCCTGGTCTACCCGGTGGTGCCGGTCGTCTCGACGCTGCTCTATTACGACCAGCGCATCCGGAAGGAGGGCTTCGACCTCGAGCTCCTCGCCCAGTCGCTGGACGCGGCGCCCGCGGGCGGCACCCGGCCGCCGGCCCGCCGGAGTTGACCGTCGCCGCGCCACCACACACCTTCCCAAGAGCCGCGGGGCACGCGTCGCCCCAGCGAACGGAAGCGCCGGCTGCGGCGTTAAGGAGCGCGCCTCCCGCCCCGGCCGGAGGCGGCGCCTTCATCACCGCCCCAGCGTCTCCGCCCGGATGACGCCGTACGGCGACCCGCGTCGGCACTCGACGAGCGGGACGCACTCCAGCTACCGGAGACCGAGTTGCCCTCCTCCTATCCCGAAACTCTGGGCGCGCTCGCGCGCTCGCCCTTCGGCGCACCCGAGCGCCGCGACCGGTCCGTCAAGGACGAGATCCGACAGAACCTCATCGACCGGCTGAAGCAGGGCGGTCAGCTCTTCCAGGGCGTCCTCGGCTACGAGGACACCGTGATGCCGCAGATCGTCAACGCGCTGCTGAGCCGGCACAACTTCATCCTGCTCGGCCTGCGCGGGCAGGCGAAGTCGCGCATCCTGCGCTCGCTCACGACGCTACTCGACGACGCGCTCCCGATCGTGGCCGGCAGCGAGGTCAACGACGACCCGTTCGCGCCGATCTCGAAGTTCGCGCGCCGGCTGATCGAGGAGGCCGGCGACGACACGCCGATCGCGTGGATCGAGCGCGACAGCCGCTACGTCGAGAAGCTGGCGACGCCCGACGTCACGATCGCCGACATCATCGGCGACGTGGACCCGATCCGCGCCGCGCGCGGCGGGCACGTCCTGTCGGACGAGCTCACGATGCACTACGGGATGCTCCCGCGCGCGAACCGCGGGATCTTCGCCCTCAACGAGCTCCCCGACCTCGCCGGGAAGGTGCAGGTCGGGCTGTTCAACATCATGCAGGAGGGGGACGTCCAGATCAAAGGCTACCCCGTGCGCCTGCCGCTCGACGTGCTCCTCTGCTTCACGGCGAACCCCGACGACTACACGGCGCGCGGCAAGATCATCACCCCGCTGAAGGACCGCATCGGCAGCGAGGTGGTGACGCACTACCCGGAGAGCGTCGAGCTCGGAATGTCGATCACGCGGCAGGAGGCGTGGGCGGAGCGCGACGGCGGGCTGAAGCTGCGCGTGCCGGACTTCGTCGCCGAGGTGGTCGAGCGCATCGCGTTCGAGGCGCGCACCGACAAGCGCATCGACCGCCGCTCCGGCGTGTCGCAGCGCATGCCGATCACGGTGCTCGAGAACGCCATCTCGAACGCCGAGCGCCGCGCGATCGAGACCGGCGAGTCGGAGGTGGTGCCGCGCATGACCGACATCTACGCCGGCTCGGCCGCGATCACCGGCAAGATCGAGCTGGAGTACGAGGGCGAGCTGGTGGGCGGGCAGACGATCGCGCGCGAGCTGATCCGCCGCGCCGCCGAGGCGACGTTCAAGGAGCGCGCGGGCGGCGTCAACACCGACGACATCGTGATGTGGTTCGACGGCGGCGGCGCGCTCCAGGTGACGGACGACGTGTCGAGCGAGGCGGTGTTCAAGGGCATGGAGAGCGTCCCCGGCCTGACGCGCCTGGTGCGCGACGTGGGGCTCGCGCCGCGCGGCGACCACGCGCTCGGCGCCGCGGCCTGCGAGCTGGTGCTGGAGGCGCTGGTGGCGCGCAAGAAGATCTCGCGCAGCGACGCCGGCACCTACGGCCGCGCCGTGCAGGAGCCGCGTCGCCGCCCGAATCAGGACCTCTTCGGCGGCGGGATGAGCGCGTGAA
>Ga0126308_10001129_pt1 | contig 10265 bp, 12 predicted proteins | sample Plot55_FD_92533 | JGI IMG/M metagenome (GOLD analysis project Ga0126308, IMG submission 92533) | Serpentine soil microbial communities from UC McLaughlin Reserve, CA, USA - Plot55 | ecosystem: Environmental > Terrestrial > Soil > Grasslands | place: USA: UC McLaughlin Reserve, Lake County...
CACGGCGTCAGTACCTTGATGAACCGCCGCCATCGGTAGCGCCGCAGCGCCTTCTTGACCAGTTCCTTGTCGTGCGGATAGGTGAGGAGCTCTTCGGCTTCGTCCGGGGTCACCCAACGCAGCTCGTCGACCTCCTCGTGGGCGTTGAACTCGCCCTTGACCGGCTCCATCAGCCAGTATCGGACCAGCTTCCGGCGGGACTTCCGATCCAAGTAGGAGACGTGCGGGAGCTCCGGGCCGCCCTTGCACTCGTAGCCGGTCTCCTCGTGGACCTCGCGCAGCGCCGCCTCCTGCCACCCCTCCCCCTTCTCCAGCTTGCCCTTCGGCAGGGACCAGTCGCCGTACTTGGGACGGTGGATCGCCACCACGCGGACGCTTCCCCCCTCGTCCCGGCGCACGACGACCCCGCCCGCCGCAGTGATGTCCGGCTTGCCCTCCCCCAGGTCGAATTCGCCGCGAGCCACGGCTGCAGATTACGGACCCGATGCGGCGAGCCTTTTTACATCTGCGCGAAGCGTCGTAGAGCTTCCTTGCCGCCGCCGACGATCGGATCTCCATGGGCGAAGAGCAGGCTGTCGAAGTCCCGATCGAGGATCCCGGCGTACGCGGTCCGCAGGCCCTCCTTGACGCCTTCCGGGTCATCGCCGAGGAGCCCGTCTGAGAAGAAGCCCATCTCGCCGTCGTAGTGCTTGATGCCGTCGGCAATCGACAAGGCGCGAGCCTCACCGATCAGCAGCGCGCTCTCGTCCGGGCAGATCGCGCCGATCTCGATGGCCTCGATCCCGGGGGCGACCTCGTCCCCGAAGTCGAATCCCTCGACGGCGGGCCCCTTCGTGAACTCGTGGAGCCCAGGCGCGGAGCAGTGGATGGTGCAGCCGAGCTCCTGCTCGAGCAGCTCGCCGTGGCGCAGGTGATGCCGGTTGCTGAGCAGCACGCGCTCCGGCGGCTCCGGTGCGAAGGCGCCGATCCCGTCATCTGGCAGCAGCGGGTCGATCAGGGACTTCGAGGGACGAACCCAATACGAGCTCACCTCGCTGCCCGTGCTCGGGTGCGTCGCGGTCCAGTGCCAGACGCCGGGAAGGATTTCGTCCATTGGCCGGTTCCTATACCCAGCCACGCAAATACCATCCGCGCGTGCGGACGCTCGGGATCGACCTCGCGGCGCAGCCGGCCAACACGAGCGTCTGCGCAATCGACTGGGGAGGGAGCGCCCCGGTCGTCTCGGATCTGAGATCGGGCCTGGACGACGAGGCGCTCCTGGAGGCGGTCGCGGAGGTCGACAAGGTGGGGATTGATGCGCCCTTCGGTTGGCCCGACGAGTTCGTGGATGCCGTGGTCGCGCACCGCGACCGCAGCGGCTGGCCCGGAAGCGGCGAGGACCAGGACCTCTACCGGTTCCACCTCAGCTTTCGCGCTACCGACCGCCAGCTGATCGAGCGGGGGTCGCGCCGGCCGCTCAGCGTCTCCACCGACCTGATCGGCGTCGTCGCGATGCGCTGTGCCTACCTGCTCGACCGCCTCGCGGCCCGCGGGGAGCCTGTGGACCGCGCCGGCTCGGGCAAGGTGATCGAGGCCTATCCGGCCCCGGCGCTCACCGGCTGGGGCATCTCGGCGACCGGCTACAAGAGTCGCGTCGGGGTGGCCCGCATCCCGGAGCTCCTCTCGCGTGTGGAGGAGGCGCTCGGCGGGATCGAGATGATGCCGCAGGAGCGTGAGCTCGCCGGGGCCGATCACAACTGCTTCGACGCGCTGATCGCCTCCCTCGTCGCGCGAGCGGCGGCGCTCGGCCTCACCTATGCCCCGGAGCCCGGCGAGCAGGCCGACCGCGCCGTCCGCGAAGGTTGGATCCACGTGCCGACCAATCCCCTGCCCGACCTCCTGAGCTCGTGAGCGCCGAGGCTCAAGCGAATCTCTCCGCGCGGTCTGTCTGGCGCGAGGTCGTCGCCGCCTACCGCGCCCACTGGCTCTTCCTGATCGCGGCCGCGGTCCTCGTGCTCCTGCCGCAGTCGCTGGCTGACGGCTTCCTGGACCACCTGCAGCTCGAAGGAGTGCACAGCGCCCGTGACGTGGCGATCCTGGCCGCCGCCCCGCTGACGGTCGTGGTCAACCTCTTCGGCCAGGCTTTCTACGCGGGCCTGACCGCCGCGGCAGTGATCGAATGGCGCGCGCACCGGCCGCTGCCGAACATGCGGGCGCTGCTTCGCAGCGTGCCGCTCGGGCGGCTGGTGCTTCTCGATCTCGTTCTCACGCTCGGTACCGCGATCGGGCTCCTGTTGGTGGTGATCCCCGGCCTCCTCTGGCTCGCCTACTTCAGCCTCGCCCCCGCGATGGTCAAGTTCGAGCACCGGGACGTCTGGAGTTCCCTGCGACGCAGCAGGGAGCTGGTACGGGGCAACTTCTGGCGCGTGCTCGTCATCGTCGTCGGGACGATCGTGCTCACCGAGATCCTGGTCGCCGCCATCAGCGCCCGGTTCAGCGGCGCCGGGCTGATCACCCTCGTCAACATGGGCGCCGACGGCCTCCTCCAGCCGATCGAGGGTCTGGTGATCGTCGTGGTCGCGCTCGAGCTCATGGAGCTGCGCGGCGAGCTGCCACAGCAGGAGGAGCTGGCACGGGCGGTCGGGGACGAGCTGCGGCCCGCGGCTCCCTGAAAAACAAACGGGCCGCCCCCCTAGGGCGGCCCGTGAGTCGAATCGGCGGCGGGCGGGTGTCCCTGCGCTTCTTGGTTTCCTACTCCCCTTGGCGCGTGCCAGTCTCCCCGCCGGGCGGCGGGCCGTCATCGGGAAGAACTGCGGGTTCGGCTCCGTAGTTCTCCTCAGTCCTCCCAAACAGAGAGGCCGGAGCTTTCGCTCCGGCCTCGGGGATTCCCTGCTTCAGCTGCTTCAGCGGGCGGTTAGTCGCGAGGCTTATCGCCCGTGCCGACCTTGTCCTTTACCTTGTCGGCGGCGTCATCGACCTTGTCCTTGACGCTCGAAACCGCTCGGTCGATTTTGCCCTCGCGTTTGAGCTTCTCGTCGTCGGTGAGGTCACCGGCCGCTTGCTTCGTGCGGCCCTTCGCCTCATCGATTTGCTCACCCATTTCGATCGTCTCCTTTGTCGCTCTCAACACTCGTACCCGACGATCAACGTGAAAAACGGGGTGACAGAAGCCGCCTGAGGCGCGAAGATCACCCCGTGAGCGCAACCACGAGGGAGCGATTGAGCGTCGACGACGCTCAGATCCTGCGCCTGGAGTCCCAGGTGATCAAGGGACACACGGGCAAGGTGCTGATCCTCGCCCCCGACTCCGCGGGCGAACCGGTATCGGTGCCGAGGCTTCGCGAGCGGGTTGCCGAGCGGATGGGCGCGTTCCCCAAGCTGGGTCAGAAGGTCGTTGAGCCCCGGCTGCGACTGGGGCGCCCGGCCTGGGTGGCGACGGACGAGGTCGATCTCGATTGGCACGTCGCCGCACCCGGTCACGCCGATCCGCTGTCCGACGAGGAACTCCGAGCCGCGGTGGGCGAGCTGCTCTCCGAGAGGCTCGACCACACCCGCCCGCTCTGGCGGTTCGACGTCCTACCGATGACCGGCGGTCGCGCGGCCATCGTCGGGCGGATCCACCACGCGATGGCCGACGGGGTCAGCTCGATCAAGATGGCGGCGGGGCTGCTCTGGGACCGCGACGTGAAGACGCCCAACCCGCGCGCCACTACGCAGGAGCCGAAGCCCGCGAAGGCCAAGCCCTCCCCCAGTCCCGCCGCCGGCGCCGCTGAGGAGCGGATCCTGGTGCGGCTCCCCTCGGCCCTCTGGCGCGAGCTCCGGCCGGGCCGCGACACGGCGCTCGACAAGCACATCGGCCCGGCGCGCGAGGTTGCCTGGAGCAGCTTTCCTCTCGAGCGGCTGAAGCGGATCGGTCACAGCACGCCCGAGGGCGCGACGGTGAACGACGTCGTCCTCGCGGTGGTTGCGGGCGCCCTGCGGCGCTGGCTGCCGCAGGCCGGCGGGATCGCCCAGGACCTTCGGGTCCAGTGCCCGGTCTGCCTGCACGCCCGCGAGGAGGAGAAGGGAGAGCTCGGCAACCGGGACTCCTTCATGAACGTGGATCTCCCGATCGCGGAGCCGGATCCTCAGGAGCGCCTGCGTTTGATCAACACGGAGACGAGTCAGAGAAAGCTCGACCACGATGCCGACGCGCTCTACGCCTTCTTCCATGCGCTCAGCCGTTTCCGCCCCCTATATAAGGGCGTGACCCGGTTGACCGCGGGACCTCGCGAGTTCGCCCTTTCGGTCTCGAACGTGCCGGGGCCCAGGGAGCGCGCGGTGATCCTCGGCCACGCCGTCGAGCAGTTCTGCTCCTTCGCCGAACCCGCCGACCGCCACGCCCTGCGGATCTCCGTCGTCTCCCTCGAGGGCGAGCTCGCCTTCGGACTTTGCTCCGACCCCGAGGCGATCTCGAACCTCGACGCCCTGCGCGGCGCGCTGGCCGACTCCATCGCCGAGCTGGAGGTGGCGGTCTGATGCCGCGTTCCCTGAAGGAATACGAACGCAAGCGCGACTTCTCCCAGACCAACGAGCCGAGCGGCAAGGGGAAGAAGGGCAAGGCGCGCCGAAAACATCCGCGCTTCTCCTTCCAGAAGCACTCCGCGACCTCCGAGCACTACGACCTGCGGCTCGAGGTCGACGGCGTGCTCGCCTCGTGGGCCATTCCGAAAGGGCCCTCGCTCGATCCCCGGGACAAGCGCCTGGCGATGCGGACCGAGGACCACCCCATGCAGTACCTCGAGTGGGAGGGCGTGATCGCGGAGGGCTCCTACGGCGCCGGGCCGATGATCGTCTGGGACCGCGGCGTCTTCCAGAACATCTCAGAGACCCGGAAGGGCGAGCCCATGGAGCTGGACGAGGCCATTGAGAAGGGTGACGTGAAGGTCTTCATGCTCGGGGAGAAGATCAAGGGTGCTTACGCGCTGGTCCGCACCGGGCCTGCGGGCGACCGAGAGAAGTGGCTCTTCATCAAGAAGCGGGACGAGGGGGCCGACGCCCGCCGCAAGCCGACCTCCTCACAGCCTGAGTCGGTGCTGAGCGGCCGGACGATCGAGCAGGTGCTGGAGGAGGAGGCCGAACCCGGCCAGTTCCAGAAGCACCGAGCGCGACGGCGGTCCAGGCGGCGCTAGGCTGAAGTCATGGCCACCGCGGCCGAGGCACGGACGCTTCAGAACTTCGTCGGCGGTTCCTTCGTGGACGCCGTCACCGACGCGACCCTCGAGGATCGCGATCCGGCGACGGGCGAATTGGCCGCCCGGATCCCGCTCTCCGGTGCTGCGGATATCGATGCGGCCGTGCGAGCGGCCCGGCAGGCACAACCCGCCTGGCGCGAGGTGCCGCCGCAGGAGAGGGCCCGCCGAGTGCTCGCGCTGCGCGACACCCTCCTCCGCCATCGCGACGAGCTCGCCGCCTTGGTCACCGCGGACATGGGCAAGACCCTGGCGGACGCGGATGGCGAAGTCGGCCGGGGCATCGAGTCCGTGGAGTCGGCCGCCGCCATCCCGCACCTGCTCAAGGGCGAGACTCTGGAGGGAGTCGCCTCCGGGATCGACGTCGAGCTGGTCCGCCAGCCCGTCGGCGTCGTCGCCGCGATCACCCCCTTCAACTTCCCGGCGATGATCCCGCTCTGGTTCCTGCCCTACGCGGTCGCCTGCGGCAACGCGTTCATCCTCAAGCCCTCGGAGCGCGACCCGCGCCCCTCACAGCGGATCTGCGAGCTGATCGCCGAGGAGGAGATCTTTCCGTCGGGCGTCGTCAACCTCGTGCACGGCGGCCGTGAGGCGGTCGAGTCGATCCTCGGTCACGAGGGCGTCGACGCCGTCAGCTTCGTCGGCCAGGCGAGCACGGCCCGAGTGATCGCGACTCGCTCGGCCGAGACCGGCAAGCGCGTGCAGGCGCTCGGCGGCGCTAAGAACTCGATGATCGTCGCGGCCGACGCCGATCTCGCCAAGTCCGTCCCGGCGATCATGGCTTCGGCCTTCGGCGCGGCCGGCCAGCGCTGTCTGGCCGGGTCCGTCTGCGTGATCGTCGGCGACGAGGGCAGGCAGGCGGAGGTGCGCGCCCACCTGAAGAACGCCGCCGAGGAGCTGTCCACCGGTGCCGGTGCCGACCCGGACACAGACGTATGCCCGATGGTCTCCCCCGAGGCCCGCGAGCGAGCCGAGACCGCGGTAGCGACGGCTGAGGGCGCTGGCTCCGAGGTCCTGCTCGACGGTCGGGTTGGCGGCGGCGATGCCGGCGCGATGCTCGGCCCGACGCTCGTCGAGGTCAGCGACCAGGAGTCCGAGCTGGCCCGTGAGGAGATCTTCGGCCCCGTCCTCGCCCTTGTCGGCGTCCCCGACCTCGACGCCGCGATCGACTTCGCCAACGGCTCGCGCTACGGCAACGCCGGATCGATCTTCACCACCTCCGGCGCGGCCGCCCGCGCCTACCGCTGGGGCATCGAGGCGGGCATGCTCGGAGTGAACATTGGGGTCCCGGCCCCGGTGGCCTGGTTCCCGTTCTCCGGCTGGAAGGACTCGATCGACGGTGACCTGCACGCCAATGGCTCGGACGCGGTCGACTTCTACACGCGCAAGAAGGTCGTCACCTCGCGCTGGTAGGTCGGCTCACCACGTCGCCGTTCGCTACTGGACGGCTGAGTTTGGCCGCTGTCGGAGTGACTGCTGACTTGGCTGATCGCTACCAGCGTGATCGGGGATACGTACTGATTTCGCAGACCTACGAGACTGAATGGGGGGCCGAGCGTTCACGCTGGCGCACGAACGCGTCGCAGTCCTAGTCTGGCGTCACGATCCAGAGACTGCACAGCCGGGGCACTTGCCGATGGCAGTCTGCGGGTCGCCCTCGTCGAGCGCGAACTCGTCGGGGGCTAGTGCTCATACTGGACGTGCATCCCGTCGAAGACTCTGCTTCGGCCAGGCGAGGCGGTCCACGGAGCGCGCGGGGCGACGGCGACGGCCGAAGTCGACAGCGAAGCCGCGCTTGCCTGGCGCGACTTCACGGTCTCGGACTGGAGTATGTCCTCGAGCCCGACGAGGGGCGCGAGGTGCGCGGCGACAGGCTGCTCGTAGCCACCGGCCGGCGCGGGTTCGAGCCAATCGCCCGACATCGAGTCGCTGGACCCTCTCGTACGGAGTAGGCTCAGCCTGGAGCGGTAACTGGACCCGTTGACGAGCCGAAGAAAACCGCCATGCCGCTCGGTCACCGATCCGGTCGCAATCCAAGGGGAACGCAAACAGAACGGAGACAGCCATGGCTGGAACCTGGTCAGGAACCACGCGCATCGACCGTCCGGTCGAGGAGGTGTTCGCCTTTCTCGCCGATGGTGAGAATGACCGGAAGTTCAGCCCGAGGGTGATGGAGATCGCCAAGGCGAGCGACGGCCCGGCCGGCGTTGGCACCACCTACGTGAGCAAGGTCAAGGACGCGGGCCTGAAGACCGACCGTGAGTTCGAGCTGACGGAGTTCGAGCCCCCGAACCGAATCGCCTGGACGGAGCTCTCCAAGAACCTCGTGACCGTGCCCGAGGGTGGCTATTACCTCTCCCGGGACGGCCAGGGCACGGAGCTCAAGATCCACAACGCGCTGGAGGGACACGGGCTCGGAAAGTTGATCGCGCCGTTGGCGCTGCGCGGGGCACGCCGGGGTGCCGGCGAGTTTGCGCAGCGGATCAAGCACGCGATCGAAGCGTCCTGAGCATGCGCAGCGACATCGTCCCCGGCAGCACATTTCCGGACTACGAGCTCACGGACCACACGAAGGCGCGCCGCAAGTTGAGCGAGCTCCAGGGGATCGATCCGATGATCCTTGTGCTCTCCCGCGGCCACTTCTGTCCGAGGGAGAACCAGCAGCACGCCGATCTCGTGGCGTTCCATCCGCGGGTCGCCGTGGCGTACACGCAGCTGGTGACGATCTCGACGGACAGCATCAACGTCATCAACGAGTTCCGCGATTCACTCGGCGCGCAGTGGACTTTTCTCTCGGACGCCGGTCGCCACGTGCAGAAGGACCTCGACATCAAGGAGTACACGGACACCGAGCACGACCCGATGATCCCGCACACCCTCGTGCTCAAGCCGGGGCTCGTCATCCACAGCATCTACAACGGCTACTGGTTCTGGGGCAGGCCGTCGATCGACGATCTCTGGCGGGATCTTCGGGAGGTGATGAGCGAGATCCGCCCCGACTGGGATCTCGACGCCCCCGGCCTCCCCGCTGCCTGGGACGCAGGTGACCACTCGAAGTTCCATCCGTACGAGGCGGAGCGCGACGGAAACAGTTAGAGGCAGCACTCCTAATCCGTGCGTCTCCAGAAGATTAGATAGTGCCCGATTCGTTCGTCGCTATGACCCTCAAGGATCCGGGAGCGGACAACACTGCCGCCCAAGTGTTGCGCGAGGTGGCCGCTTTGCATGGAAAGCAGTAACTAGGAAGCACCCGGTCGGAATCGAGAACCCCCGTCAGCCGGTCGTGTCGACGAGGTCCTTCCTGCGCATGCCAACCACAAAGATGCCGACGACGAAGATCAAAAGCAGAAGCTGAACCGCGTCACCGGCGGCATCTCCAAACCCGCTCTCAAAGCCGCTGTAGCCGACGGCTATCCCGGTCGCCATGTAGAGCAGGCCGCCAATCGCCCCAATCCATCCCAGCCATCGGGCAGCGAATCCGGTACGGACGATCGTCACGCCAAACAGCACTATGGTCAGCCCAAGCAACAGCCGGAAATAGCTGTTGACCCCCCATTCCGCCCAGCGTACGGTCTCCGCATCGGAAAACCTGATCGTCTTCTCGGTGCCAGAGGCGTTCGCCCAGGCATCCACGGCCTGCTTCAGCGCAACCCCGTCGATGGCCTGCAAGACGGCCCATGTGGCGGCGGTGGCGATCGTGGCGCCGGCGGCAAACCGCGCCAGTAGGGGGGTCTCCTCCCGCAGGTCGAGGACGCGGTAGAGGACCAAGAATCCACCGAGAATCAGGAGCACCCCGGCGAACTGACCGAGGTGAATCGCGATCCAGGGGCCGTTGTCCGCATACTTCTGGAAGATGACGGTGTGGTTGTCGTCGTCCCCTGAAGGATGGAGATGAGTCAGTACCAGACTCAGCAGGAAGCCTCCTAAGAGAAGCCCTCCGGCGAGCCTCAACAGGGTGCGTTCAGACATGGTTCTTCTCCAATCTGCCGGGGGCGTGCGCGGATCGAGCCCTCCCTTATTGGATGGAACGAAGGCCAGCCTATCCCGCTACCGCTTTGGACGAGAAGTGGCGCTTTGCGTTGGAAGCGGTAGCCCGCTGGCGAGATACTGCTTCAGCGATGCCGCAGGAGGAGAACATCGAGATTGTCCGCCGCGCATACGGGTCGCTGGCCCGGCGTGACTGGGATGGGCTGTGGGCCGACGCGCACCCGGACTTCGAACTCCACACACAACTCCAGGGCTCCTACCGCGGCCGGGACGAGGCCCAAAGGTTCGTCGAAGACCGGATCGCCGCCTTTGAGTCTTGGATCGCCGAGCCGGAGGAGTTCTTCGAGAGTGACGATCAGGTGGTGGTCTTCGTCACCCAGCGCGCTCAACCCAAGGGGACCAGGGCCGTGATCGAGATCAAGGTCGGAGACGTATGGACCCTCCGGGATGGGAAGGTCTCGACGCTGGAGACGTTTCCTCAACGAGAGAAGGCTCTCGAAGCCGCCGGGCTGCGGGAGTAGCGCTTTGGACGAGAAGGAGCAGTGTTCGTTCTAACCCTCAGTCCTCCAGCGCCTCGACGCGATCTTCGAGCTGTCCCCCGTAAAACGATGCCCCGCGCGATGCGCCAGCCCCGAGTACCACGACGGTTCGATCCGCGCGCGGGAAGCCAATACCACTCAACAACACCAGCCGATCACGTCGTCGCACTCGGACGGCGCGGACGAGAAGAGCACCGCTTCTCGTCCAAAGCAGTGGTTTCGGCAAAAGCGACGGCGTAGCCGCGAGAATGACTCCGGCAACGATGCCCGAGGAGTCCATGACATCCGACCCGGCTGAGCTCACGCGGCGGGTGTTTGAGGCTGTGAATCAGCGTGACTTCGACGCGATAATGAGCTTCTTCGCTCCCGATGCGGTCCTCGATGGGCGGCTGGTGGGAGGGTTCCTTTACGAAGGCCGCGATGCAATTCGTGGCTTTTTGGACGATTGGTTCGGCTCCTTCGCCGAACTTCGCATGGAAGTCGAAGAGTTCGTCGTCCTCGACGACGGGGTCGTGCTTGCGGTGGTCAA
>Ga0126308_10001130_pt1 | contig 10265 bp, 8 predicted proteins | sample Plot55_FD_92533 | JGI IMG/M metagenome (GOLD analysis project Ga0126308, IMG submission 92533) | Serpentine soil microbial communities from UC McLaughlin Reserve, CA, USA - Plot55 | ecosystem: Environmental > Terrestrial > Soil > Grasslands | place: USA: UC McLaughlin Reserve, Lake County...
AGGAGCTGCTCGCGATCCGCCGCACCGGCTCGGCCCTCCACCACCACGCCTTCGCCACCGCGGCGGTCGCCACGCGGATGCTCCAGTGCGCCGTCGGCGCTGCGAAGGGGGTGCCGGAGCTCGCCGCGGCGGCGCTCCTCCACGACCTCGGCATGCGCCACCTCCCCGCGCGCGTGCTGAGGCAGCGCGACCGTCTCGCGGGCGACGACGCGGTCCGCGTGGCGGCGCATCCGTTCGTCGGCGCCTACCACCTCGCGGCGGTCCTCGGCGAGCACCCCGCGGTGCACGCGGCGCAGGGTCACCACTGGCGCTGCGGGCAGGGGTACCCCGTGCTCGGGGCGCCCTCCCGCTCGGTCGAGGTGATCTCGGTGGCGAGCGCGTTCGCCGCGCTCACCCAGCCCCGCCCGTTCCGCCCGAACCCCTACGACGCGCGCGGCGCGTCCGACGTGCTCGCCGCGGAGGCGACGGCGGCGTTCTTCGACCGGACGCTGAAGGGCGGGCCGAGCGGGATGCGGGCGGAGCGGTAGCGGGCGAAATTGGTCGGTAGCGTACCATTGACTCCCAGGGGGCTGCCGACCACCTTCCATTGGCGCGGGCACGCCACCAGCCCCGCGTGCCGCCGACTCCTTTCCGCGCGTGTCTCCCCGCGCGGCCGTGCGGCGGACTCGACAGCTCCCGGCGCTACTGGCGACGCCTTCACTGGAAGGAGTGTCGCGTAGATGTCATCCGGCGAGGAGCTGGGCGCCGAGCGCGGGCCGCCGTTCTCCCTCACCCTCGGCGTCACCGAGGGCGTCGAGCGGGCGCTGGAGGCGGCCGTCCTGCGGCACGACGCGTCGATGCGGGCGCTGCGCGGCGCCATCGAGGCGTGCGTCGTGGAGCTGCACGGCCGCGGCATGCCGCCGGAGGCGGTGCTCGTGACCATGAAGGCGTTCGTCCGCCACACCGCCGTCGCGCACCCGCCCTACGGTCAGTTCCCTTCGTCGTGGGCCGCCGACGTGTTCATGGACGACATCGTCCGCTGGGCCATCCTGGCCTACTACCGCTCCGACGTGCCGCCGGATTCCTCTGGAAGGTACGGCTCGTAGCTTCCTCCGCTCGTCCCCGCCCGGCGCATCTCCTCTGCGGTTTGCTCACCAGCCCGCAGCTCGCGCCTCCGGCGATCCCTCCCCGCATTCCCGGCGCTTCTGGCGACGCCCTCACGGCCGAGGCGTCATCATGATGTCAACCGATCGCAGTCTGCACCGTCCGGGCGGGTCGCCCGCGCCGGACCCGGTGTCCGGGGACGGCATGGCCGTCCTCTCCGCCGGCCTGTCGAGCGCGCTCGTCAGCTCGGCCCGCGAGCACCACTCCGCCGTCGAGTCGCTGCGCGTCGCGGTCTGCAAGTTCGTGCAAGAGCTCCACCGCCAGGAGGTGCCCCTGCCCGAGATGATCCTCGTCATGCGCCGATTCGTCTCGGAGCTGCGCGACACCGGCCGCATCGAGAGCCCCCTCCTGGGCGCCGACGACGGGCTCATGGTACAGCTCGTCGCCTGGTGCGAGGAGTTCGGAGGGTAAAGGCGAATCGCGAATCGCGAATCGCTCGTCAGTCACCCCACACCGGCTCCACCTCCATCCCCGACTCGCGCTGCTCGCGCGCGATCTCCGCCTCGCGCTCGCGCGAGACGACGCGGCGCTTCACCCAGTTGCCGAAGTCGTCGAAGTAGGTGTAGGCCACCGGGACGACGACCAGCGTCAGCATCGTCGAGGTGATCAGGCCGCCGATCACCGCGCGGGCCATCGGGGCGCGGAAGCCGCCGCCCTCGCCCAGCGCCAGCGCGACCGGGAGCATGCCGAAGATCATCGCCAGCGTCGTCATCATGATCGGGCGCAGACGCACCGCGCCCGCCTGGACCAGCGCCGCGAACCGCTCGGTGCCCGCCGCGCGCCGCTCGTTGGCGTTGTCCACCAGCAGGATCGCGTTCTTCGTCACGAGCCCCATCAGCATGATCACGCCGATCATCGACATGATGTTGAGCGTCGTCCGCGTGACCAGCAGCGCCAGCAGCACGCCGACCAGCGACAGCGGGAGCGAGAGCATGATCGCCACCGGCTGCGTGAACGACTCGAACTGCGACGCCAGAATCAGGAAGATCAGGATCACCGCCAGGAGCAGCGTCTCGACCACGTAGCCGCCCGTCTCCTCGAGCTGCTCGGTCTGGCCGCCGAGCTGGATGGTGTAGCCCGGCGGCAGGGCGAGCTTCGCCGTGCGCTCGCGGATCGCCGCCGACGCCTCGGAGATCGAGAGCTCGGGGGCGTTGCTGGCGGAGACCGTCACGATCCGCGCGAGGTCCTTGCGGTCGATCTGCGACGGCGCCACGCCCTCGGTGATGCGCGCGACGTCGCGGAGCGGCACCGTCGACACGCCGGTCGCCCCGCGCACCGCCGTCGGCACCGGGATCTGCCCCACGTCCTCCAGCGAGCGCCGGTACTCGGGCGCCACCTGCACCACCACGTCGCGCTCCTCGCCCGTGGGGTCCTCCCACCGCGTCGCCGTCTGGCCGGCCATCAGCGGACGGATCGTCGCGGCCACCTGCCCGATGTCGAGCCCGACGCGGTTGGCCACGTCGCGGTCCACCTCGATCCGGTACTCCGGGCGCGGCGAGCCGGCCGACGACTTGAGGTCCACGACCCCCGGGATCTCCTTGATCTGCGCCATCACCTGGTCGCCGATCCGCTGGAGCTCGCGCGCGTCCGGCCCGCGGATCTCCACCTGGAGCGGCGCCTGCGCGCCGCCGATCCCGCCCGCCGCCAGCACCGACGTGCGCACGCCGTACACCCGCGCCAGCCGCTCGCGCGCCGCCACCATCACCTGGGCCTGCGAGCGCTTGCGCTCGTGCGACGGGACGAGCCGCACGTACACCTCGCCGCGCGTCACGGTGCCGGTGGCGCCGGAGCCGATCGTCGCGTAGGTGTACGCGACCTCCGGCAGCCCCCGCAGCTCGCCGATCACCTGCTCGGCCTTGCCGCGCGTGTAGGACAGGCTCTGCCCCTCGGGCGTCTCGAACTGCGCCACGAACTCGCTCGCGTCCACGTCCGGGCTGAAGCTGCCGCCGATGAACGGCGTCAGCCCGCAGGCGCCGACCAGGCTCAGCGCCGCGAGGCCGAGCGTGGACTTCCGGTGGCCGAGCGCCCACGTGATGACCCCGCGGTACTTCCCGGCCTGCCGGTCGAACCAGGCGTTGAAGTGCCCGATCCCGCGCGTGATGACGTTCGGGCGATGCCCGCCCTCGGCCTCGGGGTCATGCTTGTGCGGGTCCACGCCCCACCACGCGCTCAGCATCGGCGTGAGGGTGAACGACACGAACAGCGACACCAGCACCGCCCACGCCACGGTGAGCCCGAACTGGTAGAAGAAGCGCCCGATGATCCCCTTCATGAAGGCCACCGGGACGAACACCGCCACGATCGACAGCGTCGTCGCCATCACGGCCAGGATGATCTCCCGCGTCCCGTGGCCGGCGGCCGTGAAGTGGTCCTTCCCCATCTCGCGGTGCCTGACGATGTTCTCGACCACGACGATCGCGTCGTCGATCAGGATGCCGATCGAGAGCGAGAGCGCCATCAGCGTCAGCATGTTGAGCGTGAAGCCCAGCACGGCGAGCAGGATGAACGCCGAGATCACCGACACCGGCAGGGCGAGCGAGGTGATGGCCGTCGCCTTCCAGTCGTTCAGGAAGAGCATGACGATGATCACCGTCAGCAGCGCGCCGAGCAGCAGCTCGTGGACGACGTCGTTGACCGAGTTGCGGATGAAGACCGAGTTGTCGCGGATCACCCGCAGCTCGACGCCCTGCGGGAGCGCCCTGTTGATCTTGTCGATCGCCGCGCGGACCTCGTCGGCCACCGCCACCGTGTTGGCGCCGGAGACCTTCACCACGTCGAGCGCGACCGCGCGCCGGCCGTCGACCAGCGCCACCGAGCGCTCGTCGGCGTTCCCCTCCTCGACGCGCGCCACGTCGCGCAGCCGCACCGGCTGGCCGGCGCGCGTGGCGACGATGACGTCGGCGAACTGCCGCGGGTCGGTGACGCGACCGGTCACGCGCACGATCCGCTCGGCCGCGTTCTGCTCCACGCGGCCGGCCGGGACCTCCAGGTTCTGCGACTGGAGCGCCCCCATGACCTCGGGGACGGTGACCCCCAGCGCCTCCATGCGTCCCGGGAGGAGCGAGACGCGCACCTCGCGCTCCAGCCCGCCGGCGAGGCGCACCTCGCCCACGCCCGAGACCGACTCGAGCTGCCGCCCCACCGTCTCGTCGGCGAGCGTCGTCAGGTTCACGATCGGCGTCGTCTCCGACGAGAGCGCGAGCGAGATGATCGGCTGCGCGCCGGGGTCGAGCTTCTGCACCACCGGCGGGTCGATGTCCTCGGGGAGGTCGCGCCGGATGGTCTCGATCTTCGTCCGGATGTCCTGCGACGCGACGTCCACGTTGCGCCCCAGCTCGAACTCGATGATCACCTGCGAGACGCCCTCGAGCGAGATGGACGTGATGCGGTCCACCCCCTCGACGGGGTTGAACGCCTCCTCCATCCGCCGCGACACCTCGCGCTCGATCGTCTCGGCGCTGGCGCCGGGGTAGACCGTCTGCACGGTCACCACCGGGAGGTCCACGTCCGGGAACTGGTCGATCGGGAGGCGCCGGTAGCTGAACAGCCCCAGCACCACGAGCCCGAGCATCACCATCGTGGTGAACACCGGGCGCCGGATCGCGAGCCCGCTCAAGCCCCCGCCGACGGCGGAGCCGTGCCGGCGCGGGTCGCGCGCGGCCTGCTGGGCGTCCGTGCTGTGGTCGTGTGTCGCCATGTCCCTCACTCCTTCTTCGCGGCCGGGGCCGCGGTGACCGCCGCGCCGCTGCGGGCGCTGTCGGCGGTGACGGTGACCTGCGTCCCCTCGGCGATGTCGGCGGTGAGGGCGGCGACCACCTGCTCGCCGGCGCGCACGCCGCTCAGCACCGCCACGATCCCCTCCGACTCGTCGCGCGCACCGAGCGTCACCGCGCGGCGGGCGATGCGGCCGCTCTCGATCACGAACACCGAGCCGCTGGGGGCGCCGGCGCTGTCCCGCCGCACCGCCGTCTCCGGGATCAGCACCGCCGTCGGCGCCGGCCCGGAGCCCGCGGTCGCGATGCGCCCGCGCGCGAACTGCCCGCCGATGATGCGGCCGCCGGGGTTCGGCAGCTCGACGTACACGCCCACCTGGCGGGTGCCCGGGTCGGCGGTGGGGTCGACGCGCGCCACGCGGCCGCGGAACGCCTCGGCCGGGAACGCGTCGATGCTGAACGACACCGCCTGCCCCGCGCGCACCCGCGACGCCTCGGCGACGCCGATCTGTCCGGCCAGCTCGAGGGTGCTCGCGTTCACGACCGTGAGCAGGTCGTCGCCGACGCGAATCGGCTCGCCGCCCTCGACGCGGCGGTCGCTCACCACGCCGTCGATCGGCGAGACGATGCTCGTGTAGCCGGCGGTCTCGCCGGCGCTCGCGGCCTGCGCGCGCGCCGCGGCGAGCTGCGCCTCGGCAGCCGCGTGCTGCGAGACCGCCGTCTGGTAGTCGATCTGCGACATCGCGCCGGCCTCGCGGAGCGTGCGCGCGGCGTCGAGCCGCTGGGCGGCGAGCGCCAGCGCCGCCTCGGCCCCGGCCACGCCCGCGCGCGCGCCCGCCGCCTGGCTCTGCACGCCGGCGGCCTGGATGCTCACCAGGAGCTGCCCGCGCCGCACCGGCGAGCCGCGGTCCACCCGCAAATCGCGGATGGTGCCCGCCACCTGCGCCCGGAGCGTCACGGTCTCCCTGGGGTCGAGCGGGCCGCTGACGGTGACCGTCGCCCCGGCCGCGCCCAGGCGCGCCGTCGCCACGTCCTGCGGCCCGAGGACGAGCGCCGGCCGCGCGGCGACGTCGCCGCCCTTGGTCTCGGTCTTGGCGTCGCCGTCGCGCCCGCAGGCGGCGAGGGCGAGCAGGAGGGCGAGCGCGGCCCCCGCCGCCGGAACGGCCGACGGCCTGACGTGGCGGGCCGCGCTCGCGTTATGCATGCTGACTGTGCTGGTCATTGAAGTGGTCTCGGACGACGGGGCAGTCATCGCGTCGCCCCCGTGCTGGCGCCGGTGGAGCTGGCGCCCAGGGCGCGCGTGACGCCGGCGTCGGCGATGTAGAAGTCGGCCACGGCGTGGGCCAGGTTGGTGCGCGCCTGGAGGAGCTGCAGGCGGGCGTCGGTGACCTCGAGCTGCGTCGCGAGCCCGCGCTCGTAGCGCAGGACGGTGAGGTCGTAGACACGCTGCGCCTGGTCCACCGTGCGCTGGCGCGCCGCGATGTCGGCGGCCGCGCGCGCCTTCTCGCCGCGCGCCTGCTCGTACTGGAGCTGCACGCTCTCGCGCAGCTGCGCCAGGCGGAGCCGCTCCTGCTCCAGCTCCACCTTCGACTCCTGGAGCTCCGCCTGGAGGCGGAAGCCGGAGAAGAGCGGGACGCGCAGGCTGATCCCGGCGGTGAAGTCCGGGCGCCAGTCGGCGCTGTTGAAGCCGAACACCGACGTCGGGAAGAGCGTGCGGCCGTAGTTGACGTTCAGGTTCACCGAGGGGAAGAACGCGCCGCGCGCGATGCGCACCTGCTGCCCGCGGATCGCCACCAGCCGCTCCTGGGACCGCACGGCGGCGCGCTGGGCGAGCAGGAGCTGCGCGTCCGGCTCCGGCGCGGCGAGCGACTCGGCCGGCGGCGCCTCGAGCGGCGTCGTCAGGCGCACGGGGAGCGCGAGCGGCAGGTCCACCAGCCGCTTGAGGTCGAGCGTGGCGAGCGACGAGCTGTTCCGCGCCTGCACGAGCTGCGGGCGCAGGTTCTCCAGCGCCACCTCGGCGCGCAGCACGTCCAGCTCCGACGCGGTGCCGGCGCGCAGGCGCGTCCGCTCCTGCACCAGGAACGCCTCGGCCTGCGTCACGGCGGCGGCGGCGATGCGCTCGAGCTCCTGCGCCAGCAGCGCGTTGAAGTACGCGCTCCGGATCCGGAGCTCGATGTCGGCCTCCTGCTCCCGCAGCCCCAGGCGCGCCGACTCGCGGTACTCGCCGGCGATGCGCAGCGCCGCGCCCACGCGCCCGCCGGCGTAGAGCGGCTGCGAGCCGCTGAGCGTAGCGGTGTACTGGTTCAGACGACCGAACGGCAGGTTGCTGAAGAGCGAGCCGAGGACGTTGTAGGCGGTCGGGTACGCGGCCTTGCCGGCGTTCTTCTCGAGGTAGCCGATCCGCTCCTCGAGCGGGGCGTCCGCGTTCGGCTCGAACTTGAGCGAGTCGGGGATGGTGAAGCCGCCGCCGCCGCCGCTGGTGAACTGCGACTGGATGGTGCGCGTGTAGCCGAGCTGGGCGTCGAGCTGCGGGAGCGCGGCGGCGCGGGCGGCGCGGACCTGCGCGTCGGCCAGCTCCACCTGCGAGCGCGCGAGGCGCACCTCCTGGCTCTGCGTGGTCGCGCGCGCGATCGCGTCGCCGAGGGTGAGGCCGACCGTGTCGGCGGTGTCGGCGGCGGCGGGCGCGGTGCGCGACGGCACCTCCTGCGCGGGGGCCGCGGCCGGGGTGGCGGCGAGGGCGCCGGCGATGCAGACGGCCGCGCCCAGGGCGAGGGCGGCCGCCGTGGAGCGTGTGATCACGATTCGCTGCCTGCTACGCCCGAAGGGCGGGAGGTGAGCCCCGAGCGCCCGACTTGCTCGAGTCGCTCGATCAGCCCGGTGGTGGACTGCACGATGATCTCGTGCACCCTGTCGAACTTCTCGAGGCGCTCCCGCACCGCAGGGTCGGTGCCGGGGAGCGAGAGCGCGCCGTGTACCAGCCGCCGAAAGCGCTCCATGCTGCGGAGCTTGAGCCGCATCGCGGTGACCGGCGTGTCGGGGGAGATGGCGTAATAGTCCCGCCGGTCGCCCGGCCGGCTCGCGCGCTCGAGGAGCCCGAGCTGCGTCAGCCGCCGCGCGTCGGTGCTGACGCTGGCCTTGCTGACGCCGAGCCCGTCGGCCAGCTCGTCGAGCGAGCACGGCTCCGCCTGCAGAAAGAGGAACCCGAAGATCCGCCCGGCGATGCGGGGCAGCCCCTCGTTCTCCCAGTGCATGCCGACCCGATCCACGAACTGCTGATAGCTGGCATCCATGGGGCGAATTATAAACGTTCAGTACGTTAAGTCAATACTGAATGTTATGATTTCTTGCGCCCCTTCCACCTGTCCAGCATGTCCGTGAACGACGCCAGGATGTGCTCGTGCACCTCCTCCCACTCGGCCAGGCGCTCGCGGACCACCGGGCTGGCGTTCGGCATCGCGCGGGCCTCCTCGAGAATCTCGTGGAAGCGGCGCAGCGCCTCGATGCGCTTCTCCAGCGAGCGGCGGAAGCTTTCGGGGGCGATCGAGTAGTAGTCGCGCCGGTCGCCGGGGCGGCCGCGCCGCTCCAGCAGCCCCATCTCCTCCAGGCGGCGCGCCTCGGTGCTCACGCTCGCCTTGCTCACCCCCAGCACCTCCGCCAGCTCGTCGAGCGACGACTCCCCGGGGGAGAGCATGAGGTAGCCGAAGATCCGCCCCGCCGTACGCGGCAGGCCGTCGACCTCCGTCAGCAGTCCCATGCGCTCGACGAATCGCTGCGCTCTGGCGTCCAATCCGCGGCTCCGGTGTTGTGAGGGGTCGGGAGATATAGCCGCGGCGGTCGGGGGAGGGAACCGGGGCGCCGCCCCCCGGGGTATCGTTAGGCCGGGCACCGCACCGCACCGCACTGCACCGCACCGCACCGGGCCCGGGGCCGGCCGCTGGACCGTGACGTGCAGGCCCACTAGACTGTCGCGGCAACGTAGGGCGTTCCCTGACGCGGACGGGACACCGGCTCGTCCGCTGCCATCCATTCGTGCGCCTGCCACCAGCGATGTCCTTCGACCCCGACTCGCAGCCGCCGCGACGAGAGAGGGACGGGCTCCCCTCGCCGCACGGCGCCATGGGGCTGGGCCCGGACCTCTTTCGGCTGCTCGTCGAGAGCGTTCGGGACTACGCCATCTTCGCCCTCGACCCCACCGGCCGGGTCCTCACCTGGAACGCCGGCGCCCAGCGCTTCAAGGGCTACCGGGCCAACGAGATCATCGGCCAGCACTTCTCGGTCTTCTACGGCGCCGAGGAGCGGGCGGCGGGAAAGCCCGAGCGCGAGCTGCGGGTGGCGGCGGCGGAGGGGCGCGTGGAGGACGAGGGGTGGCGCATCCGGAAGGACGGCACCCGCTTCTGGGCGAACGTCATCATCACCGCGCTCCGGGACACCGACGGGACGCTGCTCGGCTTCGCCAAGGTCACGCGCGACCTCACCGAGCGGCAGGCGCTCCAGGCGCGGGCGATCGAGGACGCGCGGCGGCTGGCCGCCGAGGAGACGGCGCGCGAGGCGGCGGAGCGGCGGACCGAGGACCTGCGGCAGGTCCTCGAGCGCATGCAGGCGCAGGCCGCCGAGCTGCGGCAGCGCCGGCAGGAGGCGGAGGCGGCGAGCCGCGCCAAGTCGGAGTTCCTCGCCGTGATGAGCCACGAGCTGCGCACCCCGCTCAACGCCATCGGCGGCTACGTCGACCTCATCCTGATGGGACTCCGCGGCCCGGTCAACGGCGAGCAGGAGCAGGACCTCCAGCGCGTGCGCCGGAGCCAGCAGAACCTGCTGTCGCTGATCAACGACGTGCTGAACTTCGCGCGCCTCGAGGCCGGCGGGGTCAGCTACGAGATCGCCCCGGTCGTGCTGCGCGAGGTGGTGGAGTCGGTGCTCGCGGGCGTCGAGCCGCAGGCGGCGGCGAAGGGGCTGACGCTCGAGCGGCCGGCGTGTCCGGAGGACGTCGTGGCCCTGGCCGACCGCGACAAGCTGGGGCAGATCGTCGTCAACCTCCTGTCGAACGCGACCAAGTTCACCGGGTCCGGCGGCCGCATCACGGTCACGTGCGAGCGCGAGGCGGAGCGCGCGCTCCTGCGCGTGGCGGACACGGGGCGCGGCGTCCCCGCCGACCAGCTCGAGCGGATCTTCGAGCCCTTCGTGCAGCTCGACGCGTCGCTCACCCGCACGGCCGGCGGCACCGGACTCGGCCTCGCCATCGCCCGCGACCTGGCCCGCGCGATGGGCGGCGACCTGACGGTCGAGAGCCAGCTCGGCGTGGGGAGCACGTTCACGCTGCGGCTGCCGAAGGGCTGATTCGCGATTCGCGAATCGCCGTGTACGCCTTGACTATCGAGGCGTCCCGTCGTATCCTGCCCCGCATACCTCGAT
>Ga0126308_10001131_pt1 | contig 10262 bp, 10 predicted proteins | sample Plot55_FD_92533 | JGI IMG/M metagenome (GOLD analysis project Ga0126308, IMG submission 92533) | Serpentine soil microbial communities from UC McLaughlin Reserve, CA, USA - Plot55 | ecosystem: Environmental > Terrestrial > Soil > Grasslands | place: USA: UC McLaughlin Reserve, Lake County...
CACCGACCACTATGACCCGCGGAGTAAGGTCATCAGGCTCTCCGAGGGCAACTTCAACAAGAACTCCATCGCCGCGGTGAGCGTGGCGGCCCACGAGTGCGGGCATGCCGTACAGGACGCCGTCGGCTACGTACCGATGAAGCTCAGGGCAGGACTCTTCCCGATCGTAGCTTTCAGCAGCCAGGTCTGGTTCCTACTGTTCTTTGCGGGTATCTTTATGGGCGTGGGGACGGCCGCGGGCTCGTTCTTTATCCAGCTCGCGGTTATCCTGTTCGCGGCGGTGCTGGCGTTCCACGTAGTGACGCTGCCTGTGGAGATAAACGCTTCCACCCGGGCTTACGGCATTCTCACCCGCTACGGCGTGCTCTCGCACAGCGAGGCCGGTGGCACCCGGCGCGTTCTGACTGCGGCGGCCTTTACTTACATAGCGGCGGCGCTGACAGCCCTGTTGACGCTCTTGTACCTGCTCTTCTTGAGCCAGAACGAGTAGCAGGGCACCACAGGTATAAGCTTTGAGGGGCGGGGGCTTCGGCCCTCGCCTTTTTCGTGCTCGCGGTTGGCCTTGAGCATCGAGCAGGCGCAGGTTGTAGAATAGCTCGGTCGTGGAAGAGGTAAAGCGCATAAGCAAGCGCCGACGGAGGCTGCGTACGGTAGGGGAACCGCACCCGTGGGAACCCCGACACATGAAGCTCGCCGTCACCCGCTACGCCGAGACTTTGGAAGATGCCCGGGGGCGGCGCAATGTAACTCTCGGGGTTATACAGCACCTGTGGCGCTCTCCAGTTCCCTTTGTTGGGTTTTATGCCCCCGAGGGTGTCAGGGTAACCGAGAACCGCTTCTATACACCCACACCCCCGAAGCTCGTTGACGACGCCGAGTACCTCGCCGGGGTCGAGGCCCACAAAAGGGCCTATGCTAAAGATTTAGAGCACACTATGCTCCCTGCAGAGAGCTTGCGGGGCTACTTCGAGGTGCCGACGGACGAGGGGTGGCACATCGTAGTAGACCTCGCGGAGAAGCGTCTTGAGCTCTCGGACGCCTGGGGGCTTTCGACCGGGACTAGGGTGGTTGGGGATTTGGCACCGTTTGTCTGGGCTTACAAACACTGCGGGTTCTGCATACTGTCCCTTTACGATAAGGATCTCGAGCAAGTCAGGGACGACCTGCTCTTTGTAGCCAAGCGCCAGGGTATAGAGCTCCGCTGGCGCCGAACCGCTGCCTAAGGGCCAAAGACCAAGAACAAGAGAAGTTTCGGTATAATGAGGCGTACCCGCTCGAGTTGTGTATCTCGTTCGGGGTTTAATGTGTAACCTTCGAGTAGAGAGGTGAGCAGAGGGGATGCTTAAGCACGACACCGGGGGCTTCGCGGCTACCACGGCTCCCCGGGGTTTCGACCTCGAGGATTTCGAGAGGGCGGGTATTCGGGTAGCCGAGCGGCGCTTTAAGGCCAGGGACACCATTTTCGCCCCTGGCGACCCGGACGACCAGCTCTACTTTTTAGCCGAGGGTACTGTGCGGCTGTATAAGATCTACGGCGACTACAAGGAGGCGACGACCGCACTCCTCAAAGACGGTGGGGTTTTCGGCAAGCTGAACCTCGTCGAGGGTCGCTGGCAAGACGTCTTCGCCGAGGCCGTTACCGACGTCCGGGTAGCCAGCGTACAGAAGACCACCATAACCGAGGTAATAAAGCGCCGTCCTGAGTTTGCCATGAAGCTCTTCTCGTCCTTCTCCGAGCGTCTCAGGCAGTCTGACGAGGTTATAGAGAGCCTATTGCACCGGGAGGTCTCGACGCGCTTGGCGACCCTGCTCCTCAACCTCAGCGAACGTTTCGGGGAGGCTAACGGGACGGCGGGCACGATTCTCGACTTGCGCCTGACGCACCAGGACCTGGCGAACATGGTAGCCTCCACCCGCGAGGCCGTCTCCAAGGCTATGAGCGAATTTCAACGTGAAGGTGCGATCGAGGTACAGGACCGCAAGATAGTCCTCGTGGACAAGAGAGCCCTCGCCGAACATGCCTCCGGCCCCTCGGGCCTGGCTGTAGACGGTCAGTTGCAAATCTAGACAGGCGGCAAGTTCCTTCAATCTGATTCTTAAGCTTCATAGCTCCCAGCAGACGCAAGGCGCTCAGGACGGCTCGCCTAAGCTCTGATAATGAGACGTAGAAGCGCCTGGACATCTCACAAGGAGCCCTTAAACCTGCAATACGCCCCTTCTTCTCCCACCTGGGCCTCTTTCCTAGTAACGCCTTGAACCACTCGGCTAAAGGAGCACCGGGCGGGATACGCTCAAGATATCCGACAGTGCTTTCCCCACGCACGCCGTAATTCGTATATTGTTTTAGGTATACCCCGAAACTTTCCGAACGGGGGAGCGTATAACTGGTGATATGGAGTACTCAGTACCAGTGGCGTTAGGGGGATGGCGAGAGAGGATCAAGCGTCTCGCCGCACCCCGCGCGCGTATGACGGACAGCGAGTTGGTCGAGCGTACCCTGGCGGGTGATGTTCGATCTTATGAGGAGCTTGTTCGCCGCTATGAGCGGTTGGTGGGGCACGTGATCTACCCCTACGCCGGACGCGAGGCCGCCGTTGAAGACCTTGTGCAGGAGACGTTCTTGCGGGCCTACGACCGCCTCTCGACCTTTAACCCCGAGTACCGCTTCAAGACGTGGCTTTTGGCTATCGCCAACAACTTGGGTATAGATGCCTTGAGACGTCGTCGGGATGTCATCGAGTTCAACCCAGAGCTGCACGCCCAGACTGTGCGCGGCCCCGAGACGCTCGCCACTGAGGCCGAGCAGGCGAGGAGTGTCCAAGAAGCCGTGATGACGCTACCCGAAACTTATAGTGTCGCGCTCGTTCTGCGTTATGCGGAGGACCTTACCTACGCGGAAATCGCCGAAGTATTAGGTATAACCGTGCCGGCCCTCAAAAGCAGGCTCTTCCGCGCGAGGAACATGCTCGCCGGGAAGCTCGAAGAGAAGGGTGAGACCGGATGAGCTGTTTGGGAGGGCCGGTAGGTTCGGGTAGGTTCGATCCGTGCGGCTGCGATCCGGAGAAGGTCTTCGAGTACGCCGATAAGGGGGATAGCCCAGAGGGGCTGGGCTCTGAGCAGGAGAAAGACATGCGAGAGCACCTCGCCTCCTGCTCGGAATGCCGGGAGTTGTACGAGCGCGAGCTGGACCTGAACGCCTTTTTAAGCTGTCTAGTCTTCTCCGAGATGCGTTCTACGGGGAACTCCGTATATCAGGGTGTGGCGATGGCGCTGCCGACAAGGTCCGCGAGAGTCCGCATTCTTTGGGGTTTGCTCGCCAGCACCCTCCTCGCCGTAGCATTCGTCTCTTTGAAGTTCAACGGCACGGAGCCCGTAACCCTGGCGATGAGCACTCTAGGTGCTTGCTGGGGCTTCATTGTGGGTTTGGCGAAGGTGTCACACTCGGTCTTTGCCGTTGCCGGTCCCACCCTCCTACTTATGCTGGCCTTGGGTGCTCTGGCAGATCTCCTTATAGCCCTCGTGGTTCTTTCCGTGAGCCGGAACCGCCAAGCCCGAGAGGCGTGAGGGTCCCCAAAAGACCTCTACTCCTCCTTCTCGCGGTGTTCTTCGCCTACCTTCTTCTAACTGCTCCCGCTTACGCTGTAGAGAAGAAGGTGATGGGAGATGTCCTCGTAGAAGAGGGTGAGATAGCCGAAGAGGCCTCAACCGTTTGGGGCGACGTGACGGTCAAAGGGAGTGTCAAAGAGGACGTCGAGACTGGCGTTGGCAACATCCGAATCGAAGGCCCAGTAGGTGGCGACGTGGACGCGGGTACCGGCGAGGTGCGCATAAACGCCCCAGTCGGTGGTGACGTAGACGTGGGCCACGGAGATGTGTACCTGGAGAGTGGGGCCAATTTAGAGGGGGACGTCTCCGTCGGTAGCGGTAAGGTCTTCAGGGACCGGGAGGCTCGGGTACCTATTACCCAAACGGCTGGGATGGCTTCGGCCTTCGACGACGACTCCCTTCTTGAGGCGTTCTCGGACGCGCTCGGATGGGCCGTGATGACGTTGGGGCTAATGGCCGCGGCTGTTCTTCTTGCCGTCGCCGCTCCGGGGCCGCTTCGGGCATCAGCGCGGAGCCTCGAGACCGTACCGGGAATGTCGTTCGTTTTAGGCTTAGGCTCCGTGCTGGTGGTTTTTATCTTCTCGGTCTTGCTCACCATCACGGTCGTAGGCATCTTGCTCCTCTTCCTGCTCTGGCCTGCTTACCTCGCACTCATCATCTTTGGGGCACTCGTGACCGCCTACTTTCTGGGGCGCAGGGTCTTGCTCGTCACCGGGCGCTACCGGGCAGGTGATGCTTTAGCCGCCGCGATCGGCGCTTTCCTGGTCTCGGCGGTGTGCCTCATCCCCTTCGTCGGCGGCCTCGTCTTCGTCGCGCTCGCCTTGTTCGGCGCCGGCGGCGCCGTCTCGGCTCTCCTTGCCCGTCGACCTTTGGGCGGCGCGCCGCGGGCTACCTACGCCTCCTACGAGGACTACCTCAGGGACCGCCGCTAGGCGAATGGCCGGATTGCCGGGTCGCTAGAACCCTTCCCCAGAGGTGACGCTGAGGTAGGCGACGTCTACGAGGGGGACGCCGGTTTCGACGGCACGGTTCACAGCACGGATGAGGGCTTCGGCAGCGATGCCCGAGTCCGGGAAGTGGCCGTCGAGGAGGCGGGCGGCGCGGGCTATCTCGTAGAAGGAGAAGCGGCGTCTGTTGCCGGTATGGGCATAGACCGCTTTGAGGACCTCAAGCCTGAGTGAGATCAGCTGCTCGAGGCGCCAACGGATCTCGTCTCCGGTAAGGTTCATGGTCTGGTAAAGGCGTGCTATCTCGGCTAGCTGCACGAGCGCCTGCGGTCGTTTGCCCAGACGCGCCACCGAGCCTTCATCGAGGTAGCGCCTTGCCGTAATCCCGGCGAGCGCGAGTCTCCCTCTTGGGCCGTCGAACCCTGAGAGTGGCCGCCACCTCTCCTTGCCGGACCTTGTCGAAATACTCTCCGCTCGGAGCTCTTCGCCTTCGATAAAGATTCTCGAGACGTGCCCGCCCGCGTAGTAGGAGATCTGACGGCCTATATTACGCGCCTTCTCAACGTCTACCCCTTTGTCCCAAACCCGGATCTCTACCCACCGCCGCACGGTCCCGGAGTAGAGGCGCTCCAATGCTCGCCAGGTCGCGTCGCCCCGGAGATCCAGCTCTCCCGGATTCGCTACTATAACCGAGACCTCGATCTTTGGTGCACCGTCCTCGTCATCGTAGGCCGCCTCGACGGCCCGCAAGAATTCCTCGAACTCCTCGTCGATGGCTCCAGAGAGATAGCGCCTTCGCTCGGCAGGCAAGACGTACATGAGACGGCTTTTGATCCTGCGCTCCTTGCCTTCGGCCGCTTTCAGGTGGTCTATAGCCTCATAAAGCTCCCTCCGGCGCTCGTAGACCAGCGCCGAAAGCCGCTCTACCTCTTCGTCTGTGCCGAACCCTTCGGACTCCGCCCAGGCGTCGTCGCGGGCGGCGCATATCGCCTCGTGGGCGTTCTCCGCCCGGATTACCGCCTTCTGCTGCTCCGCGCGAATAAGCTGGGCCTCCCCCAGCTCCCGCTCCAAGGTCTCTATCGTGGAAGACACAACAAGCCCTTCCCGCTCTTCCCGAACCACTCCTAAATCCGCATTATTCTACAGCAACCCCCATAAAGGTGACGCACTGATTTATCAAGATGTTGCTTCTGCGGCGCGTTGCAGGTAGATTCCAGGTGATGGTAGCCGATAAGGGAGGGCCAGATGGACTTCAACACGGGACGTGGTGGCGACGAAAGGCCGGATGACGATCAATCAAGGCCACTCTTCAGCGGAAGATCGGGCAGGCCTACAGGTGGTGGTCCCACACGAGAACCGGCGGGCGGGCCCGCGGGGAGCCCGGGAGGGGAATTTAACCTTCAGAATCCCATGAACAGCTTTATCAACACCGTGCGGAACGTGATCCTGAATCCGGTAGGCTTCTTCCAAGGTATACGTCGGCAGGGCGATCTCGTAAACCCTCTGATCTTCGCCGTGGTATGTGCCCTGATCTCAGCCCTGCTCGGCGGCATCATCAACCTGATACTCTCTCCACTCTTCGCCACCCCAGGAGATACCGGGGAGGCGTTGGCGGGTGGTATAGCGGGATTTGTGTTTAACTTAATCCTTGCTCCGATAGCTGCGGTGGCCGGACTGTTCATAGGTGCCGCCATAACGCACCTGCTGGTAATGCTCCTAGTAAGGCCCCAACATGCGGGCTTCGAAGCGACCTTTAGGGTCGGCGCTTATAGCTCGGTAGTACAGCTTGTAAGCTGGATCCCGATTATCGGGGGCATAGTTGCGCTGGTGTGGGTCATCGTCCTGTCGATATTCGGTATCCGGGAGTTACATACCACGACCACAGGTAGGGCAGCTCTCGTCGTCCTGATCCCGGTAGCCGTGATCTTGCTCTTAGTGCTCATCATTGGTGCTGCTCTCGTCGCACTGTTTATCGGGGATCAGCAGCAGTTTCAGTAAGTAACTTCAGCGAGCGGCACTTAAAGGACTCAAACCGCTGACGGTCGGACGAGAAGACTGCGAATCAGGATATTTGATCGAGTGGTGGCTTGCGAGCAGCGTTTGTAGCTACTTCGGTGGTCCGAACCTACCCTAATTAATAGTCGCGGTCGTCCTTGGCGGCGGCGTGCTGCTATTGGCTGGCGGTTTCTGAGACCGTTATACTTAGCCGGTTCGAATTTCAGGGTTTTAGGAGGTTCTTTCGTGGCGCGCATAGTTACCCTCATACCAGGGGATGGCATCGGTCCAGAGGTGACTGGGTCGGTACAGGAGGTCTTCGATGCTCTCGGGGTGGACATTGAGTGGGAGATCGTCGAGGCTGGCGAGAGCGTCATGGAAGAGGAGGGGACTCCCCTGCCGGAGCACGTCCTGGAGTCCGTCCGGCGCAACAATATAGCCCTCAAGGGGCCCCTGACGACGCCCGTGGGGACTGGTTTTCGTTCGGTCAACGTGGCCTTACGTAAAGAGCTCGATCTCTACGCCAATGTGCGGCCTAATCTGAGCCTACCGGGTATAGATCTGCTATACAAGGACATAGATATAATAGTGTTTCGCGAGAACACCGAGGACCTCTATGCTGGTATCGAACACACCGTCGGCAAACACGCCGCCGAGTCCATAAAGATCATTACCCGTGAGGGCACCGAACGTATCTGCCGCCTGGCCTTCGAGCGAGCCAAGGAGCTAGGCCGCAGGCGCGTAACGGTCGTGCATAAAGCCAACATCATGAAGTTCACCGACGGCCTGTTCCGGGACGTCTTCTTCGAGATCGCCAGGGAGTACGAGAGCGACTTCGAGCAGATAGACGATCGCATCGTGGACAACATGAGCATGCAGTTGGTAACCAGGCCTAACGAGTACGATGTCCTGGTATGCCCTAACCTCTACGGCGACATACTTTCGGATCTGTGCGCGGGGCTCGTCGGGGGCTTGGGCGTAGCGCCGGGAGCGAACATAGGGGATGGGACCGCCTTGTTCGAGCCGGTACACGGCTCGGCGCCGAAGTACATCGGGCAGAATCGGGTGAACCCGCTGGCTACTCTACGTTCGGCGAAGGCCATGCTCGACTACATGGGGCTGCATGAGGACGCGGACAGGATGCAAAGTGCTATGGAGGAAGCTCTGAAGAGTCCGGAGACCCGCACCAAGGACCTCGGCGGCTTGGCAGGGACTAAGGAGTTTACCCAGGCTATAGTTCGGAATCTGGAACAGTCTGGTAAAGCTGGTCGGGTCGTAATAGACAGATAGGAGAGGTATTGCGCATCCTCGTAGCGGGTGGCGATGGTTTCTGCGGTTGGCCCACGGCCCTGCACCTTTCGGCGCAGGGCCATGAAGTTTGCATAGCGGATAATCTCAGCCGCAGGCGCTGGGACGAGGAGCTGGGCACAGAGTCGCTTACCCGAATCTCCGACTTGGAAGTTCGGGTAAGCCGGTGGGAGGAGCTCACGGGGCGCAAGATCGGGGCGGCGATCGGCGACCTTACCGACGAGCGCTTTGTGTACGAGATCGTTGACGGCTTTAAACCTGAGGCTCTGGTCCACTACGCCGAGCAACGATCTGCGCCGTACTCGATGATCGACCGCGGACATGCCGTCTTTACCCAAGTGAACAACGTCGTCGGGACTTTGAACCTACTTTTCGTCATCGGCGAGCTTACGCCCGATTGCCACCTGATAAAGCTCGGCACGATGGGCGAGTACGGCACCCCGAACATAGACATAGAGGAGGGGTATATAACGATCGAGTACAGGGGCCGTACCGATACCCTGCCGTACCCGAAGCAGCCCGGCTCTTATTACCATTTGTCCAAAGTCCACGACTCCCACAACATCATGTTCGCCTGCCGAGCCTGGGGATTGAGAGCTACCGACCTCAACCAGGGTGTCGTCTACAACGTACAGACGGATGAGAGTGCCTCCGACCTGGTTCTCACCAACCGCTACGACTACGACGGCGTTTTCGGGACGGCCTTGAACCGTTTCTGTGCCCAGGTAGCGAGCGGCAATCCCATCACCGTCTATGGCGAGGGCGGTCAGACCCGCGGCTTTATAGATATTCGGGATACGGTGCGCTGCATAGAGCTCGCGGCGAACAACCCCGCAGGGCCGGGCGAGTTTAGGGTCTTTAACCAGTTTACCGAGCAGTGGTCGGTTTTGGGGCTGGCTCACCTCGTCGAGAAGGTCGCCCACACTCTAGACCTCGAACCGAAGCTCGCCCACTTAAAGAACCCGCGGGTCGAGAAGGAGGAGCACTACTACAACGCGGCGAACACCCGGCTTAAAGACCTGGGGTTGAAGCCTCACTTTCTCGATGAGGAAACGGTGGAGCAGTTGCTCTTGGTGGCGATGGAGAACCGGGAGCGCGTACACCCGGAGACGTTCGCTCCCCAGGTAAACTGGCGCCGGCCCTACTACAAGTAGAAAGCCGCTGCCTCTGAGCTCTTTGCGGATCGCGCTCTTCACGGAGACGTTTCTGCCGGCGACCGACGGGGTTGTCACACGCTTGCGGCATACCGTCGAGGAGCTCGTACGTGCGGGCGAGCAAGTTTTGGTCTTCGCGCCTTCAGGTGGGCCAGAGTCTTACGCGGGCGCTCGTATCCACGGGGTTCCCGGTATCCCTTTCCCGCCATACCCCAAGATCCGGCTATCTCCGCCGCATCCCGGTATCAGCCGCACTCTCAGAAGATTCCGTCCGGATGTGATCCACGCGGCCAACCCGTTCGTCCTCGGAGCGGGTGGAATATTCTATGCTCGACTTCTCAAGGTCCCGCTCGTAGCCTCCTACCACACCAACGTCGCGGCTTACGCCCGCTTCTACAAGCTTGGCTTTCTGGAGAATGCGACCCGCTGGTGGACGAGGACCTGGCATAACCAGGCACACCTCAACCTTTGCACGTCTGAAGCGACCCGGGATTACCTACTTAACGAGGGGATAAAACGCGTCCGGGTCTGGCCGCAGGGCGTGGATGCTCGCCGCTTTCACCCCGGCAAAGCTTCCAGAGAGTGGCGCATCCGACTCTCCGGTGGGCGTCCCGAAGAGAAGATCTTGCTCTACGTCGGGCGTCTGGCTCCGGAGAAGAGTATCGGGCGGTTGAAAGCGGTGTTGCTCGAGATCCCTAACACTAAGCTAGCCATCGTCGGCGATGGGCCGGCCCGCAAGGCTCTGGAAAAAGAGTTTCGGGGGATGAACACCGTATTCACCGGTCTTCTTGTGGGAGAGGATCTGGCGTGCGCGTTCGCGTCGGCGGACCTCTTTGTCTTTCCTTCGACGACCGAGACCTTGGGGATAGCAATGATCGAGGGCCTCGCCTCAGGTCTTCCAGTGATCGCTGCGCGAAGCGGTGCCGCTCATGAGGTCGTCTCGGAGGGAGAGAACGGCCTCCTTTACGAGCCTGGCTCCGATAAGGAACTCGTTGCCGCTGTACGCCGCATCCTCAAGGACGACGCGCTGCGCGGCACTTTGAGCTGGCAAGCCCGGATCGCAGCCGAAAAGCGTGGTTGGAAAGCCTCGACCGCTACGCTCCGGGGCTACTACGAGGAGGTGTTGGGTTCGCGAGGAACGGCGGCTTAAGGGGCGGTTGTAAGACTTTGCGGCGCGTGCTAAATTACCTTGCACGAGCTGTGCGGAAGTAGCTCAGTTGGTAGAGCATCACCTTGCCATGGTGAGGGTCGC
>Ga0126308_10001132_pt1 | contig 10254 bp, 12 predicted proteins | sample Plot55_FD_92533 | JGI IMG/M metagenome (GOLD analysis project Ga0126308, IMG submission 92533) | Serpentine soil microbial communities from UC McLaughlin Reserve, CA, USA - Plot55 | ecosystem: Environmental > Terrestrial > Soil > Grasslands | place: USA: UC McLaughlin Reserve, Lake County...
ACCGCTTTCTCTCGGAGGGGCGGGAGGTCTTCGCGTACGCGAACAACCACTACCAGAACCACTCGCCCTCGACCCTCGAGCGGTTCCTGGAGATCCGGCGGGGCATCTGATGCCCTTGCCTGTCGTCTTCAGCACGGGCTCCCTCTACCCCTTCGGCCTCGAACGGGTCTACTCGTGGGCGGCCGAGGCGGGCTTCGACGGGGTGGAGATCATGATGGATGAAAGCTGGGATACCCACCAACGTGCCTACCTCGAACACCTGTCCGACAGACACGGCCTCCCGATCCTGGCGCTCCACCCGCCCCTACGCTGCGGTGCCTGGAACCTCGGGCCCGAGGAGACGCTCGTCCGGGTTGCCCGACTGGCTCGCGGCCTGGACGTCCCGACCGTCGTGGCGCACCCGCCGCCGCCGGGCAGGGCGCTGGACCGCTGGACCGCGGGGCCCTTGCGCGACGCCCGAGATCAGGGCGTTTCGGTCGCGGTCGAGAACATGCCGCGCGGCCAGCCCCGCCGCGTCTTCAGCATCGGACGCTACCCGAGCTGCTACCTGCCCGAGCACCTCTCGGGCCTCGGGGACGTCACCCTGGACACCAGCCACGTCGGGGCGAGTAGGGTGGACCTGATGCGCGCCTACTCAGCCCTCGCCGGCCAGCTCCGCCACGTCCACCTCTCCGACTCGGACCTTACCGGCGGTGACCAGCACCGCCTCCCCGGCAAGGGCTGCCTCCCGTTGAGGCCGTTGCTCTCCGCCCTGGCCAGAAGTGATTACGCCGGCACCGTCAGCCTGGAGCTCAAGCCCTGGCCCCTTGGCGCCCCCGACCCCAAGACAATACTCGAGCGGATGCGCGGAGCGCTCGAATTCGCCCGCGGAGCGCTGGCTGACGAAGCGCGTGCGGGGTGACAAGCAGATGGTAAGCTCTCCGGAACATTCACCTAGGCTGCCTGAGGAGCGGGTTTTATGAGAGACGAGCGGTTAGAGAGGCTGGCGCGGGTCCTCGTCGATTACTCGGTCGAGGCCGGCGAGGGAGAGCAGGTCCTGCTGGCCGGCGGGGCACCTGCGGAGCCCCTCATAAAGGCCGTCTACGGCCGGCTCCTGGACGCGGGAGCCATCCCCGTCCCGCAGGTCGCGCTCCAGGGCCTGCAGGAGCTCTTCTTCGACCGTGCCAAAGATATCCACTACGAAATGACCCCGCCCGCCGTGCGCGCCGTCTACGAAGGCGCCGACGCCGTCATCTCCATCATGGCACCGCATAATACGCGAGCTTTGGCCAACGTAGACCCGCGCAAGCAGCAGGCTTTGGGCAAGCGGGACAAGGCGGTGCAGGACATGGTCCTGGAGAAAGATCGCTGGGCGTTGACGCTCTTTCCCACGCAGGCGCTGGCGCAGGAGTCGGAGATGGGGCTCGAGGAGTACGAGGAGTTCGTCTTCGAGGCGATGGCGCTGAACGAGGACGATCCGGTTCGCTTCTGGCGGGAGAAGGCTGAGGAGCAGAGGCGACTCATAGAGCGGTTAGAGAGGGCGAGCAAAGTAAGGATCGTCGGGCCGGGGACTGATCTCACGCTCTCCACCGAGGGGCGGAGGTTTCTCAACGGCGACGGGAAGCACAACATGCCGTGCGGCGAGATCTTTACGGGCCCGGTCGAGGACTCGGCGAACGGGGAGATCTACTTCGGCGTGCCGGTCGCCGTCGCGGGGCGGGAGGTCTCGGGGGTGCGGTTCCGCTTCGAGGGGGGCCGGGTGGTCGAGGCGAGCGCCGAGAAGGGGGAGGAGTATCTGCACTCCATGCTCGACACGGACGAGGGGGCGCGCTACCTCGGTGAGCTCGGCATCGGGACCAACTTCGGCATCCCGCGGGCCACCAAGAACATACTCTTCGACGAGAAGCTCGGGGGCACAGTGCACCTCGCCATAGGGCGCTCCTACGAGAAGACCGGTGGTAAGAACGACTCGAGCGTGCATTGGGATCTCATTTGCGACCTGCGGGGGGGCGGCGAGCTCTACGCCGACGGTGAGGTCATAGAGAGGGACGGCCGCTTCCCCAACTACGACTTCGCGGCGTAAGGGGAAGGGTGCAGGGAGAGACGGTGCTCAGAGTCGCGAACGTGCAGAGCGAGGCCGCGCTCGAGAGCGTCCGCGACGCCTTCGACCAGCTGGGAGTGGACTACGAGCACATCCGCTCCGAGCCTAACGAGGACGCTTACCTGCAGACCGCCTACTTCTACGTGCCCGACGACTCCGCGGACGGCGTGGACGCCGTGATGCAGCGGCTCTCAGAGGACCTCGGCTTCGAAGCCGAGGTCCTCTAAGGGCGAGGGTAGTCGCAGAGGCGCGCTTATACTGGGGAGGCGATCGCAACAAGTTGATGGCCGGGAGGGTGCAAGGGGTGGCGAGACGCAACGGCGAGGTGTGCAGGGTGATGGGCGTGAGGTACTAGGTGCGCTACGATGTCGTCTTTGTCGACGTGGACGGGACCCTCTTGTGGGTCGACCTCGACGTCGGCGGGTACGTCCAAGACCTCTCGCCGTATGCGGCGAACGGACCCCTGACCGTCGAGAAGGCGACCGGGCCGATGTGGGAGGGCCTGCGGCGGCACTTAAAGGAGAACGTCAAACACCGCACGCTGCGGGATCTCGCGGGCTTCAAGCGTCGCAACGCCGAGATGACTGCCCGACCCCATCGCCGACATACGCGGGGCTGCGGAGGCGGGCATAGACACTGTGCTTGTTGACCGCAGCGGGAACGCCGAGGCGCCGTGGGCCACGTTCGTCATACCCGACCTCAGCTGGCTACCGGATCTGGTGGAGGGATAAGGCATTGTCCGAGATGGAAGCCGGTAGGCACCAGGTGGACAGGCCCCGCATCGAGCGGGCGGTGCGCGAGATCCTCGTAGGCATAGGGGAGGACCCGGACCGCGAGGGCGTCCTCGGCACCCCCGAGCGGGTTGCCGACGCCTACGCCTACCTCTTCTCCGGGCTCGGCGAGGACCCCACGCGTCACCTGGAGGTGGGCTTCATGGAGTCCGCCCGCGACACGATCCTGATCCGGGATATACCGCTCGCATCTTTATGTGAGCATCATCTCCTACCGTTCGTGGGCAAGGCTCACCTAGGATATGCGCCGAACGGCCGGGTCGTCGGGCTCTCCAAGCTGGCGCGGGTAGTGGAGGGGTATGCTCGCAGGCCGCAGTTGCAGGAGCGACTCACGGCCCAGATCGCCGACGCCCTCTACGAGAGTCTGGGCTCGCGGGGTTCCATCGTGGTGATCGAGGCGGACCACTCGTGCATGACCATGCGGGGCGTCCAGAAGCCGGGCAGCATCACCGTCACCTCAGCAGTGCGCGGACTCTACGAGGAGGACGAGGCGATACGCTCGGAGGCCATGGCCTTGATCTCCCGCTCCGCCCGATAGCCCGGCCACTTTGCAGCCTTCACTGGGGATTAATCAGGGATGCCGGCCATGGCCCGTGGGGGGCGGGCTGGGGCGTCTTTCTGCCCGTCCTCTGCGCGAGCAGGCTGCCCCTCTTCGTGTCCACGGGTACGCCCGTGATCCCCGACCCCCGACGTCGGTGCCGAAAACGTTCATGTTGCCTCTCCAGCAGACCAGACGCGATTCTACCCGATGCGCCTCTGGCTCACCTGTGGGCCGCCGAGCCGTTAGCCCCCCAAGGCCTTTAGAATGAACTCCGTGGTGAAGCCAAGCAGTACCCCGGCGGTTATGCCCCAGCCGGCCCAGGCGGGCGCGCCAAGCTTGCGCCCCGCGCCGAACAGTTCGTTGACCACGTAGATGATCGCACCGCCGGCCAGCGCGAGGAACAGAATGGAGAGCGGCTCCGAGGCGTACGAGAAACCCACGACCGTCCCTAGGAAGGTCGGGCCCCCAGCGATGAGGCCGCAGATGGCAAGAAACCCCCAGCTCACCGCCTTCTCTGAAGCTAGGGGAGCAGCGATGCCGAATCCCTCCGTGGCATTGTGCAGCCCGAAGCCCACGACCAGCGTCAGGGCGAACGCCAACTCGCCCGCCTGCGCCGAACTGCCGATGGCGAGGCCCTCCGAGAAGTTGTGAAGCCCGATGCCCGCTGCGATCAAGAGCGCTAGGCGCCGAGCCGACTCGCCCCCCCGCATAAAGCGCTGCCCGTAGTACATAAGGCTCAAGAGTCCGGCAGCAAAGCCGAGGCCCACTATTAACAGCAGCAAAAGAAACTCGGGCTCACCCGCTTCCAACGCCTCCTCCACAGGTCCGACCGCATGCTCCATGACCTCGACGAACAAGAACAGCAGGATGCCTATGGCGAAGGCGTTGAGCAGCGACAGGTACTGTCGCGATGCGAGCCTGAGCCGCGCTACCGGGAGACCGAGGAGGATCGTGAGGCCGGCAAGACCTCCCAGTATCACAGTCTGCAAGTACGACAAGGCGCCCTACCTCCCATTCGCCGTCAACTCGTACAAATGATAATCATTTGCAATAATTAGAAGAGTAGGCAGGTGTGGTGAGCGAGTCAAGACGTTCGAGGAAGATGTGTGAGCTAGATCAAATAGGCAATTCGGGTCAGCGCTTCCGTAGATGGTCTATGACGACCTCAGTTACCTCCTTCGTGGTCGTGGAGCCGCTGAGGTCGCGGGTTTTGGCGCCGCCCGAGATGGCCTCCTCAAGCGCGGCGAGCACCAGCTTGCCGGCCTCGGGGCGTCCGACCTGTTCGAGCATCATTGCGCCCGCCCAGATCGCGCCCGCCGGGTTGGCTACGCCCTCGCCGGCGATGTCCGGGGCGGAGCCGTGGATCGGCTCGAAGAGCGAGGGGTACTCGCGCTCCGGATTGAGGTTGCCGGAGGGGGCGATCCCGATAGCGCCGGAGGCTGCGGCAGTCACCTCCGAGAGTATGTCGCCGAGGAGATTGGAGCCCACGATCACGTCAAAGCGCTCGGGGTCGAGCACCAGGCGGGCGGCGAGGGCGTCGGCGTGCATGAGGGAGGCCTCGACGTCCGGATACTCTTCGCCGACCTCGCGGAAGACCTCGTCGAAGAAAGGCATGGTTATGCTGATGCCGTTGGACTTCGTCGCCCCCACGAGGCCCCCGCGTCGTCTCCCGGCCTCCTCGTAAGCGTAGCGCACGATCCGCTCGACGCCGCGCCGGGTGAAGACGCTCTCCTGGATGACTACCTCGTGCGGCGTGCCCCTATACATTCGACCGCCCGAGTCTGAGTACTCGCCCTCCGTGTTCTCTCGGACCACAGTCACGTCCAGGGAACCCGGCCGCGCGAGCGGGCTCTCGATGCCGCGCAGGAGGCGCGCCGGGCGCAGGTTGACGTACTGATCGAAGCCCCGCCGGATGGGGAGGAGGAGGCCCCAGAGCGAGATGTGGTCGGGGACCGTCGGCCAGCCCACGGCCCCGAGGTAGATCGCGTCAAAGCCCGCGAGGGTCTCCAGGCCGTCCTCCGGCATCATCCGGCCGTGCTCGAGGTAGTACTCGCAGCCCCACGGGAACCGCGTGAAGGTCAAAGCCGAAGTGCCGTCTCCCTCGGTGGCCGCCTCGAGCACCCGGATGCCGGCCTCCACGACCTCCGGCCCGATTCCATCCCCGCCGATAACTGCGATCCTGTTTTCACTGGGTTGCTGCGCGATTTCTTCCAAGCCTCTCCTAGATGGTCGGTGATCCTGTTCTCCTCAATCCATGCTAACAATCCCGCGCGGCACGATCCAACGCAAAACCGGTTCCGAGCGACGTAACACGACCGCACCACCAGAAAGCTCCGGAGGGGTTATCATGTGAATTCCGGGAAGAGGAGGTCTGCGATGGACGAGAACGACGTCAGACGGGCTGAGGAAGCGGCGGAGGAGCTGGACAAGCTCGCCCGCGAGTCCTACAAGGCGGCCGTAGACCGCGCGTTCGAAGCCCAGAAGAGCGGCATACGACTCTCGAGGAGGTTCTTCGAGAATTGGGTGGAGACCATCGAACATCACGCGGAGCTCAACCGACGCACGATGCAGGGCCTAACAGAGCTGGTGCGTGAACAGCGCGAGGTCTTCCAACATCTCTCCCACGAATCGCTCGAGGCCTACGACGGCTTCGTCGATTCGCTGTCCACCTATCACGACGAGGTCTCTGAGAAACCCGAGGACTAGTCGGTGCGCTAGAGAACTTCCGCCGCGGGCTTGAAGGCGGGCCGATCGTTGTTTAGATTTGTCAAGAGTAGCAAGAGCGTCACACGGAGAGACCCAGCATCCGCGAATGAAGGAAGATCAGCCGTCAGAGAGCGTCCCCGGGCGCCCAACCCGCGGAAGCCTCGACCGCGTGAACCCCCTGGCGGCCGGGGTCTTGCGTCGTAACGGCATCAAGTCCTGGACCAAGCCGGCGCCTGCGCTCTATCCCCACCAGTGGAGCTGGGACAGCGCCTTTATCGCCCTGGGCCTGGCGCACGTGGATAACCGCCGCGCCAGAGACGAGCTCGAGTCTCTCTTCGCTAGCCAGTGGGCCACCGGAAAGGTGCCCCACATCGTCTTCAACCCGGAGGCTCCCCCGAAAAGCTACTTCCCCGACGCGGAACGCTGGGGCTCGGCCGCGCTCTCCACGGACGCACCGTCTGATCTACACACGAGCGGGCTGTGCCAACCGCCGGTCCACGCCATCGCGGTCCGGAGGATCTGGGAGACCTCAAGGGGCAAGGAGGAGGAGCGTGTCGCCCGCGCCCGCCGCTTCCTGGGCGACAACTACCCGCGCCTCTTCGCTTGGCACCGGTATCTCGCCACCGCGCGCGACCCGGAGGGCTCGGGGCTCGTGACGATCTACCACCCTTGGGAGAGCGGCACCGACAACTCCCCTCGCTGGGACGGTGCTCTGGAGGCCATCGAGGTTGGCGACCTTCCCCCGTACACCCGCTACGACCTCCAGCACGTCGCCGACCCCTCACACCGCCCGTCCGATGAGGAGTACGACCGCTACCTGTGGCTACTGGAGCTGCTCAAGAGGGAGCGCTACGACGAGGCGGAGATCTACGGCTCCCACCCCTTCCTAGTCAAGGACGCGCTCTTCTCGGCGATACTTGTGGCGGCCAACGAGGCGCTCCTAGAGATAGCGCGGGTGGTCGGCACTGCCGACGAGGACGTGGCGCTCATAGAGGCCTGGATCGGGCGAGGCCGCAATGGGCTCAAGGAGCAGTGGGACCCGGACCTCAGGCTCTGCCTAGACCGGGACGTGCGCACGGGGAAGCCCCTGCGTGTCCGCACGATAGCGGGCTTCGCGCCCCTCATCGCCGGCGGCCTCACTGAGGAGCGCCTGCGGGATGTCGTCCAGACGCTCGATTCCCCGGCGTTCGCGGGTCACCCGAAGCTGCACCGGCCGCTGCCGCCTTCCACCAGCCCCGAGGACCCGGCCTTTCACCCACGCAGCTACTGGCGCGGCCCGGTTTGGCCGGTGGCCAACTGGCTCCTGTGGTGGTCGCTCATCCGCGCCGGTGAAGCAAGCCGCGCCGCGCAGATCCGACGCGAGACCCTCGGGCAGCTCTCCGAGGGCGGCTTCGCGGAGTACTTCGAGCCCTTCACCGGCGAGCCTCTGGGCTCCCACGAACAGAGCTGGACCGCGGCCATAGCCCTCGATATGCTCGCTGTACAGACCAGCGGCGGCTCCTGAGCGCGCCGAGAAACACCGGATAGATCCCGGACCCCCGCCTTATACTACAAGCTCAAGCCCCGGCCGAAGTGAAGGAGCTGAAAACAGTTGCCTGGCGGTAATTACATCACCAACGGAGGCTGCGGCTGCGTTCGCACCATGGATTATGATTAGCGCGTGGACGCCGCCGGAAGAGACGGTTGGGAAGTAGGGGAGAGGCCCTCCCCCGAAGACGTGGCGGCGAGGTTGCGGGAGGCCGTCAGGCGGCCGCTTGGTGCCTGGCGCGAGGTGTACGAGAGCTTCTCGCCAGTCGACCTAGAGACGGGCGAGCGGCGCCCTCGCGTCCCGCCGGCTGGGGGAGATTCGCGGCGGGCGGCAGTCCTCGTGCCGGTCCTGCTCGAGCCGGAGGGGGCGCGGTTGGTCTACACGGTCAGGCGGGGCGACTTGCAGGACCACGCGGGCCAGATCTCCTTCCCCGGTGGCAGCATGGACCCAGCCGACGGCTCGCTGCGCGAGACCGCTCTGCGCGAGGCGGAGGAGGAGATTGACCTCAGCCCGGACCTCGTCGAGGTCGTGGGCGAGCTAGAGGAGATGTATGTCCCGCCCTCCAACTTCCGCGTGAGCCCGTTCGTGGGCCTCCTCCCGCCCGAGGCGGAGATGGTCCTCGCCCCCGACGAGGTGGAGGCCATCTTCACCGTCTCCCTCGACGAGCTGATGGCCCCCCAGACCTTCCGCAGGGTCCTCTGGAGACGCGACGGCCGCGACTACGAGGTGCCCGTCTTCGCCATCCCGGGTCCGCCCCGGCGTGAGATCTGGGGCGCCACCGCCGCGATGACCGCCTCCCTGCTAGTCCGACTCGGCTGGCAGGGAGGCCGCGCAAGATAAGATCTCCACCTGTGTGAAATCTCCGCCGCGCTCCACGCCCTCTGATGCATTTCTTATTCGTGGTGACGACAGCGGAGGACAAGACCGGGCCTCGGAAGCTCTACAAGGACCACAACCTGCACGTCCTCTTCGGGATGACCCTCATGGCGGTCCTTGGTGTCTCGAGCAATACCCCCGGCGCTGCCCGAGATAAGGGACGCCTATCGGCGTAACGAGCGGGCAGGTGGGGCTCTTGATCACCGTCTTCACCCTGCCCGGCGTCACGTTGACCCCTGTCCCCAGCGTCCTCTCCAACTGCCTCGGACTGCGCAAGATCCTGGTCCCTGCCCTGCTTCTCTTCGGAATCGCCGCGACCTGGTTCTCGTGGCGCTCGTTCCGAGCGTGTGGGTACTTCTCGTCCGCGCCATCGCGTTCGGCGTCGCCCAGGGGATCAACCTCCCCAACGTGACATCTCCGGGACGCAGGGCTTAAACTCGCGTCATCCACCCTAATAGACGCTGTCGCCCATCATTCTTGTCGGGGCGGACCCGTTAACCTCAAGTAACAACATACGGCGTTTGATCGCCGTTTTCGGAGAGTTATCCACAACATGTTGTGGATAAAAGGTTAGGGGCGGGGGATAAGTGCATCAGGTGTAACAAGACATTAACAATGGGATTTGCGCGGCGCACTTGGAAGGATCGTGGTGGTCGGGAGTGGAAAGGCACGGTCGGACCGATACAATTAGGGGTAACGGAGCAGGCTACAGATGAGGTGAAAGAGTGCTAACCGAGGAGCGAGTGAGAGACCAGCTCAGGAACGTCATAGACCCCGAGATCGGGATGGACCTCGTAGAGCTCGGGCTGATCTACGACGTCGGTGTCCACGACGAGGGGCGCCACGTGGACGTGACCTTCTCCTTGACGAGTCCCATGTGCCCTGTGGGAGACCTGATCCAGGAGCAGGTCGAGACCGAGACCCTTAGCATGGAGGGCGTCGATACGGTGAACGCCCAGCTCACCTTCGAGCCGATGTGGAACCCGGACATGATGAGCCCTGCGGCCAAGCTCTTTTTCGGTCGCTAGGGTGACCACCGGAGCGGGGGCGAAGAAGCCCGCATCCCCGCTCGAGGACGCGGGTTTCCGCTTCTTGCGCGAGTGCGGCGACCCAATCATGGCCGGGCTCGTGGACCGGATCGGCCCGCTCGACCAGTCCGCTCGCCGGCGTGGTCGTCCCCAAGACGCCTACGGCTCCCTCGTGCGGACCATCGTTGGCCAGCAACTCTCCACCAAGGCGGCGCGCACGATCTACGCCCGCCTAGCCGCCCTCTTCGGGGACCGCCCGCCGAGGCCAGCCGAACTCATCGTCGCCGAAGAACAAGCCTTGCGTGAGGCCGGGCTCTCGCGGCAGAAGATAGGACACCTCCGCGACCTAGCCGCCCATGTGCAGGGCGGGCAGCTAGAGTTGGACACCCTGCACGAGCTATCCGACGACGAGGTTGCCGAGAGGATCACGGCCGTCAAAGGGCTCGGCCGCTGGAGCGCCGACATGTTCAAGTCGATCACAGCGGCATATGCTGGTTGAGATCACCTTGTATGCTCAAGGTTTAGAGGTGCGCTGAGAGCCACGAGAATCGCCCACAAGCGCCGCGGAGGAATTAGGGCGCGACTACTAGCTTCCCGGCGGTCCTGGGCTATTAGGACCGCGGCCATGCACCTTGCGCTAAAATGAAGTGATGGGATCTCAAGGCTTCTACGAGGAATCTCAAGATATCTTCCCGTGGACGCCG
>Ga0126308_10001133_pt1 | contig 10251 bp, 10 predicted proteins | sample Plot55_FD_92533 | JGI IMG/M metagenome (GOLD analysis project Ga0126308, IMG submission 92533) | Serpentine soil microbial communities from UC McLaughlin Reserve, CA, USA - Plot55 | ecosystem: Environmental > Terrestrial > Soil > Grasslands | place: USA: UC McLaughlin Reserve, Lake County...
CGTCGCCCTCCTCGCCGAGACGGTTCGCAGCCGGGACGACGACATCCGTGAGCGCGAAGGCCGACGTGTCCGTAGCGCGCTGACCCATCTTGTCGAGGTGCTTCTCGATCGTGACGCCGGCGGCATCCATCGGGACGATGAACGCGGATAGGCCGCGGTGGCCCTTGGGCGGATCCGTCTTAGCAAAGACAACCGTCCAGGCGGCGTGGCCGGCGTTCGTGATGAACATCTTCGACCCGTTCAAGACGTACCCGTCGCCGCGCCGCTCGGCCTTCGTCTTGATGCGCGCAACATCGGATCCCGCGTCGGGCTCGCTGAGACCGAACGAGCAGAGGATCGGCTCGTCGAGCAGCGGTGGGAGCCACTCCCGCTTCTGCTCGTCGCTTCCGGCGAGCATCACCGGCCCCGCGCCGAGCGTGTTGGCGACGATCGAGACCGCGATCCCCGCGCAGCCCCAGGAGAGTTCCTCGCCGATCAGCATTCCGGCGAACCCTGGCAGGCCCAGCCCGCCGAGCCCCTCGGGGATGTGCGGGTTCATCAGCCCGACCTCGTGCGCCTTCTCGAGGATGTCCTGCGGGTGCGTGGAGCGCTCGTCGTACGCGGCCGCCTTCGGCCGGATCTCGTTCTCGGCGAACTCCCGCGCGAGGTGCCGCAGCGCCTTCTGCTCGTCCGCGAGCTCGAACGAAATCCCCGTCCCGAGCCCGCGCTCCATGATCGTCATGTGCGCCTCCCGCAGCCATTGGTCGACAACCGTTGATTGACTCGTCAGTCAACGATTTTAGAACGGGTGTCAACCCACGAAACGGCGCCTTTCAGCGCCGGAACCGTGCGCGGAACAGGAGCACGCGGCGCACGTGCTCGTCGAGCTCTCCGCGCGCGGCGAGCGGCGTCAGTGCAGCAATCGCCCGCTGCGCGAACGCAGGGCTCGTGAAGAGGACGAGGTCGGCTCCTGCTCGCACGGCTTGCCGCGCCCATCGTTCGACCGGCGCGTGGCGCAGGATGCTCAGTGAGTCGGTGATCGCGATGCCGTTAAAGCCGAGACGGCGCAACCGCCGGTACGTTCCCGGCTCGATCGTCGCGCGGCGCTCGGTGCCGTAGAAGGCGTTGCTCGTCATGACGCAGGGGACGCGCGCGCGAATCGCGGCGGCGAACACAGCCACCTCAGAGGAACGAATCCGCGCCTCCACGTGCGGCTGCGCATCTGTCGAAACAGGCGCGGTTCCAAGCCCGGGGAAGTGCTTGACGCAGGCGGCGACGCCGCCGCGGAGGAGACCGTCTGCGAATGCGAGGCCGAGCCTCCCGCGACGGAAATGGCGCGAGCCGAGCGGCCCGTCCGCGCCGTCGAGGACCGGCGCGAGGTCCACGCGGACGCCCGCCCGACGCAAGGCGGCGGCCGTCGCTCTGCCCGCGGCGCGGGCACCGGCCGTCGTCTGGTACGCCGCCGCCGGAAGCGTCGGAGGCAGGTCGAGGAAGCTCCGCACGCTGCCGCCCTCCTGATCGGCGAACACCAACGCGCCGCGCGGCCGCGGAAGCCTACGGCTCCAACGCTGGACGATCACTCCGCCGACACCGGCCGGCGCCGGCAGCCCCGAGACCACGACCAGCGCCGCCTTCTCACGCGGCGTCAGCGCATCGACGTGCTCCTTGGTGCCTCCCACGACGAGGGCGACGGCGACGACGGCTGTCATGAACGCGGCGACGGCCACGTCCGCCAACGCTAACTATCCTCGGCGCCGCGATGCCCGTTGGCACGGATGCGGGCCCGCGCGTGGACGAGGACGCGGTGGAGTTCCACGTCACGGGTCGGTCACTCACCGGCGTTGCGCTGCTGCACGAGCTTCGCGGCGACCGCCGCGTCGAGTTCGCGCGCAGCGGCGACGGCTGGCGGCTGACGTTCCCCCGACCGGACGCCGATCGCGTCGAGTACCTGCTGGAGCGGCGCTTTCGGCGCGGCCGAGTCGAGGTCGGGCCGGATCCGTCGAACACGAAACGTGCGCCGGGGCCGTTCGGCGACAAGTCCGTCGTCGAGTTCCCCGGCTACGAACCTCCGCGCTGGGTCAACGATGACGAGGCTGCGGTAGGGGCCATTCGCGAGCTTCCGCTCGAGAGCCTCCGCCTGCGCACGACGCTCCCCGCAGTCGTCTGGGCGGCCGCCGACACGGATCCGGCGCGCCCGCTGCCGCTCCTCGTCGTCCACGACGGCCCCGAGTACGCAGCGTACTCGTCGGTCCTGCGCCTGTTCGACCATCTCGTCGACTTCGGCGAGGTGCCGGAGTTCCGTGCTGCACTCCTCCCGCCGCCACTCGACCGCAACGAGACCTATTCCGCCTCCGCTCGCTATGCCAACGCGTTCGCGGTCGAGTTGCTCCCCGCGATCCAGGCCGCCGCGCCCACGCACAAGCCGCCCGTGCTCCTCGGAGCGAGCCTCGGGGCGCTCGCGGCGATGCACATCCATGCGCAGACGCCGGGGTTCCTCGGCGGGCTGTTCCTCCAGTCGGGCAGCTTCTTCCGGCGCCGCTTCGACGAGCACCGCTCTCGCTTCGAGCGCTTCGCGCGCGTCACCCGCTTCGTCGGTTCGATCTACGGCGGCCGCGGGTTCCTCCCCGAGATCGCCACGACGCTGACGTGCGGCACGGCCGAGGACAACCTGGACAACAACGCGTCGCTCGTCGACGCCCTCGCGCGACGCGGCTGGAATCCGCGTGTCGTCTGGACACGTGACGCGCACAACTGGATCTCCTGGCGCGATGCGCTCCACCCTCACCTCGCGCAGCTGCTGCTCCGGGTGTGGACGTGAAACGCGACATCGAGCTCGGGCCGATGCACCTCATGGCGTTCGGACACTGGGGTCGGCCGCTGCTCGTGTTCCCGTCCGAGCTCGGGCGTCGGTGGGACTGGGAGGACGCGGGCATGATCGACGCCCTCGGTCCGCTGCTCGACGGCGGGCGCGTGAAGATCTACTGCGTCGACGCCGCCGACGAGTTCACGTGGCGGGCGGACGACCAGCCGCTCGAGGAGCGCGCTCGGCGCCACGGCCTCTACGAGGATTGGATCGCGAACCAGGTGGCGCCGTGGATCCACGAAGACACGCACGGGGGCGAGATCGCAGTCGCCGGCGCCAGCTTCGGCGCCTACCACGCCGCGAACTTCGTGCTCAAGCGGGCCGACTTGTTTCCGCTCGCAATCTGCATGAGCGGGGTCTACGACATCGGCGTCGTCGGCTGGGGCGAGCGCGGCGACGCCGTCTACTTCAACAATCCGCTCGACTACGTGCAGCACCTGCACGGCGACCACCTCGACTGGCTGCGCTCGCGCGCGTCGCTGCTGCTCGTGTGCGGCCAGGGACAGTGGGAGGACACAACGGGTGCGCTCGAGTCGACGAAGCGCTTCGCGGCGCTGCTCGCGGAGAAGGGAATCCCGCACGAGCTCGACCTCTGGGGCCACGACGTGCCGCACGACTGGCCGTCGTGGCAGCGCCAAATCGCGCATCATCTCCCCCGGTTCCTGTGAGCGACCATCTGATCGGCCTGCTGCTCGGCACGGAAGAAGACTGGCCGCGCGCGTTTGAGACGCTCGTCGAGCGTCTGGGCCCGATCGAGTGGAACGGTGAGCAGCATCGGCTGACGACAGAGCGGATCGTCAACGAGCCGTTCGACCTCCGCTACAAGCCGCGGTATTCGCTCGTCATCGACCGGCTCGCCTGGTGGTACGACCTCCCGCGCGAGTGGCTGAAGAAGGTCAGCCTGATGGATGACGTGTACCTGCTCAACAACCCGTTCACGTTTCAGGCGATGGAGAAGCACTCCGCGTACTGCGCGATGATGCGCCTCGGCCTCAAGGTGCCGGCGACGTGGATGGTTCCGCACAAGCAGCCGGTGCCGATCGCGCGTTTCGAGTACATGGCGGCCAAGTTCCGGGATGTCGCATCGCGCTACAACGCGCCGTTCGACCTGCACGAGATCGCGAGCTTCGTCGGCTACCCGCTCTACCTCAAGCCGTTCGACGGCGGACAGTGGGTCGGCGTGACGCGCGTCGCCTCGCCCGACGACCTCGAAGGCGTCTACGACACGTCAGGCGAGCGCCTGATGCATCTGCAGGCCGCGGTGGAGGACTTCGACGTCTTCGTGCGGTCGCTCTCGATCGGCGCCGAGACGATGACGATGCATTTCGAACCCGGCGCGCCGATGCACCTTCGCTACGTCGTCGACCACGGGTTCCTGACGCCGAAGCTCGGAAGCGAGGTGGTGACGATCTCTCGGCTCGTGAACGCGTTCTTCCGCTGGGAGTTCAACTCGTGCGAGACCCTGGCCAAGGGCGACGAGGCGTTCCCGATCGACTATGCGAATGCGTCGCCCGACGTCGCGTTGACGTCGCTCCACTACTACTTCCCGTGGGCGATCGAGACGCTCGTCAAGTGGTGCGCGTTTTCCTCGGCGACGCAACGGCGTATGCAGATCGACCAGAACACCGGCGACTACTTCGCGATCGGCGACCGCGACGACCTAGCGTACGACGAGAAGCTCGCGGCGTATCGAGAGCTCGCCGACGCGTACTTCCAGACGGACCTCTACGCCGAGTTCTGCGCGGCGGCGTTGCCGCGACTGCACGAGCTGACGCTCGAGTACTTCGCGTCGAGCGAGTTCGACGACCTGCTCGTCCACGTGGTCACGGCGACGTTCCCGCCCCACGAGCACGAGGAGATGGTCGCGCGGCACCGCGGGCTCGTCGGGCAGTGGGTCAACGACAACGTCCGAGCTGCGCCGACCTCGGGCTACAGCTCGCCGTCCCAGTAGTCGACGGCGTCCGTCTTCCGGAACAGCGCACGATCCTGTGGGTTCACCGTAGCCACGAGCACCTTGCCGCTGTCCGGATACACGGCGACGGCGGGATCCGTCCTCGTCGACAGGATCAGGACTCGCACCGGTTCATCGGTGTCGTTCCGCACCTGGTGCGCGCCTGCCGGTCCTGACGGGAAGCAGACCACCTCTCCGCGCTCCAACTGCCGCTCCCCTTCCGGCGTCCGCAGAGTCGGTGCGCCGACGAGGCAGATCAGCCACTCCTCTTCGGGGTACTCGTAGTGGTACGGGAACGACTTCGCGCGGGGGGGTAACTCGTACACCGTCGCCCCGAGCTTTTCCGCCCCGATCTTCGGCCCGAGCCGGTCGTAGCGCCAGCGCCAGCCTTCGGGGCGGTCCGATGCATCCTCGAGCTCTGGATCGAAGATGTTCGCCACGGGCGTAGCCTACGGTTCTCTACGATCTGCGCGTGGTCGCGACGGCGAAGGAGACAGCGCTCGACCCGCGTGACTTCCTCGCGATCGACTCGCTGTTGGACGACGAGGAGCGGGCGATCCGCGACACCGTGCGGCAGTTCGTGCGCGAGCGCGTCCTGCCGGAGATCGGCGACTGGTTCGAGGCCGCGGTCCTCCCCCGCGAGCTGGCGAAGGAGCTCGCGCAGCTCGGCCTCTTCGGCATGCACCTGCACGGCCACGGGCTCCCCGGCGCAAGTGCCGTCGCCTACGGGCTCACGTGCATGGAGCTCGAGGCGGGCGACTCCGGAGTCCGCAGCCTCTGCTCGGTGCAGGGCTCGCTCGCGATGTTCGCGATCTGGCGGTGGGGCTCGGAGGAACAGAAGCAGCGGTGGTTGCCGCCGATGCACGAGGGAGACACGATTGGTTGCTTCGGGCTGACCGAGCCTGATGCGGGCTCGGATCCAGGATCGATGCGAACGCACGCCCGCCGCGACGGCTCCGACTGGATCCTCAATGGCACAAAGATGTGGATCACGAACGGGACAATTGCCGATGTCGCGGTTGTGTGGGCACGCACGGACAAGGGCGCCATCAACGGCTTCCTCGTCGAGAAGGGGATGGCGGGATTCTCGGCGCCCGAGATGAAGAGGAAGCTCTCGCTGCGCGCTTCGGTGACCTCCGAGCTCGTGCTTCGGGACGTCCGCGTGCCCGAGGAGAATCGCTTCCCGGAAGTCTCGAGCCTCCGCGGCCCGTTGTCCTGCCTGAACGAGGCGCGTTACGGAATCGTCTGGGGCGCAGTCGGCGCCGGCCGCGCGTGCTTCGAGGCGGCGCTGGACTACGCGAAGGAGCGGCTCGTGTTCGAGAAGCCGATCGCGGCGTATCAGCTGACGCAGCAGAAGCTCGCGGAGATGGCGCTCGAGCTGAATCGCGGGACGCTCGTGGCTCTCCACCTCGGACGGATGAAGGACGACGGGACGCTGCGACCAGAGCACGTCAGCATGGGGAAGATGGGGAACGTTCGCGGCGCGCTCGACGTCTGTCGGACCGCCCGCACGATCCTCGGCGGCAACGGGATCACACTCGAGTACCCCGTGATCCGCCACATGAACAACCTCGAGTCGGTGCTCACGTACGAGGGGACGCACGAGGTGCATACGCTGGTGGTTGGCAACGCGCTCACCGGCGAAAACGCGTTTCGCTGACGCGGGCGGTGCGGCGTGCGCCTCCGCCGGCGCGTCGTCGTAGAGGATGCCGCCGCTCCACGGCCAGACGTCGCCGGGCGCGCAGAGGCCGGCACGTTCGGGATTCGCGAAGACGTACGCGCAGGCGCGGCCGAGACCCTCGTCGTCATCGATCACACGGCTGCCGAAGCGTTCCTGGAAGAGGTGCCCGATGCGACCGTGGCGCCTGTTGAAGCGCTGTGCGTAGAGGCCGTTAAGCCGGTGCATCCCTGCCGACAGGAGCTCGCGAAGACACTCGACGACGAGGTGGAAGTGATTGTCGAGTAAGCAATACGCGTGCAGCAGCCAGCCGAAGCGGTTCTCGGCGTCGACGATGCCTGACACGACCGCAGTGCGGTCGAAGTCGTCGCGGACGATGTTCTGACGGTCGACGCCGCGGACGGTGACGTGAAACCTGGCGTACGCGGGGAGGACGCAGCGGGCGCGGCGGGCCATGCGTCGACGGTAGACGCCGTATCGTCGCGACGGTGCCTCGAGTGCGCATTCGGCACGGACTCGACTCACGTACGTCACGAAGCAGCCTGAGCAGAAGCGCGCGAGGCACCTGGCCATAGGGGACATTTCCCAGGGACAGTCCCTCGGGCATGGCTCCGACGGAGAGCGCCAGAATAGACATGTCCCAGGGACAGTCCCTCGGGCATGGCTCCGACGGAGAACGCCAGAACAGACATGTCCCAGGGACAGTCCCTCGAGCATGGCTCCGACGGAGAGCGCCAGAGCAGACACGTCACTGGCAGTCCCGCGGACACCGCTTCGCAGCACCTGCGCGGAGCCGACACATGTTCCGGGGACAGTCCCTCGGACGCGGCTCCAATGGACATGCCCCAGTTCGACAAATGCGTGGCCGCGTCCTGGAGCGGCGCCGCGTTTCACTAACGTCGCGGCCAAGGTGCAGGTCCCTGCCCGGAACCGTGTGACCGCGGCGGCAGCGGCGGCAGCCATCGCTGCGGCGGGCGTCACCGTCACCACGGCCGCCGCGCGCGAAACAAAGCCCGCCGCGCTGCCGACACGCGCCGAGCTCGTCCCCGGCAGGAGCCTCGGCGGCGTGCGGCTGGGCATGACGCCGACGCAAGTACGAAGCCTCTGGGGCAAAAGGTTCGGCGTCTGCCGAAACTGCGCGCAGCGGACGTGGTACTTCACGTACCGCGCGTTTCAGCCGCAAGGCGCCGCCGTCAGCTTCCGCGGCGGCCGCGTCGATGCGATCTGGACGCTGTGGTCACCCGAGGGATGGCGAACGGGAGACGGCTCGCTCCGGCTTGGCGCCGACGACTCCCGCGTCACAGCCGTCGTCGGTCCCGCTGTCACGATCCCGTGCGGCTCCTACACTGCGCTCCTCCGAACCCGCCGCGTCACCACGGTGTACTACCTCTTCGGCGGAAAGCTCTGGGCTTTCGGGCTCATGCGCTCCGAAGCGACGCCCTGCCGCTGAACGCCCGACGCCCTACGACGTCGCCGGCCGGCCGACGCCACTGAGCCGCCACAGGAGCGGGATGACGGCGGCAACGGGGATGGCCAGGATCGGCCACAGCGCCTGGTACCCGCCGGTCGCGTCGAGGTACGGGGCGAGGATGTCGATGGCAGCGCCGGCGACAATCGGGCCGATCACAAGGCCGATCCCCTTGGTCGTCGTCGCGAGCCCGGCGATCGCACCACGGTCGCGCGCGGGCATCAGCGTGAACAGGAGCCCCCACGCAAGCGTCATCACGAGCCCGCCCGCAACTGCAACCGGAAAAACGAGCACGAGATACAGAGGGTGCCACGCCTGCGCGAAGCCGCCCGCGAACAATCCGCCGGCATAGACGAACGAGGCGTAGAACATCACCCGGCCGATCCCGAAGCGGTCGCCGACGACGCTCGCGGAGAGAGCGGCGACCACGTAGCCGGAGGCGACGACCCCGAGCACCTCCGTCGACACCGTCACCGACTCCCCGAGGCCGACGACGACGTAGAGCACGACGAACGTCCGCATTCCCGCGAACGCTCCCTCCCACGCCGAGTTGCAGATGAGAAACCGCCGCACGTCCGCGTTCTCGCGGAGGATCCGCCACGAGTGTGAGAGGTACCTCCTGACACCCTCAAAGACACGGTTGGTCGCGCGAGCCTCCTCGCGCACGAACACGATGGGAACCGCGGACGCCGCCGTCGCCACGCCCGCGGCGATCAGAAACGGGGCGGGATGCCAGAGGTCGAACAGGAACCCACCCCCGATCAGGGCGGCGCCAATAGCAAGCCCGCGTAACAGGTGCTGGATTCCCTGCGCGCGGCCGAACGTCTCCTGCGGCAGCAAATCGGGATACAGGCCGCGGTACGGCGGCTCGTACACGTAGTACGCGAAGAAGAACGCGAGCAGGAGTAGGAGCATCAGCCACAGGCTCGGCATGAACGCGACGAGCGTGAGACAGAACGCCATCGGCCCGAGCGCCACCAGCATGAACGGCCGGCGCCGCCCGAGAGGCGTCTGAAACGTGTCGCTCCACGGCCCCAACACGAGCGGCAGCGTCAGCGCGAACAGCCCTTCGGAGCCGAGGATCAGGGCAATCAGCGTTTCCGAGTCCGTGAACCGGTTCAGAAGCGGCGGCAGGTAGGCAGCCGTGGTGGTGAGCGCGAAGGCCAACCCGAAGGCGCCGAGACCGAGGAGCCACGCCAAGCCGCGCCGCCTGCGCGGCAGCGGGACGACCGTCGCGCGTGCCGTCTCCATGCGCATCTTCTATAGCTTGCGTGAGCGTGCAGCCGCTGTCGGGACGGCTCGTCGTCGACTTCACCCAGCTGCTCCCAGGCTCCTTCGCGGGACGCGAGCTGCTCCGCCTCGGGGCGCGAGTCGTGCGCGTCGAACCCCCGGGAGGCGACCCGATGCGGCACGCAGCCCCCGCGTGGCACGACGCGCTGAACGCAGGCAAAGAATCGGTCGTCTGCGACCTGAAGCTCGACCCGACGCTGGCGCAGGCACTGCTCGGCCGCGCCGACGTCGTGCTGGAGGGGTTCCGTCCCGGCGTCGCCGATCGACTCGGCGTCGGGCCCTCCGCGGCGCCCGAACGGACCGTCTACTGCTCGATCACCGGGTTCGGCGACGGCGACCGCCGTGCCGGTCACGACCTGAACTACCTCGGCTGGGCCGGAGTGCTCGAGGACACCGCCCCGGGAGTGCCACCGGTGCAGGTTGCGGATCTCGCCGCCGGAGCGCTCGGCGCCGTCGTGCAGATCCTCGCGGCGCTGCTCACCGGTGAAGGGGCGCGGATCACGGTCTCGATGACCCACAACTCGCACCGGTTCGGCTCGCACCGCCTCGGCGGCGACCCCGTGCCGCGGCTGCTCACCGGCGGCGTCGCGTGCTACCGCGTGTACGCGACCGGCGACGGTCGCTGGCTGACGGTCGCCGCGCTCGAGGAGAAGTTCTGGCGCCGTCTTTGCGAGCTCGTCGAGCTGCCGGAGCTGGTCGACCGCCGCTGTGAGTCGGCGCTGCCCGCGCTGGAGGCTCGGCTCGCGTCGAGGACGCTTTCAGAATGGCTGAGGATCTTCGAAGGCGAGGACGTCTGTGTCGGTCCGGTTGCGACGCTCGCCGAGGCTTCGCGCAGCTTCGAAGACGAGCGGCCGGCGGTCGGAGCGCCGGCGCTCGGCGCCCACACCGAGGCCTGGCGCGGCGAGCTAGGCCGCAACCGCGGCGTCGGGCGAAGTGCGCCAGCGTCGCGAGAAGTGCACCAGTAGCGCGAGCATGAGGATCGTTGCGCCCGCGAGCACGCCGAGCGCCTGGGCCGCCACGGC
>Ga0126308_10001134_pt1 | contig 10251 bp, 8 predicted proteins | sample Plot55_FD_92533 | JGI IMG/M metagenome (GOLD analysis project Ga0126308, IMG submission 92533) | Serpentine soil microbial communities from UC McLaughlin Reserve, CA, USA - Plot55 | ecosystem: Environmental > Terrestrial > Soil > Grasslands | place: USA: UC McLaughlin Reserve, Lake County...
AATCCACGCCGTGTGGGTTATCGCGAAGTACTAGCTTAACGTGTGTCTACCTTCGGTAGTCTCGGTACCCCCAGGCATGGTCGCCACCCTGTAAGCCCGAGGAACTTGCTTGCAAGAGGAGAACGGGTTTGATTACTGCTGCCATCAGCAGCTAGCTTGCCGAACTTCCGAGAAAGCTGCACACGCGAACTTCGGAGAATTCACCTTCCTCGCACTTCGGTGAATAGACCTCTGCGAGTGCCTGCAAGCAGAGAGCTAGCCCTCAGTAGAGTGCGAAATTGAAGCTCGCGCGATTAAGAACACGAGAGGCAACAACTTCCCAGCAGGTGCAGACGTGCTCGTCTTAGTATTTTTGTCAACTGCGTTGGTGTACTACTGGTGTAAACAACAACAGACACTGCCTGTGTCTTCTACCTTCGAGATGGTGTTCCGTTACGGGGCGCCAACCATACCAGGCGCATCGACTGCCCGACTCACCGCCCGCTGCCGTAACCCCCGTAGAGAGACAACCCCTCCGCGGTCGTCTCGACGGCCGTTATGTGCCAGCGCCCCAGGTTGGTTGTGAAGAGGGTGCTGTCGCGGAAGGCCACGTTTGTGGGGTGGCAGAAGAGGTGAGCCTCCTCATCGCCAATGAAGCGCGACACCGTCCCATCGTGGGAGATGCGCAGCACCTGACTCGGCTCGTAGCACGCCACGTACAAGTTGCCCTCGGTATCGAAGGCAAGCCCGTCCGGCAAGACGCCAGGTAGGTAGGCGACCTCCTCTCTCATGCCCGCCGAACCGTCGTCCCCTATGGCCACGCGGAAGATGGCGTTGCCGAAGGTCTCAGCGACGTAAAGGTGTCGACCGTCGGTAGAGAGGGCAAGGCCATTGGCGAAGTTTATCGGCTCCTCGTACCAGAGCTCCCCCGAGCCGTCAGGGCTAAAACGTAAGATTCCCGGACCGGGCTCCTTGAAAGCGTGGCTGTCCGAGACGTAGAGGCGTCCCTCGGTGTCAAAGGCTGGATAGTTGGAGATCTTTATGCCGCGTCCGTTGACACCGTCGGTGAACTTCTCGAGAGCGCCGCTTCTTGCGTCGAGCCGCATAACCGCCGCGTGCTTGAGGTCGCACACGTAGAGGTTATCCTCGGCGTCGAAAGCCATGCCCTGGCTGAAACCGCCCGAAGAGGCGATCTGCTCCATGGAGCTTCCGTCAGGCTCTATGCGATAAATCTGGCCACGCTCGCCCCCGCACCAGACGCTACCGTCCCGGTGCACGGCGAGCCCTTCCGGGTGGTCGAGTCGGGGTTCGGTTAGTAGCCCGTCGTAGAAGATCCTGGCCAAACTAATGTCTAGAACGGTTTCCATCAAGATTTCTGCTCTTTCTCCTCCAGCTGTCGTCTCTTTGCTCCCGCCACGGCGTCGTTTACGTAAAGCTCCCCGGAGACGATCCACTTCTCGAGGTAATCCGCGAGATGCTCCCTGCTGAGGACGGCTTTCCCCTCGCCAGAGTCATCGATTATGTCGAGATGTTACGCCAGGGATAACTGCTACGTCAACGCGCGAGCACGGTGAGGCCCCCTGGGTTACGCCGGTTACTAGGCCACCCCGAACCCGTGCCTATGATGGCGCTGCCCAGCACCTGAGCACAGCAGAAGCCGGGCATCTTGTCTACTCCCAGATGTCGCCACAGCGCGCGGGGCGGTTACGCCCCACGCGGACCCCTAACTATCAGTGAGGGGAAGTAATCTCCTAGTCCATCTATTTGCACTACGTTCGCTACCGCATCCCCATTGGTCCTCGGGGCTGCGTCGACAATCTCCCCGACGGCCGAGGCGACGCGTCGGCTAGAAATGAGACTCCACCAGTACCTTCAAAACGTCAGCAGAGGCTCCCAGGACCTCGAAGCCCTCCTCTACAATCTCCTCCAGCGGGACGCGCGTCGTAATGAGCGGGCGTCCGTCCACGTGGCCGCGAGCCATGAGATCCACTGCCACCGCCACATCCTCATCCCACAGGTGCGCCGCCGAGCCTACGATGTGCTTCTCGTGCAGGACCGCCTCGAGCAGGTCGAAGGGCTCGTCGTGCTGGTGAATCCCCACGAGCACGGTCGTGCCGCCTCTCCGAGAGAGACGAATGGCCTTGCAGGGCAGCCCCTGCACGCCGGAGCACTCGACGACGACGTCGGGGCCTATGCCCCCGGTCGCCTCCTGCAGGACCTCTTCAACCTCTTTGGGGGCGGGGGCGAAGTCTGCGCCGAGCCTTAACGCGAGGTCGCGGCGCCGCTCATTCGTGTCCACGGCGACGATGTTGCCGAAACCCGAGACCCGGGCGACCTGCACAACGAGTAGGCCGATCGTGCCCGCGCCGATTACGAGCAGACTCGACCCGACGGGGCGCGGCGCCTTGTTGAGGGCGCGCACGGCAACCGAGGTAGGCTCGGCGAGGGCTGCCACGTCTGCATCCAGGGCTTCGGGGACGGGCACGCAAGTGCGAGCGGTGGAGGCGACGTACTCGGCGAGGCCGCCATCGGTGTGCAGCCCCACTACCACATGGCGTACGCACAGACCCTCCTGATGGCGCCGGCACCAGTAACACTCGCCGCACCCTAGGACCACGTCCGGGATGACGCGGGCGCCCTCGGGCGGACCTGAGCCATCGCGGGCGGGCTCGACCACGCGGCCCACGATCTCGTGTCCGAGCGTTACCGGGGCCTTTCGCCCAGTCAGCGGGTGCGGCTCGCCGACCGGGATACTGACCGGTCCTTCTTTGTACTCCTCAAGATCGGTACCGCAGATGCCGCACCATTCGACTGCGACGAGCGCCTGGTCGGGCTGGGGCTCGGGAACCGGCACGTCCTGGACGCGCACGTCGTGCCGCCCGTGCCAGCGTGCCGCGCGCATCGTTTCGCTCATGCTGCTCATCCCCCGCTCCGCCATCGCGTCCCTGCTCATTCCCCCAGCCTGCTCGTGACCACGTGGGCATCAGGACGCTCGTGGAGGTCGGGGAGGAGCTCGATGCCCAATCCCGGCCCTTCCGGCGGCCTTATCTGCCCGTTCTCAACAACCGGCAGCTCCGTCACGAGCTCCTTGTACCAACCGGTGTAGTAGGCCCGGACGGACTCCTGTATAAGGGCGTTCGGCGCGTTGACCGACAGGTGCGTCGAGGCGGCCAGAACCACAGGGCCAGTGCAGTCGTGCGGCGCCACCGGGAGCTTGTACGCCTCGACCATCGTGGCGATCTTCTTAGCCTCGCCAATGCCTCCGCACCAGCTGATGTCCAGCATCGCCACCCCGGCCGCCTCCCTCTCCATCAGCTCCTTAAAGGCGAACCGCCCGCTGAGCGTCTCGCTCGCCGCAACTGGCACACGCGTCGAGCGGGCGAACTCGGCCAGGGCTACCAGGTCGTCAGCCTTGATGGGATCCTCAAACCAATACGGTTCGAACTCCTCAAGCGCCCGGGCAATCTTATTCGCCGCCGGCAGGTCCCACAAAGAGTGGAATTCGACCATCACGTCCATCGTCATGCCGACCGCGCCCCTTATCTTGCGGAACGGTTCCAAGGCCTTGTTGAGGTCGTCGTTGGAGATGTGGTGGCCACCTGAGGCCTCTGCGTGGGGGTCGAACGGCCAGATCTTCATGCCCGTGATGCCTTGAGCGAGGAGATCCTCCGCCAGCTCGTCGGCCCGGTGCAAAAAGGCGTCGAGGTCCTCGTACGGCCCTTCCGCTGCCTCTGCGGCTTTCTCCGGGAGCCCCCAATTGGCCACCTCTTGCCGGGGCGCCTCGCGCACGTAACGATAGCCGGCGCAGGTGTTGTAGGTCCTGACCGTCTCGCGGCTCCTGCCACCCAAGAGTTGATAGAGCGGTTGCCCCGTCGTCTTGCCGAAGAGGTCCCACAGCGCGATGTCCACCGCCGAGTTGCCCCTCGTCTCCGCCCCGCTGCTGCGGTAGCCGAGGTAGCCGTAGAGCGCGTTGGCGTGGCGGTCGATCTGGAGGGGGTCCTTGCCGAGCAGGTACGGGGCGGCCGTTTCGTGCACGTACGCCTCTACGGCCCGCGCTCCATAAAAGGTCTCACCGAGGCCGGAGAGCCCCTCGTCGGTGCGAACGAGGACGAAGAGAATGTTGGGAAACTCCCCGAGGCGCAGTGTGTCCACCTGGGTGATCTTCACGCAGTGGAACCTCCTTGCATATCAGAGACGAGTATGGTCTGCGCGGGGGCGCCGTCGGAGCCCGCGACTTTAGGTGGCAGGCACGTGGAGAAGTAAACCCAAGGCTCCACTACCGCCCAAGTAGGTCGAAGTGGGCCCTGAGCTTCTCATCCTCGAACGGCTCAACCGAGAGGCAGCCCCCTCCGCCTGTCGTAACACCCATCTCGCTGAGGTACTCAGTAGCCTCCGATGAACTCCCTGCGTAGCCCTCCTCGAGCTTCTCTCGCTCCGTGAGCCACCTGGTGGAGTCGCGCGTCTTGAGTAGTACCGGGCCTGCTCCACAACATCCGCCGCCTCCAAGTCAGCACGGGCCAGTCACCCCTCGACACGTGAGAGCAGCCGCGGGCCCGGCGGGTTCGTGTCGAGCCAAGTGACCGACCCCGGGCTCGCGGTAGCGGTGATGTCCAAGATCTCCATGCGCCTCCTGTCCGCCCCGGGGCTCCGTACTAGACCGCCGCCCCCTCGCAGGTCCCCCATGCCGGCAGAGGCTTTACCGATCATGCCAGGCTACTGTACACTCCCCGTTCAGGGGGCGTCAACGACAGGGTGCGTGGTGGAGAGTTTACACGGACTTGGGGTGGCGATTACTGGAGGCGCAGGGGACATCGGCGCGGCGATGGGTACGGAGCTCTCGAGGCTAGGTGCTTCGGTAACGCTCATCGATGTTAAGACTCCCGAGGAAGCTGAGCCGTGGCTAGAAAGGGCGCGAGGAGCCGAGGGCGCGGTCCGATATGCTAGGGCCGACGTGAGCGACCGGAACGCTTTGGAGGGGGCTCTAGCCGGAGTGGATCCGCTCGACGTGGCGATCGGCAACGCCGGCATCGTGGATTCTGCACCCTTTCTGGAAATCACGAACCAGCAGTGGCAGAGACATCTGGATATCAACCTCACCGGCTGCTTCTACCTCGGCCAGGCGGCGGCCCGGCTGATGGTAGAGAGGGGCAGGGGTGGGAGGATCATCTTCACCGGCTCCTGGGTGCAGGAGGTGCCATGGCCGGAGATTACCGCCTACTCGGTATCCAAGGCCGGCATCCGGATGCTCGCTCGCCAGATGGCTCGCGAGCTGGCTCCTCACGGAATCCTGATCAACGTGATCGCCCCCGGCATAGTGAAGGCGGGGCTGGCGAAGTGGCAGATGGAGAATGAGCCGCAATACGCCCGCCGGGTGAGGCACGTGATCCCTCTGGGAGAGCCGCAAACGGCCGAGCAGGTCGCGAAGGCGACCGCATTCCTGTGCTCGGAGGGAGCGAACTACATGACGGGTTCGACCCTGCTGGTAGATGGCGGCTGCTCGCTGTTCCAGTTCAGCGAATGACGAGCTGGGGGTTTTACCGCTGGGGGGTTGGGGGGACGTCGCTTAATCTCAGTGCAGATCCCAGAGTGGGAATTCAGTCACCTTCCGGGAGACCTCGCTTAATCATGCTCAGGGAAAGGAGATCGTATGTCCAGTCAAGGATCGAGCCATGCGAATGAGGGGGACAGAACCAGCTTCAATTGGTTGATCTACATCTTCGGAGCCCTAGGTGGCCTCCTGTTCGGCTACGATACCGGGGTGATCGCCGGCGCCCTGCTATACATTAATAAAGACCTTGAGCTTACACCGACCTTGCAGGGAGTGGTGGTCAGCTCACTCCTGGTGGGGGCGATGCTTGGCTCGATTGTCGCGGGGCCGCTCGCCGACGCTATAGGCCGACGCAGGCTCGTACTCATCGCCGCTGTCACCTTCATCGTCGGGGCCATAGGCAGTGCCCTGGCACCCAGCGCGGGCGTGCTTATCCTCTTCCGGGTTGTACTGGGGCTAGCCGTGGGGGCGGCCTCTGTTATCGTGCCGCTGTACCTGGCGGAGCTAGCGCCAACTGGGATCCGGGGAGCCATTGCATCTCTCAACCAGTTAATGATCGTCACCGGCATACTAGTTGCCTATATCGTCAACTTGGCCCTAGCCGCCTCCGGAGGGTGGCGCTTGATGCTTGGGCTCGCCGTGGTTCCCGCGCTCGTCATGCTCTTCGGCATGCTCTTCATGCCGGAGACTCCCCGCTGGCTAGTGTCCAAGGACCGCGAACCGGAGGCCCGGGAGATATTGAGGCGCAGCCGTGATGAAGCCGCCGTAGAGAAGGAGATCCATGACATAAAGTCGGTGGAGCGTCAGGAGGAGGGAGGCGTGCAGGAGCTCCTCGCCCCCTGGGTCAGGCCTGCCTTGGTGGTCGGGATGGGTCTCGCCATCCTCCAGCAGATCGTCGGGATCAACACAATCATCTACTACGCGCCAACCACCCTTACGAACGTGGGCTTCGGCAACTCGGCGGCGATCCTCGCCAACGCCGGCATCGGCGTTCTGAACGTGGGGATGACTTTAGTCGCCATTTGGCTAATAGACAAGGTAGGGCGCAAGCCGCTGCTCTTAGTTGGAGCTTTGGGTATGGCACTAAGCCTGGCGATCTTAGCGATAACCTCCCTGGTCCTTCCGGAGCCAAAGGGACTAGGACTGGTGGGCCTAATCACGGTTGCTTGCCTCGCGGGCTTCATAGTCTCGTTCGCGGTGTCATGGGGACCGATTGTGTGGGTAATGCTTGCCGAGATCTTCCCTCTGAAGATTCGTGGTGCTGCAATGGGCGTGGCGACGCTGCTCCTTTGGGGGGCAAACTTCGTAGTGTCCTTGACGTTCCCCATCCTCCTCTCGGCGGTGGGCATCGGTTACCTGTTCTTGGGCTACGCCGTGATCGGGGTCTTGGCTTTCCTGTTCGTGCGCTTTTTCGTCGTCGAGACGAAGGGCCGCAGTCTCGAAGAAATAGAGGCCGACCTGCAGGGGCAGGTGCTAGTGTAGAGTAGCTGCCGCTACGTGAGGATCGAGTTGCGAGCGCCGTGAGCACTGGCATGTACCGGCCGCAGAGGAACTGGGGCGCCCGCGTCCTCGAATACGATTATAAGGGCATGCGCACAGTGTTCTTAGAGAACGAAAAGTTGCGCGTGGGCATGCTCGCGGGAAAGGGTACGGACGTCGTCGAATTCAACTACAAGCCACGCGATACGGACTTCGTCTGGCTCACGGCGGGTGGCGTCAGAAGCCCGACCTCTTACCTCTCGACTTCTCCGGACCCCCTGGCCACATTCTTAGATTACTACCCCGGTGGCTGGCAAGAGGTCTTCCCGAGCGGCGGTGCCCCCTCCTCGTACCTTGGCGCGAGCTTCGGCCAGCACGGCGAGGTCGCCAACCTGCCGTGGGACTACGGGCTAGTCGAGGACACTGAGAACGCCGTCGCAGTCCAGTTCTCGGTCCGAGGGCAAAAGACGCCCTTCCATTTAGAGAAGAGGCTGCGCTTGAGGTCAGGGGAGGCGACCCTTACCGTGGAGGAGGGAGCCGCGAACGAGAGTAGGGTGCCTGTGCGGGCGATGTGGGGGCAGCACGTAGCGCTCGGGCGGCCGTTCTTGGAAGAGGGGTGTAGGATCCGGCTACCCCACGGCGTCACGGTGATCCCACACGAAGAGTCTATCCACCCGGATGGCCGCCGGATCAGGGGCGACCAGCGCCACGCCTGGCCGACGGCGGGCAGCCCTTCGGGCGAGGAGGTGGATCTGAGCATCCTGCCCGAGAGAGGTACGCCGAGCGAGATCCTCTACCTGACTGACCTCCCGGAGGGCCGCTACGAGGTCGAGAACCCGAGGACGGGACTCGCCTTGAGGGTTGAGTGGGACCTGGAGACGATGCCGTACCTATGGTACTGGCAGGAGTTCGGCGCTTCTGGCTTTTACCCCTGGTACGGACGCCACTACAACATCGGGCTGGAGCCGTTCTCAAGCTACCCGACGAACGGCCTCCAGGAGGCGGTGGAGAACGATACGGCCCTCCGTTTCTCTCCAGGAGAGAAGAAGCGGTTCTCGATGCAGGTCCAGGTGTTAGACCGGAGAGGAGTAGAGACGGATGGCGGACTTCGATAGCAAGGTCGCGGTCGTCACCGGCGCCACGGGCATAGCGCTCGCGGCGGCGCGGAGGCTGGCGCAGGGAGGCGCCGCGGTAGTCATCTGTAGCGACCGCGAGGAGCAGGTCGAGAAGGCGACCGCTGTTTTGCGCGACGAAGGCCTGGAGGCTCGGGGCACACGAGCGAACGTGACCTCGGCAAAGGACATGAAGGAGCTTATTGACTTCGCCGTCGAGGAGTACGACGGGGTGGACGTGCTGGTGAACGGCGCGGGCGTCCAACGGTACGGCACGGTGGTGGAGACGGAGGAGGAGACTTGGGATGAGGTCTTGGCTATAAACCTCAAGGCGATGTACCTCTCGGCGAAGTTTGCGATCCCCGAGATGCGCAGGCGCAGGGGTGGCGCGATCGTGAACGTCTCGTCGGTGCAGGCTATGGCCTCACAGACGAACGTCGCCGCCTATACCGCGAGCAAGGGGGGCGTAAACGCCCTTACGCGGGCGATGGCCCTGGATCACGCCGAGCAGAATATCCGGGTCAACGCGGTGTGCCCGGCCAGCGTGGACACTCCAATGCTCCGGTGGGCCGCCGACCTCTTCAAGGGCGAGAGGACCGCCGCCGAGGTAGTCGAGGAATGGGGCAGGATGCACCCCATCGGCAGGGTAGCGAGACCCGAGGAAGTCGCCGAGGTCATCGCCTTTCTCGCGAGTGATCGGGCGAGCTTCGTCACCGGCGCCGAGTACAAGGTGGACGGCGGCATGCTCGCCGCGCTCGGGGTTCGCCTGCCCGAATGAAGAGTCACAGGATCAAGGAAGTGGCAACAACATGAAGATCGCAGACATCCGCGCCACCACCGTGACGGTACCACTAGAGGCGCCACTCTTGCACGCCAACGGGGCCCACTGGGGTCGCTTCGTCCGTACCATCGTCGAGGTCGAGACCGACGAGGGCTTGGTGGGCCTCGGCGAGATGGGTGGCGGCGGGCAGAGTGCCGAACTTGCCTTCAAGGGTCTCAAGCCCTACCTTGTGGGCCACGACCCGTCGCAGCTCGAAGCCCTACGCTTCAAGCTCATGAACCCGACGGCGAGCCTCTACAACAACCGCACCCAGCTGCATGCTGCTATCGAGTTCGCCTGCCTGGATATCGTCGGACAGAGGCTCGGGGTGCCCGTCTACAACTTGCTGGGCGGAAAGATACGGGACGAAGTACCATTCGCTAGCTACCTCTTCTTCCGCTACGTGAATCCCAAAACCGGCGAGGGCGAGATCCGCACCCCGGAGCAGGTCGTGGCCCACGCCCGCAGGCTTAAGGAAGACTATGGTTTCGCCTCGCACAAGCTCAAGGGCGGCGTCTACCCTCCTGGGCACGAGCTTGTGTGTTATCGCGCGTTGGCCGAGGAGTTTCCAAAGGACACCTTGCGCTACGACCCGAACGCGGCCCTGAGTGTCGAGGAGGGGGTCAAGTTCGGAAGGGCGATAGAAGACCTGAACAACGACTACTATGAGGACCCGACCTGGGGCCTCAACGGGATGCGGAGGCTCCGGGGCCTAGTGAAAATTCCGCTCGCTACCAACACCGTCGTCGTCAACTTCGAGCAGCTCGCGGCCAACGTCCTCGACCCGGCGGTCGACGTGATCCTGCTCGACACCACTTTTTGGGGCGGCATCCGTCCGTGCATCAAGGCCGCAGGAGTCTGCGAGACCTTTCAATTGAGCGTAGCTGTCCACTCCTCGGGGGAGCTGGGTATACAGCTGGCGACGATGCTGCACTTCGGGGCTGCGGTGCCGAATCTGGCGCTCTCAGCAGACGCGCACTACCATCATCTCGTCGACGACGTGATCGAGGGGGGCAAACTCCCCTACAAGAACGGAGCCATAAGGGTTCCAGAGGAGCCGGGACTGGGCGTTAGGCTCGACCACGAGAAGCTGGAGCGGTACGCAGAACTCTACAGGGAGCTCGGAGGATATCCCTACGACCGGGACCCTGGGCAACCTAATAGCTACACACTAGTCCCGAAACAGCGCTTTGCGGACCCCGGCGTTAGCCTCATGCCCGACCTGTCCGTGAGCGACCAGGAGCGGCAGCACGGCTAGCGGGCCACATGGAGCTAAATCCTCCCGGTAGCGTTGTGGATTTGGGAACGCATGG